>WNFI01428416.1_pt2 | contig 20924 bp, 16 predicted proteins | sample 5400471 | NCBI WGS metagenome assembly WNFI01 (sample SAMN13153348, study PRJNA577476) | soil metagenome | isolation source: 100 cm saprolite on Douglas fir-dominated hillslope | place: USA:California | collected 2013-09-17
AGAGGAGAGGCACCGGTTCGCTACACTCGCCTCCTCGTCGCGACTGGCGCTCGGGTGGAGTCAACCACCGGGGAGCGGCGATGCTTCGTCCGCCGCGCGCCTGGGCACCTTCAGAGCACCGACCATCCCCGAGGTCCGAAGGAGCGAGGAGCCCACATGACGACGAGCCCTCTCACCGAGAACGAGCTGCTGATTCCCGCTGAGCTGAAGCCGGCGGACGGCCGCTTCGGCTGTGGCCCCTCCAAGGTGCGCCCGGAGGCGCTCGCGCGACTGGCGTCGCAGGGCGCGTCCGTGATGGGCACCTCTCATCGCCAGAAGCCGGTGAAGTCGCTGGTCGGCCGGCTGCGCGCCGGCCTGCGCGAGCTGTTCGCGCTGCCCGACGGCTACGAGGTGGCGCTCGGCAATGGCGGAACGACGGCCTTCTGGGACGCGGCGGCCTTCGGACTCGTGCGCGAGCGCTCGCTGCACCTCGCCTACGGCGAGTTCTCGCAGAAGTTCGCGACGGTCACGAAGGGCGCGCCGCACCTCGCCCAACCCCTGACGATCGCGGCCGAGCCGGGCTCGGCTCCTGATCCCGCCGAGGCGGGTACCGCCGCCGCGCAGGCCGGAGCGGACCTGATCGCCTGGGCGCACAACGAGACCTCGACCGGGGTGATGGTCCCGGTCATGCGGCCGGACGGCGCCGGCGAGGCGCTGATCGCGATCGACGCGACCTCGGGCGCCGGCGGGCTGCCGGTCGAGATCGCCTCCGCCGACGCCTACTACTTCGCGCCCCAGAAGGGTTTCGCCTCCGACGGCGGCCTGTGGCTGGCGCTGCTCGGGCCGGCCGCGCAGGAGCGGATCGCCGAACTGCACCGCTCGGACCGCTGGATCCCCGAGTTCCTCTCGCTGCAGACGGCGCTCGAGAACTCCGTCAAGGACCAGACCTACAACACGCCGGCGGTGGCGACGCTGTTCCTGATGGCCGATCAGGTCGAGTGGATGCTCTCCCTCGGCGGCCTCGAGGGATGCGTCGCACGCACCACCGCCTCCTCGCAGCACCTCTACGGCTGGGCGCAGGACAGCCCGTACGCGACGCCGTTCGTGGCCGACCCCGCCAGCCGGTCGCTCGTGGTGGGGACGATCGACTTCGACGAGGTGGTCGACGCCGCGGCGGTGGCCGCGACGCTGCGGGCGAACGGGATCGTGGACACCGAGCCCTACCGCAAGCTCGGGCGCAATCAGCTGCGCATCGGCATGTTCCCGGCGGTTGAGACCGCGGACGTTCAGGCGCTGACGGCCTGCATCGACTGGGTCGTCGAGAGGATCGGTCGATGAGCGCCGATCCCGGCATCCCCCAGGCAGGCGAGCGCGCGAAGGTGCTCGTCAAGGAGAAGATCGGCGACTCCGGGGTCGAGCTGCTCGAGCGTCATTTCGACGTCGACATCGGCATCGACTGGGACGAGGCGCAGCTGGCCGAGCGGATCGGCGAGTACGACGGCATCGTGATTCGCTCCGCGACGAAGATGACCGCCGAGCTGATCGACCGCGCAGCGCGGCTGCGGGTGATCGGCCGCGCCGGTGTGGGCGTCGACAACGTCGACGTTCCCGCCGCCACGAAGCGCGGCATCGTCGTCGCCAACGCGCCGGAGTCGAACGTCGTCACCGCCGCGGAGCACACGATGGCGTTGCTGCTGGCGCTCGCACGCAACGTGCCCCGGGCGCACATGTCGCTGATCGCGGGCCGGTGGGAGCGCTCGCAGCTCTCCGGCGTCGAGCTCTACGAGAAGACGCTCGGAGTGATCGGCTTCGGACGCATCGGCCAGCTCGTCGCGCAGCGGGCACGCGGCTTCGGCATGCGCGTGCTCGCCTTCGACCCGTTCGTCAGCGCCGAGCGCTACCGGGAGCTGGGCGTCGACAAGGCCGAGCGCCCCGAGGACATCTATGCGCAGGCCGACTTCATCACGATCCACCTGCCGAAAACCCCGGAGACCGAGGGGTTCCTCGGCGACGAGGCCTTCGCGGCGATGCGCGACGGCGTGCGCGTGCTGAACGTTGCCCGCGGCGGGCTGATCGACGAAGCGGCGCTGCAGCGCGCGCTCGACTCCGGGAAGGTCGCGGGCGCCGCGCTCGACGTGTTCGGATCCGAGCCGATGACCGAGAATCCGCTGTTCGGACGCGACGACGTAGTCGTGACGCCCCACCTAGGCGCCTCGACCGCCGAGGCGACCGATCGCGCGGGCTATCAGTCGGCCGAGCAGGTCGTCGCCGCGCTCGACGGCGGAGTCGTCTCGACGGCCGTCAACATCCCGGCGATCTCCGCCGAGGACATGGAGGTGCTCGGCCCGTTCCTGCCGATGGCCACGAAGCTCGGCCGTCTGGCGATGAGCCTCGCCGAGGGCAGCTCCGTGGAGCGCATCGAGGCGGCGTTCTTCGGACGCATCGCAGACTTCGACACGCGCCTGCTCGGGCTCGCCGTGATCGTCGGTGCCCTGCAGGGGCGCACCGAGGAGCAGGTCAACCTCGTCAACGCACCGACGATGGCGCAGCAGCGGGGGATCGTCTTCGAGGAGAAGGCGGTCTCCGAGGCGGAGGACTTCAACGAGCTGATCCGCGTCACGGTCGTAGCCGGAGATGAGCGCGTGGCGGTCGCGGGCACGGGCATCGGGCCGAATCAGATTCCCCACCTCGTCGAGGTGCAGGGCCGGAGGCTGACGATCGAGCTCGAGCGCTACGTGACGGTGTTCCGCTACGACGACCTGCCGGGGATGATCGGCCGCGTCGGCACGATCTTCGGCAAGCACGGCATCAACATCTCATCGGCCGCCGTCGGCCACACCCCCGACGGCGACGGCGGCGGGGAGCAGCCCAGGGCGACGATGGTCGTCACGACCGACGCGCCCGTGCGCGACGAGGTGGTCAAGGAGATCGTCGCCTCGGACGGCTTCGCCGACGGCTGGTCGGTCGAGCTCGCCCCCTAGCCTGCTTCGCTGAGTGTGCCGCGCTGAGGGCAGCCTCACACAGCGGCTCACAGGTATCGGCTAGTCTCACGCGGCGATGAGAGCGGTGGTGATCACCAAGCACGGCGGACCGGGCGTACTGCAGGTGCAGGAGCGGCCCGATCCCGTGGCGGGTCCCGGCGAGGTGCGCATCCAGGTCGCCGCGGCGGGCATCAACTTCGCCGACGTGATGGCACGAATGGGGCTTTATGCCGACGCCCCGAAGACGCCGTGCGTCGTCGGCTACGAGGTGGCCGGGACGATCCTCGAAGTGGGGGAGGGGGTCGATGCGCTCGCGCCCGGACAACGGGTGCTGGCCGGCACGCAGTTCGGCGGCTACGCGTCGCAGGTCGTCGTCTCGGCGAGCGACGTGGTCCCGCTGCCGGAGCGGCTCAGCTTCGAGCAGGGCGCCGCGATCCCGGTCAACTACGCGACCGCGTGGGCGGGGATGATCGGTTACGGCTCGCTGCAGCCCGGCGAGCGCGTGCTGGTGCACTCCGCCGGCGGCGGCGTCGGCATCGCGGCAACGCAGATCGCCAAGCGCGCCGGCGCAGAGGTGTTCGGCACGGCCTCCCCCGCCAAGCACGAGCGCTGCCTCGAGCTCGGCGTCGACCGTGCGCTCGACTACAACCAGGCCGGCTGGCACCGCGGGATCGGTCGCTTCGACGTGATCCTCGACGCCGTCGGCGGCAAGAGCTTCAGGACCAGCTACGACCTGCTCGCGCCCGGTGGGCGGCTGGTGTGCTTCGGCGCTTCGTCGGTCGTATCCGGGGAGCGGCGGAACCTGATCACCGCGCTACGCGCCGTGCTGCGCATGCCGCGCTTCGGGCTGATCAAGCAGATGTCTGAATCGAAGGCCGTGATCGGGCTGAACATGCTGACGCTCTGGAAGGACAAGGGCACACTGCGGCCGTGGATCGAGCCGCTCCAGGCGATGCTCGACGACGGCTCGATCGAGCCGGTCGTAGCCGGCGTCTTTCCCTTCGAGGAAGCGGGCGCCGCCCAGAGCATGATCGTCGAGCGGCGGAACCTCGGGAAGGTCGTGCTCACGCCCTGAGCTGCGCACCAGAGGCGCCCACGTCGACGTCTCACGGCTGGTCGCGCTGGTGCTAATCTCCGCCTGAATGTCGCAGCAGTTCTCGCTTCTCGCCCTTCTCCTGCTCCCCCTCCGGGGGGAATAGCGCGTGGCGGCCGCGTAGCCGCAAACCCAGCAGAGAGGAACGGCAAGCGAGACAAAGAAGGAGCACGAGCGACATGAGTGACAGCACCCGGCAGCACCCTCCGCAGCAGCGCGACCCGGCGAACCGGGTCCTGATCTTCGACACGACCCTGCGCGACGGGGAGCAGTCGCCTGGGATCTCCCTGAACAAGCAGGAAAAGCTCGAGATCGCCCATCAGCTGGCGCGCCTCGGCGTCGACATCATCGAGGCCGGCTTCCCGATCACCTCGCCCGGCGACTTCGAGTCCGTGCAGGCGATCGCGCGCGAGGTCGAAGGACCGGTGATCTGCGGGCTGGCGAGGACTGTCAAGCAGGACATCGATGCCGTTTGGAACGCGGTTCGAGACGCCGAGCGTCGGCGCATCCACATGGTGATCGCGACCAGCGACATCCACATCGAGCGCAAGCTGCAGACAACGCGCGAGGACGTGATCGGCCAGGTTCGGGCGGCTGTCTCGCAGGCGCGGGAGTACACCGACGACGTCGAGTTCTCTTTGGAGGATGCCTCGCGTTCGGACATCGAGTACATGGCCGAGGTGATCCAGGTCGCGCTCGACGAGGGCGCGAGCACGATCAACCTCCCCGACACCGTCGGCTACACGATGCCGGCGGAGTACACCGCGATGTTCGAGCAGCTCTACCGCCTCGTTCCCGGATTGCGGGACGTGACCGTCTCGGTGCACTGCCACGACGATCTAGGGATGGCGGTCGCGAACTCGCTGGCCGGCCTGCAAGCGGGGTGTCGGCAGGTGGAGAGCGCAATCAACGGACTCGGCGAGCGCGCCGGCAACGCCTCGCTCGAGGAGATCGTGATGCTGCTGCACACGCGCGAGCCCACGCTCTCGCTGTGGACTGGAATCGACACGACCGAGATCGCCCGCACAAGCCGCCTGGTCTCGCGCCTGAGCGGCTACGCGGTGCAGCCGAACAAGGCGATCGTGGGGCGCAACGCGTTCGCGCACGAGTCCGGCATCCATCAGGACGGCGTGCTCAAGGAGCGCGAGACCTACGAGATCATGGATCCGACCACCGTCGGGTTGCGCAGCAACTCGATCGTGCTCGGCAAGCACTCAGGTCGGCACGCCCTGAGCAAAGCGCTCGAGGAGATGGGCTTCGAGGTCGACGGTCAGGCGCTGAACATCGCCTTCAAGCGCTTCAAGGAGATCGCCGACCGCAAGAAGCAGGTGACCGCGATGGACCTCGAGGCGCTCGTCACCGACGAGCTGCGTGAGGAGATCACCGGCTACTCGCTGGATTCGTTCGAGGTCGAGTCCTCCTCACGCCGCTCACCCCACGCGAAGGTCGGCGTGACGCTGCCCGACGGGACGTCGGTTACCGGCTCGTTCATCGGCGACGGGCCGATCGACGCGATCTTCCAGGCGATCAACGCCGCGACCGCGACGGCGCCGGTGCTCAGCGAGTTCACGATCGGCGCGGTCACCGAGGGCCAGGACGCGCTCGGCGAGGCCTCGACGGCACGGGCGCAGGCGCCGGACGCGATCGGGCTTCCCGAGCCCACGCCGTAGGCGCACCTGCTCGCCGGCCCGGTCGCGGCCGGTTGAGCGCCGGCCGCCGTAGCCGCAACTGTCGCGGGCCCGCCGGGTTTGACGCTACGTTGACGGCGGGTACCCGAGGGAGCAGCAGGTGCAAGCGACGCGCAGGCACACGACGATCCGGAGCATCGCGGCGCTCGCTTCCGCGCTGATCGCAGCGCTCGCGGGGGCCACAGCGTCCTTCGCTGCGCCTACGCGACCGTCCTCCCGCGGCATCTCGACCAGCCGCGCCGCTGCCGCCGAGCCGCACTGGGCGTGCGCCCATGGCCTGTGCGACGCGGTCGTCGACCCGCTGCCCGCGACCGCCCCCGGCTCCCACGCGGCGGTGTTCGCCGGGAAAAAACCCGAAGGGGGAGGCGAAGAAGGCGGCATCGACCCCGAAGAACTGCGCCGGGCCTACGGGATTCCCGCCACCGGCGGCGCCGGCCAGACGATCGCCGTGATCGAGGCCTTCGCCTACAAACAGGCCGAAAAAGACCTCGCCAAATACCGCGCGCACTACGGTCTTCCGCCGTGCACGGCCGCGAGCGGCTGCCTGACGATCACCAACTCCGAAGGCGGCGCCCCGGCCAACCACGGGTTCACCGAATGGGAACCGGAGGACGCGCTGGACCTCGACATGGTCTCGGCCGCGTGCCCCGAATGCCACCTCGTGCTCGTCAGCGCCGAAGCAGAAACCTGGGACGCACTCGGCGCGGCCGTGAACCGCGCGGCGGCGATGGGCGCCACCGAGATCTCCAACAGCTACGGGCTCGCCGAAGAAGAATGCGAACCGGAATGCGGCGAAGCGGCGCCGGACTGGAACCATCCGGGCATCTTCGTGTCGGTCTCCTCCGGGGACTACGGCTACGACAACGAACTCGTCTTCTCAGCCTCGCCGAGCTTCCCCGCCTCGCTGCCGACCGTCGCCGCGATCGGCGGCACCGCGCTGATGCACGCGACAAGCGCACGCGGCTTCAAGGAGAAGGTCTGGGGCGAACGCTCACTCGGCGTGGGCACCGGCAGCGGCTGCAGCATCCGGCCGAAGCCCACCTGGCAGACCGACAGCGGCTGCACGGGCCGCACCGACAACGACGTTGCCGCTGTGGCCGCCTGCGCGACCCCCGTCTCGGTCTTCGATTCGACGGAAGGCGGTTGGATCGACCTGTGCGGGACCAGCGTCAGCTCGCCCCTCGTCGCGGGGATCGAGGCGCATGCGAGTGCCGCCTCGCGAGCAGAACCCGGCGGCAGGGCGTTCTACTCCGCCCCGAACCTGTTCGATGCCAAGGCCGGTAACAACGGCCGCTGTACCACCCGATACCTGTGCCACGGCGCGAAGGGCTACGACGGACCGACCGGCATGGGCACGCCGCTCGGTCCCCTGCCGTAGCCGCCGCGGGGGGTCTGGCGGCGCGGCCCCCGGCAGCTCGCTCGGCCCGCTCCCGCAGTCCGACTCGCGGCGTATCAGGCCGCGTGCGGCCCGAGCGGCCCCGCGCGGCACGTCGCCCCTTCTCCCTCTCTTTGTCCGTGATAACGTACAGGCGTATGACGCCGGTGAAGGAGCACGAGAAGCGGGCCGCGGCGCCGGCCGAGGTCCTCGGCACCGTCGATCCAGTTGCGATCGGCGCACGCGTCAAAGCGCTGCGCGAGGCCGAGGGGCTTTCACTGCGCGACCTCGCCGAGCGCTCCGGCGTCTCAGCCCCGATGCTCTCCCAGGTGGAGCGCGGCGAGACCAGCCCGACGCTGACCGTCGCCGCTCGCATCGCTGTGGGGCTCGACCTGCGTCTCTCCCAGCTGCTGCGATTGGACGAGCAGGGCGCGGTCACGATCGTGCGCGTTGCTCGGCGCCAGCGCGGTGGAAACCCGAGGCGCGGACATCGCTATGAGGTGCTCACCTCGCCCCAGCCCGGACAGCGCGCGGAGCTCTCCCGCCACACGCTGGCGCCCGGTGGCTCGACCGGTGCGCCGGATGACCCGCCGATCCACGAGCCGGGAAGCCGCGAGACGGCACTCGTGGAGAGCGGCAGCGTGGTGCTCGTCTTCGACGGCGCCCGTCACGAGCTGCAGGAAGGCGACACCGTGACCTTCGACGCCGACCTGCCCCACCACTTCGAGAACCCCACGACCGCCGAGGCCGCCTTCCTGGCTTTCGTCTCCGCGGGCCTCAGGAGGAGCTAGATGCCGAAGACGATGTTCGACAAGATCTGGGAGGCCCACGAGGTGGCCGGCGAGCGCTCCGGCCTGATGTACGTCGACCTGCACCTCGTCCACGAGGTCACGAGCCCCCAGGCCTTCGACGGGCTGCGCCTGGCCGGGCGCAAGGTGCGCCGCCCCGACCGCACCCTCGCCACCGCCGACCACAACACTCCCACCGACGGCACGCCCGTGGCCGCCCGCATCAAGGACGAGCTCTCCCGCGTGCAGGTCGAAACGCTCGAGCGCAACTGCGACGAGTTCGGCATCCCCGTCTACTCGCTCGGCTCCGACCGCCAGGGGATCGTGCACGTGATCGGCCCCGAGCTGGGCGTGACCCAGCCCGGCATGACGATCGTCTGCGGCGACTCCCACACCTCCACCCACGGCGCCTTCGGCGCGCTCGCCTTCGGCATCGGCACCAGCGAGGTCGAGCACGTGCTCGCCACCCAATGCATGGTCCAGCACAAGGCCCGCTCGATGCGAATCCTCTACACGGGCGAGCTGGGCTTCGGGGTCTCCGCCAAGGACCTGATCCTCGGCACCCTCGGCCGGCTCGGCGTCGGCGGCATGACCGGACACGTCGTGGAGTACTCCGGCGCGCCGATCAGCGCGCTCTCGATGGAGGGCCGCATGACCGTCTGCAACATGACGATCGAGGGCGGCGGCCGTGCCGGCATGATCGCCCCCGACGAGACGACCTTCGAATGGTTCACCGCCGCCGAGCGGCCCGGTGCGCCCACGGGCGCGGAGCTCGAACGCGCCGCCGACGCCTGGTCGGCGCTGCCGACAGACGAGGGCGCCTTCTTCGACCATGAGGTCACGATCGACGCAGGCGCGATCTCGCCGCAGGTCAGCTGGGGGACCAACCCCGGGATGGTGCGCGCCGTCACCGAGGCGGTGCCGGGCCCGGAGGACTTCGAGTCGCCCGCCGACCGCGAGGAGACCGAGCGGGCGCTGCACTACATGGCACTCGAGCCGGGCACGCCGATCGAGGAGATCGCCCTCGACCGCGTCTTCATCGGCTCCTGCACCAACTCCCGCATCGGCGACCTGCGCGCCGCTGCCGAGGTGGTCGCGGGGCGCAAGGTGGCCTCCTCGGTCAGGGCGATGGTCGTGCCGGGCTCCCAGCAGGTGCGCAAACAGGCCGAACAGGAGGGTCTCGACAAGGTCTTCCGCGATGCCGGCTTCGATTGGCGTGTCGCCGGCTGTTCGATGTGCCTGGGCATGAACCCCGACATCCTCCAGCCGGGCGAGCGCTGCGCCTCGACCTCCAACCGCAACTTCGAGGGACGCCAGGGCCGCGGCGGGCGTACCCACCTCGTCTCCCCCCAGATGGCTGCCGCCGCGGCGATCGAGGGGCATTTCGTCGACATCCGGGACTGGTCATGAGCGACCAGCCCTCGTGAAAGGAAAGGCCGTGGACTCCATCGAGACAATCACCGGGAACGTCAGCTTCCTCGACCGCTCGAACGTCGACACCGATCAGATCATGCCCAAGCAGTTCCTCAAGCGCGTCGAGCGCTCGGGCTTCGGCGAGTTCCTGTTCTTCGACTGGGCGAAGGAGCCCGGCTGGAGCCTGCCGCCCAACCCGATCCTCGTTGCGGGCGAGAACTTCGGCTGCGGCTCATCCCGCGAGCACGCTCCCTGGGGGCTCCAGGACTACGGCTTCCAGGCGATCGTCGCGCCGAGCTTCGCCGACATCTTCTACTCGAACTGCACCAAGATCGGGCTGCTGCCGGTGGTGATGAGCGAGGAGGACTGCCGCGCACTCGCCCACGCCGGCAACGGGCAGATCGACCTGCGCGCCCAGGAGGTCCGCTTCGAGTCCAGGGAGGTTCCCTTCGAGATCGACCACGAGATCCGCCGCCGGCTGCTCGACGGCCTAGACGACATCGGCGTCACGCTGTCCTTCGAAGCCGGCATTGCCGACTTCGAAGGACAGCGCGAGGAAGATGCCGCCTGGCAGCCCGTACCGACGACGGCGTTGTGAGCCGGCCATGACCCTCCCACGCCTGCGCGAGGTGCGCGCCAGGGAACTGGCCGAAGAGTGGATCGCCTCTTGGAACGAGCACGACCTCGAAACGATCATGTCGATGTACGCGCCTCAGGTGGTGTTCCACACGCCCACGCTGATCGACACCCTCGGCGTCCCCGACGGCCGCATCGAAGGAACCGAGCGGCTGCGCGAGCACTTCGCCCGGGGGCTCGCCCGCCTCCCCGGCCTGCGCTTCGAGCTCGTACAGGTCTACACGGGTGTCCGCGCCGTCGCGATCGCCTACAAGTGGGCGGACGGGACGCCCGTCTGCGAGGTGCACGAGTACGACGAACAGGAGCGCATCGAGCGGGTGCAGGCCCTCTACCACGGACTCTCCTGGTAGCCATGATGTCGGCTCGCGCCTGGTAGCGTCGCCGCCCGTGCCATACCGCATCGTCACGCTCGCCGGCGACGGGATCGGGCCGGAGATCATGGCCCCGACGCTGGAGCTGCTGGCCCGCTTCGGCGACTTCGAGTTCGACCAGCGCCTGTTCGGGGGCACCTCGATCGACGCCCATGGCACGGCCCTGACCGATGAGGTCCTGGAGGCCTGTCGCGCCGCCGACGCGGTCCTGCTGGCGGCCGTCGGGGGGCCGAAGTGGGACACCACCGACCCGGATGCGCCGCGCCCCGAGCAGGGGCTGCTCGGGCTCCGCAAGGGCCTCGGCCTGTACGCGAACCTCCGCCCCGTCAAGCCGATCCCGGCTCTGTACGACGCCTCGCCGCTGCGGCCCGAGCGGATCGAGGGGACCGACCTGCTGGTCGTGAGGGAGCTCACGGGCGGCATCTACTTCGGCGAGAAGCAGCGCACGGAGGCGATGGCCAGCGACCTCTGCGCCTATTCCGTCGCGGAGATCGAGCGGATCGCCAGGGTTGGGTTCCGCGCTGCGCGCCGGCGGGTATCGAGCGTCGACAAGGCCAACGTGCTCGAGACCAGCCGCCTCTGGCGCGCGACCGTGATGCGGGTCCACTCCGAGGAGTTCCCGAACGTCGAGCTCGAGCACGTGCTGGTCGACAACGCCGCGATGCAGCTCGTCGCCGCGCCGCGGCATTTCGACGTGATCCTCACCGAGAACCTGTTCGGGGACATCCTCTCCGACGAGGCAGCGATGCTGACGGGCTCGATCGGCATGCTGCCGAGCGCCTCGCTCGGGGAGCCCGGCCAACCCGGGCTGTTCGAGCCCGTGCACGGCTCCGCACCGGACATCGCCGGCCGCGGCATCGCCAATCCGCTGGCGATGTTCCTGTCGGCGGCGCTGCTGCTGCGCCACGGCCTCGCCTTGGAAAGGGAGGCGGCGGCTGTAGAATCGGCCGTGCAGCGCGCACTGGACGGGGGCCTGCGCACCGCCGATCTCGGCGGTCAGGACGGAACGGCGCAGGCGACCCGAGCAGTGCTCGACAACCTCGAATAGGAGCAGCTCATCAGTGCAGCCCACCGACCTGATCTGGATGAACGGAGATTTCGTCGCATGGGAGAACGCCAAGGTCCACGTCCTGACGCACGGCCTGCACTACGGCACCGGCGTCTTCGAGGGCGTCCGCTGCTACGACACCGAGCTCGGTCCCGCGGTGTTCCGCAACGCCGATCACGTCGAGCGGCTCTTGCGCTCGGCGGAGCTCTACTACATGCCGGTCCCATACTCGGCCGAGCAGATCCGCGCAGCGACGCTGGAGCTCGTAGCTCGCAACGGCCTGCGCTCCTGCTACATCCGCCCGATCGTGTTCCGCGGCTACGGCCAGATGGGGCTGAACCCGCTTGATTGCAACGTCGATGTGACGATCGCATGCTGGGAGTGGGCGACCTACCTCGGCGAGGAGGGGAAGGCCAACGGGATTCGCGCGAAGGTCTCCTCGTGGCGGCGGATCGGCCCGGACTCGCTGATCCCCCAGGCGAAGGCCTCGGGCCAGTACCTCAACAGCGTGCTCGCGAAGGTCGAGTCGATGAAGGCCGGCTACCAGGAGGCGATCCTGCTCGACGACCACGGCTATGTCTGCGAGGGCACCGGCGAGAACGTGTACCTCGTCCGCGAGGGCGAGATCGTCACGCCGGGCCAGAGCAACTCGATCCTCGACGGCATCACTCGCCGCTCTGTGATCCAGATCGCCCGGGATCTCGGCTACACCGTCTCCGAGCGCAACGTCGGCCGCGCCGAGCTGTACCTCGCCGACGAGGTCTTCCTGTCCGGCACCGCCGCCGAGCTCGTGCCGGTCGTCGAGATCGACGACCATCCGATCGGCGGGGGCGCTCCGGGCGAGATCACGAGAGTCCTGCAGGCGGCCTTCGACGACGCGATCCACGGCCGCGCGGAGCCCTACAGGGAGTGGCTCGACGTGGTCGTTCCACGCGACCTCGAGACTCCCGCGGGGGACGTCTCGGAGCGGCGAATTACCGGGGCGACCGGCTAGGCGGCGTGGCCGCGGCCGGTCGCACCCAGACCCGCCGCCCCTCCGTCCCAGCTGAAAGGAACCCCGCATGAGTCCCGACCCGCCCCGCATAGAGCTATACGACGCCACCCTGCGCGACGGCATGGGCGGCGGCGGCATGTCGCTGACGGCAGCCGAGAAGCTGCGGGTCGTGCACGCCCTCGACGAGCTCGGTGTGGGGATGATCGAGGCGGGCTTCCCCGCGTCGAATCCGAAGGAGCAGGAGCTCTTCGGGCTGCTCGCCTCAGAGCGGCTCGAGACCGCCGAGATCGTCGCCTTCGGCATGACGCGGCGTCGCGACACGACCGCGGCCGAAGATCAGGGGCTGCGCACGCTGGCGGAAAGCTTTGCGCCGGTCTGCACGCTCGTGGGCAAGGCCTCGGTGCTGCATGTGGAGAAGGTCGTGCGGGTCAGCCGGGAGGAGAACCTGGCGATGATCGGCGACTCTGTGGCGTTCCTCGTCGGCGCGGGCAAGCGCGTGCTGCTCGACGCCGAGCACTTCTTCGACGGCTTCGCCCTGGATCCGGGCTACGCCCTGGACTGCCTGCGCGCCGCCGCCGACGGCGGCGCCGAGCGGCTCGTGCTGTGCGACACCAACGGCGGCTCGCTGCCCCCGCAGATCCGGACCGCGCTCGCGGTCGTGCGCGAAGCGCTGCCGGCCGCGGCGCTCGGCATTCACTGCCACGACGACTCCGGCTGCGCGGTCGCCAACACGCTGACCGCCGTCGAATCCGGTGCGACGCAGGTGCAGGGCACGATCAACGGCATCGGCGAGCGGACCGGCAATGCGAACCTCGTGACGATCATCGCCGACCTGCAGCTGAAGATGGGAGTCGAGCTGCTCGCACCGGAGCGGCTGGCGCGACTGACCGAGACGGCGCATTTCCTCGACGAGCTGCTCAACCGCTCCCCCGACCCTGCACAGCCGTTCGTCGGCAAGCACGCCTTCGCTCACAAGGCGGGCATGCATGCCGCCGGCATCCAGGCGGACGCAGCGACCTTCGAGCACGTCGAGCCCGCGCTCGTGGGCAACTCCCGCGAGGTGCTCGTCTCCGAGCTGGCCGGCAAGGCGACGATCAACGAGAAGGCCGCGGAGGCCGGGATCGCCGTGCCCTCGGGCGAGCGGGCCGGAGAGTTCGCGCAGCGAGTGCTCGACCGCGTCAAGGAGCTCGAGCATCAGGGCTTCCAGTTCGAGGCAGCCGACGGCTCGCTCGAGCTCTTGATGCGCAAGGAGGCCGGGGAGTACGAGCCGCTGTTCCGGCTCGAGTCCTGGCGGGTGCTGGTGGAGAAGCGCGCCGACGGCAAGGTCGCGACCGAGGCCACGATCAAGGTCTGGCTCGGCGGCGAGCGCTTCGTCCGGACAGCCGAGGGCAACGGGCCGGTGAACGCCCTCGATGCGGCCCTGCGCGATGCGATCGGCGAGCTGCATCCGCATCTGCGCGACATCGAGCTGGTCAACTTCAAGGTCCGGATCCTCGACGAGAGCCACGGCACCGACGCCGTCACGCGCGTGCTGATCGATGCCGCCGACGGCCACGACGTGTGGGGCACGATCGGCGTCTCGGAGAACGTCATCGAGGCCTCCTGGGACGCGCTGGTCGATTCGCTCGAGTACGGCATGCAGCCGGGCAGACGTCCGGTCGATGCGGATGGCTCCTCGACCGGCGAGGCGGCGCTGCCGGCGCGCGGCGAGGCGGAGGCCGGCAGGGAGCGCCGGCCGACTTCTACCTCGGAGGCCGGCACGGAGCGCCGGCCGACTTCTCCCTAGTGGCGGAGGAGCAGATCCCGCTCGCCAAACCGGTCCTCGGCGAGGCGGAGGAGCGGGCCGTGGTCGAAGTACTGCGCTCGGGTCAGCTGTCGCTCGGTCCCCGCCTCGCTGAGTTCGAGGAAGCCTTCGCGCAGATGAAGGGAGCCGGATGCGCGAGCGCGGTGAGCAGCGGCACGGCCGGCCTGCACCTGGCACTCCGCGCCGTCGGCGTCACGGACGGCGACGAGGTCGTGACGAGCCCGTTCTCGTTCGTGGCGTCCGCCAACGCGATCGTCTTCGAGCGGGCGATGCCCGTGTTCGCCGACATCGACCCGGTCACCCTGAACCTCGATCCGCAGGCCGCCGCGGCGGCCGTGAGCGAGCGGACACGGGCGTTGCTGCCCGTCCACATCTTCGGCTACCCGGCCGACATGGAGGCTTTCGAGTCGCTGGCCGCCCGGCACGGCCTCGGCATCGTCGAGGATGCCTGCGAGGCACTCGACGGGCGTCACGAGGACTTCCGGGACGTGGGCGGGCGCGGCAATCCCGCCGTCTTCGCGTTCTACGCGAACAAGCAGATGACGACGGGCGAGGGCGGGATGATCACGATGGGCGACCCGGCGATGAAGGCGCGGATCGACTCCGAGCGAAACCAGGGCCGCGCCCCGAACATGGACTGGCTGGACCATGATCGGCTCGGCTTCAACTATCGGCTCTCGGACATAGCCTGCGCGTTGGGGCTCGCGCAGATGAGCCACCTCGGCGAGATGATCGAAGGGCGCCGGCGCGTCGCTCGGCTCTACCGGGAAGGGCTGGCCGGAGTCGACGGGCTGACGCTGCCGTGCGAGGACCGGGGGCTCGAGCGTCGCGGCTGGTTCGTGTTCGTCGTGCAGCTGCCGCACGGAGTCGACCGTGACGAGACGGTGCGCGCGCTCCACGCGACCGGCATCCAGAGCAAGCCCTACCTGCCGGCGATCCACCTGATGAGCTACTACCGCGAGCGCTTCGGGCACCGCGAGGGAGAGTTCCCGGTCTGCGAGGACGTCGCCGGGCGCTCGATCGCGCTGCCTTTCTTCCCGGAGATGAGCGAGGGCCAGGTCGAGCGCGTCGCCGCCCAGCTGCAGGCGATCCTCGCGCGCGCCCCCGCATAGACTGCCGCCGGTGTCGCGCTTCTCAGAGCCCCAGCACCCCGACTTCCAGCGGCTCAACGCGTCGATCTCCTTCGACCGGCGGCTGTGGCCGCAGGACATCGCGCAGTCGCGGGCGCATGCCCGCATGCTGGCCGCCCGGGGGATCATCTCCGAGCCCGACCGCGATGCGCTGCTCGCAGGGCTCGATGCCGTCGCAGCCGAGCTCGCCGAGGAGCGCTTCCCGTTCGAGCCGCAGGACGGGTGCCGCCGGCGACGCCGTAGCCGTGCTGATGCGGACGTTGCTCGAGCGGGCCCGTGAGCACGCAGCGACGGCGATGCCCGGCTATACGCACCTGCAGCGCGCCCAGCCCGTCTACCTCGGCCATCACCTGCTCGCCTACTTCTGGATGCTCGAGCGGGACCGGCGGCGGTTCGCATATGCCCGGCGCGAGGCGGGACGGCTGCCGCTCGGCTCGGGTGCGCTGGCGGGAGTCAACTTCGACACCGACCGCGAGATGCTGGCGGCTGAGCTGGGCTTCGAGGAGGTCGCGCCGAACTCGATCGACGCTGTGAGTGGGCGTGACTTCATCCTCGACTTCCTCGCGGCGGCCGCGACGTGCGCGACTCACCTGTCGCGGTTCGGCGCCGAGCTGGTGCTGTGGTCGAGCAGCGAGTTCGGCTTCCTCGAGCTGCCCGACAGCTGGAGCTCGGGCTCCTCGATCATGCCCCAGAAGAAGAACCCCGACGCGGCCGAGCTGCTTCGCGCCAAGGCGCCTCGCGTGGTCGCCCACCTCGCGGCGCTGCACGGCGTGATCCACGCGCTGCCCCTGACCTACAACAAGGACCTCCAGGAGGACAAGGAGCACCTGTTCGACGCTGCCGACACGGTGCTGCTGTCGCTCGCGGCGGCGACCGGGATGATCGCCGGCGCTTCCTTTGACGTGGCGCGTATGCGCGAGGCCGCGTCCGACGAGCTGATCGCTGCGACCGACATCGCCGACCTGCTCGTGAAGCTCGGGATGCCCTTCCGCGAGGCACACGGGGTGGTGGCGGGTCTCGTGCGCACTGCCGTCGACAGCGGCCGGTCGCTTTCGGATCTCAGCGGAGCCGAGCTGAGCGCGCACAGCGAGCTGCTCGCCGGCCACGAGTCCGAGTTCCGCGAGGTGCTGACGTCGAGCTCGTGGCTCGAGTCGAAGGTCTCCGAGGGCGGGACGGCCACGGCGAGACTCGCCGAGCAGCTCGCGCTGGCCGAGCGGACGCTCGATGAAGACCCGGCCCGCTGAGTCGCCGTCGTCCGCGGTCCCGGCGCCGAGGACCGGGGCGCGAACAGCGCTGGACGCGCTTCCCGGAAGCTTCTACGAGCGTCCCGTGCTCGAGGTGGCACGAGACCTGATCGGCTGCACGGTCGTGCATGGCGAAACGGCGGGTGTGATCGTCGAGACGGAGGCCTATCACCAGCAGGAGCCGGCCTCCCATGCGTACATCGGCCTGACGCCGCGGACGAGCACGCTGTTCGGCCCTCCCGGCGTCGCCTACGTGTACCGCTCCTATGGCATCCATGCTCTGTTCAACGCGGTCTGCGAGCCCGAGGGCGTCGGCGCGGCGGTGCTGATCCGGGCCCTTCGGCCCGTCGCCGGCCTGGAGCTGATGCGCCGGCGCCGCAGCCGCCGCCCACGTGCAGACGAAGCTGAAGCCGGCAGCGTGCGAAGCGAGGATGGATCCGGCGCGCGGGCGATGGCCGATCGTGAGCTGTGCTCGGGCCCCGGGCGGCTGGCGCAGGCGCTCGGCATCGAGCTCGGCGAGAACGGGACATCGCTCGTCCGTGGCCCGGTCAGGGTCCTGCCCCGGGAGCGGCGCGCGCCCGAGATCGTCGCCTCGACACGCATCGGCATCACCAAGGCAGCCGCGTTGCCGTGGCGGTTCAGCCTCGCCGGCGATGAGAACGTCTCGAGGCCATGGCCCAGCCGCTCGGGCTGACGCCGCCGGTAGGCGAGGGGGAGGGGGAAGGAGAGGATTCCGCCTAGCCGCTCGGGCTGACGCCGCCGGTAGGCGAGGGGGAGGGGGAAGGAGAGGATTCCGGCGGTGTTCGTGGGCGCCGCCCGCGGCGCTTCCCGTTGTACTCGTGCCGGTGGCTTCTTCGACTGCTTCGGATTCGCTGCTCGTGCCCTTCTTGCCGGAGGCCGCCCGGGCCGCGGCCGCAGCTTCGGCGCGTGTCTTGTCGATGCCGAGTGCCGAAGCAATGAAGTCGTGCCAGATCAGCGCCGGGAAAGTGCCTCCCATCACCGGCTGGCCGTTGAAGTCGGTCAGCATCGGCACGAGCTTGTCGGGGAAGCCGACCCATACGGCAACCGTGTACTTGGAGTCCCAGCCCACGAACCACGCGTCACCGTAGTTGGACGTCGTGCCGGTCTTCCCGGCGGCGAACTGACCGATCGAGGCGGCCTTGCCGGTGCCGTACTGAATCACCGTCTGGAGGATCTGCGTCTCGGTCTGGGCGATTTCGGGGGGGAGCACGCGCTTCAGCTCGACCCGGTTCCTGTCACGGTGGTGGCCGTCACGCAGCGTGTGGCTGCCGGCGTCGACTTCCTGGACGCCGACAGGCTGGCCGCCGATGGCCATCGAACCCGTGACGCGCTGGCCGCCGTGAGCGATTGTCTCGTAGGCGTGCGCCATGTCCAGCGGCGTGACGCCAACGGTGAGCCCGCCGATGGTCATCGCGGGGTTCGTCGAGAGCGGCGTGGTGATACCCATCCTGTGTGCCAGCAGCGCGATCTTCTCGGTGCCGACTTTGAGCCCGACTTCGGCGTAGATCGAGTTGTCCGAGAAGGTGGTCGCGCCGGTCAGCGTGTTGGAACCCGAGTACGCCGCTTCGTCGTTGTGGACAACGAACTTTTCCGTGCCGTGGGTGTTGGGCACCACGAAGGTCTTGACCTTCGAAGACCAGACAGAGGAGGGCGAGATGCCGCCCTCGAGCGCGGCGGCGAGGTCGAAGGCCTTGAAGGAGGAGCCCGGTTGGCGCTCGCCCTCGGTGGCGATGTTGAAGGCGCTCTTGGTGTAGTCGCGTCCGCCGACCATCGCTCGCACCTCGCCGGTGGAGTTTTCGATCGCCACCAGCGAGGCGGTCGGCCCGCCAGGGTAGGCGAGGTAGTTGTTGACGGCCTGTTCAGCGGCGCGCTGTAGTTCGAGGTCGAGCGTCGTCGTGATCTTCAGGCCCCCGTCGAACGCGCGGGCGGCGCCGTAGCGTTCGATCACCTGCTGCTGGACCCAGCTGTTGAAGTAGCCGGCGTCCACGCCTTCGACGGTCTGGACCTGTGGCGGCTGCACCTCGTGAGGCGCGGGCAGCGCTTCCTTGACGCTTTCGTCGTAGACCGGCCTGTTGAGGTAGCCCTGGTCGACCATCTGGGCGAGCACGGTGTTGCGACGCTCGAGCGCGGTGGCCGGATGCGTCGCGGGGTTGTAGGCCGTCGGGTTCTGGATGATTCCGGCGAGCATCGCCGCCTCCCAGGGCGAGAGGCCCGAGACGCACAGGGCGTGGCCCGGGGTGCCGCAGCCGATGTGGTTGACGTCGTGGCCGAAGTAGGTCTGGGCGGCCGCCTCGACTCCGTAGGCGCCGTTGCCGAAGTAGACCGTGTTCAGGTAGGCCGTGATGATCTTGTCCTTCGACCACTTATGCGCGAGCTGGTAGGCGAGCGCGGTCTCCTTGAGCTTCTCGAAGATCGTGCGGTGGGATTGGGCCTGAAGGAAGTTCTTGATCAGCTGCTGCTCGATCGTGGAGGCGCCCTGCAGGCTGCCTTTGTGCACCACGTCCTGAACGAACGCGCGGGCGATGCCGCGAAGGTCGATGCCACTGTTGGAGTAGAAGCGCTTGTCCTCGATCGAGATCACGGCCTCCTTGACGATCGGGGGGATCTGAGCGGGGGTGAGGATCACGCGGTTCTGCTCGCTCAGGACACCGATCGGATGGCCGAGGTCGTCGAGTAGCTGCGAGCTCTGGGCGTCCTTGATCTGCGAGAAGCGTTCCAGCGAGGGCAGGTCCGAGGCGACGGAGATGAACAGGCCGAAGACGAACGAGACGAGGCCGAGCAGCAGGGCGGCGAAGACGATCGCGGCGAGGCGAAGGCGCTTGACGCGTTTCCTGGGAGGGAGCGCCGGCGCGGCAGGTATGTCGGGGGTCACCGTTGCGCTCATCGGCAGCGGCGCGTGAGGTCCCGTCCGGAGCTTGTCTCTCCGGTGGCGCGAGCCGCGACCCGGCGCGGCGCAGAGGGCCCCTCGCGCGGCCGAGAGTCTAGCATTGCGCCAGATGTCCCAGCACACCTCCGCGGCCGCCACGGACGCTGCACGGCTGGCCCGCAACGCGGTCGACTCGCTCCCCGAAGGGGCCCTGGAGGCGAAGCTGGCGGAGGCCTCCGAGCAGGCGCGGCCGCTGCGCGTGAAGCTCGGCATCGACCCGACCGCACCAGACATCCACCTCGGCCACGCGGTCGTTCTCGGCAAGCTCCGCGAGTTTCAGGACGCCGGCCACGTTGTTGTGCTGATCATCGGCGACTACACAGCTCGTGTCGGCGATCCCTCGGGGCGCTCGACGTTACGACCGATGCTCAGTCCGGAGGAGATCGATGCGAACGGGGCGACCTTCCAGGAGCAGGCGGCGCGGATCCTCGATCTCGACCCGCGCAAACTCGAGGTGCGCCACAACGGCGAGTGGCTGGACATGCCGATGGCGGACCTGCTGAGCCTCGTGCGGACGACAACCGCCGCGCAACTGCTCGAGCGGGAGGACTTCGCGCAACGCTGGCAGGCGGGGGAGCCGATCTCGATGCTCGAGCTCCTGTACCCGCTGCTGCAGGGTTATGACTCCGTCGTGATCGATGCCGACGTGGAGCTCGGCGGCACCGACCAGACGTTCAACTTGCTGCTGGGGCGCGATATCCAGCGCCATTACGGCAAGCCCCAGCAGGCGATCATGACGATGCCGATCCTCGTGGGGACGGATGGCAGCCGCAAGATGTCGAAGTCGCTGGGGAACCAGATCGGGATCACCGATGAGCCCGGGGAGATGTTCGGGAAGGCGATGTCGATTCCCGACGAGGCGATGGGCGAGTACTACCGGCTGCTGATCGAGCCGCATTCGCCCGACGCCGCGGTGCTCACAGCGGCGGACCTCGAAGGGAGTGCGGCGCGGGACGCCAAGCGGCGGTTGGCCCACGAGCTGGTGGCGTGGCTGCACTCCGAGGAAGCGGCCGCACGGGCGGAGAGCGAATGGGACAGGGTGTTCGCCCAACACGAGCTGCCGGAGGAGATCGAGGAGGCGACCTTGCCGGCCGGGGAGATCGTGCACGTGCCGGCGCTGATCGCCGATCAGTTCGGCATCTCCCGCTCCGAGGCACGGCGGCTGCTCGAGCAGGGTGGGGTGTGGCTCGGCTCCGAGCAGCTCGGCAGCGACGATCAGGAGCTGCCGGCCTCGCGCGCCGACGGGCAGGTGTTGCGGGTCGGCCGCAGGCGCTACCGGCGCCTTCGGGCGGCCGGCTAGCCGGCTGCGCAACAACGGAGTGGGGCGCCGGGCCGCCGCCGCCGGGACCGGTACGCTGCACAGCAGCGGCGGCGCACATCGCCCGCGGCCACGGCTTCGCCGCCCGCGGAGCCGCCCGCGACGGTGCCTGTCG
>WNFI01010683.1_pt1 | contig 20912 bp, 20 predicted proteins | sample 5400471 | NCBI WGS metagenome assembly WNFI01 (sample SAMN13153348, study PRJNA577476) | soil metagenome | isolation source: 100 cm saprolite on Douglas fir-dominated hillslope | place: USA:California | collected 2013-09-17
GCGTCGTGGTCTTACCCGCTCCGGTTGGGCCAAGCAGCACGACAAATTCGCCGTGCGCGATGGAAAGCGACAGGTCACGGACCGCCTCGACGGCGCCGTAGCTCTTGCTGACTTCTACCAGTGCGACCTCAGCCATGGCGTCCTCCTGCATAAAGCGCCGAAGGCAGCGCCTGTCCGCTCATGGCGTCGAACAAAGAAAGCTTGTCGGGCCGCAACGCCAGCCCCACCAGTTCGCCGACCCGGACCGTTTTAGCTGATGGCAACCGCGCCTTGAGCTGGCCGTTGGCGGTTATCACGGTGACGATTTGCGTCGTACCCAGATATTCAGCGCCAATCACACTACCGCGCAGCAGCGAGGCATCGGCGAACGACACATTCTCGGGCCGCACGCCAAGCGCGAACTTGCCCTCGGCACGATCCTCGAATACCTCCGGCATTTCGACAGCCACGCCGTCGACCTTGATACTGCGATCGCCGCGCCGCAGCGAGCCGTAGACACCGAGAAAATTCATCGGCGGCGCACCGATGAAGTCGGCCACGAACATCGTGCTGGGACGATCGTAGATCTCCTGTGGCGTGCCAAACTGCTCGACACCGCCCTGATTCATGATGGCGATACGGTCCGCCATCGCCATCGCCTCAAGCTGGTCGTGGGTGATGTAAACCGTGGTCGCATCGATGCGGTCGTGCAACTCCCGCAGCTCGCCGCACATCAGCCTGCGAAACTCGGAATCGAGCGCGCCCAGAGGCTCATCCATCAGAAAGGCCTTGGGCCGGCGCACGATGGCGCGGCCCAAGGCGACGCGCTGCCGGTCACCGCCGGAGAGCCCGCCGACCCGGCGCTCCAGCAGATGATCGATCCTCAGCAATCTTGCGGTTTCCTCGACGCTCCGTCTCACCTCGGCTCGCGGGTAATTCTGACATCGCAGCGGAAAGCCGATATTCTGGCGAACGTTCATGTGCGGATAGAGCGCGAATAGCTGAAACACAAATGCAATATCCCGCGCTGAAGCGCGCAGCGCCGTCACGTCTTCACCGTCAAGCAGGATGCGGCCAGAGGTCGGCAGTTCGAGGCCTGCGATCATGCGCAAGGTTGTCGTCTTGCCACAGCCTGAAGGTCCGAGAATGACGAAGAACGAGCCGTGATCGACCGTGAGGTTCACGCCTTTGACAGCGCTGAACGTTCCGAAGGTCTTGGCAACGGTCTCGAGCTTGATCTCTGCCATGGCGGCTAGTCCGGAAAATGACTGACGATCACGAACCCCAGTGTCCCAACCAGGATCGTGACGAAGGAATAGCTATACAAATTCAAGGAGAGCGGCTGCATCAGCATCACAACGCCAAGGCCGATCAGCGTCATTGCCATCGCTTCGCAAGGGCCGCGACGCAGCCAGAGCGGCCGTCTTGATGCATTACGTGCGATCCCCTTGGTCATTTGCGCACCGCGCCAAAGGTGATGCCGCGCAACAAATGGCGACGCAGCAGGATGGTGAAGCACAGGATCGGCATGAAAAACAACGTCGTTGCGGCGGCGACCGCGGGCCAGTCCTGGCCACCCTCGCCGATGATGAAGGGGATGAAGGGTGGCATCGTTTGCGCGTCACCGCTGGTGAGCAGAACCGCGAAGGCATATTCGTTCCAGGCGAAGATCAAGCAGAAGATCGCAGTTGCCGCGATACCGGTGGTCGCCTGCGGAAGAACCACCTTGAAAAAGGCCTGCAGGCGCGTGTAGCCATCGACCATCGCAGCCTCTTCGTACTCGCGCGGGATTTCGTCCATGAATCCCTTCAATAGCCACACCGCCAGAGAGACATTCACGGCGGTGTACAACAAGATCATTCCGAGCTTGGTGTCGGTTAACCCGAGGTGCCGGAACATCAGATAGATCGGGATCGCAACCGCAATCGGCGGCATCATCCGTGTCGAGAGGATGAAGAACAAGAGATCGTCGGCAAGCGGCACTCGGAATCGCGAGAACGCGTAAGCGGCGATGGTGCCGAAGCACACTGCAAGAAAGGTCGAACCAAAGCCGATGACCATCGAGTTCACAAAGCGCGGCACTACCTTTGAGGGCCCGCCAATCACCATGTTGCGCGAGCGCACCAGACGCTCGTACCAGGTCTGCGGCGGAGGCAAGCTGGCCAGAAATTCAGGCGTCTGGCGCGAGCGTGTCGTAAAAAGGTTGACGTACCCTTCGACCGAAGGCTCGAACAGTATTTTTGGCGGATACGCGATCGAATCGGGCGGCGTCTTAAATCCGGTGAGGAATATCCATAGCAACGGCAGAATGGTCACAATTGCGTAGGTCGCGACGATCAGTGAAGCGGTCCTCTTCGACCATCGCGACGGCTCAGCCACTGAATGCGCGGTGACGGGCGTTTTCATCGCTGCTTCACCCGGTTGAGGGCTTTTACATAGATATTGGCGGCGCCAAAGACGGTGACGAACAGAATGATCGCCAGGGCCGACGAATACCCGGTGCGCCATTTCTCGAATGCCTCGCGTTTCAAGGTAATCGACGCAACCTCGGTGGTCGATCCCGGACCGCCGGAGGTCAGCAGATTCACCATGTCGAACATCTTGAAGTTTTCGATCGCCCGAAAAAGGATCGCGAGCATCAGGAAAGGCATCACCATCGGCAGCGTAATCGACCAGAATTGCCGCCAGGGGGAAGCGCGATCGACCTCCGCGGCCTCGTAGATGTAGTCGGGTATCGAGCGCAAACCGGCGAGACAGATCAGCATGACATAGGGCGTCCACATCCAGGTATCGACCATGATGATGGACCACGGCGCCAGCCGTACGTCGCCGATCATCTGAAACGAGCTCGGGTCCAGCCCGGTCAGCAGGGCGATCGCGCCATTGAACAGGCCGATCTGTGGCTGCAGCAGAAAGGTCCAAAAATTGCCGACGACCGCTGGCGACAGCATCATCGGCAATAGAATGATTGTGGTCCAGAAACTGTGACCACGGAAGCGACGGTTGATCAGAAGCGCGAGGCCAAACCCGAGCACAAATTCGAGCGCGATCGACCACAACACGAAATGCGCGGTGGCCTGCATGGCGTGCCACACCTCAGGGTCCGTCAGTATGTCGCGGTAGTTGTCGAGACCGACGAACCTGATCGCTGCATTCGGACGATTGGCCCGATAGTTGGTGAACGAGAGCTGGATCGACCACAGCAGCGGGAAAATATTGATCGCGAGCAGCAGTAGCACCGACGGCGTAATAAACAGCCAGGCGATGGCTCTGTCGGACATCCCGCGGAATCGCAATGCCAGTCGGCGCGGCGTCCGGGCAACGGCCTGCTCGGCGAGAGTGCTCATGTGAGTCCTGTCATTCACAGATCGGGACACGCTCAAGAAGCGGTCTCCCGATCCCAAGAGATCGGGAGACCTGCGGCTGATCAAGCTAGATCTTACCGTCTTCCTTGAACACCTTTTGCCAATCCTTGACCAGCAGATCGAGCGCTTCCTGCGCTGTGCCCTTGTCGGCCACGACGTAGTCATGGACGCGCTTCTGCATATCGAGCAGGAGCTCGGCATAGGAGGGCTCGGCCCAGAAGTCCTTGACGATATCCATGGACTTCAGGAAGTCGGCGGCAAAGGGCGCGCTCTTGGGGAAACCCGGATCATTGAGCACCGCCTTATGGCAGGAATAGCCGCCAAGCGCCCACCACTTCTTCTGGACGTCGGGCTGCGCGAACCATTTGATGTAGGCGAGCGCGTCGTCCCTGTGTTCCGAGTAGGAGACAACCGAGATCCCCTGCCCGCCGAGCTGAGTAAAGTGATACTTCTGCTTCGGATTGACGAAGAACCCGATCTTGTCGCCGCCGACATTGGGATCCTTGTAGAGGCCTGGGAAGAACGCAAAGAAGTTCATCTGCATCGCGACCTGTCCGGACTTGAAGGCGTCGAGGCCCTCGGACATGTAGGCATTGCTCATTCCGGGCGCGGTGCAGCATTTGTAAAGCGACTTATAGAACTCCAGCCCTTTGGCCGCCTCGGGCGAATTGACAAAACCCTCCATCTGATAGGGTTTCTTCGGATTTTCGTATTGGAAACCCCAATCGTAGAGCGCGTTTGTCACGCCCATCGTGATGCCTTCGGAGCCGCGTTCGGTATAGATGTAAGCTCCGTAGACTTTCTTGCCGTCGATTTCCCTGCCCTGGAAGAACTCGGCGATCTGCTTGAGATCATCCCAGGTTTCCGGCGGGGCAAGATCGCGGCCGAATTTCTTCTTGAATTCGGCTTGAATCTCCGGCCGGGCAAACCAGTCCTTGCGGTAAGTCCAGCCGATCGCGTCGCCCATTGCCGGCAACGCCCAATAGTTCGGGGTATTCTTGGGCCATTCGGAATAGCCGACCACGGTCGCCGGCATGAAATCGTCCATCGAGATTTTCTCTTTGGCGAAGAAATCGTTGAGTTTCACGTAGTGACCATTCTCGGCGGCGCCGCCGATCCATTGGCTATCACCGATAATGACGTCGCAAAGCTTTCCCTTTGAATTGAGCTCATTGAGGAAGCGGTCCGCGTAGCTCGTCCATGGGACGAACTCGTACTTCATTTGAATTCCGGTCTTGGTGGTGAAGTCTTTCGAAAGCTCCACCAAGGCGTTGGCTGGATCCCACGCGGCCCAGCACAACGTCAATTGCTTTGTCTGAGCAACAGCTTGATTGCCAAGACACGAGGCGACAACGACCGCGGTCACCCCCAATGCACGCATGATTTGGATCATTACAACCTCCCTGTTGTCGCAGGCGATTGCCTGCTTGCCTTGCCAATCATCCTCCGCCATTCGGCGGAGATGCACGCAGACTTGAAATCCCGCCTCATCGAAACGGCGAGAACGATGTTTAGTGTTATTGTTAAGTGTAAGCGTTTCACTAAACACATTCGGAGTCAATGCGCCGCTCTGGTTTTTCTGCAATTCCTGCTCAGCGCCCTTATTGCGGGAGCTTACAAAAACGCGCCGATAGAAATCTTCGGCCAGGATTCGGTCTTCCGCGCCGCATCGAGCTTTATCGTCCAGGCATCTATCAGATTGCCGACCACCAACCGTCCGTTGGCGCGAACGTCGCGCCACTTCATCGTCGGCGTACCCAGCGGCAAGGAAATCACGCCATGCGCCGCGGACAACAGCGCCGTCGCCAGCCGCTGCGACAGCGTCGGCGCCGCTTCCGCGCCTTGCTCGGCAAGGAATTCCTCGATCGACGTGACAAAAATCTCCTAGCCGCGCCGCGCAATCTCGGTCTGGCCGAAATACACGCCATCGGGGAAACGCCTGTCCTCGATCGTCCCCGCCATCGAATAGAGCGAGCGGAAGTGATCGGGATATCGACCCAATAGTCGATGTACGCGTCCATCATCCGCGGCGAGAAGAGATTGCCAAGCGATCGGGGCGTTAGAAGCGCTTTCGCGCCCGCAGTCACTCATCCCAATTTCATAACAAGGGACGGCTGTGTAATGCCATTCTGCACGTCAAGCGATGCAAGGGCCTGATTGGCTTCCACAGGTCGCCCGATCAAATATCCCTGGACTTCATCGCAATGGGTCTGGCGCAAGTAGTCCAGCTGCTCGGCGCTTTCGACGCCTTCTGCGACTACGCCGATCTTAAGATCTTGAGCCAGTGCAATGACGGATTTTACGATTGCCGCGCAATCCGGCTGCACCAGCATGTCCCGAACAAACGATTGGTCGATTTTAATGCGACTGAACGGTAGTCTGCGCAAGTAAGTTAGCGACGAATAGCCGGTTCCGAAGTCATCAAGCGCCACGGTAACTCCTAATTCAAGCAGCGCATTCAAGACCGAAGCGGCCGAATCATATTTCGATAACAGAATTGACTCCGTTATCTCAATTTCGAGACGCCCCGGAGAAACCCGCGACTCCGCCAGCGCTCTGACGAAGGTCTGCAGAATGTTAGCGTTCTGGAACTGGACCGCTGATACATTGACAGCAACTCGAATATTCGCCGGCAACTGAGCAAGCGCTTTACAGGCGCCCCTGACAACCCAATCGCCGATTGAGTGGATCAACCCTGACTCCTCGGCGAGTGCGATGAATTCAAGAGGCGAAACCAACCCTCGTGCCGGATGATGCCAGCGCACCAACGCTTCAAAGCCAGTAATGCGGTTCTCGCGAAGATCGAAAAACGGTTGATAAAGAAGAAAAAGTTGGTCCCTCTCGATTGCCGCTCCCAAATCGAGTTGAAGCGCGCGACGCTCCCGCGCCGATGCATCGTCACTTGGCTCAAAGAAGCGGATCGTGCCCGAGCCCGCTTTCTTCGCGCGATAGAGCGCAACGTCGGCATGCTTCAAAAGATCGTTCGGCGTTTTGCCGTCGCGGGGCGCCAAACTTATGCCGATGCTGGCGGCGCCGACGATTTCATGTCCCTCAACCAGGAACGGATGGTCAAAAGTGGAGATAATTTCCTCGGCAAGTTTGAACGCCTCATCCAACTTCGTTATATTTGCCGCAATCAATCCAAACTCGTCCCCGCCTATACGCGCAGCGATATCGGTATCTCGCGTCGACCGTCGCAGTCTGGTTGCGAGCTGGGTGAGAAATTCATCTCCCGCAAGATGACCGAGCTGGTCGTTGACTTCCTTGAAACGATCAAGGTCGAGCAGAAGAACGGCACATTGCTCGCCATTGCTAACCAGCCGGGCCAAAGCGGTTTCCAGGCTTTCGTTGAAGGCGAAACGGTTCGGAAGCTTGGTGAGAGAATCTTGCCGCACAGCCTTTTCGGTTTCGAGATGAGCGATCATCCGCCTTGTGAACTCGAACGAATAAGCAAAAACGACACGCAGAAGCACACACGCATAAACAACAACCAAAATTGCGATCAGCCAATAAACAAAGTCGCCGCTTCTGGCGATGCAGATTGCCGAGCCAAGAAAAATAGGTCCCATGAAGCCAATGGCCGCAACCGGAATGGTTGCAAATGCGAAAGCGCCACCTGCCAGCATGCCGGCGCACAGGCCGGTCATCAGCATTTGCCCGCCAGGATTTGCTTGCTCAAAGAAGCTAATGGGAACAATCGCCCACATGCCGCCCAAAATGAAGGCGTTTCGCACAAGGCGATGAATGGTACCGCGAGACACCGACTGGGGCTTGGTAACCCGCCAGGATGACCGCGCCTTGAGACCGGATAAAGTCGAGCCAAAAGCCATAACTGCAGACCATAGTGCCGCGTAAATCCCGTCGGGGGATTTCCACAACGCGATCGCAAGAACTGTCGCGTTGCACGCGTTGGCTGCCATCATGCCCGGAGAATTGCGCAACACGAGACAGATTTGTTCGGCGCGAATTTGGCCAGCAACGGCTTCGTCTGTCGACGGGCCACCAAAGGCCGCAAGATCCCCGGCGAACAATCTCGAGAAATAAGATTTTAGATATGTTCGCACTACAACCTCCGGGGCGTTTGCCTGCGAACTTTTTCCTACTCTCCAAAGTCGCGCCAATTCTTTGATAAATAATAAAATGCGTCACGTAAAATACCCGCATGCCCTCCGAGGTAGGCGGAGACCGTCGCGCAAGACCGTCTCGGTTCCGCGTCCCATGTCTAAAAAATGCCGCTGCCGTGCCAGAGCATCCGGCCGGTCAGATCGTGCATTCGCTACGATGTAGAGGAAAATGAGTTGCGCGTTAGGGCTGCATTAACCGAGTTGCGATCGTACCCGCAACCATTCGTGTTCCCTGCCCGTTAGCTCCAAACGCAATAGTAGGGAAATCTGCCATGGCCGGCATCTACTCGTTTGCGCTCAGGAACAGCTGCGAACGTCGCCGCCGAATCTTAGGTGAGCATGCCTACGTCGTTCGCCAACGGGCCATCAGCAGGGGCGATGACTTTGAGGGATGGCACCTTTCCCGGTTGATGCGGGACGCAACAACTGCTTTCGAAGTCACGATGGCAGAACGCCAATACCTGAGATGGCTCCGAGCATCGCCAAATAGTGGCCAACCGAATCGTCAGCTTCAAATTCGGTACAGTCGGGCTGCTGTGTCGTGTAAAATCGCGCGCCGATCGACCTCGTCTAAATGATCGATCGCTTTCCGAAACGTCCGATACAGCGTGCTGTAGTCGGTCCACAATTTCTCAATCGGAAAATTGCTGCCAAAAAGGCAACGGTTCGCGCCAAAGATCCCGACGGCTTCCCGGACAATCGGTCCCGTCACATCAACTCGGCAGGCGTGAACGAACGTCCCAAGGCCTGAAAGCTTGACGTTAACATTCGGCTGCAGCGCAAGCTCGTTCATGCCTTCTCGCCAGCGCTTCCAGCCGTTCAGAGACATATCTTCCAGCATACCGGCATGCTCGAGGACGAATACAGTATCCGGAAATTCACGCGCCAGCTCCGCGCCATGATGCATCTGACCGGTGAACAGCTGGATTTCAAACAGCAGATTGTGTTCAGCAAGATGCGCGAGGCCGCGGCGCCAGTCCGGTTCGTTCATCATCTCCGGATGAGGCGCGAACCGATATTGCGGATTTTCGTGCCAGTGGATTTGCTGCCGGATGCCCCGCGTTGCCGGCAGCTTCGCCAACTGCTTGATCAATGAGCCGGCATCGGGATCTGCCAAGTCCGCATGAGCGACGTTCGCGTGCGGCCAACCCGTGTCATCGGATACCGATTGAACCCACTTTGCTTCGTCATAACTTTTCCCTGCTGGCCAATTGGTTTGAACGTATACCGATTTGACGACATCACAGCCCGCGGTATCGGCACGAAACTCCTCGATTGGATAATCGCGGCAAATTGCTTCGTAAGGGCCGAAGATGCGCGGGACCTGCGGTCCCGACAGCCACGTCAAATCCTTGAGCCTCCAGATATGATGATGACCGTCGATAGTCGGAATATTCTTCAACTGCTCTTCCATCGAATTTTGATCTCGGTGCGGACTTCGGGCGCGGAAATTCAGCTATTTTTTTGCAAGGGGTAACCCCGCCATAGCTTCAATCACGGCGGCCACGGCGGCAGTATCCTGATCGCCGTATCCGGAAGCGACAGCCGCGTTAAACAGCGGGACCGCCGCCGAAAACATCGGCGTCGGGCATGCCAGTGAATTCGCGAAGTCCGCGATCACTCGCATGTCTTTTCTCCAGAGCTCAAGCGGCATGGTTCTAATCGGCAGATAACTATCCGCGATCAGCATCTCCCCGCGCACATCGAGAGCTCTCGAGCCTGCGGCGCCGTCGCTGACGACCGCAAACATTTGCGCCGGATCGAGCCCGGCCTTGCGCGCTAGCGTAAAGGCTTCACCCGCAACCACCGTGTGCACCGCCACCATCAGGTTCGCGACGTATTTCATCTTCGAACCGTTGCCGAAGGCGCCGAGATAATGCGGTGCGCGCGAAAACCCGTTGAACACCGGCAGGCAGCGATCGTAAGCGTCCTTGGGTCCGCTGCCATAGACCAGCACGTCGCGTTCCAGGGCCTGAACCCCGGAGCCCGAAAGCGGACAGTCGAGCATGACGATTCCCGCTTGTGCGAGTTGCCTCTCGGCTACCGACTTATCTTCGAGCGTGAACGTACTGGTTTCCGCGACAATACGTTCGGCGCGCGGCAGCGCTGCTAGTTGCCGAACTACATCAAATAACGCGGAGGCTGACGGAAGCGAGGTGATCAGGATATCGGCGCTCGATCCCACTTCGCCAACCGATTTGGCGGCCTTGCCGCCGCCGGCCACGAACGCTTCCGCCGCCTTGGGCAGGACGTCATATCCGATCACGGAAAATCCGGCCTTGATGAGATTCTTGCTCATCGCCGATCCCATGATTCCAAGGCCGATCATCCCGACCGGCATGTCACTTTGCTTTGGCACAAGAACAATCCATTCCGATACGAGTTCAGGCTTTGTGGTGGCTGGACCAGAACGCGGGCAATTCGGTGCAGTCCTTGCCGCCCCATCCCTCCGCGCTGGCCTCATCGTAGATTGCAAGCGTGCGCTCAGCCAGCGGCAGCGTAAAGCCGCGCGACTTTGCTTCCGCGACCATGGTCCGCAAATCCTTGCGAATGGAATCGCAATCGAATGTCGCTGAGCCCGAATCCTTATGCTGCAACGCCAGCGCAACCGCGCCGCCACGGGCGCGAAGCACGTTGGGACCTCCCGAGGTATCGGCGAACAATTCGACCAGCCATGCCGGATCGAGATTGAGGTGGCGGCACAGCGCAAAGGCTTCACCGAAACTTTGCCAGAAGGTCGCCAGCGGCAGATTGATCGCAAGTTTCATGCTGGCGCCGGCGCCAATGGGGCCAACGAGATCGACACGGCGGCACAGCTGTTCCAGCAGCGGCTTGGCGCGCGCAAAATCTTCTTTTGTGCCGCCTGCGATGCCGAGCAGCTTGCCGCTCAGCGCCGGGCCAACCGTGCCGCCGACCGGACATTCCACCAGCGTCGCACCCTTGGCCTTGACCTTTTTGGCCAAGGCAATTTCGGTCTCCGGCTGCACCGTGCTCATCTCGATGAACAGCTTGCCGGAAACATCTCCGTCCAGAAGACCTGACGTGCCTTCGTAGACACTGGCGATGGCACCGGCATCGGTCAGGATGGTAATGATGGTCTCGACGCGCCTTGCGAGGTCGCCCGGCGTCGCTGCGACAGCAGCGCCCGCGGCCGCCAGCGCCTTGGTCTTGTCCTGATTTCGGTTCCAGACCACGACTTCGTGTCCGACCTCGATCAGCCGTTTGGCAATAGCACTTCCCATTCGGCCCAATCCGGCCACACCGACCTTCATCGCATTCTCCCCATTGTCTGTCGTCTGTGTACTCGTGGGTTGGCTTGTTGGTCGAGACCGGGCTTGACCCGGTGACTGGCGGCCAAACTCAGTTCGAATTCAGATCACCGCGTCGGTGGTGGGATCGATCAGATGCATATGCGTCATGTTGGCGACCAGTCGCACCTTTTCGCCGGAGGCCGGCGCCGACATGCTGGAGTCGACGCGCCCGGACACCGCCTCGCCGCCGAGTTTGAAAAACACCATGGTCTCGGTCCCCATCGGTTCCACCACATCGAGAATTGCGGAGAACGGCGAGAATGTGCCGCGCTCCGAGCCGCGCGGCTCGGTGATGTGCTCGGGGCGGATACCGAAAACGAGCGGCTTTCCCACCGCACTCCGATAACGCTGCAAGTGGCTTTCCGGAACCGGAAAACCGACGCCATCGGCCAGCCGTACCGTCAGCGCCGCGGCATTCTGCTCAAGGGTGCATGGCAGAAAATTCATCGCCGGCGAGCCCATGAATCCGGCAACGAACCGGGTTTTTGGCGAATGATAAAGCTCGTGCGGCGTGCCTACCTGCTCGATTCGTCCGCGATTCATCACTACGACGGTATCGGCCAGCGTCATGGCTTCGATCTGATCGTGGGTGACATAGATCGTCGTGGTCTTGACCTGCTGATGCACCCGCTTGATTTCGGTGCGCATCTGGACCCGCAGCTTGGCGTCGAGGTTGCTCAGCGGCTCGTCGAACAGGAACACCTTGGGATTGCGAACGATGGCGCGGCCCATGGCAGCGCGCTGGCGCTGGCCGCCGGAAAGCGCTTTCGGCCGCCTGCCGAGCAAATCCGAAATATCGAGAATGCGCGCGGCGTCCTCGACATTCTTTCGAATCTCGGCCTTGGCCATGCCCCGCATGCGAAGCCCGAACGCCATGTTCTGGAAAACCGTCATGTGCGGATACAGCGCATAGCTCTGAAATACCATGGCAATGTCGCGGTTCTTCGGCGCGACATCATTGATGACCCGGCCGCCAATGCAAATGTCACCCTCCGACACATCCTCAAGGCCCGCGATCATCCGTAGCGTCGTGGTCTTGCCGCAGCCGGACGGACCGACCAGCGCTACGAACTTGGTATCGGGAATCTCAAGGCTGATCCCGCGCACGGCCTCGTAGTTGCCGTATCGCTTGGTCACATTTCGCAGCAGCACATCGGCCATTAAGCCCTTCCCGTCTGTTTTCGATCGCAGCGCGCGGCTCACGCAGCACTTTGCGGATGAGCATTCTTGGCACCCATCAGGCTTTCGAAAAAGCCTTCCCGCTCCAGCGTAATCACCGGGTTGAGGTCGACGGTCTCCTCGGGAGCCACCAGTTTCGGAAGCGCCCCGACGCGATGCAGGATTGCTGAAGCGTTCCTGATGCCTTCCAGACTGGGATACATCATGTCGCTCATATAGCGCGCGAATAATACCCAGGTCGGCCTGAGAATATCGATGTCGGTTTCGCCGCTATATTTCCGCAGCACATGGATGCCGAACAGCGCATCGCTACGAAACCGGTGAACCGCCTGACAGAATGCCCGCACATAGCGCAAGCCGATGCCGTGATTGGTCTTCATGAAGCGCCGCGTGCTGGCCGCGCAACTGTTCTGGAAAGACACGTCAAGCCGCCCGAAATCCTCAACAATATGATAGCCGCGTTTTGGCGCCTGAAACGTCTCCGGCGCATGCATGATGGCGGCGTCGACCCGGCGCCGGTCGAGCAACAGATCGAGCCTGGCGCCGGCGTTGCCGACCACGACAATTTCCGCGTCCTTGTCAACGCTCCAGCCCCAGCGGTCGAAGGCCATGATAATCGCGCATTCGTCGGCGTCGTTGCGCGCGGTCACGCCCCATCGCTTGCCGCGCAGGTCTTCCCGGGTCTCGATGCCGGGCCGGGCCGCGACCTGTTGCGCGCTTCTTGCAATCGCAGACGCCAGGATGACCGCATCGCCCTGGTGCATGGTGTTGGCAAGCAGCAGTTCGGCCCCCACCGCATTGGTGAAATCCGCCTCGCCCTCGATCAGTGCCTTCAGCGAATTGCTGTGACCGTGATGGGGCACCAACTCGGGTTCGAGACCCTGCTCCCGATAATAGCCACCTTCGAGCGCCGCGAACACCGGAGCAACGCCGGCTCCGCGGTGAGGCATCGCTATCCTGATCTTGTCCACGTTCAAATTCCTTCGGCTTATGTCGCGTTGAAACCGGTGTCGACGTTGATGGTATGTCCGTTGATCCAGCGGGCGGCGTCCGATGCCAGAAACAGCGTGGGTCCGACCAGGGCATCCGCCGGCAACAACTCGCCCATCGGCATTCGCTGAAGGATGCGTTCGACCCGCTTCGGATCGGCCAGCACGTCCTTGTTGAATGGCGTGATCGCAAAACCGGGGGACAACGCGTTGGTGGTAATGCCATGGGGCCCCCACTCGACCGCCAGCCCCCGCGTCAGCGCAATCACGCCGGCCTTGGCCGGACTATACGCCGGATAACCGGGAATGCCGTGCAAACCGGCATTCGATGCATAATTGATAATGCGTCCGCTTTTCTGCGCGATCATTACCCGCCCCACTGATTGGCAGGGCAGCCAGCAAGCCTTGAGATTGGCATCCATCACCTGCTGCCATTCGTCGAGCGAATAATCGACCGACGGCTTGCGGATGATATTGCCGACCAATGTCACGAGGACGTCGATCCGGCCGAAACGCTTGCGGGTATTGTCGACGAAGCCTACGACCTGTTTCTCATCGCACAGATCGACCTTGTCCATCAGGATCCCGCCGCTTGATCCCTTTAATTCGGCGGCGAGCTTGTCGAGCGCCTCACGATTGCGGGCGCATCCGGCGATATTGGCGCCGGCCCTGGCGAAGGCCAGCGTCACCGGATGTCCGAGTCCGCCGGTCGCGCCGGCCAGCAGCACGGTCTTTCCCGTGAAATCGAACGGATTATCCAGCGCCATTTTCCTTCCCCTCATTGCCAAGAACAAACCGGCGGCTGCACTGCGGCGGCCGAAATCCTCACCATTGTCTATTTCAATCCGCTCAAGCCAAATCCGCGATTAATCGATCTCTGCAAGATCATGAAGAGAAGGAAGACCGGGAGGGTGGCGAGTGCCGCGATCGCCATCTGCTCCGTCGCCGGGTTGCCGTATTCCTCGCCGAACTGAACCAGGCCGAGCGGATAGGTGCGAAGACTATCGATCGACACCACCGTCGTCGGACGGGATGGACATAATGGATTGCCGCATCAGGAAAACGCCAAACGCGTCGATCAGCAGGGGCGCGACGATGCCCTGATAGGTGTTGATCCATTCAAACTTGTGAACAATCAGAAATGTCGGAACCAGCGTCACTTCAAGCGGCAGCATCAGCGTGCTCAGGATCAGCAACAGCACGATGCCGGAACCGGGAAAGCGGAATTTCGCCAGGCCATACCCGGCAAGCGTGCAGAACACCACATTGCCGGCCATTACCGTCAGGGAGACGATGCCGCTGTTGATGAAATATTGCACGAACGGCGCGCGCGATATTGCATTAGGATAATTTTCGAAGTGCCAGACCGCTGGAATCCATTCGGTGCGAAGGTTGAACATCTTGCCACCCTCCTGGAACGACATCACGGTCATCCAGAGGATGGGAATGAGAAATGCAAATGCCAGCGCGGCGAGCAGCGCCAGCCCTACCGCTTTTCGAAGCGCCAGCAGATGGCGCAGTAGGCTGCTTGTGCCACGCCTTAGGTCTGCAGCTTCGAGCGTCGTCATCACATGTAAACCTGTTCGCTTCGTGCAAAGAGACGGATCTGAAGCGCGGTGAAAACCATCATGATCGTAAACAGTACCACCGAGATCGCGGCGGCCTGCCCCATCTTCAGATATGAAAATCCCGTCTCATAGATCAGCATCGACAGCACGCGTGTCGCGTTTCCCGGGCCCCCACCTGTGATCAAATACGGCATCAGGAATATCCGGGCGCAAAGCAGGGCAGAAACCACCACCACGAAGAAGACGGTCGGCATCAACAGCGGCAGCGTAATGTGGATGAACCTTCGGATAGCCCCCGCGCCATCCAGCTCGGCGGCTTCGTAATAGTCCTCCGGCAAGGCCAGCAGTGCCGCCAGGAATATCACCATGAAATACGGTGCGAACCGCCACACCGTCACCATGATAATGGCCGGCATCGCCGTCGACGAGCTGGTCAGCCAGTCGATGCGGCCAAATCCAAGCGGCTGCAGGATCTGGTTCACGAGCCCGTAGGGATGCAGCAGAAAGCGCCAAACCAGGCAGACGGCGATGATCGGCATCAGATTGGTGAGGAACATTGCCGTCATGCAGTGGCGCGCGCCAGGGATGCCGGTGTTGATGGCGAGCGCGAGCGCCAGCCCGATCACGGTGGTCAAAATGGTCGAGCCCGCGATGTAGACAAAGGTGTTGATCAGCGTTTCCCGAAAGATCGGGTCCGCTGCCAGCGTACGATAATTGTCCAACCCGACAAAATACGGCGCCGAGACCATGTCGTAGGAGTTGAAGCTCAGTTCGATGGCCCACACCATGGGCCCGTATTTGAACACCGCGAAGAACAGCAGCGTCGGCAGAACGAAGGCAACGCCCCACAGCCTGATGCGCTGGCGATGATGAATTTGCCAGAATCTGCGCGCGACAGGCGGCGGACCGGAAAGACTTCCGTGCTGGTATGGCGCGCTCGAGGTCAGTTCAACCATTTACGATCTCATCCATCGGCCACACCTCGTATTCTCTCTAGATCGGCCTCTTACAGGAGGCCGGTCATCCGCTCTTGAGCCTGGACAAGTCAAGCTTTCTTGTAGGCCGCGGTAGCGCGATCCACTTCGGCTGCCGCCTCATCGAGCGTCTGCTTGATATCGGCCTTGCTCAACATGACCTTTTGAACGGCGCGATGCATGGAGTCCGCCAGCTCATTGAACACCAGCGATCGCGGCAGGAACACGCCCTCGTCCTTGGCGCGAATGATTTCATTGACATACGGAAATTTCTGCACCTCGGGATTGTCGGCCCATCCAGTTTTCTTGGCAAACGTGAAAGGAGCCGCGTCCTTCCAGGCATCGACCAGATCGCTCATCATGAACTTGTAAAGGTCGTGAAGTGCCTCCTGCTTTTCGGAGGCCGCCTTGGCGTTGATGACGAGGTTGAAGCCATAGGTTGTCGAATAGCCCTTACCGGTCTGAACACCCGGATATTGCACAGGCCGGAAATAGTTCTCCGCGGCCATCGGCGGATTCTCGGCCGTGACAAGGCTTGTCGGCAGCGGGTGACAGAAAAACATCGACGCCCGCTCCTTGAGGAAATCCATGCCTGGTATCGGATTGGTCGCAATCGAATCTGCGGGATCTTCGGCGCCGTACTTCCGCGCAATCGATGAGCGGATAGTCATCGCCCTGATGCCCGCCTCGTTATTGACCGTGCATTTGCCGGAATCGTCGAACCACTTTCCGCCTGACTGAAGCAGGATCGGGTTGTACTGGATCATGGTCCATTGCGAGGAGTGCATCGCGAACTTGAAGCCCTGACGCACGAACTTGTCGCCATCCTTGACGGTTAGCCGCTTGGCGACCTCACCGAGCTGCTCCCAGTTCTGCGGCCAGTCCTTCTCGGTATCGAGCCCGACCTCCTTGAACTGCTTGGCGTTGAGGTAATTGCAATAGCCATAGAACCACATCGGATAGCCATAGACCTTACCATCCTTGGTGGCGCCGTCGACGAACGCCTTGGCAAAATCACCGGTAAATGCCTCGAAGGAACCGTAGCCGAGTTGCTTGACATCGAGGGGAGCCAGCAGACCCTTGTCGAGCCATGTCGGCATGAACCAGTCCTGGCTGACGAATCCATCCGGCGCGGTGCCGGTGGCAAATCCAACGCTGATCTTCTTGCCGAGATCGGCGAACGCAAACCATTGAAAGTCGATCTTGACGTGCGGATTCTGCTCCATGAACATCTTGACGCGCTTGTGTACCCACGGACGCTGCTGCGGATTGTCGAAGGTCCAAAAACTGATGTTGACGGGCTTCTTGGTCTGGGCAAATGCGCTCCTGGCAAGCGGTGCGGAGACCGCTGCCCCAAGGCCCGCCACACCGATGCCGCGAACGACGTCGCGCCGCGTCGGACTTCCAATTGCAGATTTCTTCATCGCGTCCTCCCCAAATATGCGGTTCGATCTGTCGTCAGACCTGCTTGATTTGTTAGCTGTATCGTCGCTGGTTCACCTACTCATCGTCAGACAATTGTCTCGTTATCTTTGCGCAGCTTTTTAGATTTCGGCCACATTCCAGTTTCGGCCGCTATCGCCGAATCCTTCCCATCCGCTGTCGGTGACGGCGACGGTATCCTCGAGTTTGATAAAACCGCGCTTCGGATGCAGGATCGCGGTCTCGATCGAGATCACCATCCCGCTCTCGAGCGGACGATCCGCATCGGTGGCGGGATAGGGCACCGGACCTTTGCTGGTGAGATGGGGCGCCTCATGACTGACAAGCCCCATTCCGTGGGCCAGAAAATCGAAATGCGGCAGCTGCTTCGATCCGCGCATCGCCTCTTCCGCCGCCGCATAGATGTCGCCGCCCCGCGCACCGGCGCGGATCGGCTTACGCGCGGCCTGCTGAATGGTTTCAACTTCGTGGAGCAGTTCCTCAAGCTCGAAATCCGGTTCGCCAAGCACACCCATGCGGCAGAGATCGCCGATATAGCCGTGATAGTTCGCCCCGGAATCCAGTGAGAGAATGTCCCCGGGGCCAAGCATTTGATCCGACGGGGCGCGATTAAGACTGCTTCCCGCGGAGATCAGGCAATATTCGAAGTTAAGTCCGCGGTTGGTTTCTTCACGGCGCAGACGCCCGACCACATCGTGCTTGGTCATGGCCGGCTGGCATGCCGAAAACGCCGCCTGCATCGCCGCGACCACGCGCTCCGAAGCCTCCTTGAGCAGCGCAAGTTCAGCGGCCGATTTGCGCGCGCGGAGCCGTTCCAGCGCTACCGTGGCGTCAACCAATTTGCTCTCGGCAAAGGACGAACGCAGCACGTTGGCGGCGTCGAGCGGAAGGAAGGGCATTTCGACGCCGATACGAACGCGGGCAACATCCATTTTCCTGATGTGCGCGACCGCCGACTGCATCGCGTCGGTACCGGTCATCCACGAAGTCTCGGCAACCGGCGTCCAGAACCGGTCCAATTGCTTCTCGAAGCTCTCGAGCCTGTTGCCGATGAACACCGACCGGTCGGCATGGCCCTTGGCATAGATAAACACCGGCAGATAGCGGTTGAGGCCTATGGCGTCCATCGTCTCGAAGAAGAAGAACCGGTATCCGCCCAGAAGATACCCGACATTATGCTTCGACGTCGCGATCAGGACATCGATGCCCGCCTGTTCGAGCAGGTCGTCCAGCTTTTTCGTGTCGAAGGGGATTGTAGGAGCGAGGTTGGGCGAACGAATATTCATTGCAGCACCTTTTCCCTTGATGACCCCGCGCGACGCGGCGGCCTAACCCGCGGCAGTCGCGCGCTTTCGCGAATGATGAATTCGCAGGAGAGATTGAGGTCCGGATCGCTGGTCGGGCCGGCAAGGCCGCGTTCGATGAAGCAACCGAGATAGCGCCCGAATTCGACGGCATCGATATTGGGTTGCAGGCGCTCCCGCTGATAGCGCTGCACGGCTTGCGGCACCGAGGCGCATGCATCGAGGCTCCGCGCCAGCGCCGCCGCATCCTGCGCGGCTTTCAGCACGCCGATGCCGACGTGGGGACGGCAGACAAAGGCGGCATCGCCGATCAGCGCGACGTGGCCGAAAGCAATGTTTTCCGATTCGACATCGTAGATCGGCTGCAGCAGGTGTCGATCCGCGCGAAGCACCACTTCGGCAAATTGCGACGGAAGATCGCGCGCGCCAGCCTTTCGAAGCGCTGCGATGTGGACCTTGCGGATCAGCGGCGGCGGAATCGATTCGTGCCTCTCGCCGCTCTCGTCGGTCATCAGGCTGTCGAGTTCGGCGCCATCAGCGACATGGGTATACCACAGGAAATTGTAGCGGCGCGCGCCTCGCGCGTTGGAGCCATCCTGTCCCAACAGCGGATAGCCGATGAACTGGCCACCGGGTGGAAAGCAGAAGCTGAACCGATCGAAGGTCTCCGCCATGAAGGTGGCCGATAGATCGGTTTCATCCATGATTCCACGCCAAGCAACATAACCGCCATAGCTCGGCACGATATGGGGCGCGAGCAACCCACGAACTCTGGAGCGGATGCCGTCGGCGCCGACAACGAGATCGGCCGCAACCTGTTCACCGCTGGACAGCAGCACCATCGCACCGTGGTCGGTTTGCCTGATGTCGAGAAGCTCAACGCCAAGATGATAGCGCTGCGGTGGAAACGCCGAATAAAGCAGATTGAAGAGGCTGCTCCACGAGGTCAGATACTGCGGATAGTCGAAGCTTGCGAGCTGGTTGCCGTGCCGATCGAACGCAACACGTCCGCTGACGTCGATGCCAGGGGGACGATCGCTCGACACGCCGATGGTTTTCAGGATGGCGGTCAATTCGGCATGACCGGCAATCCCTGCGCCCCTGGACTCTAGTCCGCTGGCTACACGCTCGAAAATTTCGACGGACCAGCCCTGCCGCACCAGCATGTGGCCGATAAAAAGACCGGCCCCGGAACCGCCGGCGATCACTGCTTTGCGCTGACGGGAGGCAGGCATGATCTCAGCACTCAGCCCAATGAGTCACGCGCGAGCGGTGATTGAACTTCCTAAGGGAAGCTGACCTTTCGACCGTCGCCGCGCTGAGAGTCGGCACTGTTTCCTCCATTTTTTCTTTGACCGTAAGCGCTCGGGCGATAAGGCGTCAAGTATTTTCGAAACTATTGCTTTCGAGGCAAAAAATGGCGAGGATTACCCATGATTGCGATTGGCGACGTTTCCCGCACCCTGGCCGACGAGGCCTATTCCCGCATCCGCGAGGCGATGCATTCGGGGCAGCTCAAGCCCGGGCACAAGCTTCGTTTCAGCGAGCTGCAGGAATTAACCGACACCAGCGTGACGCCGGTTCGCGAGGCGCTGGCTCGGCTCACCGCAGAAGGCTTTACCGAACTCGAGGGTCATCGAGGCTACAGGGTGGCGCCGGTCTCTTCGACCGATCTTTGGGACATTGTGAGAAACCGCCAGCGGCTGGAGTCCGAGGCGCTCAGTCTGTCGATCAAGCATGGTGACGATCACTGGGAAGCGCGGCTCGTCACAGCTCACCACCTGCTGGGGTGTATGGACCGCGAGCGCGCCGATTTACCCACCGCCGTCGACGAGCGATGGGAGCAACGCCACGAGGCCTTTCACGAAGCGCTGATCGCGGCATGTCAGTCAAAGGTGCTGCTCGGGTTCTGTAGCCAGCTTTACGCCCGCGCCAACCGCTATCGCCGCCTCTCAATCACCGTCCCGGACATTCCGCGAGACGTCCGGATGGAACACCGGCTGATATATGAAGCAGCGATCAAGCGCGACGCCGCCACTGCAACCGATTTGCTCAAGGATCATTTCGAGCGAACCGCGCGCATGGTCGATGAAATCCTGCGTCACCGGTGGTGAACTGATTTGGAGACCGGCACGGTCGAACGCATTCAATCGAACCCATCCAGCACGAACACCACATTCCGTCACGCCTCACGCGGGCGATAAATCCAAAAGGGGAGCAGAGCTATGAAACATCGTCCGTTGGGCCGGACCGGCCTCTATGTGTCGGAAATCTGCTTGGGCACCATGACGTTCGGCGGCCAAGGTGCGTGGTGGAAGGCCGTAGGCGAGGTCGATCAGAGCAACGCCAATGCCCTGGTCGAGCGCGCCCTCGTGGCAGGCGTCAATTTCATCGACACCGCCGACGTCTATTCGGAAGGCCTCTCCGAACGGATTCTCGGTCAGGCGTTGCGCGATCTCAAGGTGCCCCGCGAAAGCGTCATCATCGCAACCAAGGTGCGTGGACGAACCGGTCCGGGACCCAATACGGTCGGCCTGTCGCGCAAACACATCATGAGTGCCGTCGAAGCCAGCCTGGAGCGCCTCGGCCTCGACTATATCGACCTGTATCAGGTTCACGGCGCCGACCTGGTCACGCCGATCGAGGAAACCATGCGCGCGCTCGACAATCTGGTGT
>WNFI01248134.1_pt2 | contig 20911 bp, 13 predicted proteins | sample 5400471 | NCBI WGS metagenome assembly WNFI01 (sample SAMN13153348, study PRJNA577476) | soil metagenome | isolation source: 100 cm saprolite on Douglas fir-dominated hillslope | place: USA:California | collected 2013-09-17
TGTGAAACCGTGCCCGCATTGCGCCGTCCAACAGCGCGTCGGCGATGGCGACGATCGTCATGCCCTGATGGTGCGCCATGAAGGCGCGCACAATGGCAACCCGGCTGCCGTCCGGCACCCGGCTTGCGGTGTAGTCCAGCGCCTCGTAAAAACCGTAACAGCCTTTGGCGCCGAGGCCTGCGAGCCGGGCGAAATTCGCCGCCGCGGCTTGCGGTTTCACCATCGCCGCAAGCGCGGTGGCATAGGGCGCAATGACCGTGTTGGCGCCAAGCCCGCGCTTCAGGCCGAGGCCGGGGACGCCGAAATTCGAGTATTGATACGTCATCTCGATGTCGCGCGCATTGTAGGCGGATTCCGATACGCCCCATGGCACGCCAAGCGTTGCGCCGTAGTCCATCTGCTGCTGCACGATCAGCCTGCTGGTTTGTTCGATCAGGCTTCCGGCAGGCGCGCGCATCACCAGCGACGGCATCAGATATTCAAACATCGACCCCGACCACGAGATCAGCGCCGCGCCGTTTGCGACCGGCGTCACGGCACGGCCAAGCCGAAACCAGTGTCGCGCCGGAATGTCCCCCTTGGCGATGGCCAGGAAGCTTGCGAGCCGCGCTTCCGATGCGAGCAGGTCGTAGCAATTCAGATCGAGCTTGCCCTCGGACGCCAGGTAGCCGATCGAAAGCAGCTTTCGATCCTCGTCGAACAGGAATCCGTATTCCATTTCGAGCGCCATGGTCCGGGTCTGCTTCGCAAGCGCCAAGAGACGTGCCGCAGACGTCGCCGTCTCCGATTTCATAAAATCCCGACTGTGACTCCTGATGGCGTGGCGCACGGCGTCGGCCCAGAACACCAGATCCGATTCGGCTCCGTTGCCGCTCTCAATGGAGAGCGCCATGCAGATATCCGCGATGGTCTCGGCACGAACCGCAAATCCCGCGAGCCGCCCCGGCATGTCCTGGTGGATTTCCGGAGTCTTTCGCAGGTCGGTGGCAAGGATCGTGATCGCGTCGTGAAGCTGGCGCCACGTAACTGTCTGGGTGCGGCGCCCGTCGCTTGCGCGATCGGCTTCTTCCCGTGTCAATTCAAGCGCGTCGGCGATGCCCGCGAGGCGCCCGGCGTCGCTGAGCGAACTCCCGGCCCATTCCGCGCACGCGACAGCAAGCGCGATGAGATGCCCTGCCAGATTGCCGCTGTCGACGGTCGAGATGTAGGGAGGATCGAGCGTTCGCAGGTCCTTTGTATCGTACCAATTGTAAAAGTGCCCGCGGAACCGGGCCAGTCTGCCCATGGTCGACAATGTCGCCTCAAGGCGCTCGACGGCCTCGACCGTGCCTAGCCATCCAAAATCGCGGGCGCTCACGGCAGACAGAAGATAAAGACCCAGATTGGTTGGCGAGGTGCGGTGGGCGAGCGCCGCGGGATCTTCCTGAAAATTATCCGGCGGCAGCATATTGTCGGCCGGCGTCACGAAGGCCTCGAAGAACCGCCAGGTCCGCCGCGCCGTAAGGCGCAGCGCGTCGGCGTCATCGGAGGACATCGTCAGCCTGCCGGCGACGCGGGGCGACTGGCTGGTCCAATATGCGAATGCCGGAGACACTGCCCAGAGTGCCGCGAATGGCAGCATCAGCAGCCATGTTCCCTCGCCCGAAACCAGCGAAACCATCAAAGCCAGAACGGCGATGACGACGCCACCGGCCATCCGGCGATAGAAGCCGGCAACGCTGGACTGCTGACCAATCGCGGCTTGCGCTGCGGTGGTCCATTCAAGCAGATGACGGCGCGTGAAGAACAGGCGGACAAGGGTGCGTCCGATGGCGTCGCTCATCGACCATGCCTGATGCGCCAGCAGGACGATCAGGAGTCCGGATTGCGCCAGCGCCAGTCGCAGATCAACGCCGAATGCGCGGATATGACTGCGCAGCGTGACTCCAGGCCGCCCGGGAATCAGCGCCAGCACCACCGGGATCAGCGCCGGCAACATGATGGTCGTGAGGATAAATAACGTCCAGATGGCCGCGGCTTCCGGTGGCAAGCTCCACCCCACCAGCAGCCCCAGCACCGCTGACGGCGCCGACAATGTCCGACGCAGATTGTCGAGCATCTTCCATCGACCGATCGCCGGGACTGCGCCGCGTTTGCGATCCTTGCCGGCGGAAGGGCCGCGCCCGAGAATCCATGGCAGGAGTTGCCAGTCGCCGCGCGCCCAACGGTAGTGACGTGACGCCGCGAAGTCGTAGCGGGCCGGAAATTCTTCGACAACCTCGACATCCGAGGCAAGACCGGCGCGAGCAAACACGCCCTCGAACAGATCATGGCTCAGCAGCGTCGAGTCCGGGGCGCGGTTTGCGAGCGCCTGTTCGAACGCATCCACGTCGTAGATGCCCTTGCCGGCGTAGGAGCCTTCGCCGAACAGATCCTGATACACGTCGGATATCGTCGAGGCATAGGGATCGATGCCGTTCATGCTTGAGAAGATGCGCTGGAACAGCGAACCTTCGCGCCCGACCGGCAGTGACGGGGTCACCCGCGGTTGCAGCACGGCGTAACCCTCGGTGACACGACCCGAAATGGCGTCGAAACGCGGCCGGTTGAGCGGATGGGCCATCTTGCCGATCAATCTGCGCACCGTATCGCGCGGAAGCCGGGTGTCGGCGTCAAGCGTGATGACGTAGCGCACGCTGAGCGGTACGTCCGGCAGCGCTCCCTTGGTTGCCACGAAAGTGGTGTCGGTCGCTCCCCGCAGCAGATGGTTCAATTCGTGAAGCTTGCCGCGCTTGCGTTCCCAGCCGATCCAGCGTTGCTCGCTCTCGTTCCACACCCGGCGTCGATGAAGCAGCAGAAAACGTTTGCCGCCGGGCGCCGCGGCGTATCGCTGGTTCAATTTGGCGATGCCCTCGATCGCGACAGCGAGCAGGCATTCGTCGCCATTCTTTTGTTCGCTGTCGGCATCGACCCAATCGGACAGCAGCGCGAAATGCAGATCGCCCTCCGGGCTGGCAAGGTGATGGATTTCCAGCCGCTCGATGTGCTCCTCGATCGAACAACGCGTCGTCAGCAGGGTAGGGATCGCAACCAGCGTGCGCAGATGCGAGGGCACGCCGTTGCCCAGTTCCAGCGCCGGCAACAATGTCGCGCCGAAAGCCCGCGTGACCAGCTGATTGACCAAGGCAACCGACAAGTCGATCGCTGGAATGGCGCCGATGCAACCGAGCAGGATCAGCCATGGCCTGCCAAGGCCTGTTGTCGCCAGCAGCAATAGCGGTATCGCCAAAAGCGTGCTCGCGACGACAACGCCCGCGCCCACGTAACCGCGAATGCCGAGCGCCCGGCCCGATCGACCGAACCATGCCCGTGGAGGCGACTGGAAGCCGATCGCCTTTTCGAAGGCCTGGCGTCCACCGGTCAGGAGATGATATCCGGGATCGCTCCTGCGCTCATTATCCACGGCATCATCGCAATGTGTCGCCTGCTGCGTGGCGAGAACGGCGCGCTTGGCGACTTCGGTCTCGGCGCGGTTCGAGCCGCGCGCGAGTTCTTCAACGGCGCTGCGATACAGGTTGCGGGTTGGAAAATCCATGGCGGAAAAGCTTCCGCCAGCCGCAAGCACATCATTGACAAAACTCATCCGCTCGAACAGATCCGACCAGTCGACATCGGAGATCGAGCGCATGCTGGTAATGATGTTACGGACTGTAACCGTTCCGGAACCTTGTCGCTGATGTTCCTCGCGCACCACGGTGTCGGCAGAGGTCCCCTGCGCGGACAGATGCTCGTCGAGCCAGGTGAGAACCGGCGTCACCTTGCTATCCTGATCGCGCAGCTTGTGAACAAGTTCAACCGCAAACGCATCTGGTAGCGGCATGCGCTTGAGGTCGGCAAGGACTGCGGACGCCGGTTCCGGCGCCCGCGAGCCTGCGCCCAGCAGTCGATCAGCGAACTGATCCGCCTCCTGCCGCGCTACGTAACTGTCGGCGATCCGGCCGGCGATGCGCCGAAGATTTTCGATCAGCACAATACGCAGTGTAATTGAAATCGCCCAGAGTTCGCCGATCGTCAGCGGCTGGACTTCCTGATAGGCGCGCACATATCGGCACAGCATCTCGGCATCGAAGCGACTGTCGGCATGGGCGACAAAGGCCCATGCGACGCCGAATACCCGCGGATATCCGGCAAACGGTCCATCCAGCAGTTTGGGGAGTTGCCGGTAATAGCCGGGCGGCAAATCGGTGCGGATTTCACGAATCTGCTTTTCGACCAGATGATAATTGTCGATCAGCCATTGCGCCGCTGGCGTGATCGCGCGTCCCTCGTCGACGGCCCTGGCGCTCCTGCGATAAGCATCCAGCAGCGCCACGGCATTGTCGGCAAGTCGCCCTGCAAGCGGAGAGCCACGCGAGGAGTTTGAGGCCACCGGCTGCGCGATGGCGAGACTTCTTGCATGCTCCTCGATACGTTCGACGCTGAACAGTTCTTCGCGAATCGGCTCGCGATTATCCCAGGGAAACTCCGGCGGCGAACGTCCGAAGACGCGGCCCATAAACGTCTTCAAGGCGACCTTTCTTCCGCGCCATTGGCGCAGCGAAACACTTCAGGCGAGGAAGTCGCGCAATCGCGAACCCTTCGAAAGGACGAGCTGTCATATGATATGGGAACGATGGGGTCGGATTGCGAGTCAGTGGGCGTGATTCAACCAATCGCTCAACGGCGAACACGCCTCATCGCAATGCAAGCGAGATTGCGGCCCGAATGTCCGATTCGCTGGTCAATATTGACCACTCGTGCCGCCGCAAAATCCACCCAAAGCCTACTTCAGGTGCAGCCGCATCAGGATGTCATGATTATGGTTGCCAAATCCACGACCGAAAATATTGACCCCTCCCGGATGGGCGGCGTTGTCGTCGATGCCGATCCGCAGGCGAATTGAATGGTGCTCGGCGAGCTGCAGCTGCGCGAGCGTCACGGACGAAAGCTTTTCCGCGCCCATGAAGGTGCCTTTCGACGAGATGTGCCACTGCGTCAGCGCGCCGTACTGCGATCCTTCGAGTTTCCACCATCGCGGCGTATGAATGCCGCGGCGGTCGCCGTAATCGCCCGGCGAAGTCCAGGTTCCGACCTTGACGTCGTTGACCCAGAGGCTGATGTCGGACGGCCAGTTTGCGTTGGTGCCTGGAACTTCCGAGGATAGCTCAAGCGCGAATTCGAGCGCCTCGACCCTGACGTTCAGGACTTTTGCATTGTTGGGAAACTTGTATTCGACATGGCCGCGTCCAAACCAGATCAGCGCGGCCTGAACCCGGCACGGATCGAGAAACAGATCGGGCACGTCGAGCACGCCCATGATGCCCTCGGTTGAACAGATGCCGCATGGCGCCGACACATTGTAGCTCGTGTAAAGCCCGAGCGGCATCTCGACTTCGATGATATCCTTTTGGCGGTTGGTCTCTTCGCCGTCGAGCCGGATCACGATCTCGTCGAATCGCGCGGCGCAGATTTTCTGTTGGCCCTTGCGGGCCCTTCCGATCTCGGTGTCGATCAGTTCCGATTCTTCTAGAATCTGGATATTGGTCGCGATGGTCGATTGCGGCAGCCCAAGCGCCTCGCTGATCTGGTTGACGTTGAGTGGTCCGCGCCGCCGCAGCAGCCGCAGGATGCGCACGCGAACCGGCGAGGCTAAGCCGCGGACAATTTCGAACTGCTGCTCGGGATTGACGTTCAGAAAGCTCCGAATGCCTTTTGCCTTCGGCGCCGATCGCATTCGCTCCGATTTGTCGTCAGGCTTTGTGCGCTTCTTCGGCCCCGATTTCCTGTCGAGCATTTTGGACCTCCTCGGTGCACAAGCCGGCGGTGTCTGGCCGGCTTGGTCGTCTCAGCCTTGGGTCAGTTCGCGGACAAATGAATCACATTCCATGATGCCGGCTTCAGCGTCGCGCGAAGTTGGCCGCCATCCACGCTGACGCCCTGCAACGGCGCCGGCTTCACGCGCTCCGCCGCGTCCTTGGTATTTGTCGCCTGTAAATTGTCGTGACGCAATTCAAGGGCCTCGCCCACGGCGAGCCGGCCAAAACTTCGCGCGTCAAGGCTGACCTCCATTTCCTGCTTCAGGTCGCGGTTGAGAAGGAACAGGGAGAGGCTACCGGATTCGCCGGCAACCGCCGAGATCTTGAGATACGGCACGTTGCGGACCGGAAAGGTCAGTTCTTCGGTGCCGCGGGGATCGTAATAGGAAGAATCGTAGGTTTCCGATTCGACCTGCGCGCGCAGCACCTTGCCGCGGCCGAAACGGCTCATATGGGCGAACGGAAAGAAAATGGTCTGCCGCCATGCGGGTCCGCCGGTCTCGGTCATGATCGGCGCGATCACGTTGACGAGCTGGGCGAGGCAGGCGGTTTTTACCCGGTCGGCGTGGTTGAGCAGCGAAATGCAGGCGCCGCCGAAGGCCAGCGCATCTTCCATGGTGTAGATTTCCTCCAGGATCGGCGGCGCCACCGGCCAGCCTTCCTTGACCCGGTCGGCCCGCTTGCGGCGGGTGCGATACCAGACATTCCATTCGTCGAAGCTCAGCATGATGCGCCTGGTCGAGCGCCGCTTTGCCGCAACAGCGTCGGCGATGGCGACGACTTCGTCGATAAAACTGTCCATCAGGTCGGGGCAGGCAAGGAAGGCGGCGGTGTCTTCCTTGTAATTGTTCAGATAGGTGTGCAGCGAAATATATTCGGCATGATCGAAGGTGTGCTCGATCACGGTGTCTTCCCACTGCCCGAACGAGGGCATGTTGCGCGCCGACGAGCCGCATGCCGCGAGCTCGATGGTCGGATCGACCCAGCGCATCATCTTGGCGGCTTCCCGCGCCACCGCGCCATAGGCGGCCGCGGTCTTGTATTCCATCTGCCAGGGACCATCCATTTCGTTTCCCAGGCACCAGAATTTGACTTCGTGCGGCTTCTCCCAGCCGTGGGCGCGGCGTAGATCCGACCAATGGGTTCCGCCCGGATGGTTGCAATATTCGACGAGATTGCGGGCGGCGTCGCCGCCCCTGGTGCCGAGATTGACAGCCATCATCGGTTCGACATCGGCGGCCTTGCACCAGTCCATGAATTCGTTGGTGCCGAAGCTGTTGGGTTCGGTAGAGAACCACGCCAGGTCGAGCCGCGCCGGCCGCTTGTCGACCGGGCCGACGCCGTCTTCCCAGTTGTAACCGGAAACGAAATTGCCGCCGGGATACCGCATGATGGTGGGGCCGAGCTCCTTCACCAGCGCGAGCACGTCCTTGCGGAAACCCTTGGCATCTGCGGTGGGATGTCCGGGTTCATAGATGCCGCCATAAACACAGCGCCCGAGATGTTCGACGAAGGCGCCGAACAGGCGGGGATCGGTGTGGCCGATGGCAAAATCGCGATCCATCAGAACTTTTGCTTTTCTCACTTTTTTCTCCGATGTGTTGGGGCTGGTGACGCGGGTTACGTTGACAGGGAGGGCTGACGTCCGGCGGTCGCCACTTCAGGCAACAACACTGCGGCGCGCAGCTGGCGGGAATAGGGGTGTTGCGGCGCGTTCAGCACCGCTCGGGCGTCGCCGCTTTCGACGACACTGCCCTTCTGCATGATGATGATGCGGTCGCTGATATAATAGGCGGTCGCCAGATCGTGGGTGACGTAGATAATCGAGATGCCGAGATCGTCGCGCAACGCCTTGAACAAGTTGACGATGGACATGCGCAGCGACGCATCGACCATGGAGACCGGCTCATCGGCGACGATCAGCCTGGGGTTGGAGAGCAGCGCGCGGGCGATGGCGACGCGCTGAAGCTGTCCGCCGGAAAGCTCGTGCGGATAGCGGCGACGGACCTCCTTCAGCGACAGCCCGACCTTGCGCAGCGCTTCATCGACGGCGACGTCGAGTGAGGCCTGATCGCCCGCCGCGAGAAACCGTCGCTTCGTCATGAACAGATAGCGATCAAGCTGTTTCAGCGGGTTGAACGCTTCGAACGGATTCTGGAAGATCGGCTGCACCATGTGCATGAAGGTCATGCGGCCGGCGGTGTTTCGCACGCTCGCAAGATCGATGCCGTCGAAAACCAGCGTGCCGCTGGTGGGCGCTTCGATGTTCAGGATCATCCGCGCCAGCGTCGTCTTGCCGCTGCCGGACTCGCCGATGATGGTGAAAATCTCCGGTCGTTTCGCGTCGATCTGAAAACTGACGTCGTTGACGGCAAGAATCCGCCGGCTGGAGAACAGCCCGCCCCGGGAGAAGGTCTTGCTGACATGCGAAACGTCGAGAAGCACGTTGCTCATGGCTGGTCGCTTCCGTTGACGGCGAAACAGGCGACGCGGTGCGCCGGCGCGGTCTCGACCATGGCGGGAACACGACGGCTGCAAACTTCCATTGCCAGCGGGCAGCGCGGATGAAAACGACACCCGGGCGGTGGGTCGGCGAGATTGGGCGGCGCGCCCTCGAGTCCCTTGCGCTGCACATCGTCGCCGATGCGGGGCAGGCTCGAAATCAGGTGCCTGGTGTAGGGATGGCGCGGGTTGCGAAAGATCTCCGCCGTCGCGGCTTCCTCGACAAGCCGGCCCGCATACATGATGCCGAGCCGATCGGTCAAATGCGCATGCACGCCCATGTCGTGGGTGACGAACAGCACCGATGAGCCGATCTCGCGCTGAATGCCGCGGATCATGCCGAGCACATCCTTCTGCACGACGACGTCGAGCGCGGTGGTGGGCTCGTCGGCGATGATGAAATCGGGACGGCAGATGGTGGCGAGCGCAATGGTGGCGCGCTGGCGCATACCGCGGGACAGCTCGTGCGGATAGGCCGCCAGCACCGAGGCGTCGAGCTTGACCCGCGCGAGATGGTCGATGACGGCCTGCTCGAATTGCTTCTCGGTTCCACCCATATGCGGCCGCGCAAAATCGGCAAAGCTCGACCGCAGCCGGCGCACCGGATTGAGCACGTTCATCGAGCCTTGCATGATATAGGACAGATGCCGCCAGCGGATCCGCGCCACCTCGGCAGGCGGCGCCCGGTGCAGTCCGCCATAGCCGGGCAGGAACGCGAATTCCACTGTACCGCCGACCACTTCCAGCGGCGGCTTGACGGCGCCGGCGATGGTCTTGATCAGCGTGGTCTTGCCGGAACTGGATTCGCCGGCAAGCCCGTAAATTTCGCCGCGCCGGACCTCGAAGCTGATGCCATCGACCGCCTTGACGTAGCGTTTGACGCCGAAATGGTTGGTGCGGAAATGCGCCTGCAGACTGCGGACCGACAGGATCGGCGCAGCGCCATCGGGCTGTCGATGAACGTCATGATCACGACGATGGTCGGGAAGGCGATCCACCACCACACCCCCGCGACCATCGCCGTGTGCTGGTTCGCCCAATAGATCATGCCGCCGATGGTCGGCGTGTTGATGTCGGTGAAGCCGAGGACCGCAAGCGTCACTTCCAGCCCGATCGACCAGACCATGTTGTTCATCGTCGTCGAGAAGACGATGGGCATGACATAGGGCAAATGTTCCTGCACCAGGATCTCGCGGGTGCTCATGCCGGAAAACACGCTGCTTTGGGTGAACTCGCGGGTCTTCAGGCTCATCGCCACCGAGCGGATCAGCCGCGCATCGTACGCCCAGCCGAGGCAGGCCATGATCAACGCCAGCATCAGCCAGGACATGCTGTCGCGCATCACGAAGTAGAACAGCACCAGGATGGGAAGCAGCGGAATCACGATGAAGGTGTCGTTCACCGACATCAGCACGCGGTCGATCCAGCCGCCCTTGTATCCGCTGACAAGCCCGATCACGAGCGCCAGAACGCGGCTGATCAGCGCCACGGTGCAGCCGAACAACAGGGTGTTGCGAATGGCGAAGGTCAATTGCCAGAACACGTCCTGGCCGCGCGACGTGGTGCCGAACCAGTAGGTTAGCGATGGCGGCACATCCGGTGGCACCACGTAGACGTCCTGCGGCGGATAGGGCGAGAAGCTCGCGAGCACCGACAAAACCAGCACCAAGCCGACAAGCACGGCGCCGATCCGGAATTCGATATTGTAGCGGAGCAGGTCGCGCAGGACTGCCGGCATCAGTTCACCCTTACCCTGGGATCGAGCAGGGGATACAAAAGGTCGATGGCGAGCACGCCGATCGATACGCCGATAATCGAGATCGTGGTGACGCCGAGCACGAGGCCGTAGTCGCCCGCATATACAGCGTCGACCAGCAGCGAGCCGACGCCGGGATAGCCAAACACCTTTTCGGTGATCACGGCGCCGTTGAAGATTCCGCCGAGCGAGATGGCGAGCCCGGTCACCTGCGGCACCAGCGCATTGCGCATCACATAGGATGACAGAATGCGCCGGCTTTTGACGCCGGCGAGTTCGGCATAGATGACATAGTCCTCGGTCACGATATTGGAGACCAGCGAACGCATGCCGAGAAACCAGCTGCCGACGCCGATCAGGATCAAGGACAGCGCGGGGAGGATCGCATGCTTCAGGACGCTGATGATAAAGTCCCAGGTCCATGCCTGCGGCAGGTTCATCGCCGAGCCGCCGGTGATCGGAAGCACCGGCCACAGAAAGCCGAACACGATCAGCAGCAGCAGCGCGAGAATGTAATAGGGAATGGGGTGCAGCCCCATGGCGATCACGCCCATCAGCTTCAGTCCGCGGCTTTTCTGGTAATAGCCGGCGAGCCCGCCCAGCAGGTTTCCGAGTACCCATGTGACGATGGTCGAGACCACGAGAAGTCCGGTGGTCCAGGGCAGCGCCCGGCCGATCAGGGTAGAGACCGGAGTCGGAAACGCCGACATCGATGGTCCGAAATCGGCGCGCAGGATCCGCTTCCAGAACACCACATATTGCTGGATGGGGGAGCCTCCAAGGCCATAGAGCTCGCGCAGCGATGTGCGCATCTGCTCGATCGCCCCAGGCGCCGTGTTGCCGTACGAGGTGACCGCCGAGATCGATTGCTCGACGGGATCGATCGGCGTGGCGTGGGTGATCACATAGGCAAGGTTGATGCCGATGAAGACCACAAGCACGAACTGCGCCAGCCGTCTGGCGATGTAGGCAAGATATCCGCTCATGGGGCTAGCGACCGTGCCGGTGGGAGAGCCCCCACCCCAACCCTCCCCCGCAAGCGGGAGAGGGAGCGCGTTGTGCTGTGTGGCCGGCGTTGAGGATCAACGAGCAGAATCCCAGCGGCATTCGAGATCGTACTCATCGGGCGCGTCGAATGCTGCCGGCCCCCTCTCCCGCTCGCGGGGGAGGGTTGGGGCGGGGGCATGCTTTTCCGGATCATGCTCTAATTGGCCGGCTTCAGCTTGACGAACATGTAACGGGAGTTGCCCCAGTTCGGGACCGGATTGGTGTAAGGGTTTTCCGCGGTCGGAAAGCCGGTCCAATAGGTCTGGTCCATCGCCGTGAAGACGTTGTAGGCCATCAGCGGGATAGTCGGCATGTCCTTCACCGCGAGCTTGACGTAGTCCTTGCCGAGTTCGATGGATTTTGGATCGTCAAAGCCGACGGTCCGGGTTTCCTCGATGATCTTGTCGAGCGCGGGGCTAGACCAGCGCTGCCAGTTGCGTTGCGGCTGCGACTTGCCGGGTTCGGCAACGAACTGCGAATGCCAGCTGTCCAGGAAGTAGGACAGATCCTGATGGCCGCCCCAGGTCTCGACGCTCCAGCCGATGAAGCTATCGAAATCGCCGGCGGCCCGGCGCGTCGGCAGCGTACCCTGCGCCACGTCGACCTTGGCATCGATCCCCGCCTGCTTCCATTGCTGCACGATCATGGTTCCGGCGCGCGTCATCACCGGGCGCAGGTCGCCTTCGACCATGACGCGAACGGTGAAGGGCTTTCCATCCGGCGTGGACCAGGCGCCGCCGCGCTTGGTGAAGCCGGCTTTCTCCAGCAGCTCTTGCGCCGCCTGCGGGTCGTTTTTCCACCAGCCCATGCCGAAGGCGCGCGCGATCTCCTTGGGATCGGATGGAATCTGCTCGCCCATCGACGGCCGCAGCATGTCGGCGATCTGCTTGCCGGCGGTGGGGTCGTATGGCTTAATTTTGCGCTTGCCGGTGTCGATTTCGAAGCCCTTGAGCCACTCTTCCATCGGCTGATGATAGGTTGCGGGATGGGTACCGGTCGGCGGCACGCCGATCGCCGAAATGGTTGCGGCGCCGCGATAGGCCGCCATCGACACCGCCTTGATGTCGATCAGCAACGCCAATGCCCAGCGCAAGTCCGGGTTCTTGAACAGTTCGTTCTGGGTATTGAAGATCACCGCCGGAAGCGTCGGGTCGGGATGGCCATAGGGGAATCCCTTGAACCATGCGTGCGTCGTTTTGCTTTGCTTGGCGAGCGCGAACATGCCTTCGGGGGCGATGTCATGGACGACGTCGAGTTCGTGGTTGAGCTGCGCGATCACCCGCTTGTCCGGCGGGCCGGGATCGACATAGGCGAGAAACTTCGGCCCGGGCTTGCCGTAGCGCCCAAGCGTGGTGCGCTGCCAGTCGTCGCGCAATTGCCAGATGTACCATTTGCCGTCGGGATCGTAGCTGTTCAACACATAGGCGCCGAGCGAAACCGGCTTGTTGAAATCGAACTTGGCCGGATCCGCGACTTTCTCGAACACGTGCTTGGGCAGAATCCAGATCGCACCCCAGCGTACGGTGAAGTTGGTATGGAAGCGCGAATTGGGCTTCTTGAGCTTGAACACCACCGTAGTGGGATCCGGCGCATCGACTGACGCGACGTTGCTGGCCAGAACGGCGCTGAACCGCATTCCCGGATTTTTGATCTGGGTCATCACCGTCGACACCACGTCGTCAGCGGTGAACTCGACGCCGTCGCTCCAGAAGATGCCCTTGCGCAGCTTCGCGGTCATCTCGGTGAAGTCGGCATTGTATTGCGGCTTGTCGGCGGCGAGCGAATTATCCCAGACGCCGTCCACACCGCTTTCGGGATCGATGTACCAAAGCGTATCGAGCGCGACCTGCTGCAGGCCGTTCGATTGCGAACCGGCATTGATCGCCCAGATGTTGAACCATCCGGCGTTCTTGATCGTCCCCTCCGGGTTTTCGAGAATCAGCAGTTCTTTTCTGGGAATGTTTTGCGGAATGCCCTGCGCGTGGCCCGAATTAGCCGACAGCAATAGCTGTGGCGCCAGGGCACACACCGCCAGCAGCAACGCACGGATGCGGCTCATCGTTTTCTCCCTGATCGCGCAACTGTGTGCGCGTTTGTTGTGCGCGCGATCCTAGAGGCGGGGAAACCGATGAACAACAGAAATCGTGATCTATATCCGAAGATCGGGTTCACTTAAATTGCGATGCGCTGATCGCAGTGCGCACCGTTCAAAAAATGCAGCGAGCGGGTCTCAGCGCGTGTTTCGCATCAAGTCAGTTTGACGCGAGGCTCGGGACGGCCGATGGCACCGACATCGAGAATGAAAGTTTTGCCGTGATGGGGATCGGCTGCCTTGGCGCGATCATCCATGCCCTCCCAGGCGGAAGTGACAAGCAAGCGGTCGAATTTCGCGCCGACAAACACCGGGCAGCTTGCCTGTTTCGCCGGCACGCGGATGGTGCGGACGCGTTCGCCCGCCGGCGTGTAGACATCGATGCAGGAGCCGCCCCAGCGAGCGTTCCAGATCAGCCCCTCGACATCGACCACGGCGCCATCGAGACCGCCGGTTCCGGCGCGGTGATCATAGAGAGTTTCGGGATTTCCGATCGGCATGGCGGTCGCAGGATCGACGGCGACGCGATGCAGGATGCCTTCGCTGCTGTCGGTGAAATAAGCGGTTGCGCCATCTGGCGAAAAGCAGATCGCGTTCGGGATGGTCACGCTGGCATAGAGGCGGGATAGTTCGCCGCGGTAGAAGCGGTAGATGGCACCTGCGCCCTTTTCCGCCTTGCGCCCCATGGTTCCGATCCAGAGCGCGCCGCAGGGATGGGTTCGTCCATCGTTGGAGCGCGTCGCCGCATTGTCGGATTCGAGTGGCGTGTGCAGCGTGAGGCGGCTGTGCCTGATGTCGCGAACATAGAGGCCGTTTTCGGTCGCGAGGAGCTGGCGACGATCGTCGACAAAGGCCAGCACGCTGGCCATGACAGGAAGTTCGTGCGAGGTAACCTCGCCCGATGCGAGATCGGCCTGGAACAGAACGCGTTCAAGGATGTCGAACCACCAGGCGGTGTCGGTCGCCGCATCATAGGTCGGGCCTTCGCCGAGATGGCAGTGCCGCTCGGACAAAATCGTGGTGCCGACTTCTTCCATGCGATCCTCCTGAGTTCCTTTTCCTTTGCCGGTCAGGTCGCGGAAAATCGGTACAGCGAGGTGTGGCGATAGGTCTGCCCTGGGTCGAGCCGCGCCGAGGGATAATCCGGACGGTTCGGCGTGTCGGGATAGACCTGCGGCTCCAGACACAGCGCATCATATTGGCGGTGGATGCGGCCATATTTTCCGGTCACGGTGCCGTCGAGGAAATTGCCCGAATAGAACTGGACGCCCGGCTGGTTGGTCAGAAGTTCGAGGGCGCGGCCGGAGCGTGGGTCTTCGACGCGGGCGGCGAAGCGCGGTTCGCCGATAGCCCCTCCGCGCAGGCAGTAACAGTGATCGTAGCCCTGGCGGATCTGGAGCTGTTCATTCACGTCGCGGAGGCGGACGCCGACACGGTGCGGCTTACGGAAATCGAACGGCGTTGCATCGACCGGGCTCGGCGCCTCCAGCGGAATGCCGTCGGCACTCACCGGCAGATAGCGATCCGCCGCTATGGTGAGGCGGTGGTCGAGAATGCCGCCGCCGCCGGCCTCGACGCCTGCCAGATTGAAGAAGCTGTGATTGGTCAGGTTGATGATTGTCGGCCGGTCGGTCTCCGCGGAAAACGCGACCGAAAGCTCCATGCCGCCCGCAATGCTGTAGGTGATGCTGGTTGTGAGCCGGCCGGGATAGCCTTCCTCGCCGTCCGCACTGACATAGGACAGCGTGACGAAGGGCGCGGGATTTTCGCCCATGGCCGTGATGATCCAGTTCTTGCGATCGAAACCGTTCAGGCCGCCATGCAGCGCGTTGGCGCCGTCGTTGGTGGGCAATTGAAAACGGCTGCCATCCAGCTCGAACCGGCCGCCCGCGATACGGTTGGCAAAACGCCCGACCGTCGCGCCAAGAAAGCGCCGAACCGCGACGTAGCCGGCAAGATCGTCCCGGCCAAGGATCACGTCGGCAAGCCGCCCGGCGCGATCCGGAGCGAAAAGGGACTGGAGCGCCGCGCCATAGGTAATGATGCGCGCCTCGAAGCCGTAGTCACCACGCATCGTCACCATTTCGACTGCGGTGCCGTCCGGCAAGTGCCCAAAAATCTCGCGGGCGACCTTCGGCATCTGCGATTTATCCAGCGGTGTCATGTTCAGTCCTCGATAAACGGTCCGACGGTGCGGCGGCGGCCGAGCATGAAAGCGTCGGCGACATGGACCAGCGGCGACAGGTCGACATCGGACACACCGTTGCTGATCAATTCGACAAAGCGCCGGTAGATACCGCAATACTCGGCCTGCTTCTCGTCGACCAAAGTCCGTCCGTCGTGAACAAGGCGGCTGCCGCCGGAAGAGAGCACCAGGCGCCCGGCATCGGTCTCAATGCGGATATCCCAGGTCTGCGGACCGGTCTGCCGCCAGTCGAACTCCGCGCGGATCGGCAAACCGGTGGCGTCGGAGAAAGCGAGATCGGCCGCGATGGGAGCCGTGCGATTTTCGGGGAAGGACAATTCGGCCCCTGTGAGGAAGAACGGCCGCGGCAGAATGCGGGTGAGGATGGAGAGCGCGTTGATGCCCGGATCGAAAACTCCGAGCCCGCCCGGCTCCCAGATCCAGGCCTGACCCGGGTGCCAGACTTTCACATCTTCCTTCCATTCGACGACGACCGATGTGATCTGGCGATCGGCAAGGAAGGTTTTTGCCGGTTCGACCGCCGGCGCGAAGCGGGAATGCCAGGTGGCGAACAGCGTTCTTCCGGTTTCCCGCGCCGTAGCGATCAGCGGCATGAGCTCGCCAACCGTCCCGCCCGGAGGTTTTTCGAGCAGCACATGCTTGCCCGCCTTTAGCGCGGCTGCCGCCTGCGCGTGGCGGACTTGCGGCGGCGTACAGAGTGCAACGGCATCGATATTACGCGCGGTACCGAGCAGTTCGTCGAGCGTTGCGAAATGCGCGATGCCGTCAATGGAAGCATTGCGGCTTGCGATGGCCGTAAGCTCGATGCCGGCGGCGACGATGGCAACACGGATGGCAGTCATGACAGCTTGCCCCGGCATTCGAGAAACCATGCGAAGGGATGTACCGGCATGTTCAGGCGCCGTCGACAGGAATCGTCGCATGCGCGCCCTGCGCCCGAACGGCAGCAGGTGCGCGACCGGGGGATCATTGCTGTCACCGATATCCCATTCACCGAAAAGACGTCATTTACTGTGTTCCAGACTGGAGCAGTCAACTCCGGGCGGAAGACCAGCGAACCAGGGAACAGACATGCTGTCGCAGGAAAAAATTTCAGCCGGCGAGCCGCTCTACATCCGGTTGCGCGAGGATGACAATGTCGCGATTGTCGCCAACCAGGGCGGCCTGCATCGCGGCGCCAAGTTTGCCAGCGGCCTGCAGCTGACCGAGCAGATCCCGCAAGGCCATAAAGTCGCGCTTCAGGACATTGCCGCGGGTGCGGCGATCAAACGTTATGGCGAAGTGATCGGGCATGCGGCGGCGCCGATTGCGAAAGGCAGCTGGGTCAAGGAAGCTCTGGTTCTGATGCCGGAGCCGCCGTCGCTCACCAACCTGCCGAAGTCCCGCGGGGCACCGCCTGCGCAGGAGCCGCTGGAAGGCTTTACGTTCGAGGGCTATCGCAATGCCGACGGCTCGGTCGGGACCCGGAATATTCTGGCCATCAGCACCAGCGTGCAGTGTGTTGCCGGTACCGTGGATTTTGCAATCAAGCGCATCCGTGAGGAACTGCTTCTGAAATATCCCAACGTCGATGACGTGATGGCCGTCACCCACGCCTATGGCTGTGGTGTCGCCATCAACGCGCCCGGCGCCGCGGTGCCAATTCGCACGCTGCAGAATCTGGCGCGCAATCCGAATTTCGGCGGCGAGGTGATGATCGTCGGGCTCGGCTGTGAGAAGTTGCAGCCCGAGCTGCTCTTGCCCGAAGGGATGGCCTCAGTCAGCATGGATGATTCCGATATCGTTCGGATGCAGGATGAGAGCCTCACCGGTTTCGGCGAGATCGTCGCGAGCATCGTGGAGATGGCCGACAAGCGGCTCGGGGCACTCGACCGCCGCCGCCGCGAAACCTGTCCGGCGGCCGACCTCGTCGTCGGCTTGCAGTGCGGCGGCAGCGATGCTTTTTCCGGCGTCACCGCAAATCCCGCGGTCGGCTTTGCCGCCGATCTTCTGGTCCGCGCCGGCGCCACGGTGATGTTCTCCGAGGTGACAGAGGTGCGGGACGCGATCCATTTGCTGACGCCGCGCGCCGTCAATCAGGATGTCGCCGATGCGCTGATCCGGGAAATGGACTGGTACGATCGCTATTTGCAGACCGGCGAAGCCGACCGCAGCGCCAATACCACGCCCGGCAACAAGAAGGGTGGGCTCTCCAACATCGTCGAGAAGGCGATGGGCTCGGTCATCAAGTCCGGCACCAGCCCGATTTCCGGCGTGCTGTCACCCGGCGAACGCGTGCGTGAGAAGGGACTGATTTTCGCGGCGACGCCAGCCAGCGACTTTATCTGCGGGACGTTGCAGCTGGCGTCCGGAATGACGCTGCATGTCTTCACCACCGGCCGCGGCACGCCCTATGGCCTCGCTGCCGCACCGGTCATCAAGGTGTCGACGCGGAGCGATCTATCGCAACGCTGGCATGATCTGATCGACGTCGACGCCGGCACCATCGCCACCGGCAAGGCCAGCATCGAGGATGTCGGATGGGAGATCTTCCATCTTATCCTGGATGTCGCCAGCGGGCGCAAGAAAACCTGGTCCGATAAATGGGGAATTTTCAATTCGCTGGCGCTGTTCAACCCCGGCCCGGTGACATAATCGAAAACCGCTTGCAGGTATTCGCTTTTGCCGACGGTCTTGGCGTAGGATCACATATATCCGCGGATGATCGCGCTCTATAGTTTGTTCGGATGCAAGGAGACCGCGCGACTTGCGAAGTGAAAGTATGACGACGCTTCCAACGGAACCGGTCGCGACACTCACGCCGGTCTGGAAAGAGGTTGCCCGCGCCATCGCCGAGATGGGCGCCAGACGTTGTTTCGGCCTCGTCGGCGGCGCAAATTTCAAGGTCACTCACGCACTCGTCGAATTGGGTGTGGAATTCATCGCCGCACGGCACGAAGGCGGTGCCGTCACCATGGCGGACGTGGCTGCCAGGCTCGGCCGTGATCTGACGGTGGCCAGCGTCACGGCCGGCCCCGGTCTCACCAATGCGCTCACCGGCATAGCGGAGGCCGCCAAGAGCGACACGCCATTGCTTGTGATCGCGGGAGACGTCGCGATCGAAGATATGAGATCCAGTTTCAGCATCCGGCAGGCGGACTTGGTGCAGTCCGTCGGCGCGGTCTGGATCCAGATATCGAATCCGCAAAGCGCTTTCCAGGAGACCTTGCGCGCCGCATCGTTGGCGCTGCGGCGAAAAACAGTCGTTCTCAGTCTGCCTGTCGATATTCAGGAAGTCGCAGTCAGGTCAGCGCCATCAGGGGATCCGGCAACGAAAGCCCGATTTGCGTCAGAACCAATCTCGCCGCCGGATCTCGATCAGATCCGTGACCTCGTCGCCACGATCAAACTGTCGGCAAAACCGTTGATCATTGCCGGCCACGGTGCAGTGGTCGCCGATGCGGAGCATGAATTGACAGCGTTGGCAGACAGGATCGGAGCGCTGCTGGCGACGTCGCTGCACGCCCATGGCATGTTTGCGGGGCATCCATGGAATCTGGGAATCTGCGGCGGTTTTTCGTCTGCGGCCGCGGTCGAACTGATTTCGCAAAGTGATCTGATCCTGGTGTTCGGCGCGTCGTTGAACATGTGGACGACGAAAAAGGGGAAACTGGTCTCGGATCATGCGCGGGTGGTGCAGATCGATATCGACAAGGATCGCCTTGGATTACTCCGTCCGGTCGACCTGATGATCGAAGGCGATGTGGCCGTCGTCGCCGGTGCTCTCCTCCGCGCCCTTGATTTGGCGGATGGAACCGTCTCCGGTCGCCCGGCCTGGCGTTCAAGCGACGTCGCAGCTGTGATCGAGGCGAAGAGTAATCACCGTTTGCCGTATCAGGACACAGGCAGCGGCGAATTTCTCGATCCGCGCACGCTGACCAAGGCGATGGACGAACTTTTGCCGAAAGACCGGGTCGTGGTCTCGGACGGCGGGCACTTCGCGGGGTGGGCGATCCGCTATCTTTCCGTTCCCGACCAGAGAGGCTGGTGCATACCCATTGCCTTCCAGTCGATCGGTCTTGGCCTCGCAGCCGCGATTGGCGCCGCTGTAACGCAGCCGCAGCGGCTCGTCGTTCTGGCCGCGGGCGATGGCGGTTTCCTGATGTCGCTTGCCGAGCTTGAAACCGCGGTTCGGCTGAAAATCTCGATCTGCATTGTCATTTATAACGACAGCGCCTATGGCGCCGAAGTTCATCATTTTGCGCCACAGGGCTTTTCACCGGCGATGGCCCGGTTCCCAACTACAAACTTCGCTGAGATTGCCAGGGGATTTGGCGCAAACGGGGCTGTCGTGCGCAGTCTGTCCGATCTGGATGGCGTCAAACAATGGGTGGCTGACGGCGCGCCGGGCGTTTTCGTGGTGGATGCAAGGATCAATCCGGATCTGGAAGCGGACTGGTTTCGCGAAGCCTTCGGTCCAGACAATGTGTAACGGCGGCAAACCGTCGTCAGCCCGCGGATGGAGCCGGATCGACTTCTTTTCGGACCACCTTGAATACGCCATTTGCCGTCGCGACGCAGCGGCTCTCAACCGTGACTTCCGTGCTCATGAAAATCAGGCTCCTGGTGCTGCGCACCACGCGTGGCTTCGAGATCATGATATCGCCAATTCGCGCCGCATCGACAAAGTGCGTGTCCATCTGAACCGTCGCGAGGGTTTCCGTGCCAGACACGAACCGGGCCGTCATGCCGCAGGTGCGATCCGCGAGCGTCATCAGCAGGCCACCCTGGACCACACCGCGCCGGTTGCGGTGCTTGTCCTGCCCGACGATGGCATATTCGGGAATGGCGCCGCCCATCCGCCGCCACAGCGGTCCGACGAGATTGATGAATCCGTCGTCGTCGATCATGGTCCAGCCGTCCGCTTTGAGGACCGCGATTGCCGCGTCAGTCATCCATGGTCCTATTGCGGTTGCGGCGCGGTGCGCGGACGCCGGCCTTCGATGGGATAGGCCGGATCGTTGAAGCCGGGGGTCGAGGGATGGCCGCTGGCGACCAGCCGATCGATCAAGGCTTCATCGTCGGCCGTGAACCGGTAGTCCAGCGCGCGCAGATAATCGTCCCAATGTTGCTCGGTGCGCGGCCCCGCGATCACCGAGGTCACAAACGAGCTGTTGAGCACCCAGGAAACCGCGAATTGTCCGGCGCTGATTCCCTTGGCCTCGGCGTGGGCGCGAATCTCCTGCGCGAGCTTGAGCGATTCCGGGCGCCACTCGGTCTGCATCATGCGGGTATCCTTGCGACCGGCGCGGGTGTCCTTGTCGGGCGGCGCGTCCGGCCGGTACTTTCCGGTGAGCACGCCCCGCGCCAGCGGGCTGTAAGGCACGATGCCCATGCCGTAGAAGCCGCAGGCCGGAAAGTGCTCCACCTCCGGCATGCGGTTCATCGCATTGTAATAGGGCTGGCTGACCACCGGCCGATCGATGCCGAGGCGG
>WNFI01382578.1_pt1 | contig 20909 bp, 29 predicted proteins | sample 5400471 | NCBI WGS metagenome assembly WNFI01 (sample SAMN13153348, study PRJNA577476) | soil metagenome | isolation source: 100 cm saprolite on Douglas fir-dominated hillslope | place: USA:California | collected 2013-09-17
AGTAATGCGATGAATGTCATAAAGAGTGGATCTGCGATACTCCGAGAATTGAGGGCATTTGATAAACAAATGATGCACTGTTTCTGCACTCTGACATCCATGGGTGGTAAACGTGAGTTCACATGACTTATCCAATCTGGGCCACAAGGAATTCCCCGACGGTACCACAAAAGGACGGAGACTGCCGGATGCCCCAAATTTTCCCCTTAGTAAGCCGTAGCTTGTTGACTGACTGAGGTTGGCGTCCGCTCCCCTTATATATCATAAGTGACTAATGTATTTCCACTTGTATATAGTTACCTGTTTATTAGGTAGAATATATTAAGTCGTCTACCCCAAGCCGTAGCTTGTTGACTGACTGAGTTACCTGTTTATTATTAACATCCCCCCAGTCTGACGTCCACGACACTCTAGCATACGACAGAAATGCTCGTGCTTGACGCGCGCAAGCGACTTTGTGAGTAGATCCGCCGCCATATCGTTGGTATCGATGAGTCTGAGGTCAATGGATCGCCCTCGATACACTCCCGGACGAAATTATAACGCTCACTTTTGAAAACAACGCATTCCAGATCCTGCAGCACCGGTACGCCCCTCAGGCTGTACCGAACTAGTTCCTGAAATTCATTATTTACATAGGATTCCGCGATATTCAAGCAGTATGTTGGCCACTTGGTATGATAGTGACGTTCCGACGCACATGGTTCGTGTTTTCATGAGAGAATGGCTAGGCTTTTTCTTTTTTTAGTTTTCCTTCAGATCAACTTGCCATTGACGCTAACTCTGCCCTGCATTCAAGCAATCAATCCGAGACGCGTTCGGAGCTGCGAGTGCTCTGCAACCCTATCAATTTTGAGAGGAGATACATATAGTCAGAATACAAGACACTTACACTGAATACGGACAAACATGCCCAATCTTGTATTGAAACTCATCTTTCAGCTTCTGGCACTGTTCTAACTTCTATGCGACTAAGGCCAATCTTGACGTAGCCACAGAGTTTTTCCTAGAGGACTTCATCTGGGGTGCTGGAAGGAGTCAGTCAGCTAATAAGTAGCACCTTGTCCGTTAGTCCTCTCCGCTGTTTTGGAGCGGATTGCATTTACAATGTCCTTTCGCACATCTATGTAGTGTGGATTTCGTGGCCCGTTAAGGATAGTCAGTACTCCTATCATTGGAATATGCAGACCTATTCCATTAGTGTGGCCGTTCTTTCCAGTTTTATTGTGTGGCAAGCTGTATGCCAAATCAGCAACCTAGTTCCAGAACTGGACGAAGCACTGCTAACTAATGAGTTGAAACGTGACTGTGCACCTCTTTGTTCGATACTATGTACTACGAGCAGAACCGTCATCCGCACTGAATAGAATCATACCCATGAAGGCCAGGCGATTCTTGGGTACATGTGACCTACGGAAGTTTGCGGCTAACACGTGTCCCATCCTATGTTTGTTTTGATGTCTCGGATTTTGTCATCCTAAAATGCAAGAGATTTTTTTTTTAAATCTATTCACCCTTGGACATGGCCCCCGACAAGAAAATCTGTAGCCAATGCAAGAAACCCACCACAATCACTCAGTTTCCACTGAAAAAGGAGGCAGGTCGCATCGGGTACTGTTATAGCTGCAAGCCAACTGTGGATGCTCGTGAAGAACGCAAGCGGACCAAGCCCAAGCACCTGAACCTGCTCCCTGCCCTACCCATCTCTCCCACACCCTCCATTGCGACCCCTGTATTGTCATTGCCTCAAAAGGAAGTCTCATGGGATGAGCTAAATGAAGAACTCAATGCGTTGCGACCGTCGCCCGCTCTTGCCGCTATTGTCACAATAGATCGTGTTGTTGATATCACCAATGTCGGCATTAAGGGACCTCATAATACAATGGCAGACTTCCTGAGAGCTACCATAGGGAATGTGTGCGGACTGCAATTCAAGTGAGTGATTTCCCTTTTATTTGCTTCTCATGGACTGACATGCGGCATGCGGACATTCAGCTGTAACAAGCACGCAGCTCATAATAAGGAAACCACTACATTTGAATACTACTGTGCGCAACGTGAAGGCTGGCAGTCAAAGAATAAGTGTCATGATGACAGGACTCGCCATCGGTCAAGACTATTCATGGACCGCTTCCATTGTGGCGGTTTTCTTGAGCTCACTATTCATGACTACATTGAACAGACACAACATGGGTCCAGGGCCCGAATCCTACTCCGTCACAATCTAAATCACACACGCTATTGTTTCATTTCCCTGACTGATTCTGCCAAAGCTCTCATTCATGCACGAAAGGGTGCAAGTCCTGATGAGGTATGCTCAGAACCATTACCTAGATGTTTGATGCTGAACCCTCGCTCTTAGATATGGGATGAGATCATTAAAGAGAATCCAAAACCTGAGTTCACACATGATCAGGTTTGGTCCGAATGGACTCGTGCCAATCAGAGTACCTGGAGACTTGATCCTGATCAAGTCACATCAGCACTGCAACATCTTTGCTTGGCGGAGAAACAAGGGATCGTCGAAGTAATCCCGATAACAAATGAACCTGGTATCCATGTGATTGCATTTGCGATTAAGCGGTCAGTGAAAGAATGGGGTTGGAATACTTATGAAATCGCAATTGATGGCACATGTGAGTGCTGTAACTCAGCTCCATAAATCAAATATAAAATTAAAATGATCTGCGTAGTTCGCACCAATGCCGCAGGGTATGAACTCACAGCCATCATGGCCGAGGCTAATGGACAGGGTATACCGTTAGGTTTCCTCCTTCATGTCTCTATGGATGGAATGGCATTAAAGAATGCAAAGCAGCATATATTGAAAGAATATCTAACGTACTTCCGCCAATATTGCCCTAACATTAGATTCACCTTGTCCGACAAAGAATCCTCTGAAATCGAAGCTATGCGTGCCATATTTCCTGAAGCAAAACACACCTGTTGTTATTGGCATGCAATACGCTATATTGAAGGCCGACTCACCCAAAATCGACCCCCTGCCACTTACAATGCAAAACTTGCTGCCCAGTTCTTTCCAAACACTATCAGGCCAGACTGGATTCCAAAAGTTCAAGCCCCTCATGATGATCCTGATGCAGATATGGATCGACTGAGTGGGACAGTGAGGTTCCGGACATCAGAGGATGAGCACCTTGCGCTTAAGACCAATGAGCAAGTAAGTCATCTCCTAGTATTCTATACAAATTATTTATTGGTAGCCGTAGCTGTCTGAGAGAGTCTGTCGTCGCCCGGTACTTCTACGGTTTGGTGGAAAGACAATTGCAACATGGCCAAAGCCCGTACATGTCAAAAAGGCCGAGGCACCTGAGTTCTGTCCCAAAGAATTTAGATCGGACATAATCGAGATGTTTCGGCGACATACCTGCATGCACCCCTCAATCCCTTTGAATGATGAAGCTGGAACAAGACTCACTTCGGACGAGATTCATCAGAGCGCAGTCAAGGAAGCATATGAGTATTGTTATGCACACGGGTTGGCTCAGACATGGGCATATCTGTGGAACTGCTGGTATTGTCCAGTTAAATGGCCACTGTGGGCACGCGCTGCATCTGTATCCATTCCTGTGCTGCGTACGACAATGTTAGTGGAATCATTCTGGAAACATTTCAAGCACGGCACTCTCCACAAATTCAATAACCCTCGTCTCGATCTTGTCATCTACCATGTCCTAACTCGTGTCATCCCCACAATCCATATTAAGCTTGACTATCATCTTGGGACCTCTCGTCCTGGCCGGCCAAAAGCTCTTGCACCTTGGCAGGAGGATTTTGATGCCACTTGGAGAAAGCTCTCATTGAGTGATGCCGAACTACACACTCTGGCATTTTCTGATGTGGGGAAGAGGAATAAGACTAGAAGCTGGAAGCAGGAACGCCTAGAGCAGCTTATCCGAGACCAGGAACGCAAGAAAGGTACATATCATACATCGCTAATCGATTGGACGTGCAGTTGCCCATCCTTTCTGATCAGTCGGTTTCTCCTTTGCAAGCACCTGGTACGTGCTGCCAACAGTATTCTTTGCCGGCGCATGTATGCCTCAAATGAAGAGCCTTACAACAACCGACTTCCACGACGCGATCTACTCTATCTTCGCCGTCATCGCTGTACTCCCTTCTTTCGCATAGCCGGTATCCACGAGGAAGCTACACCCCTCCCCACCAATGAAATCATTCTCCCCGCCTCCCGACCCCCCACTCCTGATTTGGAAAGCAATGGCGGCAGCGATTCTGATGACCAGAGCGAGAGTCCATCAACCGGCGAGCCGCTTACTTTCCTGGAGAACCCTCATCCTGATGACAGTCCGCATGCATTGGATGACTCCACTCCAGTAGAATTAGATGGTGTTGCAAAGATTGACGGTCTTGGTCGGGTATGTTTTTAAACTTACACACTTCGGAGCAACTGGTTTCTAATACAGACAATTTATTTATAATCAGGCCCGCTTTCAAGATACCTTCATTGCGACATGTAAGCGCTCATGGGGCGCAATCTGTGAGACTCTGGAAAGCCGCCAAAGTCATCACCCACAGCACATTAAGCAAATGGCCCGGAAACTGTCCGATTTCATTGAGATCGGGTCTGATTTGATATCGCGAAAGCGTCGGAGGACTAGTCCTGATACATGGAAACAATCAGCTAATCTCTTCTATGCCGATTGACATTTTGCTCACCCCTCTGTATCGGCGGCCTCGCACTCCATTCATACTCCCTATCTCTCTATTGTGCTCCGTCTTGTCATGCATCCATGTAAAATGAATTTCTATTGTTTCGCAAATCCATGACCCTCGAGGTCCATAGGTTCCACCCCCCCAAAAAAAACAAAGATATACGTTGGACTTAGGAAATTTTTCATATGTACACGTGGAACATCATGAGTCAAAAATCACGTGTTACCCAAGAATCGCCTGGCCTTCGTGGGGTTGCTCTGAATAGACTAGCAGCACGTCTAGTGAGTTAGTAGGCCTATTACGCAACTCGTGGATGAGGTGCCAAGGTAACGACCTTTCTGGAAACCTTTTCGTCCCACGACTAGGATACCAATGAAACTTGGCTTGAAGGCATGAGCCGGATCCAAAATGTCGCCCCGCTTCGAACCGTAACCAATATCGATCAATATCAACGATGGTCCGACTACTCTTGTCTATCAAAGCCGACTTAGAGAATGTGACGGATCTGGAACCTGTCTCTTCTAATTTCGAGTACTTCTTTAAGGTTAATACCTCATTGTTCTGAATTTCGAGTCATCACACGTTCATTTTTAAACACCGAACTGCACTGGCACTTTCTAATTTGAATCATTGTATCGTGAAACGCTTCCATTTGACTTTGTGACCAACATGATTGGTACCTAAGGTTCAGTGCAACAGCTGTCACGAAACGCATCCCAAGCTCGTCAGTCTTAACCGAAATGTAGGTGATTTCATTGTATCTTCGATATTTGATGCAGAAGCGCCTGATATAACCTTTACGTGATTTCAATGAGCCTAGACAGTTCTCGATATGCCAGGAACGAAGTCTTCCAAAACCAACTTCTTGTGGCGCTGTGACTTCTGTAGGCGACAATCCTCCGCCACGTTCGACGACTCGTTTGGCGTCAAGAAGTATACCGCTCCAGAGGATGGGGATAGAGATGACGGGTGGAAGCCACTACTGGTTCTTGATTGCAGGGGCCTGGAGTTCGTAGGTTTCGATCCATCAGTAAGTTGGCAATGGCCATTCGCTTTCTTTTGCCCGAAGTTTTTGAACACTATATATGGATGCGGTTTGCATCGTCAAGGGATCTTGGAGGTGCAAAGGCATCGAATCCGGGATGGAGTTCAATGAGCTCGAACTTGACGAGAACTTGGAGTGGACGGATTATGACGAGAAGGTAAATCACGAATTTTCTTGTATTCCGGACCTCTGATATCAATGAGGTAACAGGCAGCATTGCCCGTCAGCGTGATGGGTATCGAAGGCAAATGGTCCAAAGCATGATCCCCGTAATGATTTAGTCTTAGCAATTCAGGGCCGCCGACTTGCTGGCGAGAGCTGGTTGTATAGAGGTAGGGTATGGACTGGCCACAGAAAACATCTGGACCCCGTAATTCAAATGCAATTAAAAGAGTCTCCTCCCACAGGTTTCGATGGCGATTCTCTTGAGTCTGAACCCAGTTCCAGCGTTCATCAAATCATCTTCCGATTTCGAACGTTGACGATCTTCTAGTTGAGCCGCCCAGTGGCATCCCTAATCACCCACTGTCGACAGTCTGGTTTGAAGCCTATGTCTGCATTCTCTTTCAACTTGTCCGCCCATGAAATTGCCTATCTCTTGTATCTCAATGCTGCAAGATGAGTGGTCAATATGGCAGCTTGCGCCTAGATCTCCAGTGTGCCACTCAGTCCGGGCTCGTGTATCTTTGAAGTTTAACGTAGCGTACAAAGTCAGCGGCGCCCAAAAGACTGATAACCAAATCGATGGAAGTAAATGATCGTGGCTTCAATATCCAACATATAAGTACCCGACGGATATGCTAAGACGGTTGTTGATGAATAACATATTGGAACACGGCATTTGACTAAGTGCTAAGTCCATTTGCTATCCCTAGCACCTGTATTTGTAAATCCTTAGCCCCCAATGTGAGCTTGATGTCTAGCTTCAACACCCTCAACAGGGCCAAAAAATGGGGCCGCCAATCAGATTAGGGCGTTCGTTCTCCACAACCTTCAGACATTAATCAAGAGGTATCTCATTAAACTTTAGCCCTGGAATCCTCTAGGACCAACGAACCCCTTGACGCGACTAAAGTGGAAGGATTGCGATATTCATCGTCCCTATCGATGGGACAAACGGTAAGGGGGTTACGAAGGTACCTGGGAACACGGCGAAGAGCCAGTATGATACTTTGCGACTAAGTGAAACATCAAGCGCTCATACTCGCTCAGGTCCCAGGATAGCTAGGCATGTGGCCGAAAAATTGTCGGCCCGCCACGTCCGAGAGCTACCTGGGTGGTTTCTCCAACAACCACCAACCAATTACAACCAATGATCCAGCATATCCATCACTGGATTCACCTTCCAACCAGACACTGGAGTCATTTTTCCTCCAGCGTTATGATGTGAGAACAAATGAATTGATCGAAGAGACATACACTCTCTTAAGGCTTTGTCAGGTCCTGAGCCCAGTGTTGGATGTGTCACACGCATAGCCCCCAAGTCCAATTCATTGTGTATCTGCCACGTGATCTACTCAGCCAGACGATTGTTGACAACGACATACACGCACCCGTTGCGCGCCAGGGGCTGGGCGGGTTTTCCAGCTCGGGTGTCATTACACTTGCGATGCCCCCTTGTTCTCGTTTCATTTATATATGTAGTGTTCTGAATCGATGGATCATAACGGTATGGCCCCTCTCTGGGCTCAAATTGCACGATAACGCTTGTCGACGTGATTTAAGGGTTCATCTTTCGATTCTACGTGTACGACCTGTGAGAACTGCTGAGCACCACAATTCATTCGTCATCCCTCTCGCCTCTAGTAATGCGTTAGATTACTGAGGGGATTGACAGCAACTAGCTTGGTTACCTTGCTCGCGCACTTATCCTCTAAGGATGTCATCTTTCCGTCCATAAGTGAGCCACCGCTCCAGAGGCATTTGGCCATAGCCCTTCGATCCCTCAAAGTATCATCGCGTTCCATTCTATCCCTGCGCTCCGAGGTGAGTGAAGATCGATACACATCTTGAGGGGCCTCGATGCATCCCCTCCAATATGAGACTGAGGAATAGTTTTGAGGGAGCACGTACGCCAGAGCACCGATCTCGCACCTTCTACTCAAACGAGCCTCATTCAGTAATAACTCATTGATACCCACTCCTCTTTCCCTCAAATGCATTAACATAGCTCCCGGCCGTGTCGAACAAACGTGCATCAGCTTCCTCTGGTTGACATTGGTAGAATGTGATAAAACAGAACCGCAAGTCGCCAGGTTTTGCCATACATCGATGATTCGCCAAATGAAAAGTTCGTTGCCGAATCCGAAGTCTTTCCAATAGGGAGCCCCTTATCAATAATCGGCACTCGTGTACAAAAAATCTATTACTATCGCTGACTTCGAGGCATCAATGTTGCTTTTTTCACTGACGGCCAGCCCGACGGCATGCAGCTCGGGCCAGGAGGACACCTCCCCTTCGTCGCAAGAATAGTTGAGTTCGGCGGAAATGTTTTCATTAGCCGATTAGGTGGGGCTCGCGCTCTGAATGACCGTGAATAGTTACCGTTGTGTTATGTTAGAGGTCTCGAGCGTGAAGAGCTATGTCAAATCCTAGTTTTTTTTCTTTAGTGGAGCGATGTGTGCTCTTATCATTGGTGTTCATCTCTTCAGTCGCAGCCTCACCAACATGGTGAGTGTAATGCTCAACAAGCAATGCCCAAGGAGCCTGGTTCATCATCAGTCCTCATGTTATGCCCTGCTATTAATCGTAGCCTGGATGTCTAATCAGCTAGATATGCTGCGAGAAGCCCTTCACCACTACAGCAGATCTTATTCTTGAAATGTCTATATCCCCATCGTTGAGCACGTTTACTGTGGTGTGGATAACTTGACTATATAATATTATTCAGAAAGATATGTACACGATAGCTGAGACCCGAGCCCATGACAAATCTAAGCGAACCGTTGCAATCTACGCTTCAATCCCGTCGTGGCATCACAAGTAATTTTCTTAGCGCACATCCACATTATGTCATGTCAATAATGGAAGTTCAAGATGCGGATAAAGCTAGGTGTTGGCTACGGCTATGGCTGGCGTCTAGCCTCATGGCTCTGGGATTTCTTCAAGTCCAAATCTATTGATCCCAGAGCAAGTGCGGAACCGAGATACGTACCCATTTCAATTGCATATTATCCGGCAGAGGTCCTTCCCACCCTTTCTGATTGAGTGGTTGAAACACACGTGAATTTTCTTTCCGTGGAGTATGAATCACATTGTAGGCGGATAGTAGAAATCAGAACTTGACGCGGAGGCGGCAAAGGCGTCAAGGGCGGGGGCTGATCCACAAGATAGGTACCTGTTATAGGTAACAGAGTGCTGCCTGTAACAGACCGAAAAGAGAAATTCTTGCCAACGCAACATGGTGATTAACAACCCATGTAGCCAACGGAGTTCAGAGCCGTTTGCAGCAGTACGCCTCAACGTGAGGCAACACCAAGTCAATGCGCATGCCAAGTTACGTAACGAGGAATTGTATGTTGCCGAAGCAGCCGGCATGCCAATTCACCAACATGAGAGGATCTCAAATACAGTTAGAATGAATCGTCGTCGGTCACGAGGTCCGACGCTAATCGAGGCCTACCTAGGAGATAGAGGGAGTATTGGATTGAGAGTAAGATGCTGGCTCTTCTCAATATCCTTGGTCCTCAGGCGGGCGAATAGTATCCTCGTTTAAGGCACCATCAACCTGAGCCTCAAGGTTGAATGACATGCAGATTGGGATACTATTACTGAAACAGTATTCGGATTGTGAAGGCATGTTCGTTAGGCAACACAATTGGGAAGATCCTTTCAATTAACAGTATGGGAATGGATAGAACAGGTCTAGAGTCGCATGAGAATCCTGGACCATACGTAGACTGCACATGATCAGACTCTGATCATCGATTAATTCGCACACTCCGGTGCTGACACACGCGGAGGATAAGCACTACTGTGGAAATCCAAACAGCTCTGAAGAAATCGTGTGCTGCATAAGAACATTGGAATGGTAAATTCAAATGGCCACTCCTTAGATTGACCCAACGAAGCAGTGCTGGGGAATTCGGCGGAAAACGACATCTAAGAGGTAATCCAGATCATGCTCTAAATCAAAAAAGGTGGGATAGGCCTGGGCCTCCATTTTTCACTGAGCGCACAGAGATCGGACGGTTGAATCGCACGTTCGACGATCCGCATCTGCAGAAGAGGTATCTGAAAGTTCCAGACAAAATATACATGATGTCATTGCCAGCCGCCGAATGATGACAGAAACAGGTCGCATTGGAGAACACTAGGCCCTTGGATGTCATTGGAGCATGCGATAGAGGATGAAAAGCAATGACGGAAACCACGGAATGGCTTTCCGTATGTTTCTTTGCGTTTATGCGCCGTACGGTCCGGGAAAGCCATGCTGAGACACAAGAGCACAAACAGTCTCTTCCTAGACGTACACAAAACATCAACGCACACAGTGTGGTTGTGCCAAGGTCGTGTGGTGGTGTACCAGTGTGTGGTTAGGTCGGGAAATGCCGTGGCAGTGCAAATAAGCGCCGACCATGGAAAATTTCATCCAGGACGTCCAAAACCTACGCACACGACCTAGGAATGAGCCCTTTGCTGAGAGAGAAATGGCCTTTGCAGCTGAGGGATCATCATCGTCCAGAAGACTTTTCTGCATTATCCTACTTCCATCATTGTCAATGTAATACCTTCCTTTCTTGGATGCATCAACCTCATTGCACGGAAACACATCTCGGTGCTACTCACACTCACTCCTCGTTGGTCCCATTCTTTATCATGACATCTTCCTGGTGACTTTTTTCATTGCGAATACGATAACCTGCATCTGGCGGACTCGAGCCATCTGGAAATCATCAGTGAGAGAGACGCAACAGGGGAGCGTGGACCCATGCATTCGATCCGTACCGAGGCATTGATTTGTGTCAGTATATTTCATTTGAAATCAAGATATGGCTGGATGAAAATTGGGCAGGATTTTTCGAGGGCTAGGCCGGCTGAAATCCTCTCCTGAGCCTGCTGAGCCCGTCAATGCCCACGAACCCTACCGTCTTTAGATTCACCATCCCAGCCTCGAACTACACTGAAAAAGTGCTTGTCGTGAGACTTTCTCCGCCAGACCTTAGCAGGGAATTAGCTCGTGCATCAGATATTCGCGTATGCAGAGCAAGAAGCTGCTTGACTTTAAACGTTTGACATTACCTTCATCGCGCCTGCGATTCCATAGATTCGGGGAACAGCTAATGGGGGATCCTCAGAGTTTAAAAGCCTCTGGATATCGCACCAGGTCAGGTCCCTCACAAGTGGCTTGCGGCCTCCTACACACCCTTCCCGCCGAAAACTCAAGGTGTCATCCATGAGCGAGGGGTCCTCTCCCACAAATTGTCAGAACTCGCGATCGCCTCGTGAGAGGCCGTTGGCCAATTCCCTGACGGTGCATACCGATGCGGCGAGGTCAGCTTCCGTCTCCCTCGAGGGAACCAGGACCGCGTCATGGGCACACCCTCATGACTCGGATAACCAAAGGGTACCTTCCGTACTGAGGGCAATTCCTCCTTCACCCACGACGCCAACCATATCCTCTCGCGTACCAGGCTCTTTAACCCCCAGCAACTTGCCCCGTAAGCCTTGAACGTACTTAATTATATAACCTGTCAATGAACTTGAACCATCTCAGAACTAACGTTTGATGCCACGAGAAATTTCCCTGTGGCTCCAAGTGGCAACGAGCTGCTTTCATCCTTCCCTACTGCTCCTCCCGCACAAGCCTCTTCCGTCCCAATGATTTCTGCTGGCCAGAGTCATGCCATTCCAGCATCCCAAGTTTTTAGAGGGGAAGAGCGATCATTTCTGGCTTCCGCCCCATCATCTCCCACCCAACCTTCAGTTTCCTCCGGTTTTCCCGCTGACAGTTCAGCTTCTCGCTCGACTCAATCGTCGACAACGGGGGAATCACGTCAAGGGAGGCCGAACTAATACCACTACAACGAACGAAACGGAACGTAATAAGTGCTGGTCGCTAGAGGATGGAGTTATTTGGTGTTGACACCCAGTTTAGACTTCTGAGAAACCGATTTTATTTCAAATTATCCGTTGTAGATAGATAGAACTGCATTTTACACAATTCTCAACGCGATGCGCTCATCCATTTTCATTCCGTGATCAATTCTTTCATCGCCAAAATCCGGTTCGCCAATGTCGAGACGTTTGCATCAGCCAGAATGACTTCGTACGAACACTCCACGCCAAAGGCGGCTTGGATGGAAGCAGCGATCCTCTTCGCCTGGGAATCCGACCAGAATCTGAAATCATCGTCCGAACCTCCCCGATCGTCATCTGGAATACGTCGTGGCTGTGTCAAAGACACTGGGAGCAGAGATGGATCGGAGTCCAGACACCAAGGAATAATCCATAGCAGGCACGATCGTACTGAATCGAAGTCTACGCGGTCCGGTTGTGTCACTAAAATATTGAGTACGATCAGAGAAGCGAAATTCGGCCGTAACTGACTACGAACCATATATCTCAATCGGTGACGCTGTACTCATGACGTTATACTTCTCATCGTGATGATAGCGGATCTAGAACAAAAATTGAGTGAGAGAGCAGGTGAAGATATTTTCTTCACACCTCATAGAACCCAACTCGCCATGGAAGTTTACTGGTTCCGAATTCGACAACCCCATTATCAGTCCCCGGACTTGTATCCCGATCCGAAAAAATAGGGAAGTCACCATCCCATTCTTCATCGTGGACTGGGACCCAAGAAAAGGAAACCGTATTCGTGACATGCGCCTTCTTATTGGCGTGGGCCTTCAGTTGACGGTTCAACATTAACCAAATACAGTTGATATGGACAAACGAACTCTGTACATCCCAATCCAGTCCTTCCGTGAATGATTCAGCGGCGCACGCCACGTTACTCGGATGGGTTCCCCTAGATGGAACCGCAGTGGCTTTCGATCGAAGGCAAGCTCGTACTTCGACACGTCCAACGAAGAGATATCCTGAGCCAGTCGACTTGCAGGAAATGATCAATCTTGCTCAAATGCTGACCACTAAGCTTACGTTATCACAAATTTTTCACGGGAATGTTGCAGCAAGACTTTTGTCTCTTGAACCACTTCGGAGATCCGCGGACGCGCTACTCTTAACTGGTCAGCATTATTTCAACGCTTTTGTATGTATACCCACATTTGGTAATGAACTCCTCAAGTGCCTCAGTTGTATCCTCATAAACCCTATCAATAGTGCCACGGAACTCCTTTGCAACGCTTTTGATAGCAGGTGCATAACGACGCCCAGGGCCTCGCTCCAATGCAGTAGCATTCTTAATGGCCAGACGTTTGATTGTTTTCGTGAGCCCCGCTTCTTTCCGTATCGAAGGACCATACACCTTACGCATGTGCGGACTATCGAACTGTCAGCTATTAACTCCAGGCAAATCAAGCTACTCACTCTTCGACATTACTTAGAAACCACCAGTGAGAAACAGTGGAAATCACGGCAAGAGCAAAGACCATCTTGCTCCCACTGATAAGCGCCATGCCGAAGAAAGCTGCACCGCTCATCGTTCTCTCTGGATTGTTCAGATAGCTAAGCCATCACAATGTGAGACTGATGGAGAGAGATCATAGGTGATGTCTCACCGATAAATCCCAGTGTAATCAAGAGTAGCTGGGTAGTCGTCGATGAAAAAATCTCCGAAAAACCACCCTGGGGAAAAATGTAATGATGAAATGGCTAATACTGGGCCGTAACATACCAAAGACACCAAGGACTTCGTACGACTGTCTCGCTGTCCAAGCATGTAAAGCAATGAGCATCTACAACTGGATAAGACACCGACTTGAGCATTGCAGACAGGCGACGAACCGTTCCAAGTATGTGACGAAGCAAGCCATCCCCATGAGACCACGCTTGCGGTGGCTCGTAAGTCTCCCAAGTAAGCCCAATAAAGGATGCTGTGTAACACAACAAATAGTCGGTATTGGACTCAGATTGGTGACCCATTACTGACCATAGGTCATGCACAAACTCAAATTGTACAACCCTTTCCAATTGGCGAATGCCTCTTCTAGGACTGCCTGCTTCACATTCTCACTATGATAGACATAATGTTTGATGAAGTGCTTCACGTAACTCTTGTGCTCGCTCTGACTTCTCAAGAGAACACCCAGGCCAAAAGAATGAAAAATGCGCCAGATGAGAGCGTGGGCAAAGTGCAAGGATAATGCGCTGGCCGGAAAGAGGGAGGGAGTGATAGCACTCCCAACAGCATAGAATGTGAGCAAGACGAGTTTGGCATCACCAGCTCTAAGGTACATATTTGAGTGATTTTCAAGCTGGAGAAGGGGCGCTTCACTACTAACCTCAAAAGGTCAATGTTATAGAGTCCAATTGGATCCTTTCGGAAGTAGCGAGTCAATAAGTCGTGTTGCGAGGAAGATTGCCGTCGAACTCTACTGCGTGTAGATTTCGAGGGAAGCGGTCGAGTGAAGCTCTTCGGAGATGGAATCAGTTGCTTGGGACCTTTGAAAGTGGGAAGATCATGATCCTGGTGTGCTTCATATTCAGTTTCAGTCTCGGACAATACGTCCGTGTCGGTAGCCGTTTCGCCCTCAGTAGCCGACGGAGTCCACTCATCTATCCATTCACTCAGTGGACGTTGGCTAGGACGCGGTGTCTCCCCAAGAAGTGGCGACGCTGAAGTACGCGCCTCTACTTCCACTTCATTCGAGTGAGGCGAATCCCGGGCAACTGGAGTTCGTAGAGACATGAGTTTTCTTTGTCCATACATTCTCTCAATATCTATCACGGCAGTAATGAAATCAGTAGGGGGGGCACCCAATGGAGAGGAGTTCACTGGCACGTACGAGGATTCTCAAAGAAAACAAGAAAGCCGAACTGAGCAGCATGACAGGCCAGGCTCGCAAAGAGTACAGCGTAGCTTCCAGCGATAATCGACAACCCATAATACCCTGCGTAACCTAAAGAGAGAGAAATTAGGATCGTCCTCTGGACATGTTTCATATCGGAGACGAACCAACGGAATACATGGGATGGGGAGCCATCTCGAAGACGCCGTCAAATACTAGAGCACCTCGTTCAAAGAAACAGTCGCCCCAATACCAGCCATAGTCTTTCACGACATGATGTGCCTCAGTCTTCACCCAGAGATTGAATGCGATGAGGGTGAGGCCGCCAACCCATCTTAAGATGTGCATCCAGACAGAGAGGCCTTCAGGTATGCGAAAACAAGTAAACGCAAAAAACGTGTATGAAAGGAAATCACTTTTGATAGCGGAGTAAATTAGTTCATCTGGAGAACGAATGCCAGAAAGGGTCACTAACTTCATCAAGATGACATCAACAAGCTGGCGAAAAAGAAGCCATGTGTTGTACTCAGTGGGCAATGACTTATCAAGCAGACTCAGTCGTGCACCTTAGAAAGTGAGGGTGTGTGCAGGAGCTCACATCGAAGGAATAGTCAAGTCCGGCATCGTATGCGCATCTCCAGAATGCAAAATAGAAGAGAAAGAAGATGCGTGCATTGGATCTTGCAAGTGAGAAAAAAAGGATAATCTGAAATGCCAAGAGCGACAAGTTAACGAGATCGAAGGTAGACTTTGCATGGTCCAAGTGGAATAGGCTCGTCAAGACATCGAATGTCGTAGGGACGCGGAACACTACGTGTCGAAGGCGAGAATACAAGCTCGATAAGCAGACATGTTGGTACGTGCGAAGCGAAGGAAAGCCTGACCGACGCCTGCAGGAGTCTTGCCCCATACCACCTCCTCAGGTTGCTTATCCACTTCAGGGACCTGTTTCTCCGACGGGGACGAGTATTGAACGCGCTGTCGTATCGCAGAGCCCTCTATGGACCCAATCATTGCCGAGACTTCTAGATAGGCAAACGGGTGGAGCCGGGACCCTTATGTCAGCTATAGCCTGCAGGCAGTAAGCCTCGTGCAAAGCGTGTTTCCCTGGACCGAAGCCAAAGGTATCATAATGCAGATGTTATGTACACAGTGGAAAAAGAAAAGTCACGGGAATATCGTGGCCGGTATAATACCGAAGGAATTATGACGATAATATTTGAACCAGGCGTAACACCCGGTGAACCATTCCGGCATGATGAAATCACGTAGGCACCGACATCATGGCCATCACCTTTGGCGTCTCGGGAGGAGTGCTAGGCGCAACACTCCCCGTCTGACCAATTCTACTTACTTGCCGTTTAACAGAACCAGATCCGGAGAGACCGGATTCGCTTGGTCCAACACCGAGCAGCCCAAGTAAGTTAGGTGACGACTCAGTAATGGGCCCTTCGTTCGCACGAGGCGAGTGGGCTGGTGTTGGAAGAGCAGAAGGTGGCCGCTTTGGTGACTCTTCATTGAGTTCCGGCTCCGAACGCTGCATGCTGATCTCTGAGTCCTGGGTTGAGGTAAGCAAGGTGAAGACTCACTGGGATTGAAGCTGGGGCCCGGAACGGAGTCTGAGTCTTCCGCAATGTATTTGAAGAATTGCTCTTCAATAAAGAGTGTACATACTGATTCCCCGACGCTTGGAGGGTGTTTAGGGTGGGCTTCGCGGTCTGTTGTGAATCAGAAAGAGTTCCTGTGGCTAAGAAGATCTCTGGCTTGCTGGAGAAATGATCTGGATTTGCGCCCGAGATCATGTTCTCAGTCTTGCCCAGACTGGAGGGGTGAGAGAAGCCATGTGCCCATGCATCGCCCACCTCATGAAAAGTGGGAGTAAGTTGGCCAATGGCAGGAGGAGCAGTATCGATGGAGCCCGGATGAGCCAGAGGATCCAGAGACTCGATCTTCATTCCGAATGGACCAGGTGTCTCAGCTGAACCCTGAGATGGCGTAAAATTGCTAGGGGGCTTCTGAGTACGATCTGCAGTAGACGCAGTAGCACCAGATCGAGCCTGTTATTGTAGATAAGTTGGGTGTGCACTGAAATAAATAATGTTGAGTACCTGTTGCGAGCCACCCCTGACCGATCGAGGGGGCGGACCGAATTCGATCGGAACCGGTATCTCGGGACCAGTTATTCTTAAAGACTTATCATCTTCCGAGACAACCTCAGAGGTTGGGAGCAGTTTATTGAGGTGGGGCGCAATTTCGACGTGCGAGAACTGGACGATGCACCTACCACAGACTGACGTCCAGTGCGATGAGATCCTGAGCCTGAGTGCACAGAAGCCCCATCATCCAAAACAGACTGGGAAGCAGACGGTGGCTGATCCGGCGCATCCAATGTGACATTCTGCCTCCATGATGCTATCGACTTGGGCTCTGGTGTCGCCAGGTTTGTTGCAGGGTTCGAAAGCTGGTTCTAGTCAATACATGAGTGAATTCTAAATTAAGTTAGAGCGGGCAGAGAAATATACCTTATCGGAAGAATCTGGATGTGGTGCGTGAGGGAGTCTTGGCACGGGAGTGGTTGTTGCAGTAGACGAGATACCACTTTGGGAAGGCAGTGGTACCCTCTTCCAGGCTGACCCCATGCTCTCTTCCTCCGAGGGATCATCTTTCACTGGTAATGAATGGACTTGTGAACTTGAGACCTTCGAGGAGAAAACATGTCGACCCAACCCAATAAATAGGGAAGATGTTCTTACTGTTTTATTGAAGGATTGAGACGCTGCGTTTATTTCTGGGGTCTGCGGCGTAGACGCTTTACTCGATCTAACCATATGCATACCATATCTCTCCTTGGTCACGGTAGATGGGGTATTCTCTACCATGACCTGCGAACCACCTGTAGATGGAAGCTGATGTTGTTGTAATGAATATGCATCAATCAGGAAAGGTCCGTCAGCGCACCTTATCGGCGACGGAAGGAGCACTGGGTTGTGTAGAACCAACGATCGTCTCACCCACCTCAGGAGGTAGCAGCGCTTTCTTCGAAGCAGACGCGGCCACACTTCCCTCGTCCACTCTCGACGAGCCCCCATCATCCCATTTCCGCATTGCATGGTCTGACTTCGACGTTACATCGTCTCTCCTTGACCCCATCTCACTACCCTTCACTGAAGGCGTGACCATTGATGCACTCTCCCTCTTTTCATTTATCGTCCTCAATGACATGGCAGGCGTGCTTTGTACAACCTCTTGCCTCTCAAATGGCGCGGATGCAGCGGGTGTGCTGACGATGGGAGGGATCGCATCCTGAAAAGGTGTATCACCAAAGCGGATGGAATGTCGCCTCCATGAACTAGAAATACTGCCAGCCCCGTCCTTATCATCATCACTATCGTCGCCATCTCTTTTGTCTGTTGCGACCGGAGAGTGAGATGACTGGATCGGGATAGGGTTTGAAACGGAGCGGGGTGCTGAAGGATGCCTGGATTGGATTGGCTGCTGCGAAGTGAATGATTGGGGTGATTGGTGTTGCTGGAGGACAGACGCAGGATTTGGTCCCTTTGGAGTCGCGATGCGGCTAGCGGGGGCCTCAGGTGATATGAACGCTGGTGGACCCTATAGTGCCATCAAGCTTAAGGGGCTCATCCGTGTAACCTTACTATACCTGGCTCACCGACGGTGTACGTGCGCCAGAATTGTTACGGTGTGGCACATCACCTGATCCTTTGTCTCGACGAGAGGACGAACGCTCATTGGACGCAACCTGTGAGATAAATTTCGTTGGTCAGATCTGGGCTTCTCATTTGGACGCCAAACGACGGAGACAGAAGCTAGCGTACTGATATCTTGCTATCTGCCCGGACCGGACGGTCCTGGATACCACTCCTCAAACTCTCCACTCTTGTGCGAGCAATACCTTCCTGAGCCACAACTCCCGAACCACCGCTTAAAGGCCTGTCCGAAATGGACGGATGAACTGGACTCGGTTTCTAGAACGGCAAACTGGGTATGACAATGGAGACGAAAGTTCGAATGACGAACCAGATCAGGATCCAGGCCCCTAGTCTCCTGCCACAAAACGGTCGTGCGACTGTCCTCATCTTCAGACTGCTCCAACTGCTTCGTCAGTTTACGGAGTGATGGACGCCTGCTTGCCGCCGCATCTTGTGGACTAACGTTCTCCACTTCGAGCTGAATGTGCGAACCATAAATGTTGATGGACGTGCCATTAGCGGTGGTGATATTGATGGTACTAAATACGTGTGAAGGTTGTTATGAAGGGGGCGAGGGGAGCATCAGATCAGATTGGACTGGTATCATGTGGGAACAATTTGCACCTCTAACTTACCTCGTTTGTTCAGGATGAATGGGTATGTTAGGCCCGTGAGTGTTTGGACTTGTTACAGTGCTCACGAAGCGGGACATAGAGAGATCGTTCGATCAAGAGCAAGTAGGATATAGCTAGTATGTTCTTTGAAGTTGAAGTGTACGAATTAGAGGAAACAGAGCAGCTGTAGCACAGAAACAGCACTGCAGCGCTGGAAGCTGACGGAGAGTGGACGGAGAAGGAGAAAGGGCAACAGAAAGGAAGAGGTGCGTGAACACAACGTGGAGATGTATATACAAATGTATACAGAAGGTGTTAACCCTGCCGACTGGGATACCCGATACTAGGATATCCTAAATAGGGCAGCGATCCATGCATGGTCGATTTATCTCTTCCAGGGTTGGGCATGGGTGGGCTGCAAGCATTCATTCAATTCTGGACCGTTAATCTTTTGATTTTCCGGTACGGGTTGATGATGATGATGATGAATCTCATTTGTTACCCCGCGGCTGCGTTCCGGTACGGGTTTGCATTCCGAGACCTCACAACCCGGAAACCAACCTAAAAGAAGGAAGCGAGTACATCGAGGCCGACATGAGGCACAACTTGGGCTATCCGCCGTAAGGTGCGACACCAACTAAAGCGAGTCCGATATGCTCTCAATTGCAGACAATGGATACAAAAGAACCCAAGTCCAGATAGTGTGAAATTAAAATACAACGGACACGATCTATTGCGAAGACTCAATCCGTTTCCGACTATTCACGACAAAATCATCAATTATCGAGGGCCAGGGATCTTCATCGGAAGGACTACCAGTCAGCGACCAGCAAGTTACAGCAGACGGCGAAAGTGGAACGTACAGGTTTCGTCATAGTTCTTAAACTGGATGTCTATCGAAGTTACGAATTCTAGAAACTAGACCAAGCGATGAACCTGATAAGCGCCCGGATGTTCTCCACAAAGTCGAACTTTCTGTACTCACCATCTTCCAGACGTCCTTGCTAATACCCTTGATTCTACTGGTGTCCAGGAACTCGAACCACCAGTCATTATACTCTGGTTTCCAGCCACTCTCACGCGTCAGAGCGTCACCCTCCAACCCAACAGGCAACAACATGCCCCAGAATGCCTTGGCATTATCGACTGGAATACTCCGTTGACCAGGGGCTTTGGCAAAGTCGAAAGCATACAAATAGATGGTCTTGAAGTATGCCGGATCGCTCGACAGCCGTGATCGTAACGAAGGGAGAGCATTTCTCATAGACTCGAGGGAATCACATTTGAGATTCTTCCAGCCTTCCAGCCACCCTGCCCGTGAGAATTCGCCCATGGTCTTAGATTGTAGTTCATGCGAGACAGCGAGGGTGACCGCGTCCTCCAGATCGAGGCCAACATCATGGCAGAAGTCCATGGTCCCCTCCACGTTAATGTTGTCACTATCTTTATCTAAGGAGACGAGGTTTAATGAGCATGCGCGAATCGGATTGCTAGGATCAACGGAATAAGTGCGCAGTAGCGCACCTTTGTATTTTTCGAATAAATCGCCCAACTTCTTCGTCGCCGATTGCCCAGTAGTCTTGTTAACGCTCCCTGTTATGGCAGAAAGCGCCGCAGGGTCATTGTATAATCCGTTGACAGCGGCATCCAGCCGATAATTATGCTTCTTAAGGTACTTGACTGCATCAGCCTGGCTATCAAAGATAACAAGACGGGCGTGATGTCGGAGTCGACGCCAATGATCCGAAGTGAGATTCAGTTCTGCCAAGTCCGGCGGGCGCGAGTGCAGGGGATGAGATTATGCTTACCTAGCACCGGTGACCTCACAAAACTGTGTTACGAGGCCATCCTTACGGGCCTGTTCTTGACGAGCCTTGGAGGACTGACCGAACAAGAATGACATTGACATCCAGACGCCAGTTAGAGG
>WNFI01668443.1_pt1 | contig 20906 bp, 24 predicted proteins | sample 5400471 | NCBI WGS metagenome assembly WNFI01 (sample SAMN13153348, study PRJNA577476) | soil metagenome | isolation source: 100 cm saprolite on Douglas fir-dominated hillslope | place: USA:California | collected 2013-09-17
ACGCGCAGGATCTCCTGGCGCGCCAAGATCAGCTTCGGCCCCTACATCCTGGCCGGCGCCCTGCTGGCAGTCCTCGCAACCGGTCGATGATCCAGCCGAAGCAGCAAACCGATCCATTTGCGCCATTCTGGCGTCTGGCTTGACCGTTTTTGCGGCTAAGAAAACGGAGCCAATGTCGGGGCGGCCGGGGCTCGTTGGCAGTGCGGGCAACCTACCGCGACGTGGGCAAACTCGTGCGACGACGACCACGCCGGGGATCTAAGACGTCGGTCGCTAAGAGATAGGACATCTTCCCGATGCGGCGGCAGGGGCCTTACGACGATCCTGAATATTGCCGGGCCAGCTAAGGCCCGAACTTCAGGAGGTTGCAATGCATCCGCAGATCGCAGCTATGGCTGCTGCCGAGCATGTCAAGGACTTGCAGGCTCAGGCCATCCGGGGGCGGCGTGCCCGCGAAGCACGCCGCGCCCGGCGCGGCGCGATCACCATCAGCGCCGTTGTCCACCCCGGCCGGCCAGCCAAGAATCCGTGCCCGCAGCTTCCCTGCCCGCCGCTCTCGGCCCGGGCAGCGTGAACCCGGAAGGCAACCAGACCCGCGCGACGGCCCGTGCTCGCATCGGATGCGAGCACGGGCCGTTCGGCATCTCAGCCCAGCGCCCGACCCGCCCGCACGCGGTTCGCTCGAGGCCACGCCGCCTACTCCCTGGCCTCCACGGCCAACAGCGACAGACCGTCGCGGTGCGCGATCGCGGCCGCCTCCGTCCTGCTGGCCGCACCAAGCTTGCCCAGGATGTTCGAGACATGGACGCTGACGGTCTTCGGCGAGATGAACAACTCGGAGCCGATCTCCTTGTTGCTGTGCCCCGACGCCAGCAGCACGAGGACCTCCCGCTCGCGCTCAGTCAGCCCCGCCAGCGGCCCGCGACCTCCGAATGCGGGCTCCCGCTCCGCCGTACCTATCCTGGCGCGGCGGCCAAGATCGGCCAGCGCTGTCTGCAGAGGTGCGGCCCGCAGCGCGTCAGCGGCCTGCTTGGCGAGCAGCCACTGGCTCCCGGCGGCCTCCCGGTCGCCAGCCTCGGCCAATGCCTCGGCCAGCCGCCAGCGAGCCCGTGCGGTCTCGTAGACGAAGCCTTCGCCGAACGCGTCGACGACCGCCTGCCAGGCCGCGGGGGCATTGTCCCCGTTCGCGCGGCTCCATTCCGCCTCGGCGCGAGCCAGCCAGCCGCGGCCGTCGACGCCGAGCGCGAAGCCCGGCATCTGGCGGTTGGCCGCTCCTTCGCGGGCGCACTGCAGCAGATGGCCGGCCTGCTCCAGCACGCTGGCGACCCGGTCCGAGTCGCCGCTAACCGTGGCCGCCGTGGCCTGGTCAGCCAGCGCGCCAAGCCCTACCGCGGCCACCCGGATGAGCTGCGGGCTGTGATAGCCCTCGTCGATCTCCTCGATGGCCCTGATCGTCGCCTGGATCTCCGCGATGGCCGTCGCCGTGTCACCACGCCAGAGGGCACGCTCGGCGAGCAGGCCGCGGGCTATGTACTCGACGAATCCGTCGCGGGCGAACATCGGCTCCAGCCACACCCGGCGTTCCTCGACGCCCTCCAGGCCCCTGCCAACCGCGATGAACAGGGCCATCGCCGACAGCCTGGCTTCGGCCGGGCCGGTGACCCGGACCGGGAACCCGTCGGCGATCTTCTGCGCGTCGTCCCACGATCCGTCGGCGAAGTGCGCCAGGTAATGCAGGTACTGCAGATCCAGGCCATACTGCGCCAGGCCCAGGCCAGCGCTGTTCGCGCGTTCGGTACCCTCGTGCGCCCGCTGCGCCGCGCTGTCCAGGTCCCCCTGCTCAAGCTGCAGCCTGGCGAGCTGATAAGTAGCGCGGAGTTCGACGCCGAGCACCCGTGCCTCTGCCGCCTGGCGGTGCGCCGTACTGAACATGGCGACGGCATCGGCGATCTTGCCCGAGCGCTCGCTGATCAGGCCAAGCGTGACCAGGGCATCAGCCTCTACCCACGGCGCCCCCGCGGCCAGGGCCGCCGCCCTGGCCTGCTCGGCCCTGGCCTTCACCGCATCGTGGTCGGGGAACGCGAGGAGCGCGCGGGCGTGGGTCGCCAGCGCCCTGGCGTACTCCCAGGTCGGCGGATCGGCCGGCAATGCGTCCACGGCCGCCTGTCCGGCCGCCGCCGCGGCTGCGTCCTCACCGAGGTCGTTCAGGAAGTACGACAGCCGCTCCTGTGCTCGGCAGAGCAGCTTCCGGTCGCTGATCTCGTCCAGGTACCCGAGCAGCCGCCGCAACTGGGCGGCGGCGCGAGCGGTGTCACCGCCGTCCGCCGCACTGACCGCGGACCAGAAGGCGAGCTTGCTCCGGCCGACGCCGGCGATCTTCTCCGGATCGGTGACCCGATCCCAGAGCGACAACGCCTGGTCGTAGTGCCGGTGCGCCTCGGCCGGCGCCGCCAGCCGTTCTGCCTCCTCGCCCGCGAGCACAGAGGCCGAGAACGCGCCCTGGATGTCGTGGCTCGCCAGGCAGTGGTGAGCGAGTTCCGCCGCCGTGCCAGGTACCTCGGCCAGCCGCCGCTCGTCTGCGAGCAGATCGGCCAGGCGAGCATGCAGCCTGGTGCGCTCGCCCGGCATCAGGTCCGCGTAGATGGCCTCGCGCAGCAGCGCATGCCGGAAGGAGTATCCCTGGTCGCCGTCTGGCACGAGCAGCTGATGAGCGACGGCCTCCCTGACCGCGCCGTCGTAGACCAGCTCGTCGAGTCCGGAGGCCTGCCTGACCACCTCGTCATCGACTCGGCGACCGGTCACCGCAGCGGTCCTGAGCACCTGCTGCGCCGCCGGGGAAAGCTGCTCCATCCGGGCGAGCAGCAGGTCAGCCAGGCCGGCCGGGAGCTGGGAACCCGCCGACGACGCGGCGAGCAGTTCCTCGGCGTAGTACGCGTTGCCCTCGGCCCTGGTGATCATCCGGTCAATCGCCTTGGCGTCGAGCCGGTGCAGCGACAGCGCGGTCAGGTGCTGTGCCATCGCCGACGCCGTGAGCGGGCCGAGCTCGATGGAGCTGACGCTCGGCAACCTGAGGAGCTCGGCTACCAGCGGCCTGAGCGGGTGCCTGCGGTGCATGTCATCGGAGCGATAGGTCGCGACGACCGCGAGCCGCTCGGCGTGCAGCATCCGGCTCAGGAAGGTCAGCAGGTCCCTGGTGGACTGATCGGCCCAGTGCACGTCCTCCAGCACCAGCAGCACGGGGCTCGCCGCCGCCAGCTCGGTAAGCAAGCCGAGCACCGCGCCGAACAGCTGCTGCTGGACCAGGCCCGGCATGTCGCCGCCGGCGGGCTGGCTCTCGTTTCGGTCAGGCAGCAGGCGGGACAGCACGGGCCGCGCGGCGAGCGCGTCCAGCACGGGCCCGCCGGCGGACGGCCCGGTCGTCGCGTCCCGCAGAGCATCGGCCAGCGGGAGGTAAGGCACGGCGTCGCCAAGTTCGGCGCAGCGGCCCGACAGAACGGTGAATTCCTTCTCGCGGGCGCGCGCGGCAAGCTCGGTGACCAGGCGGGTCTTGCCCACGCCCGCGTCACCCCTGATCAGCGTCACAACCGGGCGCCCGGCCGCCGCCGAGTCGAGCATGCTCACCAGATGACTCAGCTCGGCTTCCCGGCCGACAAGCGCGTTCCTGCGAACTCCAAGCACGCTTCCAGTATCACAGCAGACTCGGACAACTGGGTGACTCGCGAGCCGGGGCCCGGCTGTGAGAGCTAGGGCCGCCCGGATCTCAGTCCCCCGGCCGACATCAGCCGGCCAGCCGGGACTGCCCGCTGAGTCCGGTAATTGCCCTGAAACAATGCCCGTTGTGTCTAAACCTCGCCGCAGGCTGTTCCGGGATCTTCCGCGCGAGGTGGCCATCCTCAGCTCGGTCTCCTTCACGGTCGCGCTCGGGTACGGGATCGTGGCGCCAGGCATCCCGGAGTTCGCCACGAAGTTCGGCGTAAGCACAGCCGCGGCGGCCAGTGTGATCAGCGCGTTCGCCTTGATGCGGATCATCGGAGCGCTGCCCTCGGGCAGGCTGGTCGACCGCTTCGGCGAACGCAAGACAATGGCGGCCGGCATCGCGATCGTGGCCGCGAGCAGCGTTCTCGCCGGCTTCTCCGGGTCGTTCGCCCAGCTCATCGTACTGCGCGGGGTCGGCGGGCTCGGGTCGGCCATGTTCAGCGTCAGCGCGCAGACCCTGCTGCTGCGCAGCGTGCCAGGGGACCTCAGGGGCCGCGCGAGCGGGTTGTACACGGGCGGGTTCCTGCTCGGCGGCATTAGCGGCCCGGCGATCGGTGGCCTTGTCGCCGCATGGTCGCTGCGCGCGCCGTTCTTCATCTACGGCGGCATGCTGCTCGTCCCGGCCGGCATCGCGGCGATTGTGCTGCACGACAGTTCTCGCGCCGCCGGCAGGTCGAGGGCGCGGACCGAACGGCCGCTGGCGGGCATCGCCGCCGCGCTGCGAAGCAGGGCATACCGGGCGGCGGCATCGGCGAACCTCGCGGACGGATTCGCGGTGATGGGGGTCCGCAGCGCGATCGTGCCGCTGTTCGTGCACGACGTCCTGCACGAGCCGCCGACGTGGACCGGGATCGGCTTTCTCGTGGTCGCCGCGCTGAATGCCGCCACACTGCTGCCAGCAGGCAAGGCAGCCGATACGCTCGGCCGCAGGCCGGTCATCGTGGCGGGCTGCCTGGCCAGCGGCGCCAGCATGATCCTGCTCGCGGTGCTGCCCGGTTTGTGGGGAATGCCCGGGTTCCTCATTGCCCTCGGCGCGCTGGGCCTCGGCTCCGGGCTGCTCGACGTCGCACCGTCGGCGATGATCGGCGACCTGCTTGCCGGGAACCGCGGCCGCACCGGCGCGAACGGCAGGCACGGCGGGACCGTGGTCGCGTCGTACCAGATGGCCGGCGATATCGGCACGGTGGCCGGCCCGGTGGCGGTCGGTTCCCTCGTCTTGGTCTCCTACACCGCGGCCTTCGTGCTGGCCGCGGGCGTGCTCGGCCTAGCCGCCATCATGGGCATGTTCGCGCCGGAAACGCGTCAGCCAGAGGCTGGACGGGTCCATGTCAGCGAGACGGCAGGAGCCCAGCCGCACTGCGACCCGGCCTAGGTCGGAGGGATCACGGCTACGCCTGCAGCCTTGGCAGCGTCACGCAATTTGGCGTCCAGCGTTGCGAGTGTGACGCCTTCTCGTTCGGCGAGCACCAGGTAGGCCGCATGATAGGCGGTGAGTTGGTGACGGCGCCCGGCGGCAAGGACCGCGCCCATTTCGACGCTCGCGGAATCGACGTGGATCGGGAGCTGGCCAAGCAGCGCGAGGAAGTGAGCGCTCTGGGCCTCCGTCAGGCGGCTGCGGAGCTCCCCGAGCAGCAGGACGTTGCAGACTTCGAGTTCCCACAGAGCAGGGACCATGGCCGTGTCCTCGATAAGACGGTCGAGAATGGCCTCAGTCTGAGGTGTTGCCTGATCTTCGAAGCACCATGCCAGCGTCACGGAGGCGTCGACGACGAACGGCATTCAGCGCCGTCCCTCGCTGATCAGGTCGGCGAGGGACAAACCGCCAAGGGTCACGCCACTGCGTGCCTGCCGGAGCGAGCCGATGACCTCGCCGGGATGCGGTCGCTGTTGGTGGGCGGGTACAAGCTTTGCCACCGGGACCCCGTGCTTGGTGATGATCACGCTCTCGCCCCCTGCTACTGCTTCCAGCAGCCGGGGCAAGTGCGTCTTTGCCTCAAAGGCGCCAACCGTTTCCATGAGTTCAGACTAGTCGGCAACTAGTCAGATGGCCAAGTAGCGCGGCGGCCGCACCATATCGACGCGATGGGCCGACGCTATGGTTGGCCGTCGGGCTGGACGAGATGGAAGTAGTCGCGCGGCTTTCGCTCGCCGCTGTGCGTCACGGTGTTGGGCACGCCGCTGCCCGGCATCGCTGCGTCGAATGCCGCTCTGGATTCCCATCGGGACAGGCCGATCACCTTGTCGCCGTCGCGGTCCAGCCACGGCCCGATCTCGATCAGCCCAGGGGTTCCGACCATCGACTCGGCCATTGCCGACATGCTGGCATAAACGTCATCGCCGGTCCCGGGTTCCGGGTAGTGCACGGCCATGAAGATATAGGTCACAGGTGTCTCCGGATCGAGCAGTGAGCCGCTGCCGACGGTCAATCTGAACGTTGCGGTTGGATTTAGAGATGACCGCAAACTACCAGCACCGGTAGCCTGCGGCCATGGCGAGCGTGATCAAGTCAGTCTCGTTCGACGCCGCCGACGCCCTCCGCCTGGCCAGGTTCTGGGCAGCGGCGTTCGGATCGGACCTGGACGAGGAATCGACCAGCGACAAGGCCTTCGTGGAAGCGGCCGGCTGGGGCGGGCCGAACATCTGGTTCACCAGGGTGCCTGAGCCGAAGAGCGCGAAGAATCGGGTCCATTTCGACCTGCGGGCGCCCGGCGCCGTGGCAGACGAGGCGGCCAGGCTCACACGCCTCGGCGCGACGGTGCTCGACCGACGCGAGGACCACATCGTGATGGCCGATCCCGAGGGCAACGAGTTCTGCGTCGAACCCGGGCCGGTAGCCTGACATAGGTCACTCTTCAGCCCGGAAGGAACCCGGCAGGATGAACGAGACCGGCGCCGTCCGCCAGACCGAGCCCGCGGCTCAGGTCGCCGGCCCTAAGGCGCCGCGGGTTAGGACCCGGCGGTCCACGATCGTGCTGGCCGTCATCGCGGTCGTGTCCGGGGTGGCCTTCGCGACGGTGTTCGCCTTCGCGGTGACCCGGCTGGGCCGGCCGGTATCGCTGGCCAGCTTCCGCGGCCGTTCGGTCGTCCTCACGTTCATGGACTCGCACTGCACCGACATCTGCCCGCTCGTGTCACGCGAGTTCATAGACGCGAATAAGGACCTGGGATCAACCGCGCGGAACGTCGTGTTCATCGCCGTGAACGTCAACCAGTACCACGGCCGGATCGCCGATGTGGCGTCCTACTCAAGCGCCGAGGGGCTGGACTCCATCGGCTCCTGGCACTTCGTGACCGGGCCGCTGCGTGAGCTGCGCACGGTGTGGAGCAACTACCAGGTCATGGTCCAGGCGCCGAGCAGGAACGCGGACGTGATCCATACGTCGCTGATCTACTTCATCGATCCCCAGGGCAAGGAGCGCTACGTGGCGGCGCCCATGGTTGATCACACGGCGAAAGGTGTCTCCTACCTCCCGCCGGGCCAGCTCGCGGCGTGGGGGCGCGGGATCGCCCTCGTGGCCCGCGCGGTCAGCGGCTGAACCGGCGGGCGCCGAGCAGAAGCGACCGAACAGCGAGGACGACAGCGCCAGGCTCGCTGTCGGCTCCCCCGCTATGGCCTCAACAAATCGCGCCCGCCCGTCGACCACGACGGGCAGATCACGCTGGACCGGACCGGTCAGGCGGATGAGGACCGAACTGCCGTCCGGCGCACGGCCGCGCTTGCCGACGATGTAACCGAGCGCCTTTACCACCTCGTCCAGGGCCGCATCGGCTACGACGCCGCTCTCATTGCCCGCAATCCCCACGGCCGCCCTGATGTCCTGCTCATGCATCCAGCAGTCGAAGATGCGGATCTGCATGAAGCGGGCATAGGTCGCCTGGCCCGCGGGAGTCCAGGACGGGGCGTTGAACTCCTCCGGCGACATCGCCCGCAGGCTGGCCAGCCGGTCCGCGGTCACTGACCGGAAGTCGCGAAGCAGGTCGGCGTGCGAGCGATCACGGAGCGCGACGACCCAGGCCTCATTCGCCTGGCCAATGGGGTTGCGGACGTGCGCGCCCGCGTCGATGGCGGGATCGGGGTACTGGTCGCCGGCCAGCATGCGCTCGGTCCCGATCAGGTGAGCGAGGACGTCGTGCACGTCCCAGCCCGGTAGCGCCGGCCGCGACCACTCCTCGTCGCCAAGCCCGGCAAGCAGGTCGGCGATGGTGGACCACTCGCTGCCAAGCAGTTCGACGACACGGTTCTTCTCGGCCTCGGCCGAACCAGGTCCGGTCGAATCTCCGGACCCGCCCGACCCGGGCCTAGCCGCAGCGGCCTGCTCCATCACCGAATCCCCCCTTCCACGCCGGCCGCCCGGGGCGGCTCCCCGAAGTCCACTATGGTCCCCCGGTCGATGCTGACCCAGTCGCGCCCCTGCAGGTAGGGCTGAAAGGCCGCCGCGATCAGCTCGGCATCGGACCTGGACTTGGGGCGCTGGATCTCGTACAGGTGCGGGAACGCGGTCCAGGCCACGACGGCGTCCCAGAGCCGCTCGGCCGATTCCCCGGTCGGAGGGTCGATGAGAACCGGGCCGAAGAGGCACTGCCCGTCGGGGAAGAACAGCGTCGGCACGCCGAATCCGCCCGCCTGCGTCACCCGCCGGTGCTCGGCGAGGACTTCGTCGCCGGTCGTGGGGTCGGCGATGGCTGCGTCCACCAGCCCGGGGTCGAGGCCCATCGTCGCTAGCAACTCGCGGGCAACCTCGGGGCGGTGCGGCTTCTCACCGTCGACATGCAGCGCCCGGCCCACGGTGCCGTACCACGCGTCAAGGTATTCCATGCCCCGGCGGCGCAGCAGCGCGCCGACCCGCATCAGCGACCAGCCGTAGGACCAGTCGCGCTCCCATGGATGCTTCTTGCCTTCGGCCCTGTTGATCTCCTCGAGGCTGAAGAAGCGCCAGCCGATCTCCAGGCAGGTGCGGGCGCGGACCTCGCGGATCCACAGGGAGGTCTGGTAGGCGTACGGGCACATCATGTCGAGGTGAAAATCAACCGATGCCGGCCGCCCGGCCAATGCTGCGTCCATGGCCGCACCGTAACCGGCAAAGCCGCCGCCCGACAACACCAGCAGTCCTCAGCGACAACGATGAACCCCTGCTGTCGCTGGAGCAGCATCAGGGGTTCAGCGCTGTCGTCCGGGGTGAGGCTGCTAGATGAGATCGGCGAACTCGCGGAGCAGGGCCGCCTTGGACCTGGCTCCGATGACCTGCTTGACGACTTCTCCCCCCGAGAACAGGTTGATGGTCGGCACGGCCATGACCCCGCACTTGACCATCGATTCCGGATTCTCGTCCGTGTTGATCTTGACGACGTCAACGCGGCCCGGGTACTCCGCCGCGATCGCGTCGAGCACCGGGCCGACCTGGCGGCACGGGCCGCACCACGGCGCCCAGTACTCCACTATCACTGGCCGGGGGCTGGCCAGCACGTCGGCATCGAAACTCTGATCGGTTACTTCCCTGGCTGAGCTCATCGAGCGTGTTTCCTCTCTGGGGGATCCGGCGGCGGCCCGAGCGGTCAGCTTGCCGCCTGGGCGCAGGCGCTCTCGCGGTCGCTGAGATGCAGCGCCACGCAGTCGTCCCGGCTGCCGTGGGCACAGACCTGAATCAGGCGCCGCAGCCGGCATTGCAGGGCCGCAAGCTCGGTGATCTGGTCGCCGATCGCGGCGAGCTTCGCCTCAGCCGCTAGCGTGATGTCGCCGGTGGACCTCGCCTCGGCCGGGCCGAGCAGGTCGCGAATCTCGGTCAGCGTGAAGCCGAGCCGACGGGCGCGCCTGATGAACCCGAGCCGCCACTGGTCCGCCTCCGTGTATTCGCGGAATCCCGAGCCGCGGCGTTCCGGCAGCGCGAGCAGTCCCCTGCGCTGGTAGAACCGGACCGTCTCAACGCTGACCCCCGCCTCGGCCGCCAGCTTCCCGATTGTCAAACCAGCCATGTCGTGAAGCTAGCAGCCGTACCGAGGTACGGAGTCAAGGCAGCCGGACAACTCCGGTCCCCCACCTGCCTGAATCGGAATCCTGGACGCAAAAAACGGTTAAATGTCCCGACCCTGGTCAAGGTCCCTGGCCTATGATGGCCTAATTACAGATAGTTACAGCGCGAGCCGGCAACGCGGCGACGCGGGGCAGACGACGGTAAGCGAGCAGACGATGGCACAGCCTGGTGATGTCGTCGCCCGCGTCCCGCCCGCGAGAGAACCGCTCCAGGTAGGCAACGGCTCGCCAGGAACCTCAAGAGATCGCGGGCCGTCAGCCTTTCGGCCAAGCTCGACCAGCGTCGAAGCAGGCTTCTTCACCTGGGATATCGTGTCGGGCCGGATCACCGGCGATCCGGTGATCTTCACGATGCACGGCCTGCCTGAAGATCAGCCCGCCACGATCGACACGTTCCGGTCCAGGGTCCCCGAATCGGACCTGCCGCAATTGCTCGAGGCAATGGACCGGATGACCGCGTCCAATGGCACCTACCAGATCGAGTACCGGGTCAGGAGCGGGGACGGCAGCCTGCGGACAATGGAAGCGCGCGGCAGGATCATGCCGGGGCCGGACGGGCAGCCGGCGCAGATGATGGGCGTGGTGGTCGACACCACCACGATGCGAGCGACGCGCGACGCCGAGCAGCGGCGGCTGCAGGAGATGGCAGACCGCGCCCGGCGGATGCATGCGTTCACGGCCGCGCTCGCGTCGGCCCTGACGGTCAACGCGATCATCGACGCCGCACAGGCCGGCATCAGCGCCTACGGGGCCGACAGCCTCATCCTGGTAGCCGAGCGTGACGGCCAGCTCAAGGTGGAAGCGTCCTGCGGCCTGGAGCAGGACACCGTGGAGGCACTGAGCGGGCTGACATCCGACCGCCCGGCGCCGATCTCGGTCGCGATCCAGTTTGCCGCCCCGGTCTACATCAGTTCCCCCGAGATCCTCGCGGAGGATTTCCCGCACCTGGCCGGGAGGCTGCGCGGCAGCGCCACGCAGGCGTGGGTCGCGTTGCCGGTCCGTGATTCCCGCGGGCAGGTCGGCGCCTGCCTGTTCGGCTTCCCCGAGCCCCATGACTTTCCAGCCGAGGAGAAGGCGCAGCTCTTCGCCGCGTCGGCGTTGCTGGCCCTGTCGCTCGAGCGGGCGCGCATGCACGAGTTCCAGGGCGCGCTCGCCGCTGAACTCCAGCGCGGCGTGCTCCCCCGCGGCAGGCTGACCGCCTCTGGGCTCACGATCGCGACCCGATACCGGGCCGCCACATCCGGAGTGGAGATCGGCGGCGACTTCTACGATGTCGTCCAGCTTGTCGACGGCCGGGTGGCCCTCGTCATCGGCGATGTCGAGGGGCACAACCTGATCGCCGCGTCGCTGATGGGGCGGCTGCGGACGACGGTGCACGCTTATGCCCGCGAGGGCCACGGCCCCGCCGAGGTAATGGCCAGGGCCAACCAGTGGCTCGTCGACCTGAACCGGGACCCGGACCTCGCGCTGTTCGCGACCTGCTGCTTCGTCGTCGTCAACCCTGCCACCAGGGAACTGGCCATCTGCCGGGCCGGGCACCCGCCGGCGCTGGTCGTCCCGCCGGGCGGGCGGCCGAAGGTGCTCGACTGCGACGCCGGGCTGCCGCTCGGGGTCGATGCGGATACGCAGTACGCGACGACGCAGACCCAGGTCGAGCCGGGCTCGATCCTCGTGCTGACGACCGACGGCCTCATGGTTGCGGACACAGCGGACGAGACCAGCCTGAACTCGCTCATCGCCGTGCTGCCGCTCAACTCGGCTGAGGACCTCGAGGTGCTCGCCGACGACCTGCTGAGCCTGCCGCGCCGCCAGACCCGGCATGGCGACGACGTCGCCCTCCTGCTCGCCCGGGTCGAACCCAGCTCATGAGCGACCTGGCCGGACGGACATTTCTGGTGACCGGTGCGAACGCCGGCATCGGCTATGCGACCGCGCTCGATCTCGCCAGGCGAGGCGGACGGGTGAACGTCGCGTGCCGGTCCCGGGCCAAGGGCGCGGCGGCGGTCGCCGCGATCACCGCCGCCGCGAGCAGCGACCAGGTGCGCCTGCTTCTGCTGGACCTGGCCGACCTGGCGAGCGTGCGCCGGGCCGCTGACGATTTCCTCGCGCTCGGCGAGCCGCTGCACGTGCTGGTGAACAACGCCGGCGTCGGCGGCGCCCGCGGACGGACGGCCGACGGCTTCGAGATGCACTTCGGCATCAATCACTTGGGCCACTTCGCACTGACCATGGCGCTGCTGCCGCTGCTGACCGACAGCACGCCCGCGAGGATCGTCAACGTTGCCAGCGACGCGCATTACCAGGCCAAGGGCATTGATTTCGAGGGATTGCGTAATCGCACAAAAGGAATTACCGGCCTGCACGAGTACGCGGTCTCCAAGCTCTGCAATGTGCTCTTCGCGGCCGAGCTTGGCCGGCGGCTGGCCGGCACGGGCGTGACCGCCTACTCACTGCATCCCGGAGTGGTCGCGTCGGAGATCTGGCGACGGGTCCCGTGGCCTGCCCGGCAGATCATGACGAGGCGGATGCTGACCGTCGAGCAGGGCGCGCGCACCTCGCTGTACTGCGCGACCTCGCCCGAGGTCGCCGCCGAGTTCGGCAAGTATTACGACCGCTGCCGCGAGGTTGAGCCCAGCAAGGTCGCCACGCCCGAGCTTGCCGCCAGGTTGTGGGAGTACAGCGAGAAGTGGACAGCGGCGCCCGGAGCTGCGGCGTAAGATCCCCGCTCAGAAGGCGCTAGCTGGCACCACATCTGGGATGACCGAAGCCACATTGCGTCGGGGGGTGCACAGTGGCGGAACCGGCCCAGCCACATACCGGCACTAGACCAGACCCCACCGCGGTTTACGCGCTGGGTAGCAGCTCTGGCGAAAGCGACAGGCTTCGACGCCAGGCTGAGGAGCTCGCGGCCGATAGCGCCGCGCTGCTCAACCGCGTCGCCCCACGTCCTGGGCAGAGCGCGATCGACCTCGGCTGCGGCCCTCGAGGGATCCTCGATCTGCTCGCCGATCGGCTGTCACCGGGCGGGCGGGTTGTCGGCCTCGATGCTGACCCGGCACACACCGCCATGGCGGCCGAGTTCGCCGCCGGGTGCGGCCTAAACGGCGTAGAGATCATGACAGCTGACGCGAGCCACACTGGGCTGCCGTCAGGCTCCTTTGATCTGGTCCATGCCCGCACGCTGCTGGTGAACGTCCCAGAGCCTGCGGAGGTGGTCGCCGAGATGGCGCGGCTTGCCAAGCCCGGCGGCTGGGTGGCTGGTTTGGAGCCTGACGTGGAGCAAGCATGGTGCTACCCGCCTCATCCAGCATTCACACGGATCTGCGAGATCTTCCCGGTGGTGTTCGGTCGGAACGGGGCAGACGTGACGATCGGCCGCCGGGTGCCTGAGCTGTTTCGCCGGGTCGGGTTGCAAGTCGCCGGCGTAGAGGCGAGGGTGCAGATGTACCCCCAGGCAACTCCCGCCGGACGATCCGGATCGACCTGGTGCGCAGCACGCGGGCATATGTGCTTGCCATGGGGCTCGCCAGCGAGGCGGAACTTGATGAGCTGGACACTGCCGCCCGCGCCCACCTTGATGACCCCCGCACGATCGCGGTGTCCGGCATGCTCTTTCTCGTCTGGGCGCGCAAGCCGCCCGCTGCGGCCTAGCCGGTGGCCGGGCGATGGGTAAGCAGCAGGACTCCGTCGCCGACTGTCTTGGACTCAGTCAGCCTGAGCGGTCCGGGCTGGCTCATATGGTCAGGGAACAGGCGCTTGCCCGCGCCGAGGATGACCGGGAAGACCATTAGCCTGTACTCATCGACCAAGCCCTGCTTGGTCAGGGTGTGAGCGAGCTGGCAGCTTCCCTCGTCATTGCTCCTTGAGGCCGCCGATGTTCAGAGATCCGGGCGAGGACGGCAGCAGGCCGGCCTCCGCCTCGCGGATGTAGGCTTCTGGATCCTTATCCAGCGCCGGCACGCCCATGAAGTTCTGCGCCTGGAAAGCAGCGAAGGCAACGGCCAGGTCGTGCCGTTGCTGCAGCCCGGCGAGGCGTCGGAAATCAGTCAGCGGCTCGCGTTCCTCTTCGGCCATGTGGTCGCTATTGGCGAGGTTTGCCGCGGCGACGGCGGCAAACCAGTCCGGGCTAGCCACGGGGTAACGCGCGGTCTCCCCGACCGCGTCCCGGATCTCATTGTGGTCGCGAATGGCATCGAGGGTTTCCGCCTCGGCGCCGCTCTGGCGTCGTGCGGCCAGGCCTACCTGGAGCAGGGCGGGATAGAAGATTGCCTCCTCCGCAGCCGCGTGCAACTCCAGAAAAGTCCCGAGCCGCCCCCACAGCGCCGAGAGGGTCTCGGTGTCCGCCCGGCTGATTTGTTCCAAGATCGCGAATAGGCGGCGTTGCTCGTGGTGGTCATCGAGGATCAGCTCGGTAATGTCCACAGTTCCCCCTGGCCGTGGGTGTGCGTCAGTATCGGCATGGCCGCCAGTAGCTGAGTATGTCAGCTGCCGCTGCCGCGGCAGCGACGTCCCGGCCACTATCCGCCCCCGCCGGCACGCCGCCGCCCAGCTGAGGTGCTGCGCCTAGCCGACTTCACGTCCCCGACGACGCCGTATAACCATGCAGGGAGCAGGGTCGCGGGCATGGCACCCGCCCACACGTATGGTCGCGGACTCCTCCATCCAGGACAATGCCGTCATCCCGACAGCAGCAGGCACGTCAAGGACTCGAACACCCGCCGGGTAGCAAGGTCCAGCCAGGCCGGTGTCGGCGGATGCGCGCCAGGCGATGGGCAGCCGATCCGATCACACGAGCAGGCCCGCTGCAGCTTGTCCCGTGCAACGGGCGACCGATCTGAACGCGAGCAAAGCAGGCGAGGTGCTCGGCGGCCCCACCCCTGGATTAGGCTCTACGGGTACCTACTCACGGTCATCACTTGGTGACTATCCGTTCAACTATCACTTCGTGAATCGCCCTTGACCGACGTACCCTAGCAGCCAGGGGAGAACCGACAGCTATGCCTCCGGATTGGGACGCCCGGCTTCCGGGCCGGGAAGCGCCGGCAGGATCACGGCGGCGGGGTGCCAGCGGGGCGCATGACGGTGAGGTCATCGCCAGCGACCTGTCTCCGCAGCCGCCTGCGGCAGGATGGCTGCACGAACAGTCGGCCCGGGAACTGCGCGAGCCAGGCTGGTCGGAGAGCACGGCGCAGGTCCGGGTCGCGCTGACCTCGTTCGGCTTGCGGCAGGCGCGAGAACTACACTTCAGGCTCGCTCGCTGGAGGCCAGCGTACTGGCCGCTGGTCCTCGCCTATCTGGTCGACCTGGTGACTGTCGGCTGGTTCACTCCCCCATATGCCGGCGTGCTTGGCTGGCCGCTGACGGTGCTGTGGACGTGGCCCCTATTCACTTCTTTGACTGGCATCGTCGGCATACGACGGACTCGCAAATCATTGCGCAAGTCACGGTCTCGCTGGCCTGGCCACGAGCTGACGAGAAGCGAGGATTTCCTGATCGTTGTCGTTTCTACCATCGGCCGTTACGACACCTACCCCGCGCTCGAGCGCTCGGTCCTGTCCTACATCGCCTATCTCCCCAGCTGCTTTCCCCGGCTCAGGATCGACATCGTCATCGACGAGGGCTGCGAGGGAACCGGCCAGATCGCGAGGCTGACCGCCCGAAGCGAGCTGATACGGCTTGTCACTGTGCCGATGCGGTATCGCACTGCTAACGGAACGAGATTTAAGGCGCGCGCCAGCCACTATAGGACCGCGATGACGTGTGGGTGCTGCACATGGATGACGACACTGGCGTGGGCCCCGATACCCCCCCGGCCATGGCCAAGTTCATCGAGGAGCAGTTTCAGGCCGGCCCCGATGCCAAGCACATGGCTCAGGGCATCCTGACGTACCCGCGCGAGTACGCCATGAACAGGCTCACCTGGCTCGCGGACTCGGCCAGGCCCGCCGAAGACGTGGGGCGCTTCTCCGCCTGGACCGGCAGTGGCACGCCGCGGGCCGGGGTACACGGTGAGCTACTGCTGGTGCGGGCCTCGATCGAGGCGACAATAGGCTGGGATTTCGGCCCTCGGAGCATTGTCGAGGATGCCCAGTTCGCTCTGATCTTCAGCGCTCGCTACAAAGGCCGGAGTGCCTGGTTCGGCGGGCGGTCCTACGGCGCGTCGCCTGCCAGCCTCCGCGACTTCGTCCGACAGCGCGAGCGCTGGTCCTGGGGCCTGGCGGCCCTGATATTCAACCGGTCGCTGCAACTGCGGAACCGGCTGCTACTCGGATATTCGGTGATGTCGTGGGTTGTCGGCCCCATTCAGAATGTCGGAGTCGTTATGCTCGTCGCCGTTCTTCTCGCAGATCACAGCACAGCTCCGGTGACGATCTTCGTCGTTCCTCTCTGGTCGCTGAACATGGCCTATGTGATCTGGATGTACTGGGAGGGCCTGAGACTCAATGCCGGAGTATCAGGTGGCGGCCGGCGCAAGTGGTGGGAGCCCTGGGCCGTGATCCTGCTGATCCCGATCTTCGGGCTGATGGAGGGCTTCGGCGGGCTGCGCGGATTTGTGAAGTTCGCCCGGCGCACCGAGAACAAGTTCATCGTCATCCCGAAGCCGTCATGACCACGCCCAACCGCCTGGCCCGCGGCTTGCTCGCCGGCGCGGCCTTCCTGCTCACGCTCGTGGCGGCGTGCTCGATCCCGTCCAGGCCGCTGTGGTGGCCGCACCCGAAGCACGCAGCGCATAGCGTGGCGGTCGTGCGGGATCCGTGGCACCAGGGCATGCGGCAGCTCGGGATTCACGTGTACTGGATAGCCAACCGCAATGACTCATCCGATGCCGTAATCCGGGCGAAGGCTCAGCGGATCATTGATTACGCGATCAGCCTGAATGCGAACTCGATAGCCGTCAGCTTCCCGTTCTTTACCTACGGCCTCACCTCAGACACGGTGTATGCCAGGCCGAAGGTAACGCCCAGCCCAAGCCACATCGCGATCTTCCTGGCCGCAGCGGCAAAGGCTCACATCCGGGTCACGCTGCGGCCGGTGCTTAACGAGGATGTGCTGGTCGCGCGGAACCCGCAGGCCTGGCGCGGCTCGATCGCGCCGCGGAATCGCGCCGCCTGGTTCCGGAGCTACCGCAAGTTGCTGCTGCCCTACGCGGCCGCGGCGCAGGCAGGCCATGCAGCGACCTTCGTGCTGGGCACGGAGCTCGTTTCGCTGGAAGGTGCCCCGCAGTGGCCCGGCCTCGTCCGCTCGGTCAGGTCCATCTACAGCGGCCAGCTGACCTATGACGAGAACCACGACGAGTTCTCCGCGTACTATGCGAACCCACCGGTCCCAAGCCACAGCGTCGACGCCTACCCACAGTTCAGCCTCCCGGACAGTGCGTCAGTAGCCCGCCTGACCTCGTCCTGGGATGCCTGGCTGGGCGCCCACCCGCTGTCAGTGCGCCGAGAACTTACCCTGAGCGAGATCGGCATTGACGCGGTGGCCGGGTCATATGAGCACCCCTGGGCCTGGCACAGCACACGGACCGCGCCCATTGACACACGCGTCCAGGCCGCCTGGTACAAGGCCGCGTGCAACGCCGTGTCGGCCGAGCAGATCGGCGGAGGGATCTACTGGTGGGAGGTCAACTTCGATGCAAGTCCCGCCCGGCCCGGTCCGTTCGAGTCCGACCGGCTGACGTTCCTGGATCGTCCGGCCGAGCGCGTGATCCGGAACTGCTTCGCCAAGCTCTCATCCTGAGCGGATGACACTTCGTCCCCTACGCTGCGTCCGGCCCGTCCGGACACTTGCGCTCGGAAGGACAGCCGAGCAATAGCGCCGACGCCGAACTGGGACGCACAGACCTTGTTGGGTAGCTGTTCAGCCGGGCGTGGTGTACTCCTCGGCGCGTGACGAGAGGTAGGCGATCTCGGCCGGTGTCTGGGCGAGTTCGCTGGCCCGCCGGCAGTGGCATCTGCGACCGTGCCGCAAGCTCAGGCGGAAATTCAGGCGACCGCAGTCCACCATCTGAGTAGGGTTGGCCGGTGCCCGAGCTGCAGCGCCTGCGCGCCGACCACGCCCCGGCGGTCCTGGCCTTCGAACTGGCGAACCGCGCCTACTTTGCGACCTTTGTCTCCGACCGCGGCGATGAATTCTACGACCACTTCACCGAGCAGTACAACGCCCTGCTGGCCGAGCAGGAGGCTGGGACCGGCGTCTTCCACGTGCTCGTCGGCGAGGATGGCACGGTGCTCGGCCGGTTCAACCTGGTCAATCTTGAGGACGGCACGGCCGAGCTCGGATACCGGGTCGCGCAGCAAGTCGCGGGTCGCGGCGTGGCGACCGCGACCGTGCGAGAACTGTGTCGGCTCGCGGCCGCGCAGTACGGGCTGCGCACGCTCAGAGCAGCGACCACGTATGACAACGTCGCGTCCCAGAATGTGCTGGCCAAAGCCGGGTTCGTCCCGGCTGGGCCAGCGGAGCCCGGTGGCCGGCCAGGCACCTGGTATCAGCGTGACCTGGCCGCAGACCGACCCAGATCAGTCGCTGACGACGCGAAGCAGCGCCAGGAGCAGTGAGAGCGCGTGACCGGCTCAAGGCTGCCCTGCACGGCGGCGCGACGGCACAGGCTTCGGCCTCCGGAGCCATCTATTCGGCCAGATGCGCGAAATTCATGCTGAAGACACGGACATCGTCGGCCGGAAGCTCGGCGAAGCCTACGTGCCGGTAGAACCGGGCAGCCCGCCGGTTGCCATGCCCGACGTGCAGATGCAATCCAGGTGAACCCTGATCACGAAGGGCTGAGATCACTGTCGCGATTAGCTGTCGCCCGATCCCCTGCCCTTGCAATCGCGGGACGAGGTTAATGTGCAGGTGCGACGGGAAGCCTCTGGCCAGCTCGTCCGGCGTGGCCCACGGGTGATGGATGCTCTGCAACGCAAACTGCTCCGGCGGTGACAAGCGCTTAGCCAGATCCTGCGACGGTTCCGGGTGGCTCGCGCGCAGTGCTGGCCACCAGTCGCACTCAAGGCGCTGCTCGAAGGCCTGGCTGTCTAGCGCCGCGACGATGTAGCCGCCCACACCGCCTGCGTCCTGGGCCACGAAGGCGAGCGACGGCTCGAAGAGGGCATACGGCGCCGCATACACGTGTCCCGGCAGCCTGGGGTCGCGGAACATCGACGTACCATCCCGGCCGTTGTCCGCGGTCTGCACGCAGATGCGGTACAGCTCGTCGAGGTCATCAGCCTGATAAGGGCGGATGCGGACTGGTTCGCTGTTCATGGGATTTGTTCTACCGCACCCCGGCGGTCTGCCGCCTCGCACCGGAAGCCCGGAGTCGCGAAAGCTGGCTCCCAGTCTGCTCGGTTGGTCAATGTCGTTCTTCGAGCCAGCAGGCGCTCCCGCGCCGGGCGGGCCTCGAAGAGGCAGAGCCCGGTGATTGGAAGCGCCGCGGCGGCGCGGAGCGGCGCCGCCTTGATCCAAAGTACGGGCGAATTCGGCAGCGCCTCAGCTGACGCATCGGCTAAGACTGGCTGCGAGGGTCGGCTAGCGCGTGCGATCCGTCCCAGGGCTGCGATCCGGACGGTGCGAGCAGGTGCGCTCCGTCGTGTGCGCGGATGGCTGGCGCCTGGTCGTGGTGCATGGCGTCGAGGACCCGGATGGCGTAGGCCTGGTCTGCTAGTTCGGCAATCTGGGATTCGTCGGCCCAGCGGAAGGCGGTGACCTCGTCGCTCACCACGGCCGGTGCGGGTCTAACGTATTGTCGCCCGGAAGACGCGATAGGCCAGCACGATGTTCGCCACCGCGCCGGCGAGCGTCAGCAGCGCCCAGCCCCAGTATCCGTAGGCCAGCAGGATGCCGGTCAGGCCGAATAGCCAGGCCGTGACCAGCACACGGATGAGTATCCTGCTACGCGGATGCCTGCGGTCGAAGCCCGTCACCATGATGGTCTCCCTCTTTCCACAGAGTACGCAAAAGTGTCCGTACCAATGCCAGAGGATCGAGGCATTTGTCAAGGCCGGGCCCCCGCAAGGCACCCAGACGCGCCGTGACCCCCGGGTCGACGATGACATGGCGGCAAGCTGCGCAACTAGGCGTGTGCCAGAAGGCCGTAGTGATCTATGCGGGTCGTTGCAGGTGTGGCCCGGCGTGTGCCGGCCGGGCCGCCCACGGCAGAGCCCGGCGCTGACGCCAGGCCAACGGGCCGCGCAGCGGGCCGCCTTGTTAGCGTCCGTGGATCTCGCGATCGGCAAAAGGCAGCACCAACGCCGCCACCGCGCCGTGAGCAAGATCCCGTTAGCAAATCCCTTAGCATCCGGCATGCAGAAAGCCCCTCCCGTTCCCGGAAGGGGCCTCTGACCTGGCTGGCTGGTAGCGGGGCGGGATTTGAACCCGCGACCTCTGGGTTATGAGCCGGACGACGGCCGTCTACGGCGTGTCGAGCAATCTCCCGATGGGCTGCTGACCTCGCCGGATTGGGCTCTGGCCTCTTGTTGCGTTGCAGCGCGTCTCAGCCGTTCCGGCCTGTTGCCGGCCGTCCCGTTTACAAATCCGTTTACAGGGCGGGCTGACCTAAGCGCTCGTGCTGAGCACCGCGGACAGGGCATCGAGCGCTCTCGGCACGCCGGGTCGGCCCGACCAGATACGCCTACGGCGTCGACATGACCGACGACATGCTCGACCTCGCCCGCGCGAACGCCGCCAAGGCCGGCGCCACGAACGTCGAGTTTCTCAAGGGCGAGATCGAGGCCGTCCCGCTGCCCGAGTCCGCAGTCGATGTCGTGATTTCCAACTGCGTGATCAACCTGTGCACCGACAAGCCCGCGGTGCTGGCCGAGATGTTCCGCGTTCTGGTGCCCGGCGGCCGGATCGGCATCTCCGGGCGACCGGAAGTAGTTCTGGCGCGGTGTGCGGCCTCCGATCAGGGGCGGCGGTCAGCAAGGACGCAGAACTCGTTCCCCTCTGGGTCGGCAAGTACGACCCAGCTCTGATCGCCTTGGCCGACGTCGGCGTGTCGAGCACCTAGGTCGAGCAGGCGACGGACCTCTTCGTCTTGCTCCCTGTCGGTTGGGTTGACGTCGAGGTGGAGCCTGTTCTTGACGGTCTTGCCCTCGGGCACGTGCGCGAATGTCAACGTCGGTGGCAC
>WNFI01677121.1_pt1 | contig 20899 bp, 19 predicted proteins | sample 5400471 | NCBI WGS metagenome assembly WNFI01 (sample SAMN13153348, study PRJNA577476) | soil metagenome | isolation source: 100 cm saprolite on Douglas fir-dominated hillslope | place: USA:California | collected 2013-09-17
CGCGTCCGCGCGGGTTTGCAGGGCTGCCTGCCGCTTCGCTTCCGCCGCCTTGAATACCGTAACCCGCGCCTCACGCAGACGTTGCTCGTATTCCGCGGTGCGGGCCTCGGCGGCGGCGATGTCGGTTCGCGACTTCTCGATTGCCCCCTCGGTCTTGCTGCGCCGCTCCTCGAGCACGCGCCGCAACGGCTTATGCACGATCGCCGCATAGAGCGCATACAAGACTGCCACCAAAATGACGGTGGGGATCGACCCGAGCAGTAATTCGCCTAGTTGGTGAAGCGTCTCATCCATGTTTTGTTGATCACGTCGCGCTGATCGTGCTGCCGATACCGATCGAAGAAATGAGGGCTATGAAAACTGTTAAGTCTATCGTCCCGAGGAGTTTAATGTCAACGCGGAGAGCGTCAATTTTTGGACTCGCAAAAAGCTGGAAAATCAAGAAAAAAGCGTCTGTCCAGGGTTAAATGTGGATTAATTCCGACCCTGCAAAATCCTGCACATAACCCTTGACATCGGCATTAACAGGACTAGCATTGAAATATCACCTCCGATCCAATTCAGGATCGAATGGGCCGCTAGCCAAGGAATGTCACCGCTTCTTGGTTGTCGGCCCATTTAAATTGTTTGGGCCCTAGCACTAAGATGACTCTTTGCACGAGGAGTTGGGACCACCCATGCCAAAAAGACAGCGCCTGACCAATAATTCCGACGAGACCGATCTGACGTCCCTCCTCTCCGGCGATACCGTGTTCGCCATCCCTTACTTCCAGCGCGCGTATAAATGGAAAGCCGAGCGACTAAACTAGCTGAATGCCGACCTCCTGAGTTTGGTCGACGAGACGTCTGATTTTCATTTTCTAGGAGCGATCATTATTTATGGTCGTCCCAGCAACCCGTCGGATCCCAAGGTCTACGAAGTGATCGACGGGCAGCAACGCATTACGACGATCTTCCTTTACCTATGTGCAATTGTTCGAATTCTCTGTAGGCAGGGCGAATATACGGACGCGGCAGGGCTGTTCCTGAAGTATCTGGTCATTGGACGGGAAATTGCTTTAGTGACTAACGCGAAACTACAGCCCTGCAAGGATGATCGGGCGCAACTTAACTACGTTTTGGGCGACATTTTGTCAGACACGACGTTTGCCGACCGGCTCTCTCCATTCAAGTACAAGCCGATGCCGACCTCGGGTTCTGACAAGGGAAAGCTTCGCAACAACTACCGAGCAGCTGTTAGGTTCTTTGAAGAACAGGTGGAAAAGGAGAATCTACAACGCCTCCGGAATCTCTACACGGCCCTACTGGAGTCCATGAGTGTCGTGCAAATCGACGTATGGGATCCCATCAACGGACCAAAAATCTTCGATAGTCTTAACTCACGACAGGAGCCAATGACGACCGGCGATCTGGTGCGCAACGAAATCTTTGGGAAGGTCGCCAACGAGCACCCGGAGAAGATCGAGGCGATCGACCAACGGTCGTGGCAGCCCTTCTACAACAAGTTCAAGGTCGGGCCCGAGATTAATCTCTTCGACTCATATTTTTTTCCGTACGGCCTGATCCAAGACCCAAACCTCCGCAAATCGGAGGTCTATGCGTGGCTGCGGGACAACTGGCGGGACACGAAGGACCCGGAACTGATTGTCAAGCAACTTGCCGCGTATCAGGAGAGCTTCCTCGATGTCGCCTGTGGAGGCAATCTCCAGAACCATCCCCGCGAGGTACACAAAGCGTTCTATCAGCTATACGAAGCTGGAGCACCGAGCTCAACATATCCGTTCACGATGCAGCTTTCGAACGCTCTCAAGAACGGTGCCATAAGCGCAGAAGAGGGCGTCGCTATTCTTCAGCTTATCGAGTCTTTCCTTGTCCGTCGTGCACTTTGCGGCCACGAACCCACTGGTTTACATGCAGTGTTCAAGAGATTGTGGGTCGACTGCGCCAGTCGTCCGACTGCGGAGATGGTCGCCAAGGAGATTCGAGGACACAGAACCGTCGTTTGGCCTGGAGACAACGACGTGCGAAACGCCGCATTAGGTCGCCCATTATATGGCTCGTCCATAACGCTACACGTCCTAGCCGAGTTAAATCGTTCGCTTGGCGGCGACCAACCCGGAACACCACAGTGGATCGAGCACATCCTGCCTGAGAGCCCTAACGAAGAGTGGTTCGATTTCTTTACCAAGGAAGAACACCAGGCGATGAAAGGTCTCCTGGGCAATCTGCTCCCCTTGTCGCAGGAGATGAATCAGGTCTTAGGAAACGGACCATTTAAGCAGAAGAGGCAAGTTTATCGCGACGACTCGGGATTTAAGGCAGCTCGCAAATTCGCGGAGAAATATTCTGAGTGGACACCGCAGCAACTCACTGCGCGATCTGAGAAACTTGCTTCTTGGGTGGTCGAACGGTGGCCTGACTATAGCAGCTAGCGAGCTGGACGGTCTGCTGGCTACGATGAATTCTGGTGCTCTTTATACCGTCGACGCCTCGATCTCGAATTCCGCGCTTATGCGTACGCGAAAAATCCGGATCACGAGGGATCGCCAGAATTCTTCCTCCCTCAGATCTCCGACGAGGCCTTTTTCGATTCGTCGCGCAATACTTTTTCAGAAGCTCCAGCCCGCTCGACCAGCTCACTTCCCCTTCAGCGCCACGGGCACGCCGACTCCAGTCATGAAATCCCAGCCCGGCCGCGCCGACTTGCCGATGCCCTTTCCTTTGGTGATGTCGCGCAGCGTGGTCGTGTCGCCCAGATCGCTGTACAGCAAGGTCAACTCCTCCTGCGTGCTGGCGGCATGGCTGCCTGCACGATTGATGATTCCCGCCCAGGCGGATTCACCAATGGCTACGGTCCCTTCGTAGATCCAGCCTACGAAACCGTCGAGGTCGACGCTCGTGTAGTACAAGACCGCGCCCGTGATCGGATCAGAGGCAAAGGACACATCCGGAATGCCGCGCTGAGTGCCCACTTTGTCCGCGACGGCATCCTGATAACTAGGCCGCGATTCGTAGACGCTCTGGCCGCCCGTCCAGAAGCTCGACGCCAGCTCCCCCTCGAAATTGCCGGTGGTCGTGTCCCGCACCACACCCGTTCCTCCCAGGCAAATGACGTTGGGAGAACTTCCCGGGTAGTCAAACAGTCCAAGCGAACCTTGATTGCCGCTGATGTAGACGACGCCCGGAGTCGTGAAGAGCGCGTCGGTAGTTGTCTCATTCGCTGTCTCCAAAATGCTGAAGGGCAGGATCATCTGCCCGCCGCCGTGGTTGGCCAAAATCCGATTCGCTTTGCCCACCGCGAAATAAACGTCTCCCACCGACGCGCTGGCCGCTTCTACCAACACAATCTGCGCACTCGGCGCGAACGCATGCGCGTATTCGGCAACGAGGGAGTCTCCCTGGGCCCACAGAGCGTCTTCCGGGGGGCGTACGCCAGTAGCGTACACCGTATGGAAACAGGGGTTCGAGGCATTGCACACTGGAAGGCCAAAGTTCTGCGAAAAAACGTTCAAATCCGCCAATGCGGGCGGATTGTCGAACGCGCTCACAATTGCGATCACTCCGCTTCCGCCCGTGGGAACGGCGCTCGTCCCCAGAACTGGGCATCCGGGAACCGTTGGTTGCACGAGCCGATAAATGCACGCCAAAGATGCCGGGGTTTCATATGGCGGGAGTGTGCCGGGAATCGCCGGCGCTTGCAGGTGCGCTGGCCCGCGATGAGGAACAGCCACGAGGCTTAGATTAGCTCCGTTCTGAATTTGAGCTGGCGCGGCGAACGGCAGTGAACAGAACACGACAATTAAAAGCAGGCAAGTATGCAGTCTCATGGACGGGATTTTCTCCTGGGAATATCTAGTTAATCGGCTGGCCGGACAGGAGCGCCTACAGATCACGACCCTTGCCTGAGCAGTACCACGCAGGGAAGAGTACTTCCATCCGGGAGATGGGTTGTCAAGATCTCGTCAAAAGAACGATTTGGCAAACGGTTCAAATGGCCTGCTGGAAGCAAGAGTTGGTGTGTATGCTGCAATCGGGAGGCACCCGCCGACCGCTCGGATTGCCCTCCGACCTCGGCTTGACCTTCGTAACCGTCTGGGCTTAGTTTCCGGATCCCCTGCCCTCACCGGGTGCTCTAATTCATCAGTCTGCCCAATGGGCATCTGGAAGGAGCGGGAGTGAACCGAACATCAGCTCTCTTGCTTTGCCTGATCGCTCTCATCGTCGGGTGGTTTGCGTATTCAAAGTATGGGCCGCAACCGGCCAGCGTCTGGACCTCCGCCGCGCCTAAAATTCAAGGCAGCAAGATATACTTTGTCCCAATCGGCGACTTTCCCACCGAATCGCTGCAACCGCTCGTGCGGTACTACCGTGAGAAATACAACCTTGAGATCGTCGTCTTGACCGATATTTCCGTAGACGCCGCGAGCAGAGATCAATCCCGCCAGCAGTTGATGGCGGAGCGCCTGGCAAGCGGCATTCGAAATAGCGTTCCTGCAGCCGCCCAGGACCAGAAAGCAATTTTGATCGGCTTCACTTCCGAAGACATTTATCCGGCCTCAAAAGGCTGGCAGTTCGCTTTTGGCTGGAGACTCGTCGACGAAGGCGCAGCGGTTGTTTCGACGGCCCGTCTAAGTCTCCCCTCCGAGGCCGCGACTTCAGATGCCGATCTGTCCGCCACCCGATTGCGGAAAATCGTCACAAAAGACATCGGCATCCTCTATTACGGATTGCCCCAGAGCCCCAATTCAAACAGCGTGCTCTACAACCAGATCATGGGAATTGATGAGCTCGACCAGGTCGGAGAAGATTTCTAACTCGGAGAGGTTACTTCTCGATCCACTCCCTAGCCCTTCTTACTACCGACTCCGGCGCTTCCACTTCGAGAAGTACCGCGCCATGCTTATACTTCCGCGAATAAATCCGCGCTTTGGCTTCGAGCATAGCCAAGACTTTCCCTTCCGTCTGGGGAACACGCAATTGCACGCGGCTGACGCGGTCTTCTTCGATCATCGCGTCGATGCGCTCGATCAACGTCTTCAGGCCCGTACCCTCCACAGCAGACACGTAGACCGTCTGTGCATCCTCGCGCTTGGCATCGGACATTAGACCTTCTGCCACCTCTACATCCACCAGGTCGACTTTATTCATCACTCGCAGCCGCGGCCTTTTCTCCGCCTCCAACTCTTTCAGAACGATTTCCACCTGCGCATCCTGCTCGGCCGAGAGCCGGCTGCTGGCGTCGGAGACGTGCAAAATCAGAGATGCTCGCTGCACCTCTTCCAGTGTGGCGCGGAATGCCGAGACCAGCGTGTGCGGCAGGCTGCGAATGAATCCTACCGTGTCCGACAACAGGACTTTGCGCTTCGACGGCAACACGACCGCGCGAATGGTCGGATCGAGCGTGGCAAACATTCTCGCTGAAGATAAAACGCCCGCGTTCGTCAGGGCATTGAACAATGTGGATTTCCCTGCGTTCGTGTATCCCACCAGCGCGACGGTCGACACGGGCGCCGATTCCCGGCGCTGCCGCTGCTGGGCGCGAATCCGGCGGACATTTTCTATTTGCTGCTCCACATGCCGAACGCGGCGGGAGATTTTTCTTTTGTCGGTTTCAAGCTTGGTTTCTCCGGGACCACGCGTGCCAATGCCGCCGCCAAGCTGCGACATCTCGATGCCGTGCCCGGCAAGCCTAGGCAACATGTAGTGCAACTGCGCCAGTTCGACCTGGAGTTGGCCCTCTCGCGTGCGAGCGTGCCGCGCAAAAATATCGAGGATGAGCTGGGTGCGGTCGATCACGCGCCGCTGCACGATTTTTTCAATGTTGCGCTGCTGGGAAGGACTCAGGTCGTGATCGAAAAGGAGAACGTCGGCGTCTACCGACGCGGCCGCCCCGGCAATTTCCTCGAGCTTACCCGCCCCAATCAATGTGGCCGGATCGGGCCGGTCGCGCCGTTGCAGAATCTCTCCAACAACTTTTGCGCCCGCGCTTCCCGCCAGCGTGCGCAATTCAGCAAGAGATTCATCAGCATCGAACTCGGGAATGAGCGGTTTGTGTCCGTTGCCCTTCGCACCTGCCGCAGTTTTTGCTGTAATCGCTCCAGAAGCAGCCTCGCGCGCGGCCTGGGCCTGAGCCGTAACCGCTCCTTTGGCGCGGCGGGAGCGTACATCGATCCCTACCAGGAACGCGCGCTCTTGATCGGACCCCTCGTGCTTCGCCTTCGGTGCCAATTCCGCGCGAACAGGCGCAGCCCCACGCCTACCCGCAACCTTGCGAGATTTCTTCGAGATAGAACGGCTCAAACTGAAAAGGCCTTATCCTTCGGTGCCCGATGCACTCGCCGAAATCGCCGATGGCGCCGCGCCTACGCTTACAGCCGGCTTTTCCGAATGCGCTACATGCGGACCATGCGACGAAGGCGCCACTCGCCCCATCACCACGGTGGAGATGGCGTGTTTGAAGATCAATTGCTCCTGACCGTTCGCCTCCAGTACCACGGAGTACTTGTCGAAAGAGCGGATGCGGCCCGTAAGCTTCACTCCGCTAAGCAAATAAATCGTTATGCTCAGCCTCTCTTTGCGGGCCGTATTAAGGAAGGAATCCTGAATGTTTTGTGCCGGCTTATTGCTATCCATAGCCGATCTCCTCAATATTTAAACTACGCACGATTTCACTCACCTCACCGTGCGTTCTCACGCACGATAGGTTCAAAACAACAGCATGTTCCCTGAGGCTACCCGCACGCCACCGGAACACGGGGGGACATCCCCGCTGGATGCTCGTCCTCAACTCCGCAGGATTTTGCGCTCCAGCAGGCAGCTTTGAGTACCATACGGCGAAGTTGTCCGCTTTTCAACCCGGAAGTTGCAATAACCTTCACAGTCGGTTGACATTCAGGCGGGCAAAGTGGAGACTCTCCTCGACTCATTTTGGACAACCGCATCGACGGAGGAAGAATGCACGCTCTGGCCGCACTCACAGCCGTGGTCATGCCGACTCACACCGGGTCGGAAGCGACTCAACTCATCCTGCGCTGGTTCCACATCATCGCGGGCATCACCTGGGTGGGATTGCTGTATTTCTTCAACCTGGTGAACGTGCCGTTCATGAAGCAGGTCGACGCCAGCATGAAGCCGAAGATTTTCCAATATCTAACCCTGCCCGCGCTGAATCTGTTCCGCTGGAGCGCGCTGCTGACGGTGTTTTTTGGGTTCTGGTATTGGGCGCAGTTCTACGTTGGTCCTGATGCGCAGCGCGAAGGACACAGCGCCGGTGCCACGCTCGGCTTCTTCTGGCTGCTCTGGATCGCGGTCTGGGTGATCTTATTCTTCCTGATCAAAAAGGCGCCCAGCGGATACCTGCTCGGCGCGATTACTGCTGTCCTCTGCGTCGCGGCCGCATGGCTCTTCGTGAACTACACTCCCGTCGGGCAGGACGACAACCACGTTCTCTCGATCGGAGTAGGCGGGGGCTTCGGTGTCGTGATGCTTTTCAACGTCTGGGGCATCATCTGGCCCAACAACAAGAAGATCATCCGCGGGACTCTGGCGGGAACGCCTCCGGCGAACGCCGCAGTATTGTCGCGGCAGGCATTTCTGGCCTCGCGGACAAACTTCTTCCTGTCTGTGCCGTTGTTGTTCTTTATGGCCACCAGCTACCACTATGTGATCTTCGGAGGTTAATCTTTTGGTGGGTAAAGAAAATGACGCGGCCAGGGCCGCGCCATGATTTTCTGTGTCCGATCCGTTTCTACGATCCAAAAATATCGACGTGTACAATCATTCGCACACCGCTGCCCAGCTTCACGTTCTTGCCATCAGAAATGACGGAACCGTCCGATCCTAATTCCAAGCCTCGAATGCCCTGCACGCCTGTCGACTTCGGATCCGTTGCCGCCTGGGGCTTGCTGGACGATTGCATATCAGAGCCAGACTTGGCATCAGTGACAGTGCCCATGGTTCCGGCGCCAGAACCTCCTCCACCGACCGCTCCGGGGGAATAGCCTCCACCGGCTGCTCCGCTGGCCTTTCCTGCCATCAGAGGCTCGGCTTCCTCCTGAGGAGGAAACACGGCCTGTACCATTCCCTTGATGGAAAGCTGCTTCCCGTCTGCTATGTTCAACTTATCGAAGGTCACAGTCAATTGCGATGTCGTATCGCCCTTCGAGCGCGCCGTGGCGGCCGTAACGTGGCCCGTCAATTTCGATCCTTTCGGCACCAGCGTGCCTTCGGGCAGTTTAAAACTTCCTGCGGTCTCTAGCTCGACCGTGTCCCCCACCTTCAGCTTGCTGGAGTCGAGCGTCTTGATCAGTTTTACGGGAAAAGCTCCGTGTCCAATGGCAGCGGCCGGAGCAGAGGTCGACGCTTGCCCAAAGCAAAGCGACGCCGCGAGAGCTACCCCTACGACAACAATGGCAAAGCGGTTCATGAGATCCACCTCGAATGTTTAGATGCGCCGTTCCAACGTTCTAAGTTTATCGCACTGGCATAAAAAGTAAGAGGCCGACCTTTTGGGGGTCGGCCTCAGTTAATGAATTGATCTAGAGCTAGAACACAATCTTCGCGCTGAGCTGCATTACACGCGGAGACGAGTCAAAGCCCAGGAAGTTGCCATATGGGCTGGTTGGCGTGCCCTGCATGGTTGAGATGGTTCCGAATGTCGGATCCCCTGAGAAGAACGTCGAATTCGGGAGACCAAAGTTCGGGTGATTGAACGCGTTAAACGCCTGCGCGCCAATCGCGAAGTTGAACCGTTCGCCGACCTTGAAGTTCTTGAACAGGTTCAAGTCCATGTCAAAGTAGTGCGGGCCGCGATACTGATTCCGGCGCTGCGTCGAATACGTGATCGTTGTTGCAACGGTATTGACATCCAGTATTCCGGCTGCGCTCAAGCAACCCGGAGCGCTTCCGTCAAAGCTAGCATTCGATTTTCCGCAACCACTGGGTTGGGCATTGCCAATAATTGTCGCAGGAATGGTGTCGCCGCCGTTGATGATCGTGCCACCTAGATTGCCATCCACAAGCGTTTCGGGCAACCCTGTGCGCCAGAATGCCTTACCCGAAAATTGCCAGCCATTGATCAGCCACTTGATCGGGCCGCTCTTGTGAAACTCCGGATTGAAGACAAAGTCACCGTTGACTAGGTGGCGGATGTCGTAGTCTGAGTTCCCATAGTTGTCGGTTCGGAGGTTGGTGGGATAGATCTGACCCAAGATGGTATTGGTACCCTCGAAGCCATAGTTGAACAGGCCCCCGTTGGAGGTTTCGTCGATGTTATGCGACCAGGTGTAGTTCACATGGGCGGAGATCCAGCTTGCGAACTGCTTTCTCAGGCTGAATGTCAGGCCCTGGTAACTAGAAACTGCCCCCGACTTGTACTCCGTAACGGTTCCGTAGTTGTTGGCGAGCGCCGGCCCGGCGGGATTGGAAAGATTAACCGGCACGCTTCCACCGTAGAAACCACCCGTCCCGTCCCACGCATTCGGCCAGGCGTTGAAGTAGGTAATGCGAGAACCGTGGTTCCCAACATAGTTCATGATCAGCACCGTGCTACGATTCAACTCCTGCTGTACCGAAAGGTTCCATTCGTCCCACTCTGGAGCCTTAATCGTCCCTATGATCGCGCCGACCGCCGGAGGATTAAACTTAACTCCTAACGGCAGTTTGGTCTTGATTGTGTTAAAGCTGTCTGTGACCGAGAAAGCATCGGCTGACGTTTGCCATGTGGCCGGAGCTCCATTCGGGTCGAAGGGCAACACTCCCGCACTTGAAGGAGAGTTCCTAATCCTGAGAGAGACGGAAGCGGGCGGGTTACCGAGCAGATTATCCACCAAGCCCGCTGCCGGATTGTCATAGAAGATTCCGAAGCCGCCACTGATTACGGTCTTGCCGTTGCTCCGCGGATCCCAGCTGAAGCCGACGCGCGGAGAAAGGACGACCTTGTCGACACCAGGAAAGGCCGAGTGCTGACCGTATTTAATGTCGGAACTGTAAGGCACACCCAATTCGGCGCCGGTACCGGTCGCACCAGCTTGCCCGGATGCCGTGTTCGCGAACTCACCCGTAAGGTTGGCGAAGCAGTTCGTCTGGCAGACTGGGTTCGAATTACGCTCCACACGCAGTGCCAAGGTTAACTTGAGGTTGTGCGTCGCCTTCCATTCGTCCTGCCCGTAGACCCCCATGCCCCATATCGCGACCGGCACGTTGCTGGACTGGTGGAAGTTCCTGCGGTACTGATAAGCCAAACCATCCGCAAACGACTGAAGGAAGTTTGTTGTGTAACCCCAGTAGACAAGCGGCGAGTTAATGAAAAAGTTATGGTCGCTGATGTCATAGCGGCGGAAGTTTTCGCCGAACTTGAAAGTGTGGTTGCCCCGCGTCCAGGAGAAGTCGTCAATGAATTGATACTGCGTGATGTTGCGGCCCTGCGGGAAGCTTGCAGCCGCCGGGTTCGGGCTGGTGAAATTATAAAAGCTCTGGTCTTCGTTGAATACTTCTTGGTAGTTGAACGTCTGTGCCGCGGTTGGCGCGTTGAATATAGCCACGTAATGGCTGAGCGTCGCACTGAACGAGTTGGTTTTCGTGGGGCCAAACACGTGCGTCTCCTGCACCTGCGTATCCCAAGCTGGCTGGTTAGAATTCGCGTCGAACTTCGAGCTGATGGGATCGATAAGAGTCGGCTGCAAGCCGTGATCCATCTTGTAGCGGCCAAAGATATTGTCGTTGTTGCCCAGCTTCTGGTCGACACGAGCCGAGAAAATAAACTCGTGAGCCAGCGCTTTGGGTGTGGTGACATATGACGCCGAGCACGGGGTCACTCCCGGCGTGAAGCCGGGTGTAGCCACAGCAAACGCAAGGGTAGAGCAGGAATCGCCCGGTGTGGGGGTGAAAGGAACCTGTGTGTTATAGCCAGGCGCGGCCGTGTAGAGACCCATTAACGTAGTCATGGCCGACAACTCGGACGGGTTGACTGCTCCAATTTCCGCAACCACTGCACTCGCGAACTGAGGTGTAGGAGTCGTAACGGTATCCACGTTGGGGAGCAGGAAGCGCATCCCTTCGTAGTCCACGAAAAAGAAAGTTTTGTTCTTGATAATCGGACCACCGAACGAAGCTGCCCATTGGTTGGCATTCGAAAAAGCTGCTTGGTTCGCTGGCTGAGTTGGATCGATCGCGTGAGCTGCCGCTTGCCCCTGCTTGTTCATCCAGTCATTAGCATTCAGCAAACGGCCATTCCACCAATAGGACGCGTTCCCGTGATAGGTGTTGGTGCCCGACTTGGTCACGTAGGTGACCTGCGCTCCAGCGAGCTGGCCATACTGACCGCCGTATGCGTTGGTGATAACAGTCGCTTCGCCAATTTCGTTCTGGCCAAGCGTCAGGTTCGAGGCACCCGAGTTGTTAATGTTGAAGTACGGGTCCATGTCGTTTTCGCCATTGACCGTAAACAGGTTCGAAGTTGCGGGCAGACCGTTGACGGTAAAGTTTCCGTAACCACCGGTGCCATTGACTACCGCGCCCGGCGCGGTATCAGCAATGTTGGTTATGTCGCCTCCGGCACTTGGCAGTTGTTCTACTTCCGCCTGTGAATAGGCAGTATTGTTGCTCGGCTCAGTATTCACGAGCGGGGCCGTGCCGGAGACTTCGACCGTCTCCGATGTCCGGTTAACCGAAAGATTCAAGTCGGCGGTCGTGCTCTGGCCGACTTGAACTTCAGCGGTTTCAATCAACTCGCCGAAGCCACTCTGCTTGACGGAGATCTGATAGTGGCCGGGCTTCAACAAATTGAAGCTGTATGCGCCGGTGTTGTTCGTTGTCGTCGTGGCTGACGATCCCGTCTCCAGCCCCTTCAGCAGAACTGTGGCACCGGGCACAACGGCGTGGGATGGATCAAAAAGTGTACCGGAGATATTGCCGGTGGTCAGCGATTGTCCAAACATCGCGACGGTTGCCAAGCACAAGCTCAACAACACAACTAAAAATCTGGGGAACCGTTCAAACCGCATTTCCTGCCTCCTTGAAAATTTCATCACACAGAATCGATTCGGCGCGCCTTGGCCGGTGGTCTGGGAAACAATTGCGCAGTCCGATATGGATTGCAAAAACCTGAAAACTCCGCAAAACACTTGCCAAATCTGGGATTGAGACCGTTCGCTTCCGATTGAGCCCGTCTATCGCGAGCTATTAACTTTGGCGTTCTTCGCGCCTTCGCCGCATACACAACTGAACTCACAAACAGTGCAAGTGGCGATCCAAAACAGCACTACTGCAAACATATTGTTTTCAGCTACTTAGTCTTATGGTGTCTAGTGGTTGTACTGAAATCGGAATAAAGTCGGGGCTGAAAATACTAAATTTGGAATTTTGGTACTTGGTGGCTATCCGGCCGAGAGATCGAGTTTCAGCGTCGTCGTCTTGATCTTCCTTGTTTGGTTGATTCTTCCCCCGGTGCCAACACTCGCCGTACCATGGGCGTGTTCAGTTTGTACTTGCGCTCGCTAACTGTGCCGACGTCGTTCCTTACGCGAAGAATGAATACCGGCAAGGCGCCTTCTTTATCGAAATCCTCGTTCGTGACTGTTACGGGCAGGGTACCGTCCAGCCCGTGCTCCCGGTAGGCCGTTTCGTAGCGATGTTTCCTGACGTTCCAAGTGAAGACGCGAATCTGGTCATAATCGTAGGCCAGCCCGTCGTGCGACTCCGTAAGCACGCACAGATATTGCGGAACTTTCTTGCCTCCGTCGGGCACTTCGTCAAGCACGAAAAATGCGACGATACGCTGGCCCTCGGCGTATTGCGCGATGTCCAACGGAGCATCCACATCGACCATGCGCGCGAGCACCCAGCCCACGCGGCCCGAACTGTCGCGAACCAGCCACCAGTCTTCGAGCGCCGGTCCGGCAGCCGCCTTCACTCCCGCCTTGACCGGCGCGGGAACAAGACCGGGCTGCTTCTCCGCTGTTCCTCGCTTCAAGAGCGCGACTTTGGCTCCCGCAGCGAGCTGGTAGAGATGCTCGGTTTCGCGGCCGGGCGTCACATGCATGTTCGTGTCGTTGCGAAGCACGCCCGGGGCTTGTACAGGTGCGTCGCGATTGCTTTGCGTCAGTGCTTGCAGGCCGTCATAAGTTTTCTGATCGACCAGATAGCGTTGCTCGATCCAGCCCTCAATGCCAGTCTGAGTGCGCACTCGCGCGAAGCGCTTCTCGTGTTCCAGAACTTCAAGCCGCTCTCCGTTTTTTACGTTCCCGACCCGATTGTAGATGGCCGCAACCTGATCCCGCAGCGCCGCCTGCGGAGCCGACACATAGGCCACCTCCAGCACACGATGACGGCCGCGGTTGCATGCAGAAAAAGTCAGGGCCGCCGCAACCACACAGGCCACCGCAAACGCGCGAAAACAAAAGAGGCGAAACAGTTTCACGACAATAACTAGGGGAGAACACTTCCACTATAGCGCGTTGCGGCGGGGTTGATCCGATCCAAGGGTTGACGTTTCATCCACCCAGAAGGGCGGAACGTCTGTTAGAGACACGCACGAGCCGCTTCGGTTACCATTGACAGGAGTTTGCAAGGTGGAGATGACACCGTCCAGACCACCGGGCCATGATCCGTTAGCATCCAATCACTCAGGGTTTGTCCCGGAAGAAATGCGCAAAGAACCGATGAAAAATACCTTCGTAAATCGAGCCACCCGCCTGTCTTTCTTCGCTTCGCTATTCGTCCTGGCCAGTCTTTTTGTGGTCGCCCAGGAAACGGCTGACTCTGTTCTGCGTCCGCCCAAAGGGGCGCAGGTTGCCATCGTTGTGTTTGAAGACTTGCAGTGCCCAATGTGCCGGCGCACTGCGCCTCTGGTGGAGCAAGCTTCCAAGACTTACAAAATCCCCGTCATCCGTCACGATTTCCCGCTACCCATGCATAACTGGTCGTATCAGGCCGCCGTGATGGCGCGCTACTTTGATACGCACTCGAAGGCGCTGGGCAACGAGTTCCGCGACTACATTTTCGAGAACCAACTGGAAGTCAATCCGCAGAATCTGCGCGGCTATGCCGAGAAGTTTGCCACGGCGCACAAAGTGGATTTTCCCTTTGTCATCGATCCGGGCGGAAAGCTATCCGCGCTGGTCAATGCCGACCGCGATTTGGGCAAAGAGATTAAGCTGGATCACACCCCGACGGTGTATATCGTGAGCAACCGGCATCCCAACAAGCCCTTCGTCGAAGTGAAGGACAATAGCCAGCTTTACTCTGCCATCGACGCCATGATGAAGGACTAAGGAGCAGTTATCCGTTCTCTCTAATCTCCGAAGCCGATGCCAATCGCTCTTGCCGTGCGCACCAGTTCACCCTTGGGATCGACCGACTTCAGATGTCCAATGGCGTGAGCGAGGTCAACCGAAACGATGGACTCGCCGCGCAATGCGACCATCATGCCGAATCCACCGGCGGCAATCAGATCCACCGCGGCCACACCGAAGCGCGTCGCTAGAATGCGGTCATAAGGCGAAGGCGTGCCTCCGCGCTGAATGTGCCCGAGTACGCTAACCCGCACTTCTTTGTGCGAGCCGTTGGCGATGGCATTGCCGATGAGGTTTCCGACCTGGCTGGCGCGCCGGTTTTCCTTCAGCGCCGGTGGCAGTTTTACTCCTTCGGCCACTACCACGATAGTAAAATGCCGGCCCGCCTTTTCCCGTTCCTCAATGTGCCGGCAGACGTGCTCGATAGTGAAGGGAATTTCTGGAATGAGAATGACGTGTGCCCCGCCCGCGATGCCAGCTTCGAGGCCGATCCAACCGCAGTCGCGCCCCATGACCTCGACCACCATGACGCGATGGTGCGAGGCAGCGGTGGTATGAATCTTATCGATGGCGTCGGTTACGGTGTGGAGGGCAGTGTCGAAGCCGAATGTAACTTCGGTTGCGGACAAGTCGTTGTCGATGGTCTTGGGCACGCCGACAAGTTTCAATCCTTTCTGGAAGAGTTCGTGGCCAATTTTTTGAGATCCGTCTCCACCGATGGTGATGACCGCGTCAATGCCTAACTCGGCGGCATTGCCGATCACTTGCGCTGAGATATCCCGAGTAACTTCCTTCCCATTTTCGTCTGTCTTGTATTGAAAGGGATTGCCCCGGTTGGTCGTCCCTAAAATCGTTCCACCGCGCGGCAGAATGCCCGAGACTTCCTTGAGCGTAAGCTCAAAGGATTTCTCAGGCCAGATGAGTCCATCGAAGCCGTCTGGAATGCCGATGACTTTCCATTTGTACTTAAGGATGGCGGCGCGAGTGGCAGCGCGGATAACTGCATTGAGGCCGGGAGCGTCTCCACCTCCGGTGGCAATACCGATGCATCTAATATCTGACATGAGAAATAACCGTTAGGACTAGTCGTTGGCCGAACTTAGACTTTCAATACCAATACCGTCGCGCTACGATCATACCGTTTCAGTATGTGGTGTGAGCAAGGTTACGTGTGGGCGTACATCAAGGCTAGGCTAAAACGGAACAGAAATATCATCTGGAATAAATCCACCAGTTTGCACAAGAAACCCCGCTAGGAATTCCAGAAAGGTTGAGCTGGACAACAGGGTGATTATTCTGTATATTCAGTCTGTACTGAAATAACAGACATGGCGCAGCTCACTGCGGTACAGAAGCAATACATCCTCCACTGGGGAGAGATGGGGACCCGATGGGGCATCAACCGCACTGTGGCGCAAATCCATGCGCTGCTCTATCTATCGCCTGAGGCACTGCCTGCCGAAGAAATTGCTGAGACCCTCAGCGTCGCGCGGTCCAACGTCAGCACGTCCATACGAGAGCTTGAGACCTGGGGAATCGTGCGCGCCGTCCACGTGCTGGGGGACCGCCGCGAACATTATGAGTCCATGAAAGATGTGTGGGAGATGTTCCGGTTGGTGATCGAACAGCGCAAGCGGCGCGAGATCGACCCTACGCGCGAGATGCTTCGCCAGTGTCTGGCCAACCTCGACCCTAAAGAACCTGGCGCGGATTACACTCGCGAGCGGCTGGCGGCCATGGCAGGGTTCTTCGAAGCCGTCACCGAACTGCACGACCACATGAAACGTCTGCCCACAGGCACAGTTCGGAAATTGCTGCGTATGGGAACGAAATTGAAGAAGAAAGCCGGGTGAGTTTTTTTGTTCACATTGTTTCTGAGCATACAGAATTGTCTGACATAGGAGGATGACGATGAATGCCACAACGGTGTTTGTGATTGGGACGCTAACCTCTCTGACGATCGGAGCAGGGGTAGTCGGATACCTCAGGAGGCCCCTGGAAAAAATTCTCGTCGAGCTGTGCGGGAACCAGGAACGAGCCGCTTTCTGGACCGCTTTCTCGGCGGTGGCCTTGGGAATAATGCCCGTGATTTTCGCGATTGCTTACCGGCCTTCCCCGGGGCCGGCCTCCCCAGCAGTATTCGAATTGGCCGACCAATTGAAGTGGGGGCTGATCGGACTGATGGGTTCGCTCATCATGCTGGGGTGGGTGATTGGAAAGTCGATCATGCGATGGGAGGCTCGAGCGGCAGCGAAGGTCCGCTAAGACTTAAGTTAACGCAGCCTGATCGAGACGGACGCGCGGGGAGCAGAGTCCGGTAAGATGGTGAATTAATCTCGCATTTGAGGACGCTTCCTTATGGCGCAGGAAAAAGGAAACGGCGGGCCAGCAAAGTCGGGTGCCGCCGCGAAAATATGGGTGACATTGAGCGGGCTGCCGCTGACCATCAGTATTGAGTGGCCGTTTCACCAGTCGACATCGGGTGCGGATTTTTGGGTCTTGCATGGCGACATTCGGCTCGAGGGTTCGGACGGCCTGCACTGTCCTGTCGCGGTTAATCTCTCGCAGACGGTGCGCGAGGTGATGCCATCGCTTGATCCCAAAGATGCCGAGGCTCCGGTAATCAATGCACTACGCAAGGAAGTCGACCGGCGACAGATCGAGTTTCTGAAGTCAGGAAAGCTGTTGCCGGTGGCATTCTCCAGTCGGCATTACGACTTCAAGCGGCAGCAGTGGGTATTTGGCAAGGCCAGCGATGACTCCATTGCGGAGTTGGTGGAGCGCAAGGTTTACTGGCAATCCAAGCTCAGTGGCGAGACGCGTGTGTGGATCGCCGATCCCACGGAGGCCCAATATCTACAGACCACAACCGAACATTTGATGCAAATGGCCGCACGCGTCGCGGCCGACGGCTTACTGCGCATCGAGGGTGAGTGGGCGGAAGCGACCGTTGGATTGCAAGGCCAAGCTGCACGATTTGAAAATGCCCGGCGAGATGCCGTTGAAGCGTTGGAAAAGAAACACGCGTTTGAGAGAGGGTAGTTTTTTCTGCGCGCCTACAAGCAGTCGCTCCAACGCTTGTCCAGCAACGCGCACGCGATTCTGGTCTAGATCGCGGCATGCCATCATGCGGAATTTCCTTACTTACAATCAAAGCGAGCAGGAGTTGCGCCCGCAACTGGCGCTTTAGGCGGCGCATTCGGCGGAGGCTTGATCTCAACAGCGTGGAAGCCGCATCCGCGCAACGCATTTGCCGAGGGCGGGCGCGCAATGTTGGGTCAAGCCGCCTATGGCGCGTTACTGAATTTCTTTATCGAATTTTCAGCAGAGGTCAATCGAAAGCTGGGAGCCCGAAAATAATCTTCGCTTTCTTAGCTTTAGCTATAGAGAGCTATAAAGCCGGGAAATCTCTTTGTTAGGGTTTCAGGTCTTTGCCGTATAGCGAAAATCCCGACTCCGGGCTTCTGATGTAGAAGTGAGGGACAGGCGTCGCGTCGCACTGGATGCCTCGATAGGGGATCGCCCCCTCATGTTGTGGCAGCCTTGGTTCGCATTCGCCTGCCCTCGCTAAGTTCGCGCGAATGCGGGACTGAAGGTTCGAAAGGTTCCAGCTTCCGGCGAATAATCGCCCTTTCACACGGCTGAGTTTGAAGGTCTGCGAACGAGTTGCGCGACTGTGTTGCCCAGGGTGAGAAGGGATATGAGGGAAATGATCCCTAATGAGATGACACAGTAGATGCACCAAACACCCAGAATATTAGCCTCGATATTCGCCAGATAAATGGAAAATGCCAATCCAGCGAGCGCGGCCACCAACAAGAGCCGGTAGCGGCGAAACCAACCAAGAAGACCCATAAGAATGTATCCGGCGATGCCAACCGCCGCGACGGGAATTCCACCCATCATTGCGTACGGGCTGTGATTGACCACGCCGCAATCCCAATGCTCATTGATGCTGCATGGGGAATCGCCGTAGGTGCGATAGTGCTCGCGTAGGGCGAGAGAAGAAACGATGACGCCGAACAAGGTCAGCACCAGCAGCAGATATTTCATGCAACTCCTCTAAGTACCCAGACTCACGCCGAATCGCGCAACATTCGCAAGACGGCTCGTTTCATCGTCAACGCTGCGAGACGAGCGTAAATCAGAAACTTCCCAGTCACCGCCGTGGTACCAGCTCACAACTTTGCCATCAGGACCGATGACAGTTGTACTCAGGTTGTGAGTGATCAGGCCGTTCTCGGGCTTGTAATTCAGCCCGAAGAAGCTGGCGACCTGGGGCAAATCGGCAGCCTGAGGCACCGCGAATTCCCAGCGATTGAAAAGCGCGGACTCATGCACATTAGCTACGGAGAAACCATAATCGCGAAGAACTTTCGGCGTGTCATGCTCAGGATCAAAGCTGGTGCTTAACAAGCGTACCCTGGCTGAACTGCCCGAGCCATCGTTCTATAGGCGAGCAGCAGGTCTCTTTAACTCCGCTCGCTTCTCTCCGCGTCGGTCGAGATGAAAGGTAAGAAAATTAGCCGGCGCGCCGATGCTCTGTTTTCCCGGCCGAAATCTGTTCCTCAATCGCCTCAACCATGTCTTCAAACGCTGGCGCGCCCTCATAGCGCCTGCCGTTGATGAAGAAAGTCGGAGTACCATTCACTCCGCTGCGCACGCCACCCATGAAATCAGCCTTAATCCTGTCGAGATATTCATGGCTTTCCAGCGCGGCCTCAAGGCTCTCCGCCGACAGTCCAATCTTCGTCGCCAGCTCTTTTAGAAAGGGCACGCTCAAGCGGCTCTGATTCTCGAAGATCCCGTCGTGCATCTCCCAGAAGCACCCCGCAGCTCCCGCGAACTCAGCTGCTTCTGCCGCCGCTTCTGCATAAGGATGTATCTCAGTTAGCGGAAAATTCCGGAAGACGAATCGCAACTGCTTGCCAAAATGCTTTCCTACTTTACCGACAATCGGGTGCGCATGTCCGCAATGAGGACACTGGTAGTCGCCATACTCGACCAACGTAACCACCGCACTCTCGTCGCCAAGAATGTGATCAGCTGGCGCGACGGGAACTTTCAAGCTGGCCATGACTTTCCCTCTTTTCCTTCAGATTTCCGAGCGCTTCAAGAATGCCTTCAGCCCCGGGATTCACCGCGACCGGTGAGCAATAACTCCAAAAGATTACGCCCTCTTCGTCGATCACAAACAGCGCTCGTTCGCAGACGCCTTCCTTTTCGCGGTAAGCACCGTAGGCCTTGGCCACCGCGCCCTTCGGCTCAAAATCTGCGAGCAACGGGAAATGCAGATGCCGATCCTTGGCAAATGCCGCATGGCACCAAGTGCCGTCGACTGAAATGCCTACAACTTCAGCCTTATATTTCTGAAACTCGGGATGAATCTCGTTGTACAGAGCCATCTGATCGCCGCACACCGGGCTCCAGTCGGCAGGATAAAAAGCCAGCACCACCGGCTGTCCTCGCAGATCGCTGAGGGAAAGATTCTGATCCGGTGTCACGGGAAGGGTAAAGTCCGGGGCTGTAGTTCCAGGGGAAAGAATATGAGACACGATGCAGCCTCCAAAAAATTGGTTTTAGACCTGACTTGCGGAAAGAATTGCAATCAGTTGCTGAATATCAATTTCCAATCAAGCTTACTGTTTCACTCATATGCCAGAGCGTCAATCGGGTCTTTCTGCGCAGCTTTATATGCGGGATACAACGCTCCCGCCGCTGCCCCCACCAGAGCCACGATCGTCGCCCGAATCATCCAATCCGTACTCTTGTCGATGTGCACCAGCGGCCAGCGATGCTCAATTCCCAGGCGCGCTGCCAGGCTAAAGGCTATGCCAACTACAATCCCAGCCAGCGCCAGCAGCACCGTCTCGCGCAGAATCACATTCACAATATAGAGCTTCGACGCGCCCATGGATTTAAGAATTCCGATCTCACGTGTGCGCTCCATGACCGCGGTATACATCGATTGAAAGATCACCAGAAATCCGATTACCAGGCTCACGCCAATCACAACCCCAATAAAAGGCCGGAATCCCGGCAGGTGGCTCGGCGTCATCATGCTCAGATACTGTTGCATCGACAACACCGAGTATTTCTCCATTCCCGGCTGGCCGTTTACCGCCGCTACCACCGCATCCGTGTTTGCGGGGTCGTCGAGCTTCACATAGAAAACCGAAGCCTTGCCCTTCGCTCCAATCAAATCCTGCAATGTATCCATGGGGACGAATTTTCGCGCTCCGCGGCCATTCTCGACGATCCCGGAGATGCGGAACTTCTGGTTCAAAATCTCCATCGTGTCGCCGACTTTGACGTGTCTCTGCGCTGCGATGAAGTCATCCACCAGTGCATCGTTCGGGCCCTGAAAAGGCCCGCCCTGCACAAACTGGAAAGGACCGCCCAGGGCTTCAAAACTCGGGATATCGATACCGTCGATCACTTCCAGTCCGCCGCCGGTCGCAATTTGCCAAATAACCGGGCTTACTACCTTCACGTGCGGCATCCGGCGCAGCACATCGGCCACCTTTTCCGATACCGGCGCCCCGCTGATGCCGGTTAAGAATGACGAGCCCGGCGGCTGCACAATCACATCAAAGCCAATACCCGCT
>WNFI01003259.1_pt1 | contig 20897 bp, 22 predicted proteins | sample 5400471 | NCBI WGS metagenome assembly WNFI01 (sample SAMN13153348, study PRJNA577476) | soil metagenome | isolation source: 100 cm saprolite on Douglas fir-dominated hillslope | place: USA:California | collected 2013-09-17
TGATCCACGCTGACCTTGCGGGTCTTCATGTAATACGTCCAGCACACGGCGCCGACGCTCATCGCGCCGTCGCGCAGCGGGATCATCCAGTACCAGCCGTGATCGAACCAGTAGACGCTGATGTTGCCTTCGTCGCGCCCGGGGCGGCGCACTGCCCCCTTGAAATGGCCGAACACGGCGGAACTGCTGTGTACCGGGTTGCGGCTCTTTATGTTGAAGCGATTGGCGAGGAAGGTGTCGCGCCCGGAAGCGTCCACCACGAAGCGCGTCTCCCAGCATTGCGCCTGGCCGTGCTCATCGACGGCATGCACCAGCGAGGTCGAGCCTCGCCGGAATTCGACTTCGGTGACCTTGACTCCTTCGCGCACCTCGGTCCCCTTGGCGGCGCTGTTTCGAAGCAACAGGTTGTCGAACTCCGAACGCCGTACCTCGTAAGCCGAGGGGTAGGACTTGTCCATGGCGTTGGCGAAATAGTACACGGCCGGTTCGTAGCCTTCGTAGTTGAATTCGGCGCCGGGCTTGACCAGCCCGATTTGATCCACCCGATCGAGCACGCCCAGGCGCTCGAGCAACGGCAGATTGAGCGGCAGCAGCGATTCGCCGATGTGGAAGCGGGGGTGATGTTCCTTTTCGAGCAGCACCACCTTCCAGCCTTTTTGCGCGAGGAACGCCGAGATCGTCGAGCCACCCGGGCCGCCGCCGATGACCAGCACGTCGCATCGGTATTCCGGCGGAGCGGTCGGCGCGGGGGTGGAACCCGTGGATACGGCGGTGCGCATAGGGCGCGATGCGGACTGCCTTAGAGCGCGCTCAACTGCACGCGGATGCGATTGTCGAGGTTATGCACCCAGCTGTTGTAGGTCTTGTGGATCTGGCTGCCGTCGTATTTCAGGCCCTGGCTGTCCTTGTAAGTGATGCTGTACTGCTTGGTGTCGTACTCGATTTCCATGGTCGCTGAGAGTCCGCGGGGCGTGTACGTGACGGTGATCAAGCCCGGCCTCACCTTCTGCATCTGCATGTTGAGCGACGCGCCGGCACGCACGATCGCGTTGCCGATTTCATCGAGGCTCGCCGCCCGGCGCGCCGTGACGGGTTGGCGCTCGACGTTGCTGACGGGCGCGACAACCGAGGCGCAGCCGATGATCAGAGCCACGGCTCCGGCGGCGACAACGGCGCTCTTGAGCTGATTCAGGCGCATGACGAGTAGTCTCCCGCAAGGATTCGATGCAGCCGCACCGAGGATCCCGGGGCGGCGCGTGCGGGCATTTTACCGTGTCGGTGTGCGCCTTCAAGTCCTCCGCCACGCGGATGGGGCGGGGGCGCTGCCCTTTCGACGGGCGGCTACGGCTTTCTCGCGCCCGGCAGATCCGGCGCCACCACGCCCATCGAGATGACGTACTTGAGCGCCTCATCCACGTTCATGTCGAGCTCGATGACGTCGGCCTTGCGGATCATCAGGAAGAATCCCGAGGTGGGATTCGGCGTGGTCGGGACATAGACGCTCAGATAATCCCCGTGGAGGTGATTGGCGACATCGCCGCCCGGCCGACCGGTCAGAAACGCGATCGTCCAACTGCCTTCGCGGGGATATTGCACGAGCAATGCCTTGCTGAACGCCTGCCCGCCGGGCGCAAACAGCGTATCGCTCACCTGTTTGACGCCGCTGTAGATGGTCTTCACGACCGGGATGCGGCCGAGCAAGTACTCCCAAAACAGGAGCAACCGCTGGCCGAGGATGTTGGAGGCGAGCACGCCGGTGACGAACACCACGACCACGGTGAGCAGCGCGCCGAGACCCGGGATCTGGTAGCCGAACAGCGCCTGCGGCTGATACTGCGGGGGCAGGAGCAGCAGCGACTGGTCCATCGTGCTCACGATCAGCTCCAGTACCCAGATCGTGATCGCGAGCGGGATCCAGATCAAGAGCCCGGTGATGAGGTATTTTTTCATCGCGCGCCGCCTCCCGCACGGCGGCGTTGCACGCTACGGACGAACGTCTGCCCCGCTGCCGACGGCTTCGGATTTCGACTCGGACTTGCTTTCGGACTTCTTCTCGGGTTTCGTGTCGGACTTCGCATCGGGCTTGGTGTCGGGCTTCGCGTCGCCCTTGTCCTTGCCGCCTGCCGTCGTCGCGCTCTTGGAGTCCGGCTTCGCCGCCGGCTTGGCGCCGCTGTTCCTGAAGTCGGTCGCGTACCAGCCGCTGCCCTTCAACTGGAATCCCGCCGCGCTCAGCATCTTGGAGAACGTCTGCTTGCCGCACTCCGGACAGTCGGTGAGAACCGGGTCGCTGAGCTTCCGCAGGTATTCCTTCTGGAACCCGCAGGAAGAGCAACGATATTCGTAGATCGGCATGGAGCCTCCGAGTGCAAGCCGTTGAATTATACCCTGCGAACTTACTCCCGAAGAATCGGGGCGCTCCGGTGAAATTCAAGCCAGGCCGCGGTTGCCTTCCACGCCGATCAGGCGCGGCAGGTTGAGTCTGACGGGCCTTATGGTCTTCCGGTCGCGCAGGTACCGGGCGAACAGATCCCACATCGGTTCGCCGTCGTCGCGAACCCCCTCGGCCACGGGCGCCCAGCTCGCGACCCTGTATTTCTTGCCCGGCTCGACCGCACGCTCGCCGACGCGCATGTCGCCGATGCGCGCGCCCCTTCTTGCATCCGGCGTGCAGCTGTAGCGCATTCCGCCGATCCGCACCATGTCGCCGCCTTGCTGAAAATATGGATCCGGATTGAACAGGTTGTCGCAGATGTCCTCCAGGTTCGCCTTGATCGTCTCGCCTGTCATCTCCGTCACGACGACGTGGGGATAGGTGATCGCAGTCTGGTTCATGATCTGCTCGTAGGTGATCGCCTCGCCGGGAAGAATCGTGGTTCCCCAGCGAAACCCGGGCGAGAAGGCGATCTCCGCGCCCTTCGCTTCCATGAGCGCATCGAGGATCAACTGGTCCATGGTGCCGTTGAAGTTCCCGCGGCGGTAGAGCAGCGTCTCGCTCACCGCGAGTCGCTCGGCGAGCTTCTCCCGGTACGGCGCGCGCTTCACCTCGATCAGCCTTGCCATGTCGGCGTCCGCGCGCAGCAGGTTCGCGAACACGGGCAGCAGCCGGTAGCGGTAGTCTGCGATGCGCCCGCCTTTCACATCGAGGTCGAGCACCGCGAGAAACTTGCCGTGCGAGCCGGCGTTGGTGACCAGCGTCCTGCCTTTCGCGTTCGACACGACGACCGGGACGGGCACGCCGTCGTGGGTGTGGCCGCCCAGGATCACGTCGATGCCGGTGACGCGGGAGGCGAGCTTCAGGTCCACGTCCATGCCGTTGTGCGAGAGCAGGACCACGACCTGCGCGCCCGCTTTTCCACCATGTCCAGCGCGGACTTCGTCCGCGATCCGCTGCAGGCGCCGCTCCTCGATGCCGAACTTCCAGTCGGGGACGAAACGGCGCGGATGGGCGATGGGCGTATACGGGAACGCCTGGCCGATCACGGCGACCGGCACGCCGCCCAGGTTCCGGAGGGTGTAGGGCTTGAACACGGGGTCGCCGAAATCCCTGGTTTCGACGTTCTGCGCAAGAAACTCGATCCGCCCCGCGAAATCCTTTTCCAGCACTTCCTTGACGCGCGCCGCGCCGTAAGTGAACTCCCAGTGCCCGGTCATGATGTCCACGCCGAGGAGCTTCTGCGCCTCGATCATGTCCTGGCCTCTCGTCCACAACGACGTCGCCGATCCCTGCCAGGTGTCGCCGCCGTCCAGCAGCAGCGACGCGACGCGCCCGGCGCGCAGCTGCTTCACCAGCGTCGCGAGCTGGGCGAAGCCGCCGAGCCTCCCGTACTTCGCGGCCGCCCGCGCAAAATCCAGATGGGAGAAAGCATGCGCCTCGCGCGTGCCGGGGGAAATGCCGAAATGCCTGAGCAGCGCCTCGCCGACCAGGTGCGGAGGGCGGTTCGCGCCTTCCCCGACGCCGAGATTGACGCTCGGCTCGCGGAAGCTCAGCGGCAGCAGCTGGGCGTGGCAATCGGTGAAGTGCAAGAGCGACACGTTGCCGAATCGCGGCAAGTCGTAGAACGCTTCGTCCCCCGTCTGCGAGCGCGCATCGAGCTGGAGCCCCGCCGCCGCCGCGGCGGCGAGCGCCTGCACGAATTCGCGACGCGACAGCGTCACCTGTTGACTGGGGAGTCGGGGTCGAGCAGGAGAGCCACGAGGTGCGTGATCTGCTCCTCGGTCAGGACGCCGTTGTGGCCGAAGCGCGGCATGTTGGAGCAGGCCGAGAACGCCTCGGGATTGTAGATCTTGCCGTAGGTGTATTTCTGGATCGCCTCGCTCGCGCCACGCTGCTTGCCGAACTGGTACAGGCTCGGGCCGATCGTGCCGAACGACAGCTCCTGCTTCGAGAGCTGGTGGCAGTTGTAGCAGCTGCCGCCGGCCGGCCGGGTCGGAGCGTCGGTGAATTGCTTGCCGACGCCGCTTTGCGCGATTCGCTCCCCCTCGCGCCAGTCGCCCATGAGCTTTCCCGAGCTCGGATAGCGGAGGGTCGCCTGTTGCGCTTTTTCGATCCCGTCGCCCACGCCTTTGGGCAGTTCGCCGGCGTGCTTGCTGCAGAGCGCCTGCGCGTCATCCTGGCTGAGGCGATCGATCGTCGCCTGGCCCCGAGTCCTGAAGGAGGTCTTGGTCATCTCGGCTACCGTTCGCTCGGTCTCCGAATCGGACGGCCGGGTCGCGCACCCTGCGACGCAGATACCGGAAAGCGCAAGCGCCAGGATCGTTTTCGACGGCATCTTGGCCTTTATCGCTTGATCGCCGGGGCGTCGAACGTGCCGCCCTCGGCCTTCTTCGCCAAGTACGTTATCAGCGCGATCGACGCATCGGAAGCGAACTCCAGTTCCGGGAAGCGCATCTGCCGGATGCACTCCCACATTCGCCACTGCATGGACCGCAACTCGCCCTCCGAGACGCGGTATGCAGGCCAGGTGCCGAATGCGCGCTGCGCGTCCTTGGCGTTGGTCATTTTCGGCAGATTCTGCAGCCGGATCCGCTTTCCTTCTTCGCCGTGGCAGGTAACGCAGCCGAAGTCGTACGGTCCGGCGCGGTAGTAGAAAAGCCTCTCGCCGGCTTGATAGGCCAGGCGCTCTTTCGGATGGGACGCCGGCGGGGCGATCGTCATGCCGCGCGACTCGGATGCGATCCAGGCAACCAGATCCGTCATCACCGACGCCTGACCCACGCCGGAAAAAGGGTCCGTCGTGATCATCGGCGCTCCAGTCCCGGAAAACGGTCTGCGTCCGGCTTCCTCGGGAGTGAACCCCTGCAGCGTCACCATGCAGGTGACCAGACGCGACTCGAGGTCCTGCACGCGGTCGGTGTCCGCAAAGTAGCGCGGCAGCCGCACGTAGGCGCCTTTGACGACCCCCGGCCCGAGGCCGAGGTCGCAGTGCTCGAGCGAGGAGTTCTTCGGTCCGCGCTCGCGTGTCCAGTGCTCGGCGCCGCGCGCCTCGTAGAGCTCGGCGGGATTGCTCTCCTGCAGGAGCTGCCGGTAGCGGTCTATTTCCTTCAGGGTGTCCTGCTGAGCCGTGGAAAAGCACGGCAAGCTCGCCGCGAGCACCCCGGCCAGGACGCGCTGAATACCCATGGCTCTGTTCCTCGTGGAGTCGTGCCGCGACGAGCGTCAGCCGCCGGCGATGACCGCCTCGTCGGTTCGCCTTTCGCCTTTATTGTCGAGCCAGGTGATCGTCACTCTCTCGCCGGGCTTGCCGCCTTTGAAGCGGAAATGCAGGAAAGGATTGCGCGAAACCGAGGTTCCCCACTGCGCCGACAGCACGGTCCTGCCGCCGTGCGTTACGGTCACGTTCCGGATGAAATGCGCGGGAATCGCATTGCCGCTCGCGTCCTTGCGCAGGCCGGTCTCCATCTCGTGCGCCATCAGCACCTTCACCTCGACCTTGTCGCCCGTCATGCTGGCGCGGATGCGCATCGGGTCTGCCATATCACCCCCCGCATCCGCCGACGGTGACCTTGATTTCCTTCACCGCGTGGAAGTACTTGCCGTCCGCGATCACGAGCGCGTAGATGTTCGACGTCTCCGCCATCTTGACGCGGGTGCTGACGAAGGGGTCGGTGCCGGCTGGAATCTCGAATTCCGCGGACAAAGTGTTCGGGTTCTTTTCGATCAGGATCGCGATCGTCTGCGTCCGGGGGAGCTTGCTCTCCACGGCGATCGGCACGACCGCTCCGTTTTCAGCGATGTCCGGCGCGGTGATCTCGATGCTGCCGCTCGGGGTCGATGCGCCGCCGCCGAGCGCCTTTACCGTCTCCGCGACGCTTTTGGTGTCGAACGCCGCCTTGTTCCATTCCTGCCCGAGTGCCTCGCCGGGCTTGATGATCCCCGCGGCCGCCAGCGCGAGCACGCCGCCGCCGGTCTTCAGCACTTCGCGCCGCCTCGCGTCCACGAGAGCAGTTCCCTCCGATATCCCGAAATCGGGAAATCGGGATTTTACCGTGGCTGCCGGGCAATTGCGACGGAACGCGGGCAGTTATTCCCGCCGCGTCCTGTGTTAGGGTGGTGAATCTTCGGCGCGAGCCGAGTCTTTGGGACGGGACGGACAGCCATGCTTTTGCAGGGATCTGCAGCGCTAATGATCCGAGCCGGGCTGCGCGCCGCTTATGGTTATCTCATCGTTTATTCGGGGCTGCTTGTCTTCGGCTTGATGTGCCTCGTCTGGTCCGGAACGGCGGGGCTGCTCTCTCATCTGCTGTCGGAGGAGCGGGGGAGAGTGCTCGGGCGGTGGGTCACCAGCTACGGATTTCGCTGCTATCTCCAGCTCGTCGCGCTGACCGGGGCTTTTCGCTTCGATCTGCGCGCGCTGGACGCCTTGCGAGAAGCCGGGCCGTTGATCATCGCGCCCAACCACCCCAGTCTCCTGGATGCGGTGATGGTCCTTTCGCGCCTGCCCAATGTGGCCTGCGTGATGAAGGCCGACTTGATCAACAACCGGATTTACGGAGCGTCGGCGCGCCTGGCCGGCTACATACGCAACGATGACTTCATCGGAGGGGTGAAGCAGGCGGTGGAGGACCTCGAGGCCGGGGGTCAGCTCCTGCTCTTCCCGGAAGGAACCCGCACGACGCGAGCGCCGATCAACCGCCTGAAGGGAGGAGCGCCTCTTGTGTCGAAGCGCTCGGGCGTTCCCATCCAGACGGTGTTGATCGAAACCACGTCGCCTTTTCTTTCGAAGGGCTGGCCGCTTCATCGCATCCCTTCGATGCCGGTCCGTTACCGCGCCCGGCTGGGAAGGCGTTTCATGCCCAAGGACAATCTGAGAGAGGCGATTGCGGAACTGGAAGCCTATCTTGCATCCGAGCTCGGTTCGCGGATCGGCATGGATTCCGCCCGCGACACCCTGGCGCAGCCGCAGAAACCCCGGCTTGACGAACGCTGAGGGCTCGATGAAGGAGGCTTCCCGGAGTCATCTTGTCCTGATCCCAAGCTACAACCCCGGCGCGAGAGTCTACGAGACGGTTCAGGCTGCCCGGCGTTTCTGGAATCCCGTGTGGGTCGTGGTGGACGCCAGTACCGACGGCACGGAGGAGGGACTGCGCCGGATGGCCGAAACCGATACGGGTCTGAAGGTGATCGTATTGCCCAGGAACGGCGGCAAAGGCGCCGCCGTCCTGCACGGCATCGAGCTTGCCCAGGCCGCCGGTTTCACGCATGTCCTGACGATGGATTCGGACGGGCAGCATCCCACTGCGCTGATCGGCGAGTTCATGGCGGCTTCCGCGGCCGAGCCTTCCTGCATGGTGCTGGGTGTTCCGGTGTTCGACGCAAGCGCGCCGAATCTGCGCGTGAAGGGGCGCCGCGTCTCCAACTGGTGGGCAAACCTCGAAACGCTCTGGACGGGAATCGGCGACTCCCTGTACGGCTTCAGGGTGTACCCGATCGCGCCCCTGCGCAAGGTGATGCAGAAGCAGCTCTGGATGCGGCGTTTCGACTTCGACCCGGAAGCGGTGGTGCGGATGTGCTGGTCGGGAGTGCGTCCGCTCAACAAACCCGCGCCGGTGCGGTATTTCCGCCCGGACGAGGGCGGCGTGTCGCATTTCAACTACTGGCGCGACAACGCTCTGCTCACCTGGATGCACGTCCGTCTTTTCCTCGGCTTCGTGCTTCGGCTGCCGGTACTCGCGATCCGGCGGCGGAGAACCTCGTGATCCACGCCCGGGGGCGGATCAATGAACCGCGCGGAATGCGAGCACCGTGTTGCTGCCGCCGAATGCGAAAGAGTTCGACAGCGCCGCCCTCAAGGCGCCGTGCAGAGGTCCCCCGGTGATGTGGCGTACGCCGGCGCACTCGCGATCCAGATCGTCAAGATACGCGGTCGGCGGCGCCTCCTGCGACGCGAGCGACATCACGGTGATGATGGCCTCGATCACGCCGGTTGCGCCGAGCATGTGCCCGTGCATCGATTTCGTGGCGCTGACGGCGAGGTCCGCGGAGCGCGATCCGAAAACGCCGCGAATGGCCGCGATTTCGATCGGATCGCCTTCGCGAGTCGCGGTGCCGTGCGCGTTGATGTAGTCGACATCGTCGGGCGTCATGCCGCCATCCTGAATTGCCATGCGCATGGCGCGCATCTGTCCATCGACATTGGGCCGGACGAGGTGATCGTGGTCGGAAGTGCTGCCGCACCCCGCGAATTCGGCGTATATCCTCGCCCCGCGCCGGACCGCGTGGTCCCAATCCTCGAGGATCATCGCGCCCGCCCCTTCGCCGAGCACCAGACCCTGCCGGTCGGAATTGAACGGGCGGCAGGCGCGCGCGGCGGAGGCCTCGTCGCCCAGCGCGAGAATGCGCATCGCTTCCCATGCGCGCACGACGCCGTAGGAGAGCGGCGCTTCGGACCCGCCGACGACCATCAGCGTTGCCTCGCCCGATCGGATCTTCTGCAAGACTTCGCCGATCGCGACCGCCGATGAGGCGCACGCGACCGAATACGTCGCGGAGGAAGCCCCCAGGCCGAGCTGGATCGATATGTGGGAGGCGGCGGCGTTGCTCATTCCGAGCACGACCGAAAGCGGCGGCACGCGCTCGCGGCCGTTGCGCAACAACTCGATATAGCCGCTCTCGAAAGTCAGCGTGCCACCCAGCGCCGTCCCCCACGAGACGCCCCAGTCGTTGCGCGGCGCGTCCTTGGTCCGGGGAAGCCCGGCGTCGCTCCATGCCGAAAGAGCAGCCGTGGTCCCGAGCTGGCTGTAGCGGTCCATGGTGTAGGCAAGCGACCGGCCCAGCGCCGCGTCGGCATCGAAATTCGCGCAACGAACCGCCGGGACCGAAAGCGGCCTGGTTACGCTGTCCTCGCGAGTATAGAGCCGGATCGCGGATTCGCCGCGCAGCATCCGGCCGAAGAAGTCCGAAAGGTCCCCACCAAAAGGGTTGACCAACCCCAGGCCGGTTACGGCTACGCGCCGCGCGCTCGCCATTCAGACGCCGTTTCCGGCTGTGACCTTGTCCACGATCCCCAGCAGGTCACCGACGGTCTTGGGTCGCGGAATGTCCTGCGGAATCTTGACGCCGAGCCTGTCCTCGAATTCGAACAGCAGTTCGAGCAGCAGGAGCGAATCGACCTTGAGTTCCTCGAGCGAGGCCTCGGGCGTCACTCGAGCGGGATCGATGTTTTCGCGCTTGTGCAGGAATTCACTAAGAACAGTCAGGTTGTCTTGTTTCATGTCACTATTCATTTGCGATTCAGAAACCGTAAGGTGCTGTACATTTCATTATAAGCGCTCAGCCCTCAACTCGGCGGTCTACATGACTTCGCTGACTCCCGCCCACACGGAATCCGAGCTGCTCGAGGTCAACCGGCATTTCTACAACGCGCTGTGGAGCGACGCGCGCCTGATCGAGCCCGAACGCTTCAACACTTGGCCGCTGGTCCGCTCCCTGCTCGCTCCGGCGCAGCGCCGGCTGGAGGTGGCGCCGGGATTGCGCCCGCGCCTCCCGATCGAGAATACGCAGTTCATCGATATAAGTGCGCCGGCGCTGGAAAAACTGCGCGCGCGCGGCGGCTCGGGGACGCTCGGCTCCATCACCGCCCTGCCCTACGGCGATGCGGGTTTCGACCTGATCTGCGCCTTCGACGTGATCGAGCACGTCGACAACGACGAGCGCGCCCTTGCGGAACTCTCGCGCGTGGCGGCGTCCGGGGCGGCGCTGATCACCTCGATGCCGCTGCATCCCGCGCAGTGGTCGGGGTTCGACGCTTTCGTCGGCCACCGGCGCCGCTACGAGCCGGCAGAACTGATGGACAAGCTCGCGCGACACGGCTTCGCGGTAGAGCGCAGCGCCGCGTTCGGGATGCAGCCGAAATCCTCGCGCCTAAACGACCTCGGAATGTGGTTCCTGATCCACCGGCGCGCGCAGGCGATGTGGATGTACAACCGCGTGATGATGCCGCTGGGTGTGCGCTTTCAGAAACCGCTGGCGATGGCACAGGGCCTGATCGACACCGCCGAGGTCGGGGAAGTCCTGCTCCTTTGCCGTCACCGAGGCCGCTAGAACGGAATATCGTCTTCCATGTCGTCGAACTTGCCCGCCGGCTTCTTGGCGGCCTTGCCCTCGCCCGCGGCGGCGGGCTCTTTTACTTCCCGGGCGGCCGCGTCACCCGCCCCTTGCCGGCTGCCGAGCATCTGCATGCGGTCGGCGACGATTTCGGTTGTAGTGCGTTCCTTCCCCTCTTTGTCCTGCCACTTGCGCGTGCGCAAGGATCCCTCGATGTAGACCTGCGAGCCCTTCTTGAGATACTCGCCGGCGATTTCCGCGAGGCGGCTGAAGAACACCACGCGGTGCCATTCGGTGCGTTCCTGTTTTTCGCCGCTCGTCTTGTCCTTCCAGGTATCCGTGGTGGCGACCGAGATGTTGGTGATCGCCCCGCCCTCGGGGGCGTAGCGCGTCTCGGGATCGCGCCCCAAATTGCCTACCAAAATGACTTTGTTGACCGATGCCATTTAATCTTCTCCTCCGATAATTTCCGTCGCCGCCCGTTCGTCGAACGATTCAGGATACACCCGTAGTCGGGCGATGCCTTCCTCCGGCACCACCACCGCTTCGCGCACGCCGCGCAGACGAACGAGCTTCTCGCGCAACGCGACCGGATCGGCCCCCGCGCCCACCGGGAAGACCCGCTCCGCAGATTCACCCGGGATGCGCATTCGCCATGCCGTCCCCAGCCATAACGCGACAATCGCGATTCCGAATACAAAGACCGCGGAATCGCCGAAACGCCGGCCAGCGCTTCAGGCCTTCGAGGAAACCGCGTCCAGCTCGCCGGCGGCGCGGGCCTTCTTCCCATGTATAGCGGCAAGTCTCGCCCTCCTCCCCATGCCGACCCCGGCGACCGGGGTCCGGACACTGATGGAGCTAGCGGAGGTGGCACGGAATTTCGTATAGTAGCGGGTTGGGCTTTTCTCACCGAACGGTTTTGATGGACCAGATCCGCATCCGCGGCGCACGCACGCACAACCTGAAGAACCTGAACGTCGATCTGCCGCGCAACCGGCTGATCGTGATCACCGGGCTTTCCGGCTCGGGGAAATCTTCGCTCGCCTTCGACACGCTCTACGCGGAAGGCCAGCGCCGCTACGTCGAGTCGCTCTCGGCCTACGCGCGCCAGTTCCTGCAGCTGATGGAAAAGCCCGACGTCGACCTGATCGAGGGCCTCTCGCCCGCGATCTCGATCGAGCAGAAGGCGGCGAGCCACAACCCGCGCTCGACCGTCGGAACCATCACGGAGATCCACGACTACCTGCGACTGTTGTATGCGCGCGTCGGGACCCCCTACTGCCCGGTGCACAAGCTGCCCCTGCAGGCACAGTCGGTGTCGCAGATGGTTGATCACGCGCTGGCGCTTCCCGAGGACACCAAGCTCATGATCCTCGCGCCCATCGTCGCGAGCCGCAAGGGCGAGCAGCACGAGCTGGTCGCGGAGCTGCGCGCGCAGGGGTTCGCGCGCCTGCGCGTCGACGGCAGGGTTCATGAAATCGACTCGCTCCCCAGACTTTCCAAGAACATCAAGCACTCGGTGGACGTGGTCGTCGACCGCCTGAAAGTGCGCCCCGACGCGAAACAGCGCCTGGCGGAATCCTTCGAAACGGCGCTCAAGCACGCCGGCGGCCGCGCGGTGGTGCTCGAGCTCGATTCGGGCCGCGAGCACCTCTTCCTCTCCCTCGCGAGCGGCGCGATCAAGGGCTGGGACCGGCGCAATCAGTTCTATTTCCAGATGCTCACGAGCCTCGCCGCGCATTTCCGGTTCGACGTCGAGGCGCCGTTCGAGAAACTCCCCGAGCCGGTCCAGACGCTCGTGCTCTACGGCGCTGGGGAGAAAATCCCGTTCTCCTACTTGAGCGAGCGCGGCCGCACGGTGGTGAAGGAGCACGCCTTCGAGGGCATCCTGCCCAGCCTCGAGCGTCGCTACAAGGAAACCGACTCTTTGGTGGTGCGCGAGGAGCTCGCGAAATACCTGAACTCCAAGGCCTGCCCCTCGTGCGGGGGGACGCGGCTCCGCCCGGAGGCGCGGCACGTCAAGATCGACGACCGCGCGATTTTCGAGGTGAGCGCTTTCCCCATGAAGGAGGCGCTCGAATTCTTCCGCCGGCTCAAGCTCGAAGGCGCGAAGCAGGCCATCGCCGAGAAAATCGTCAACGAGATCATCGCGCGGCTCAACTTCCTCAACAACGTCGGCCTCGACTACCTGTCGCTCGACCGCGCCGCGGACTCGCTCTCGGGCGGCGAGGCGCAGCGCATCCGCCTCGCGAGCCAGATCGGCTCGGGACTCACCGGCGTCATGTACGTGCTCGACGAGCCCTCGATCGGCCTGCACCAGCGCGACAACGCGCGCCTCCTCGCCACGCTCAAGCACCTGCGCGACATCGGCAACACCGTCATCGTGGTCGAGCACGACGAAGAGGCGATCAACTCGGCCGATCACGTCCTCGACATGGGACCGGGAGCGGGCGAGCACGGCGGCCAGGTGGTCGCGGAGGGCCCGCCCGAGCAGATCCGCAGGAACCCCGCCTCCCTCACCGGCCAGTATCTCTCGGGCGCGCTCGAGATCGCAGTGCCCAAGAACCGCCGCCGCTTCGACAAGACGCGGGTCCTGAGGCTGAAGGGCGCGCGCGGGAACAATCTCAAGAATATCGACCTCGTGCTGCCTGTGGGCCTGTTCGTGTGCGTGAGTGGAGTCTCGGGCTCGGGCAAATCGACACTCGTCAACGACACGCTCTATCACGCCGTCGCGCGCGAGCTCTACGGTTCGACGCACGAGCCCGCCGCGCACGATTCGGTCAAAGGGCTGGAATTCTTCGACAAGGCGGTGAGCGTCGACCAGAGCCCGATCGGCCGCACCCCTCGCTCCAACCCCGCGACTTACACGGCGCTCTTTACGCCGATCCGCGAGCTTTTCGCGGGCGTGCCGATGGCGCGCGAGCGCGGCTACGGGGCGGGGCGCTTCTCCTTCAACGTGAAGGGCGGGCGCTGCGAGGCCTGCCAGGGCGACGGCGTCATCAAGGTCGAGATGCATTTCCTTCCGGATATCTACGTGCCGTGCGACACCTGCCACGGCAAGCGCTACAACCGCGAGACGCTCGAAGTCCAGTTCAAGGGAAAGAACGTCCACGAGGTTCTGCAGATGACGGTGCAATCCGCGTACGAGTTCTTCAACGCCGTCCCCGCGGTGGAGCGCAAACTCCAGACCCTGCTCGAAGTGGGCCTGGGCTACATCCAGCTCGGCCAGCCCGCCACCACGCTCTCGGGCGGAGAGGCGCAGCGGGTCAAGCTCTCCCTCGAGCTCTCCAAGCGCGACACCGGACGCACGCTCTACATTCTGGACGAGCCGACCACCGGCCTGCACTTCAAGGACATCGACCTGCTGCTCTCGGTGCTGCATCGCCTGCGCGACGCGGGCAATACCGTGGTCGTCATCGAGCACAATCTGGATGTGATCAAGACCGCCGACTGGATCATCGACCTCGGGCCCGAGGGCGGCGAAGGCGGCGGGCGCATCCTCGCTCAGGGGACGCCCGAGGACGTGGCCGCCCTGGACGCGAGCTTCACCGGCCGATACCTGCGCAACGTGCTGGAAAAAAGGGTGAGGCGCGCGGCCTAGCCTAGAGCTTGGCCTTCTTCCCCACCGGCGGCAGCGGGCGCCCCGGCCGCGTCAGGATTTCCGGCCGCAGGATCTCGTCGAGCTGTTCCTTCGAGAGCAGTTTTTTTTCCAGAACCAGATCGTATACGATCCTGCCGGTGGCAAGCGCCTCCCGCGCCACCTCGCTCGCCGCGGAATAACCGATATAGGGATTGAGCGCGGTCACCAGACCGATCGACTCGCGGACAGTCTGCGCCATGCGCTCGCGGTTCGCGGTGATGCCGGTCACGCAGCGCTCGCGCAGGGTGTCGCACCCGTTGCGCAAATGCACCAGGCTCTTGAACAGGCTGTGGGCGATGACCGGCTCGAAGGCGTTCAGCTGCAGCTGCCCCGCTTCCGCGGCAAAGCTCACCGTCACGTCGTTGCCGATGACTTCGAATGCGATCTGGTTCACGACCTCCGGGATGACCGGGTTGACCTTGCCGGGCATGATGGAGGATCCCGCCTGCACCGGCGGCAGGTTGATCTCGCCGAGGCCGGCGCGTGGACCCGAGGACAGCAGCCGCAGGTCGTTGCAGACTTTGGAAAGCTTCACCGCGATCCGTTTCAGCACGCCCGAGAGCTGCACGTAGGCGCCCGCGTCCTGCGTCGCTTCGACGAGATTCGGAGCCGTCACGAGCCGGATGCCCGTGATTTCCGCGAGCCGCCTGCACACCAGCGCCGCGTAGTCGGGGTGGGCGTTGATGCCGGTGCCGATGGCGGTCGCCCCCAGGTTGATCTCGGTGATGAGCAGCGCCGCCTCCCTCAAGCGCTCCTCGTCCTCCTCGAGCATCACGGCATACGTGCTCAATTCCTGGCCGAGCGTCATCGGCACGGCGTCCTGGAGCTGCGTTCGCCCCATCTTCAGGACGTCGGCGAACTCCTGCGCCTTGGCTTCGAAGGCACGGCGGAGCTCCTGCATGGCTGCGCCGAGGCGGTCGATCGCGAAATGCAGTGCCACCTTGACGGCCGTAGGGTAGACGTCGTTGGTGCTCTGGCTCATGTTGACGTCTTCGACCGGGTGAAGATGCTGGTACTCGCCGCGCTTGTGGCCGAGCAGCTCGAGCGCGCGGTTGGCGATGACCTCGTTCGCGTTCATGTTGGTCGAAGTACCGGCCCCGCCCTGGATGACGTCCACGAGGAAATGATCGAGGAGCTCGCCTTCGCCGATCTCCTCGCAGGCCCGCTCGATCGCGCCGGCCTTGCCGTCCGGAAGCAGTCCGAGGGCATTGTTCGCGAGCGCCGCCGCCTGCTTGACGCAGGCGAGCGCGCGCACGAGGTCCGGGTAGATGGAGATCGCAGTCCCCGTGATGGGAAAGTTTTCCAACGCCCGCAGCGTGTGGATACCGTAATAGGCGTCGGCAGGGACCGCGCGGTCTCCGAGGAGATCGTGTTCGATGCGCGTCGGCGCCTGGTTCATGTCGCGCTCCTTCTGGAAGCAGGAGATCGAATTCTAGTCCGCCCGGGGCGTTTTGCCCTCGCGCGGTCGGCCCCTGCCGCTTGGACAAGGAACGGGGGACTCCCGTAGAATCGTGCAGCCTCCCCCACCCATCCAGCCGCCGACTCGAACGGCCCACAAGGAGACCGACATGTCCCGACCGATCACGCTGATTCTTGCCGCCCTCGCCCTGTCCGTCGCAGCTCCCGCCGCGGCGCAGGAAGGCACCCTGAAAAAAATCAAGGACAGCGGCTCGATCACCATCGGACACCGCGACGCCTCCATCCCGTTCTCCTACTACGACGACCAACAGAAGCCGGTCGGCTACGCGGTGGATCTGTGCCTGCGGATCGTGGACGCGGTGAAGAGCGAGCTGAAGATGCCCAAGCTCGACGTCAAGTACCAGCTCGTCACCTCGGCGAACCGCATCCCGCTGATGGCGAACGGAACGATCGACTTGGAGTGCGGCTCGACCACCAACAACCTCGCGCGCCAGGAGCAGGTGTGGTTCACGATCACGCACTTCGTCACCGCCAATCGCTGGGTGGCGAAGAAATCCTCCAACATCAAGTCGCTCGCCGACCTGAAGGGCAAGACCATCGTCTCGACCGCCGGCACGACCAACATCAAGCAGATGACCGAGATCAACGCCGCGCAGAACCTCGGCATGGCAAGACCATCGTCTCGACCGCCGGAACGACCAACATCAAGCAGATGACCGAGATCAACGCCGCGCAGAACCTCGGCATGAACATCATCTCGGCAAACGGCCATCCCGAGGCATTCCAGATGGTCGAGACCGGCCGCGCGGTGGCTTTCGCGATGGACGACATCCTGCTCTACAGCCTCGCCGCCCAGTCGCGCAGCCCCGGCGACTACGCGATCTCGGCCGAGGCGACCTCGGTCGAGCCTTACGGGATCATGCTGCGCAAGGACGACGCCGCGTTCAAGAAGGTCGTCAACGCGGCCATGACCAACATCTACAAGTCGGGGCAGATCAACGCGGTCTACGAGAAGTGGTTCCAGAAGCCGATTCCGCCCAAGGGGCTGAACCTGAACATCCCGATGAGCGACCAATTCAAGAAGGTGGTCGCGAATCCGACCGATTCCGGAGACCCGGCGGCGTATAAGTAGCTTCCCGTAGGCACGCGGGAGGGGCGTGAACTACAACTGGCACTGGAAGGTCCTGCTCGAGACCGAGCCGGGAGGGTCGGGAACCTATCTCCATTACCTGATCGTCGGCCTGGGCTGGACTCTCGCCACCGCTCTTGCCGCCTGGGTGATCGCGCTTGCGATCGGCGCGCTGGTCGGCACGCTGCGCACCACGCCGCTGAAATGGGTGGTGCGCCTTGGCAATCTCTACGTCGAGGTCTTCCGCAACGTGCCGCTGATCGTGCAGATGTTCCTGTGGTTTTTCGTCTTCCCCGAATTTCTGCCGAAAGCGCTCGGCGACTGGATCAAGCAGATGCCGCCGCCCTGGGGGTCGTACGTCCCGGCGGTGCTGTGCCTCGGCATCTTCACTTCGGTGCGCGTCGCCGAGCAGGTCCGCGCCGGAATCAATTCCCTGCCGCGCGGCCAGCGCATGGCCGGCATCGCGATGGGGCTGACTGAAACGCAGACCTACCGCTCCGTCATTCTGCCGCAAGCCTTCCGCATCATCCTGCCGCCGCTCACCTCCGAGTTCATGAACGTCATCAAGAACTCGTCGGTCGCGCTGACCATCGGGCTCCTCGAGCTCACCGGGCGCGCGCGCTCGATGCAGGAGTTCAGCTTCAGGGTGTTCGAAGCGTTCACCGCGGCGACGGTGATCTACCTGCTCACGAACCTGATCGTGGTGGTGCTGATGCGCTCGCTCGAGAAGAGAGTGCGCGTGCCCGGCCTGATCGCGGTTGCCGGCGCGCCGCAGGCGGGACATTGATGTCCGGTTTTGATTTCGACGTCATCCAGCGCTCCTGGGTCTACCTCTTCAGGGAGGGGATGAGCTTCACGCTCACGCTCACGGCGCTGGCGATGACCGGAGGCGTCGTCTTCGGCACCCTGCTCGCGATGATGCGGCTCTCGAGCATCAAACCCGTGGCTATCCTTGCGGGCGCGTACGTCAACCTGATGCGCTCGATCCCGCTGGTGCTGGTGATCTTCTGGTTCTTCTTCCTCGTGCCCTACATCGGCGCCTGGATCCTGGACTACTGGCAGACGATGGCGAGGATCGTCCTGCCGCAGGCGTTCCGCAACATGCTGCCGGTGCTGCTCACCCAGACCATCATCCTGTTCCAGGACACCTCGCTCGTGTACGTGATCTCGGCCACCGACTTCCTCGGCGCCGCCGCGAAAGTCGCCAACCGCGACTACCGCCTGGTCGAGATGTACAGCTTCGTGGCGGTGGTGTATTTCGTGGTTTCGTACGGGCTGTCGACCCTGGTCAGGCGGCTCCAGGAACGCATCGCAATCATCAAGTAGGGTCCAATGATCTCGCTCAAGAACGTCGGCAAGTGGTACGGCGGCTTCCAGGTCCTCACCAACTGCTCCACCGAAGTGAAAAAAGGCGAGGTCGTGGTCGTGTGCGGCCCCTCGGGCAGCGGCAAATCGACGCTCATCAAGTGCGTGAACGGCCTGGAGCCATTCCAGAAAGGCGAAATCACGGTCGACGGTATTTCGGTCGGCGACCCGAAGACCGACCTGCCGAAGCTGCGCTCCAGGATCGGCATGGTGTTCCAGAACTTCGAGCTCTTCCCGCACATGAGCGTGACCCGCAATCTGACGCTCGCGCAGGTCAAGGTGCTCGGGCGCACGCCGGAGGAGGCGACGCAGAAGGGCTTGAAGCTGCTCGAGCGCGTGGGCCTCGCCGCCCACAAGGACAAGTATCCCGGCCAGCTCTCCGGGGGCCAGCAGCAGCGCGTCGCGATCGCGAGGGCGCTCGCCATGGATCCGATCGCGATGCTGTTCGACGAGCCCACCTCGGCGCTCGACCCGGAGATGATCAACGAGGTGCTCGACGTCATGGTCGAGCTTTCCTGTCCAAGATTCTGCATCACTGACCCTCTCCTCCCGGAGGGAGCATGGCCGACCGGAACGTCAAGCTGCTGTTCGCCCTGTTTGCGCTGTCGGGCTTTACCGGGCTCATATACGAATCGGTCTGGTCGCACTACCTGAAGCTCTTCCTCGGCGCGGCGGCGTTCGCCCAGTCGTTCGTGCTCGCCGCTTTCATGGGCGGAATGGCGCTCGGGGCGTGGCTCGCGAGCCGCTGGAGCGCGCGCTTGAAGAACCTGCTCGCCGCCTACGGCTGGATCGAGGCTGCGATCGGCGTGGCGGCGCTTATATTCCACGAGTCATTCCTGCTGTTGACGCAGCTTTCGCTCGACCAGGTGATACCGGCGCTCGGTTCGCCGGCGGCGGTCGAGGTCTACAAGTATTCGCTGTGCGCCGTGTTGATCGTTCCCCAGACGCTGCTGCTCGGCATGACTTTCCCGCTCCTCTCCGGCGCGGTGATCCGGCGCGGACCCGGATCGAGCGGCCATCATCTGGCGATGCTCTACTTCAGCAACTCGATCGGCGCGGCCGCCGGAGCGCTCGCCGCCGCGTTCCTGCTGATCGGCTGGCTCGGAATGCCGGGCACGATGCGGTTCGCGGGAGCGCTCAACCTCACCCTCGCCGCCGCGGTTCTCGCCATCGCACGCCGGGACGAGCCTGCCGCCGTCACCACGGCACCCTCCGGCGGCTGGGCGCCGTCCGCGAGCTCCGTGGTCCGCTTGTTTCTCGCAGGGGCCTTCGTCACCGGTCTTGCCTCGTTCATCTACGAGATCGTCTGGATCAGAATGTTGTCGCTGGTGCTCGGCTCGTCGTTCCACGCGTTCGAGCTGATGCTCTCGGCCTTCATCACCGGTCTCGCGCTCGGGGGCCTGTGGATCCGCCGCCGCCTCGACCGGCTCGCCGACCCGGTGCGCTTCGCGGGCCTGGTGCAGGTCTTTATGGGCCTTTCAGCGCTCGCTACGGTTTTCGTCTACCACTGGACATTCGACTGGATGGCGTGGGTGCTCGGCGTGCTCCAGCGCAACGACAGCGCCTATCCGGTGTTCAACCTGTTCGGCCACGCGCTGGCGTTCGCGGTGATGCTGCCCGCGACTTTCCTTGCCGGGATGACGCTGCCGCTCTTCACGCAAGTGCTCCTGCGCGGCGGGCGCGGCGAGCGCGCCATCGGCCAGGTGTACGCCGCAAACACCCTCGGCGCCATCGCCGGCGTGCTGCTCGCCGTGCATGTGCTGATGCCCGCCCTCGGGCTCAAGCTCGGCATGGTGATCGGTGCCGCCACCGACATACTGCTCGGCACCTGGCTGCTGCGCTACTCGCAGGCGGCATCGCGGCGCATCCATGCGTTCGCCGCGGTCATCCTCGGCATGCTCGCCGCGACGGCAACGGCGCGCGCCGCGATCCTGGAGCCCGAGCGCCTTTCCTCCGGGGTCTTCCGCCACGGCCGGGCCGCGCCCGGGTTCGGCCCGGTGTCCTTCTACCGCGACGGCAAGACGGCATCGGTCGCGGTGCGAGGCACGGAGGGCGTCCTGTCGATCTCCACCAACGGCAAATCGGACGCAGAGATTCGCCTCGACGCGAATCAGCGACCGACGCAGGACGAGTACACCATGACCTTGCTCGGGGCGCTGCCTTTGCTCGTCAAGCCGGATGCGAAGACTTTCGCCAACATCGGCTGGGGTTCGGGCCTGACCGTCGAGGTTACGCTGTCGCACAGCGGCCCTGCGGTGATCGATACCGTCGAGATCGAGCCGGCCATGGTCGCCGGAGCGCGCTCGTTCTTTCCCCGGGTCGACCGCGCCTACCGCGATGCGCGCAGCCATGTGTACTTCGAGGATGCGAAGAGCTATTTCGCCCGTCACAGGAAACTCTACGATGTGATCACGTCCGAACCCTCCAATCCCTGGGTCAACGGCGTCGCCGGCCTCTTCACCACCGAGTTCTACAGGGATACCAAGCGCTACCTCGCGCCGGGAGGCGTGTTCGTGCAGTGGCTGCACGTTTACGAATTCAACGACCGGCTGCTCGGCTCCATTGTTTCGGCTCTCGGCGAAAATTTCGCGGACTATGAAATCTACGAATCGAATCCCGGCGACCTGCTGGTCGTCGCGGTCGCGGAAGGCCGGGTGCCGCCCCCGGGCCCGCTGCCCAAGAAGGAGGAGGCGTTCATGGGGCAACTCCGCCGGATCGGCGTCACGCGCTCCGAGGAGATCGCCGTGCGCAGTCTCGGCGCCAAGGAGCAGATCGGCCCGCTCTTCGCCGCGCTCGGTGCG
>WNFI01677319.1_pt1 | contig 20892 bp, 18 predicted proteins | sample 5400471 | NCBI WGS metagenome assembly WNFI01 (sample SAMN13153348, study PRJNA577476) | soil metagenome | isolation source: 100 cm saprolite on Douglas fir-dominated hillslope | place: USA:California | collected 2013-09-17
CCGGCTGCCTCTGTGTGGGACATCCAAGCGGTGCTTGTGGGTAACTTCACGCTTGGCAAGGTGGCGGTAATCTTCGGCACGTTGTTCCCCGCCTGCGCAACCGCTCTGTCGGTCTGTGCGACTTTCGCCCTGATGAAATAGAGTCGAGGATTCAGGCGCGACAGTTGGCTGTAAACTTTGCTGACTTGCTGCAAGGCGTCCCGGATCTGGTCGAAGTATTCCCTGACGGAAGACGTGGGCCCCAAGCTTTCGTTGTTTTCTAGCGAGGGCTGAACGCGCACAATGAGCTTGTTCACCCGGTCATACAGTTCATCGAGTTGGTATTGCTCGTCGAGGGCTGCGGGATTTTTTTCCATGGCCTGATCTGTGATGGCGATTGGGCCCAGAGCATTGAAGAACGTATACCGACCCCAAGTGCCGGGCCCGAAGAAATTCAAATAGGCTTTCTCGAAGCTCTGAGCCGCTTTGAGCCGTTCCTTGACGCTTTCGGCTGATCTTCCTTGGATCAGTCCCCAACGTGAATACTGCAAACCGGCGGTGTAACGTGGGATGTGAACACCCTCTTGGTAGAGCCACACCTGCCATTGCCGATCGGTTCGATAAGAAGAAAAGTCGTCCGCAACTTGCAGGGTCGTGCCGTTGAAAACATAGTAGTTGGTGTAGTTGGTTTGCTCTTGGGCACGCACAGTTACAACGGCTGCGAGCAGCGAGACGCTAAGAACGAAGAGAGAATGCTTTCGCATGAGCTTCCGCCTTTCGAGGGCTGGGTCAGTTCCCCAGGACGAACCTTATTCAAAATGCCGCCCGTGCTGTCATCGGCGGCGACGGGCGTCACGGCACCCACGCGGCTGCATCTGAATCACACCGGGACCCGTTCCTCATTCGGTAGATGCAGCTTGGGCGACAGAGAGTCGGTGTCGTCGAATATTTCTAGTGACCCTTCGGGCGAGACCGCAGACTCACAGCAATGCCGAGTTCGGCGTCAATCTGCGTGGTCTTGCCCCAGTTCACTTGGTTGAGATCGAAAGTTCCTTCTGTGCCGCTTCTGAGCGCGTAGAAGAGGCGGTCGCCTTCGACCCAATAATCAGTGACGCCGTAGATCGTTCCATCTTTAAGCGCGATCAAAGTAAGCTGCGGCAGGCGGCTCACGGCTTCGCTATTGGAATCCGTCAGGACCCCTGGCGCGGGCTTCGTTAAGAGGGCATTGGCCGGTTCGCTCTGCATCGCGGGAATGCTCGGAAGAGCGTAGCGAATGGGCAACGAACTGTTCATCGGCCTTTCCGACCAGTCCGTTGGCGCTCTCCACGTTCTCCGGTCTGCCGAGGCCGCTGCCATCGGCCGCCAATTGGCAGCAGCGAGTGGCACGACCACATCGTCCATCAGGCGCAAAGTTACTTCCGTTTCTCCCTTGAGCTCGGGGCGTGGGCCCCGTGCCGGCAGCGTCAGGAGCTTCCACGGCCAGAGCGGAGGGACCAACCACTCAATCGCATCGCGCTTTGGGTGCCCGTGGCCGACAATCTTGCCTTCCTTGTCCACGCGATAGCCGCTCACGGCCAAAATCTTGCCTGGAACCGGCAGGGCCGTATCCGGCAAGGAGATGTGGTCAAATTCGAGCTTCAACCAGCCTTTGCCCAAGAAATGGCCGGGATCCGTTTCAGCCGCGAGGCGTCCAGCCAGATACGCGCCACGCGAAAACGCGACGCGCCCGAACTGCTGCACGCCACGCGCGCGACAGATTACGGGGTCGCCCACCTGGGCGGAAGCGGAGGACAAATTGGGCTCGTCGAGCGTACAGCTAAGCAACGTTCCGGCCGGCAGCCTAACTTCCTGCGCGTTCGCCCTTTGCTGCAAACTCAAAACCAGCGACGCAAACAATAAACATGGGAATAAATTCTTCACGACCCACCTCCGAGTCGGGGGTCAGCTGGTGCGGGTTAGGCCTTATAGCGGAGAGCAAGAGGAAGAACAGGGACAACCTTGCGGAAAAGCCAGCTTAACTCCCAGAGGTTTGCAATCGTCAATTTACTCCTCCTGCGTGCGCTCGGCAAGAGGACGCGATGGCATTCCGCGGTGCAATGAGGATCGCGTCGTGTTTCATAGGCCTAGCTCTTGCGGAGTTTTGGCGAACCACAAGACTAGAGGAAGGCTAGAACGTGTATAACATGCCTGAATTGCGGGAGTTCACTCACAGGTCGCGGGCGAAGAGAATCCTTGAGTCTGTCTTACTAGCGGTGATTTTCATGCGCCCTTTTCGGTGCGCGGAATGCGATTCCCGTTTTTTTCGCTGGTCCACTGCCAAAAAGCCGATCCAATCAAAACAGCCGAAAACTCGCCTTGAATTTAGTACAAAAAACTCGGTCTGGTCAGTGAGTCTGTCGCGGCAACCGCAAGTCTGATTGAGAACTCGATTGACGAAGCCGAGCGCCGGACATGGTTCTTGTCAGAGACAGTTAGCTTCTAATTGGCCCGGAACGTTAAAGCTTTTGCAGGTGCAGTCAGGAAGAATCAGAATTCGGAAAAAGGAGAAACTCAAATGCCTTACGTCACTGTCGGGACGGAAAATTCTGGAAACATCGATTTGTCCTATGAAGATCACGGCGCAGGCAAACCGGTCGTCCTGATCCACGGTTATCCACTCAGCGGCCGCGCCTGGGAAAAGCAGGTCCCGGTCCTACTGGGTGCGGGTTATCACGTCAGCAACTACGACCGAAGAGGATTCGGCCAGTCCAGCCAGCCCTATAGCGGCTACGACTATGACACCTTCGCAGAGGATCTACACAAGCTCGTTACCAAACTCGACTTGCGTGACTTCACGCTGGTCGGCCATTCGATGGGCGGTGGCGAGGTGGCCCGCTATATGGGCAAGTACGGAACCAAGGACGTGAGCAAGGCCGTCTTCATCTCCGGGGTTCCGCCATACCCCGAGATCGTCAACCGTGAACTGCTGAACTTTCTTGGGGAGGGAAAGTCAGCGCAGAAGTCTGCCGCAGCTCCCAGGTAGCGGAAGCTCAGCGCACCGGGGCAGGCAGTAGCCAAAGCTGCGGCCTGCCTGCGCGCGTAAATCGGATATTCCGGATGAATATTGTTCGCCCTATTCTTGTCACGGGAGCTGCAGGCCGCTTAGGAGCAGTTGGTCGCACCGTTGTGCAAATCCTTCTCCAACGCGGCCTGCCCGTCCGCGCGCTTGTCCGCCGGACTTACGTTGTCAGCGCAGTGATTGCTCTCTATCTCAATGTCTTCGTTCTGATCGTGCAGCTTTTCGAAAGGTGCAAGGGATGAAAGCCATGGCACCGACGCAATCCGAACCACCATTCAAATTGGCCCCGCTTTTCGTGCTGGTGATTTTCGTCCTGCTTGGCATTTTCGCGGCAAAGAAGTTCGCCGACGAACAAATCCATACGGCTTGACCGACCAGATCGGTTTTAGCCAATGGATTTGAGGACCCTTGCAGTGAAGAGCGCGGAAGCCTAGCATGTCGATTATAGCGTAAGGGCACGCTGCCGGGGGAGAAGATGAACACACTTTCGAAATACAAACTCTGGATAGGCGGAGCGTTTTGCTTGGTCGTCATCGGCCTGATTATTGGAGCGACACGCCCAAAGCACGTATCCGGAGCGCAGCCGGGCGCTTCGCCGGACGTTGAGGTCGTGCAGGTTGACCAGAAGGATGTTCCGATTTTTGGCGAGTGGATCGGCACGCTCGACGGATTCACAAATGCCGACGTCAGGGCGCAGGTCACGGGCTACTTACTGCGGCAAGGTTACCAGGAAGGCGCATTTGTCAAGAAGGGTCAGTTACTCTTCGAGATTGACCCGCGGCCCTTTCAGGCCGCGCTCGACCAAGCCGAAGGGCAGTTAGCGCAGGCCAAGGCCTTGCTTGCCAACGCCCGGGCAGTGCAAGGCAGAACTCAGCTTGATGTAGAGCGTTACACCCCGCTGGCCAAAGAACAGGCAGCGAGCCAGCAGGATCTCGACAATGCCGTTCAGAATAACTTGGCCGCCAAGGCCACAGTGGCGACAGCCGAGGCGCAGATCAAAACCGACGAGGCGGCCGTCGAAACGGCCAAGATCAACCTCGATTTTACCCGCCTCGTTGCACCCATCGACGGCATCGCTGGGCAGGCTCAGCTTCAGGTGGGTGCCCTGGTCAATCTAAGCAGTGGGCCGGTGACCTCCGTATCCACCGTCGATCCTATCAAGGTTTATTTCACCGTGGGCGAGCCTCAGTATCTCGCATGGCGAAAACGCTTCCCGACAGAGTCCAGCCGTCTGGCGGCCGACAAGAATCTGCGCCTCCAACTGATTTTGGCGGACGGCTCAACCTATCCTTCCGAGGGCTCTTTCTACTTCGCGGACCGCCAAGTCAATGTGGGCACCGGCGCAATTCGGATCGCCGGGTTGTTTCCCAATCCGGGAAATATTCTGCGGCCCGGCGGTTATGGCAAAGTTCGCGCTGTCATCCGGCTCCAACAGGGTGCGCTGGTTGTTCCTCAGCGCGCGGTGTCAGAACTCCAAGGAGGTTACCAGGTTGCCGTTGTAGGCGGCGACGACAAAGTGAGCATTCGAACGGTCACGGTCGGTGACCGCGTTGGTACCCAGTGGGTTATTGCAGAAGGGCTGAAACCAGGCGAAAGAGTCGTCGCCGAGGGCGTTCAGAAGGTGCGCGCGGGCGCGCAAGTGAACCCCAAGCCCTTTAACATGCAAGCGAAGGACAGATAATCCAATGTCAAAATTCTTCATCAATCGCCCCATTGTCGCCATGGTGATTTCCATCGTCCTGGTGCTTGTTGGCTCCCTCACCATTTTGGCTTTGCCGGTGGCCCAGTTTCCCAGCATCGCTCCGCCGGAGATTCAAATCCTGGCCACTTATATCGGGGCGGACGCCCAGACCCTGGAGCAATCCGTTGCCACCCCCATCGAGCAGCAGATGAGCGGCGTGGACAACATGAATTACATGTATTCGCTGAATGCCACCGGCAACTCGACCACCAGCCTGATTGTGGACTTCGACGCAAAAACCGATCCGAACACCGATTACATTCTCGCGCAAAGCCGTGAAACGTTGGCCGCTTCTCAGCTTCCCGTAGACGTCACCAATTACGGAGTCACCGTTAGAAAGTCCGTCACTGCGCCGCTGACGCTGATTGCGATTTACTCTCCGCATGGAACTTATGACGCCACCTTTCTGGCGAACTACGCCTACATCAATCTCACGGATCCCATCCTGCGTTCTCCGGGCATCGGCAATGTTCAGGTATTCGGCGCCGGCCAATACGCGATGCGGCTTTGGGTGAAGCCCGATCAGTTGGCAAAGCTCGGCGTCACTGTTCCGGAGATCGTCAGCGCCATTCAAGCGCAAAACACCGTTAACCCAGCAGGGAAAGCGGGGGGCGAGCCTGCCCCCAAAGGCCAGGAATTTACTTATTCGGTTCTCGCGCAAGGGCGTCTTGTGTCGCCGGAAGAATTCGGGCAAATCGTCGTGCGCGAGACGCCCGACGGCGGGACCGTGCGCGTCCGCGACGTCGCTCGAATCGAGCTGGGTTCCCAGGACTATAGCGCCGCTGGCCGTTACAATGGGAAGCCGAGCGCTGTCATTGCCACCTACCAACTCCCCGGCTCGAACGCGGTCGATGCAGCCGCCGGCGTCAACAAGCTGATGGCGCAGATGAAACAGCGCTTCCCGGAAGACCTGGAATACGTTGTTGCGCTGGATACAACGCGCTCGGTCACGGAAGGCATGAAGGAAATCGTCGTAACGCTGCTGATCGCCCTAGCGCTCGTAATCCTAGTGGTCTACATCTTCTTGCAAGGCTGGCGCGCCACGCTGATTCCGCTGCTTGCGGTGCCAGTCTCGCTGGTCGGTACGTTCGTGCTTTTCCCGGTGTTCGGTTTCTCCATCAATACCCTTTCTCTCTTTGGTCTGGTGCTGGCGATCGGCCTGGTGGTGGACGACGCCATCGTGGTGGTTGAGGGAGTGGAACGCCACATCGAAGAGGGCATGACGCCGAAGAACGCGGCGTTGAAGGCAATGGAAGAACTTTCCGGCCCCGTTGTTGGCATCGCTCTGGTTCTCTCCGCCGTATTCGTGCCGACAGCCTTCATTCCCGGAATCACCGGGAAGCTGTACCAGCAATTCGCCGTCACCATCGCGATTTCCGTTCTGCTTTCCGCTTTCAATGCACTCACGCTTAGTCCCGCGCTCGCCGCACTACTGCTGAAGCCGAAGGAACCTAGCCAGGGATTATTAAGGAGATTTTTTGACTGGTTTAACCGCGTCTTTGAGCGGGCCACAGATGGATATGTACGTTGGAGCGCGGTATTGGTCCGAAAGACCGTCGTCGTGGTCGTGCTGCTCCTAGTCTTTTGCGTAGCGGCCGGGTTTTTTGCCAACCGAATCCCCTCGAGCTTTCTTCCCGACGAAGATCAAGGTTATGCCTACGTGAACGTGCAACTTCCAAACGGAGCTTCGTTGGAACGCACGACGGCCGTCACCGCTGATGTGGAAAAAATCCTGATGAATACGCCGGGGGTCCAACACGTGACCTGCTTCGTGGGCTTCAGTTTGCTCAGTTTTGTTCGCACCAGTTACAACTCGACCTTTTTTGTGACCTTCAAGCCTTGGGACGAGCGCACGACAAGAGCCGAGCAATTTCAGTCGCTCAAAGCGAATCTGAACCGGCAGTTGAGCAGATTGCCCACAGCAGTTGCCTTCGGTTTTTCCCCGCCCGCCATTCCGGGCGTCGGCACTGCGGGCGGGTTTACGTTCATTCTCGAAGACCGTTCGGGCAGCGAAATTCAGTTCCTTGCCAAAAACCTGGGCATTTTTCTGGAAGCTGCCCGAAAACGGCCCGAAATCGCCAGCCTCAGCACCACTTTTTTGGCAAGCGTCCCGCAGGAGTTTGTCCAAGTAGACCGCGACAAAGTGCTGAAACAAGGTGTGGCCCTCAACGATGTCTACCGTACCATCCAGGCCTTCATGGGCGGCTATTTCATCAACTATTTCAATCGCTTTGGCCGCCAGTGGCAGGTCTATATCGAAGCGGAAGGCGAAGACCGCGCCAAGGCGGAAAACGTCGGGCAGTTCTATGTCCGCAACAACAAGGGAGAGAACGTCCCCCTCTCCACTCTTGCCACTATCAAGCCGCGCCTCGGGCCGGAATTTACCTTGCGCTTCAACGAGTACCGCTCCGCGCAAATCAACGGGAGCGCCGCGCCGGGCTTCAGCGCGGACCAGGCCACGGCCGCCCTCGAGGACGTTTTCAAGCAGACGATGCCGCGCGAGATGGGTTTCGACTATTCGGGTATGTCGTTTCAGGAACAGAAAGCGCGGCAAGGTGTGCCCGCCCCAGTGATCTTTGGACTATCGTTGCTCTTCGTCTTTCTGATTCTGGCGGCGCTCTACGAAAGCTGGACGCTGCCCTTCAGCGTGCTCTTGAGCACGCCCGTGGCGATCTTTGGAGCCTTTGGAATCCTTTGGTTGCGCCGCGTGCTGCTCGGCGTTTTCCTGCCACCCTACCTGGTTCAGATCGAGAGCGATATCTACTCGCAAATTGGACTCGTCATGCTGATCGGTTTGGCCGCCAAGAACGCGATTCTGATTGTCGAGTTTGCCAAGGATCAGTTCGAGAAGGGAAAGCCTCTGTCAGATGCCGCGCTCGAGGGAGCCAGACTGCGTCTGCGGCCGATTTTGATGACGTCTTTCGCGTTCATTCTCGGCTGCGTGCCGCTGTGGACGGCGACCGGCGCCGGGTCGGTTGCCCGCCAAATCATGGGCACGACGGTTATCGGCGGGATGATCGCCGCCAGCGCGATTGGAATCTTCTTTGTCCCCGCGATCTTCTACTTAGTCGAGAAATGGTCGGGTGCCGGCAAGGAGCAAGCCTCGGGAACTTTGCCCGCAGAGCCTGCGCCGGCGCCGGGAGACTGAAATGGACCACCCCGGGCACGGCGTGGAGGGAGAACGGCGGAGCAACCTATGAAGAAACTAGCGCCAGTCATGTTCGCCATGTTGGTTTCGGGTTTAGTCGCTGGATGCCGAGTCGGGCCGAACTACCATAGGCCCGCCGTTCAGACTCCGACCGCGTACCGCGATCTGAGAGAAGGCCCGCAGGTCCAAGCTCAAGTAGCTTCCTACGCGGACCTTCCCTGGTGGCAAGTCTTCCAAGACCCGCAATTACAAGAACTCATCCGCACAGCCCTAAAGCAAAACTACGACTTGCAACTTGCGACGGAGCGCATCAACGCAGGGCGCGCGCAGGTTGCCGTAACGCGTTCCGCTCTATTCCCGCAGGTCCAAGGCAACGGCGATTTCAGCGGAGGGAAAGAACATAACTTCCAAACGAAATCAAATTTTCTGACCCTTACTGCCGACGCAGCGTTCCAGTTGGACTTCTTCGGTAAGCTGCGTCGCGCCACCGAGGCGTCACGCGCCCAACTCCTTGCCACAGAGGATGCGCGGCAGACGGTCATATTAACGCTCGTGAGCGACGTGGCGAGTGACTATTTCGCGCTCCTGCAACTTGACCTTCAGCTCCAAATCACGCACGAGACCGTCAAGACGCAGGAAGACTCGGTGAAGCTCACCAAACTTCGCGTCCAGCACGGCGTGGCCACAAAGCTCGACGTTTTGCAGGCGCAGCAGGTTCTCGATTCGGCGAATGCGCAAATCCCCGACCTGGAGCGGCAGATCGCGCAGGAAGAAAATGCCATCAGCATTCTCCTGGGCAACTACCCGCAGGGCGTGCCACGCGGACTCCCTCTGGTTGAGCAACCTCTTCCTCCCGAAGTCCCGCCGGGCCTTCCTTCTTCTCTGATCGAACGCCGCCCAGATATTCGCGAAGCCGAGCAGAATCTGGTCGCCGCAAACGCCGAAATCGGCGTCGCCAAGGCTCAATTCTTTCCGCAAATCTCGCTGACCGGGTCCGGCGGCGGTGCTTTCGGACGCAGCAGCGCTTTCTCGAGCCTGATGAGTACGCAGCTTGGCATCTGGTCTTACGGCGCCCAGGTAAGTCAGCCCATCTTCACGGGGGGCGCCCTCCGCGGGAACCTGCGGCTGGCCAAATCGCAGCACCAGCAGGTTTTGATCGCGTACCGGCAAAGCATTCAGCGCGCTTTCGGGGACGTGTCCGATTCGCTGATTGGTTATCAGAAACTCCATCAGGTCCGGGTTCGCCAAGAGGATACCGTCGCGGACTTGCAGGAGTCCGTCCGCCTGTCCATTTTGCGCTACAAGGGAGGCACCACCACTTATCTCGAAGTCTTGGACGGCCAACGGTCGCTCTTTTCCGCTGAACTCATACTCGCGAACGCGCGAGGCAACGAGTATCAAAGTCTCGTGCAACTTTACAGGGCACTCGGCGGAGGCTGGCACCAATAGTCAGTGAACATTGCGCCCGCAGGGAAAGCTGGCGCAAAAGTCTGCCGCTGCTGCAAACCAGCAGAATCTCGACGCGGCATCGGAGGCCGCAGTCTGTGCGACCGGCTGCCATAGTGCCGTACGGCTTTCGCAACGGAATTTCAATTCAAAGGGGTCTGAAAGGAGCGTTCATGCAACGAGGAATTGATGACGGACGGGTTCCAAACCAAGGTCGTTCCCCTCGATTTGTCTCGGCTCCGGCAACTTGTAATTAACTTAGTTTCAAGGCGGTTAACCGAAGGGTTGTAAGATTCAATCTCGTTCAAGCGTCAGCTCTGGGGCTCACTGATTGCCGACAGTATCGGTCAGTCAAGCTGTCCAAAATCGGCAATTCCGAAACATCGGAAGCTCAAATTGGGGGTCCAACTTGGGGTCCAACTTGCCCGTTCTTTTGAGCCCAATTTCAGGGTTAAACGGTGCAAAATCAACCGTCGGTGTGAAAGTTAACAGCCGAACGCTCTACCATTGAGCTACCGGGGATCCGTACAGGTAGGAACGCTCGGATCATCTATGCAAGTTAGTCCAGCGAAGCACACGCAAAAGTGTCAACGAACCTCTCCAGCCACATCCATTGCTCTGTTCCCCTCACCTTGACATACCGCCATTCGCGTTGTTAACTCCCCCCGCGAGGAGACTCTTTTCCATGACACCTAAAGCGCGCATCGTCGCCGCCCTTGTGGCTGCCACTCTGACATTTGCTTCAAGCCCCGTCCTCTGGGCGCAGGATGCTTCTCATAAACTCACCGCCATGGACGAGTTCCAGTTGCAGCTTCCCGCCGACCCGCAGCTCTCTCCCGACGGAAAAAGAATCGCCTACGTGCGCCGCTTCGCCGATCCGATGACCGACAAGCGTTACTCGAATCTCTGGATCATCAATACCGACGGAACCGACCATCGCCCGCTCACCACCGGAAACCGCAGCGACGTTTCTCCGCGCTGGTCGCCGGACGGCATGCGCCTCACATACCTTTCCGACGCCGACGGCAAGCAGCAAATCTACATCCGCTCACCAATCTCGAGCAGGCCCCCGACGCCATCGCCTGGCGCGGAAACCGCTCAGCAAAGGGTATTGGAACAATCCACGAGAGACAGGTGCTGCATTCGACGAAGACGGCTGGTTTCGAACTGGCGATCTTGCGCGTTGCGACGCCGAAGGATTTTTTTACATTGCGGGTAGACGGAAGGAAATGTTCATCAGCGGCGGTGAAAACGTATATCCTGCTGAGATTGAACAAGTCTTGCTGTCCCACCCCGATGTTCAAGATGCGGCCATCATTGGTGTCCCCGACTCGAAATGGGGAGAGGTGGGCGTTGCCTACCTGGTGGTACGAAGACAAGGCGGGATCGCTGCGGAAGAAATCATCTACTTTGTGAGCACGCAGTTGGCTCGTTATAAGCTGCCAAAAGAAATTTGCTTCTTGGAAAGCCTGCCGCGTAACGCCTCCGGGAAAATACTAAAGGACGAGTTGCTTGCCAGGTACCGCTCTGCTGGATGAGTCGTCCCAGCAACTGACCCTGTTCTGATTTGACAGCGCCAATCGGCTCTTCCGATGCTTGACAATCCCTGCTCGTCGAGAGCCAGGCCTAGGGGCCGACTCTCGATCAAGGTGGGAAGCTACAACCCATAAAAATGGCGAAAACCGCCGCCTACTCGGACGTTCTACACAGCAGGACCGATTCGGAGAAGAGATCGTCCGTCGTGAAGAACACACGAATCGAGCAAATCGGTTAGGGCGGCAAATCGACGCTCTAGCTAAACCTGCTTTTATGAGGAAAGTGAGGGGTAAGGGCTGCGGTGGCTATATAGCGAAATGACTCCAGATAGTCTCCGGTTTGGTTCCTCCGAAGTGGAACATGGGGAAGCAAGCAATCGAAGAGTTGACGCTCTGTGCTGGCTACTGCTCGTAGTTTTCGACGATCTTGGGCGAACGGACTTTCGCCCCGTCGGGGTCGCGCCCAAACTCCCGGAGGGCTCGGCGCTGGCGCAATAAATCCCAACACTGGTCCAGTTCGATCTTTAGCTCCGCTAAACGCCCACGATCATCATCTGTGAGTTCGCCCTGGGCATACAGGCGCTCCTCTTCCTTGACCAAGCGGTCGATGTGGCCCAATACCGGCCGATCTTTGCTCTCGTTTGCCATAAAAATTCTCCTCGGTGAAGAGAGTTCGAGTCGCGGATGTCAGCTCTCTGTTGGCGCTAACGATTATAGCTCATTAACGGCAGTCCCTTTGGGCTGCGGTTCCTTCTCCCGCGCGCCGTGACTTCCACACAGGATGCTGCGGCAAGTGAATCGGCCTACATGTGCCACAACCTCGCCTTGCCAATCAACGGATGAGCCTGGCATGTACGGCGCCACCCGGCCACTCCACCGCATTCTTAGCGCAGGTGCGGACTCGAGTGCGCGGCACCAGCCCCGAGCTCCATTTTGTTCGAAAGCGATTTGCCCATCGCCCTCAACTGTCTCGGTCCGGGCCCAATCCCTCTGCAGCTCCCAAAGGATCCTTCGAACAGCCGGGCATTTTTCGAGGTGTGATGATTGACTCCCACCGCCGACATCCCTAAGATTCCAATAAGGCCGGAATGACAATGCCGAAGACTGCATTTTGATTGCCTAGACTTGCTTTTGTGAGGAGGGTGAGTGGCAAGGGCCGCGGTGGCTTTACAGCAAATTCAGCCCGGATAATCCACGGTTTGGGGCCTCCGATGTCGGGCATTGAAGCAAGCAACCGAAGAATGAGAGAGTTATTAAACGTCCTCGCTGCGAGCGAGGGCAGGCATCCGTCCATCCTTGACAGCGTTCACCTGATGCGCGCCGAACAACCAATGGCGCGCAACCCCGTGCTCCAAGAACCATGCATCGTGATTGTGGCACAGGGCCTCAAGCGGGGGTATCTTGGCGACCAGGTCTTCACCTACGATCGACACAACTATCTCGTAATTTCGGTGCCGATGCCCTTCGAGTGTGAAAGCGAGGTCGGCCCCGATGGTCCTATGCTTGCCTTCTCAATTCGCATCGATTTCACCGTCCTGATCGAGTTGATGCTGAAGATAGACCACAAGCAGATTCCGCTTGACGGGAACGGCCCGCACGGCATGTACTCCACTCCGTTGGACCTATCATTGTGCGAAGCCGCGGTGCGGTTGCTGGAGTCTCTTGCCTCGCCTCTGGACGCTGAGGTGCTGGGACCAGGGATCATAAGGGAGATCATCTACCGCGTCCTTTGCGGTGAGAATGGTGCCTCGCTTCGCGCGCTCATGGCTGTCAACGGACACCTTGGACAAATTCAACGCGTGCTCAATCGCATGCACGCCGACTATTCCCAGTCGTTCGAAGTAGCAGACCTCGCGGACGAGGCCGGCATGAGTGTTTCCGCCTTTCATCACACTTTCAAGGCGGTCACATCAACCTCGCCGCTGCAGTACCTCAAGACCATCCGTCTGCACAAGGCAAGAATGCTGATGGTGCAGGAAGGTGTCGGAGTCGGAGTGGCTGCCGACCGTGTAGGATACGAGAGCACCTCGCAGTTCAGCCGTGAGTTTAAGCGTCTCTTCGGAGCTACCCCGCTCGAGGAAACAGGCCGCCTGCGCGCCATGCTAGGCCTGAACTCCCCACACATGCACGTGGGGAACCAGAAATCCATTGCTGGATTGAGAGAGATGAAGTCTGCGCTTCCTCGAACATTCTAGTTCTAATGTACTGAGTGCTTGGCAAACCGAAACCCGTGCTCGATGCATCGAATCTTCAAGTACAGTAGAGACTGGATAAGAATGAGGAGCGCAGAGGGAATGCGGGGAATGCTTTCCGTTAGGGCAGAAAAGGAACGAAAGAAGAGGGGTGTCAGAGTGCTCTTGTTGGTTGCTTGTGCCGCGCTTGCGCTGCCAATGGCCGCGCAGCGACAAGGTCCGTTGCCACCACCGCCCACTGGCACCGTGGCTCCATCCAGCGCGCCTGCCGAAGCAGCGAAGACAAATACTTCCCGGCAAGAGACGTCCTCTCATATCACTAATGAGCCGCCGGCACTGCCTATGGAGCAGATCATCCGGAAATTCACGGAACACGAAGAGGAGTTCCGCAAAGAACGCGACAACTACACGTATACGCAGATTTTCGTGTTCCAGGAACTCGATGAGGACGGGCGCTCCGACGGGGAGTACCGCCTGACTAGCGACATTCTCTTTACGCCGGCAGGGAAGCGTTACGAAAAAGTTGTCGATGCTCCTGCCCCGACGCTCAGCCGCATTAGCATGTCACAGCAAGATTTCGATGACATCGAGAAGGTGTGGCCGCTTGTGCTGACCCCGGAAGAATTGCCCAAGTATGACGTCAAGTATGTGGGCCGAGAACAGGTCGACGAGGTCGGCACCTATGTTTTTGACATTGCTCCCCTGAAATTGGAAAAAGGCCAACGCTACTTTCAAGGGCGTGTCTGGGTGGAGGACAAGGACTTCCAGATTGTCAAGACCAGGGGCAAAGCCACCGGCCTGCTCAAGAAAAAGGAAGACCAGGCCTTTCCAATGTTCGAGACCTTTCGGGAAAATATCGAAGGCCACTACTGGTTCCCGACCTATACGCGGGCTGACGACGTCCTGCGCTTTAAGTCAGGTCAGGAGGTGCATATTCGCTTGTCGGTTCGATACCAGAAATACAAGCGGTTCGGTTCCACCATCAAGATCGGAACGCCTACGCAGGTGGACCCGGAGAAGCCGTAAAGGCGGGAAGCTGAACTTGCGGTTTAGCGTCTGCTGAGCCAGACGAGAGTTACTCCGACACATACAATCAGAACGCCGAGCCAGCGCTGCGGGCTGATGCGTTCGTGCAAGAACAACATAGCGCCAAAGGCGCCTGCCGCGTAACTCAAGGCCGTCACGGGAACGACGAAACTCACGTTCTCGATGGAGAGCATCGCCAAAAGCGAGAAGAAGGCCAGCGTCATCATCGCAATACCAATCCACATCCAACCCACGCGCATAGCCCGGAAAACAAAACGAGCGAGCGCGGCCGGCCGGAAGTCGTGAACTTCGCCGACAACCTTCATGGCGCGGGAAACACAGAGCTCGCCGCCGGTGCCTGCGGCAACAATAATAAAAAGGAATAAAAACTCGAGCACGTCTATGCCTTCTCCGTGGTTCGCGGATGCGTGTGCCCGACAATAAATACGCCGACGCAGATGACAAATATGCCGATCCAGCGCAGGGGAGGCACGGCCTCTCCCAAGAGGAAATAGCCCAGCATGGCCACCACGGCGTAGGAAAACGAGGAGGCCGGCTGAACGTAGCTGTAGTCCGCCCAAGTGAGAACGAGCATGTAGGCGATAAAGAAGGTGAGCAAGCAGGCGATCCCGAGCCAGATGTAGCCGGAAGTGATGATGCTGACAAGAATATGAAAGATATCGCCCGGCACCCAGTTTTTGGCGGAGCCCACCCCCTTCATGCCCTTGCTGAGCAATACGTTGCCAAGGGGGGCAAATAAAACGATGAACAAAATAAGTATGTAGGTTTTCAGGTGCAGGCCTCGAGAATCTTTCATACGGTCTCTGCTTCGCCCCCTGCACTGCCTTTCGAACGTGCGAGCCCCGCGGTCGAAGCCATGCGCGTTGCGTTCTCGATTGGATGCTGACGCGCATCCCGGAGTGATGAATCCCAAAACGATGTCAATGATCCATGAATCGCTCGAAAATCATCTTACCCGATGTTTCACCGAGACCAAAGCCCGGGCAGCGAAATGGCTTGTTTTTTGCTATGCTTTTTCGATAGAAGCTGTGGTTGCGGGCGCGCCTGAGTATCGATGGAGCGGCGTGGCACAAACGTAGTGCGCGAGGTGCAATGATTTCGAAAGCCGTCGATTACCTGTTTCTTGCCTTAGCTGCCGCACCTTTCATCTACTACCTACTCGTTCTGTATAGTGTCCGGCTATTTTTCCGGCACTCGAAAGATGGTCCGTCGAGGAATCTGGATTTTACGCCGCCGGTGAGCAACTTAAAGCCTGTCCGGGGCCTGGATCCCGAAGCCTACGAAAACTTTGCGAGCTATTGCCGGCAGGACTACCCGGATTATGAGCTGATTTTCTGCGTCGGAGATGAAAACGACGCTGCGGTGCCTGTTATTCAGAAGCTGATGCGCGATTTTCCCGAATGTCAGATTCGAATCCTCTATGGTTCGGGACGCAGGGCCATCAACGACAAAGTGGCGAAGCTGGTCAGGATGGTAAACGAGGCTCGCAATGAAGTCTTAGTGATCAACGACAGCGACGTTCGCGTGGAACCGGATTATCTGCGAACCGTGGTGGCGCCGCTGCGCAATCCGAAAGTGGGCGGAGTGACCTGCCTGTACGTTTCCACTCAGGACGAAACATTCACGCAACATCTTCAGTCCGTCGGCATGATTTCCGACTTCTATCCCGGAATTTTTGTGGCGCGGCAACTGGATGGCATCAAGTTCGCGCTGGGACAGACGATTGTCACGACGCGTTCGCACATCGCCGGATTCGGCGGCTATGAGGCCATCGAGAATCGTCCCGCGGATGATCTTCTGGTTGGCCGATTGATCGCGGAACAGGGCTTTGAAGTCGAGCTGCTTCCTTACGCCGTTCAAACCGTTCCAGACTACGATTCGCTGGAGGATCTTTTCATCAAGCGGCTTCGCTGGATGACGGTGATGCGGCACATGCGTCCCTGGGGGCACCTGGGGCTCGCTTTTACGCAGGGATTGCCGTGGTGTCTGGCGGTCGCGCTGATTCATTCATCAGCAATTGGCCTTGCGTACGTCGGCGCCTATCTGGGGTTTCGCGTGGCGATGACATGGTCGGTCGGCGTCTGGGGATTGAAGCAGAGCGGCCTGTGGAAGAAGATGCCGCTCATCGTCGTTTGGGACGCGACCGCATTTGTCATCTGGCTGCTGACCTTTGGACGCAACAGTATTCGTTGGCGCAATGTGGATTACCGGATTCGCGAAGGGATGCTCGTGCCGGTCGTCCAAGCTCCTGCTCAGAATTCTTCTCAATGAGAATTGGTCTGCGGCTGTGCCGGTCGTGACGGTGAAGCGTACCTGACCGCGATCGGCGTGTGAGACTGCTGCGGGCGCATTCTCCGAAGGAGCTCATGGGAGCAAGAATCGCTGTTGCGGGAGCGGGAATCTACGGTGCGACGGCGGCGATCCGGCTCGCTGAGCATGGCCACGACGTCCATCTCTTCGATCCTCTTGGTATGATGCGCGCCGCGTCCGCCATCAATCAGTATCGCGTTCATGCCGGCCACCACTATCCGCGCAGTCCGGAAACCATCCGGGAAACCCTGGAAGCGCGCGCGGAGTTCATCCGGGCTTTCGAACCGGCTATCGTTCGAAACGGCCGGCACTACTACGCCATTCCTAAAAAAGGTTCCCGGACACCTCCGGATTTGTACGAAAGGGTGATGAGGGATCACGGGCTTCCTCTGAAAGCCTGCCGGCCGGAGTGGATGAATTTCGAGTTTATCGACCGTTGTTACCAGGTCGAAGAGCATATCTACGATCCGGATGTCCTGAGAGAGCTGGTTGAGAAACGCATCGCATCGCTTGGGATTCCCTTCAAACAAAAGCCATTCACGGCTGAGATGCGCGCCGGTTTCGATTTTGTCGTGTGGGCCACCTACGGCATGGGCGCAAGCCGGCGGATTTTCAAAATCGCAAAGTTTCAGGTCGCCGAGAAAATGTTGATCGAACTTCCGGCGGCGTTGCGCGGGATCGCCCTGGTGGTCGTCGACGGACCGTTCACGGCGTTCGATCCGTACGGCAGCTCCAACAGATCGTTGTTCGGTTCGGCAAAGAACACGAATCACTGGACTACCGCGAACCCGGACGATTGCGTTCCGGAACCCTACGCCAGCATTCTGAACGAGCCTGAGTTCCGGCCGGTGCCATTTACGCGGTTTGACGCCATGCGAGAGGATTGCTGCGATGCCGTTCCGGGTGCCAGGGACGCGGTGTACCTGGGATCGCGGTTCACGATCCGAGTGGTCGAAGACAATCCGGAGCGCGACTGCAGAATCCTCTATGTCCAGGAAGGCGCGCCCGGCGAGATTCACATCTTTTCGGGAAAGGTTGTGAGCGCGGTGAAAGCGGCGCGTCTGGTCTGCGAGAGGATCGCCCGCCATGGCTGAAGGGCCAGCCTACGTTATCCTTGGCCGCGGGCGTTGGGCTCAGAGGATGCGGCCGATCATCTCCGGTGAGGGGAGAAGCGTCGCATCGGTCGAAGAGACAAGGCAGCGTCCTTCCGAAAGGGAAGCGGACTATGTTGAGCGCCTCGCAGTGGCGATGCAAGCAAGCGGCGCGCAAATCGCGTGGCTCTGCGTGGCGCCGGGCCGTCATGTGTCATTGATGATCCAAGCGGCCATCGAGGCGGGCCTGCACGTCATTGTTGAAAAGCCCTGGTACGGTTCAAGCGAGGAGACGCGGAAATTACAATCGCTGGCCCGCGCAAAGGGCCGCGTCATTGCCATTCACTTTGAATACCTGGTCCTCGAGGAAGTGGAACAGTGGAGAGCAGACTTTCATCCCGGAGCGGGATGCCGTCTCGGCGGGCGTTTCTTCTTGAGCCGTTCCGACCGATCGGGAATCCCTGCCATCGACAATCTCGGCTGCCACTTGCTGGCGATCCGTGAATACGCCGTTCCTTCTTCAGATATTTCCGGGATTCGTTGCGGCTACGATCTTCCCGATGAGCGCCTGGTCTGGATTGACAGGGGAGATCAGCGGCTCGCTTCGATCGATCTTTTCAATCACGGGCAGCCAATCATCCAGCGCTTCATGAAAAAAGTAGAGGCCGCGCTGCCGGGCGCGGCCTTTCCCTTCGATCTGGAATTTGCACTGCGCGTAACCGGCGAACTCAACGCTTTTAAGAGCAGAGTTCCGGCTTAAGGATTCTTACCCCTTTTTCGCTTTGACTGCGGTTGATTGCGAATGATCCGCGCGCAATTCGGACGCTGAGGATCTTGTCGGCATGCTCATCTGCATGCGGCGATCGTTCTTCGGCTCGCGCCAGTTGACCTGTGGCAGCATGAGCGAAGCATCCACGCGATCGCGGTACTTCATGGCGATGTTCATGAGCGAATCGAGCAGCGAATCCGACAGGTGGTGCGGCTGCAAGCCGAGGTCGATAAGCTTCGAGTGCTTGGCGTTGTAATAGTGTTGCTCGGCCTCCACACGAGGATCCGGAATGTGATCGATCTCGACCGTCACTCCAAGTTTCTTCGCGGCGGATTCCACCATGCGGGCCAGATCCAGAACGGAAAACTGCTCGGTGAACTGGTTGTAAACGCGGCACTCACCTTTGGCTGCCGGGTTATGACACGCAATCTCGATACATCGGACCGTATCCCGAATGTCGAGGAAACCGCGCGTCTGACCGCCCTTACCGTAGACCGTGAGCGGCTGGCCGATGGCCGCCTGCACGCAGAAACGATTGAGGACGGTGCCGAAGACGTCGTCATAATCGAACCGATTGATGAGTGCTTCATCGAGCGCGGCTTCGTCCGTCATCGTTCCGTAAACGACGCCTTGATTGAGGTCCGTGGCACGAATGCCCCAGATCTTGCACGCGAACATCATGTTGTGGCTGTCGTGCACCTTCGAGAGGTGATAGAAGGATCCGGGCTGCTTCGGGAAAGGCAGCACGTCCTTGCGGCCGTTGTGTTCGATGGCGATGTAGCCCTCTTCGATGTCGATGTTAGGCGTGCCGTACTCGCCCATGGTCCCCAGTTTGATGAGGTGACAATCCGGCAGGAATTCGCGGATGGCGAAAAGGACGTTCAGTGTTCCGACGACGTTGTTGACCTGCGTGAAGACGGCGTGCTTGCGGTCAATCATCGAGTAGGGAGCAGAGCGTTGTTCCGCGAAGTGGACCACCGCTTCCGGCTCGAAGGACTTGAACGTGGAAGCGAGAAAGTCGTAGTCGGCAACGTCGCCGACGAACAGTTCGATGGTTTTGCCGGTCAGGTTTTGCCAGACCCTGACGCGATCCGTCAGCGGGCGAATCGGAGTCAGCGTCTGCGCGCCAAGCTCGTGGTCCCAAAGGCGCCGCAAAAAGTTGTCAACGATGGCAACCGAATGGCCCCTCTGCGACAAATAGAGAGCTGTCGCCCAACCGCAATAGCCGTCCCCACCGAGCACGGCAATCTTCATGTACCCTCCTCAGGGCAAATCTCTCTCCGAATTTCTACGGCAATCCGAACTGCGAACGGCTCTCCCTCGGGTGCGCAGCCGGCAAATTGAGGCGCCTGGCAAAAAAACCGCTTTGGCCTGGACTATCTTTTTTTACCTGTATCCCCAGGGCTTTGCAAGCGGGTTCTTGAAAGCTGCTGACAATTGGGGTATCCGCTCTGTCAGGCTGGCGTGCTCCAACGGATGGTTGGTAAGAATGAGCTTGCCGCCCCCCGCGGCGACGATATTGAGACGATCCTGGCCCACCAAGTCTTCGAAATGCCGGAGGTCTGCCTGGTAAGCTACAAGATAATAGCGCTGCGGCTCGAGCCAGAGACTCTTAAATCGCGTGTCGTCGATGAAGACGTCCGGGGCGCCGGGAGCATAGGATCCATATTCAAGATTGAAGTAGCGTCCGTTCAAGTTCAAGGCGTCGCGATTGGCATAAAACGTGAGAGAAGAAAAAGTCCAGTAGTTATGGTCCACGATCAGTTTTCCATCAGGAGATTTGAGGAGCGCTTCGGCCAGTGGCCGCGACGACAGAAATGGATCGAACACCACCAGGGCCAGGCGAGCGGCGTGGTAAAACAGAACCATCATCAGTGCGGCTGCCAGGAAAGAGCGCAGGTCCACCCATCGGAAGGTTGCAAGGGCGCCTCCAAGCAAAGCTATCGCTGCGACCGCCAGGGGGAGGCGCAGATAGGCGAAGGAATCCAAGGTAAGGTCCATCATGTGGCCCAGGGAGAGGGTATAGGCGCTGGGATGGTGGCCGAGCGCGGAAGAAATGTCACCCGGCGCGGGAACGTTTCGCACCAGAAAAAAAATGGTGATGCAGGCGAGTGCCGCGCAGCCGGCAACCACGGAAAGAACGCGAGTTCCACGGCGGATCCAATCACCGCCCGCAGCCATCGCTGAGCCGAGCAGCAAGGCCAGCGCGGGATAGCAGGGCATCGAGTAATATTCCTGCGTCGTGGAAAACGTGAAGAACACCAGGATAAATCCGATCCAGCATATTGCCAGCAGACGTGTGCGGCCCGCGCGGTCGCTGGGTTTGAAAGAAAGCCGGGCGATAGCAGGGAAGTAGACGCTCCAAGGGAATAGCCATAGAACATGTAGGAGCCAGAACCAGAGCCGAGGGACGGTATTGTAATCGCGCGGATAGCGCAGATTGAGGAAGCGAAGGACCTGCTCGTTGATGAAATAGAACCAGAGAAAGCCGTGGTATTCGCCAGGACCGCTGTGCAGCGAAAGAGAGAAATAGGGCGGATTACGAAGCGTGGCCAGAATGTGCCAGGGCGCTGCAA
>WNFI01119280.1_pt1 | contig 20891 bp, 16 predicted proteins | sample 5400471 | NCBI WGS metagenome assembly WNFI01 (sample SAMN13153348, study PRJNA577476) | soil metagenome | isolation source: 100 cm saprolite on Douglas fir-dominated hillslope | place: USA:California | collected 2013-09-17
CCTAGCCGCACAGACCGCGGCTAGAGTGGGGCACCCGCCTAGAGCCACTAAAATTCCGTGGAGATGCGGACGGCATTCGGTGCCTCCCGCCAAATTTGTACAAGCCAGAACAGAATTCGTGCGATGCGTGAGCCGTGTCACAGCATCCGTTTCGATGATGTGACACGATCTCGGATGAATGCGGCGTTTCAGGCCCGCCTTCTCTCTCGTGACAACGAGGGCAAGGGGAGAGCGCTGGAAGGCGCAGTACACGAACTACGTCAACACCGCACTCTTTCAGCGAATGAACTGCCTCGCCTATCCCCGGGTGAACTCACGTGGAACAAAACATGAAATCAATCCTAGCTGCTCTGTTACTGTCGGCGTTAGCGACAGCCGAAACCGCGAAAATCGTGGACGTGTCCGCGTACTCCGAGCACGGTACCCCGTCATTCCAGGATACCCAAACCCGATAGTTACTCAGGGAGGTTGGGACATGTTCACCCTTACCGTGGCCCTAAACGGCTTAGCATACAGCGCTAACTTTCGGGCCAAAACGCGGTTGCCGTGCCACAGATTTCATTGTCGGCGATCCAATAGAAGCGTCCGTAGACGGCAAGAACTTAATTATCACCCGGCCCGACGGCAAGACTGAAAAAGCCAAGATTACCCGTAAGGCCCGCAGTTGAATCCCGCCTTTGCCGCAAACACGCGACAAGGGCACTCGGTCGCGCAACGGGTGGTGCCGGACTCTTGTACGGCAGGTCGATTTCATCGCACAAAGGAAGTCAAATGAATCATCTCGAGGACGAAGGCTTCTACGGCGTGAACTGCATTAACTGCGGGAAGCCGATTTGCCTGAAGCGGTGGAAAGGAATCGTCCCGGACGCCGAACTACCCAACTCCAACTGCTACGACGCGCACATCCCCTGCCCGTACTGCAACGAGCGATGCGTATATACGGAGGACAGGCTTGTGTACTACCAGCGACTAACCACCCGGCCATAGGGTCGGAGTGGTCTAATCGAGCCACTCAGCCCACTCTTACGGAGTAACTCGTTGGGGTTTCTCTAGTCACATCGCTATAGAGATACGGAAGTCAAAATCCCCACCCTAGCCGCACAGACCGCGGCTAGAGTGGGGCACCCGCCTAGAGCCACTAAAATTCCGTGGAGATGCGGACGGCATTCGGTGCCTCCCGCCAAATTTGTATCGATTGCGATGAAGATCCCGGTGCTTCGAGCTAGCACTTCGTTTTTATTGTTGAGAATTTCGGCAGTGTTGACGTGGGTTCGTCCGCGCACTTTAGTTTCACGTCCTACCACGCGCAGCGGCTTGTTGAGAGGGACCGGTTTCAGGTACTCCACGGTCATCTCCCGGGTCAGGGCGACGACGTGGCGCAGCTTGTTCACTTTGCCCATCGCGTCGTCGAGGATGGTAGCGATGATTCCGCCGTGGCAGTGTCCCGGCGGCCCGGTGTAGCGCGTGTCCAAACGGAAGCGGCATTGGGACGTCTTGGTCTTTTCATCGAGCGTGAACTTGAGGCGCATGCCGTCGGGATTGTTCATGCCGCAGGCGAAGCAATAATTCTTCTGCATCTGGGCGTAGCGGGTGTCGTGGCCTTGGCCAAGAGACTTTCGTGGCATGGGATTGATTCTATCGTGGGCGTCTGCGGGAGGACTCGTTCGTCGTCAGGAATCTTTGGGGAATGTCGCCGCGGGCCGTTGAGCGTCCGCGCACGAATCTTAACCACAGAGGACACAGGGGAGCACAGGGTAAATCCGGGCAAAAGAAAGCTTGCGCGAGATTTCATCCAGTTTCGCTCGCAGGTTCAGGGGCCGTGAACACGGGCGAATAAACTTGTGCTTCTCACTCGTAACCAATTCCTGTATACATATCGGTTTTGGAAAATCTTTCACCGCCGAGAACGCAGAGACCGCCGAGCACGGACTGGGGCCGAATCATCGCGATATGTTCCGGATTCTGCCGGGGCCGTGGACTGGAGTTTCGTTTGAAATCTTTTCCCGCTATTGTGCTCTTCTCTTTCTTGTTGTTGGTCAGTTCCCTCTTGGCCGCACAGGAGCCGCAGGATAAAGATGCGGACAAAGAAATGCAGGCTACTCCGGCGGCGCAAGCTAACAAGAAGAACCACAAAAAAGATCAGAAGAAAGATCTTAAGCAGGACGAGAAGAAAGACGAAGCGAAAGAAGAGAAGAAGGGCGGCATGACCGCCGATACTTTCTCCGGGTTGAAATTCCGGCTGATCGGGCCGGCTGTCGCTTCTGGGCGGGTTACGTCAATTGCTGTAAATCCCAAGAACAAGTTTGAGTACTACGTGGGCGTTGCCTCCGGTGGAGTGTGGAAGACGGTCGACGGCGGCACGACCTGGAGTCCTGTATTTGACGGCGAAGGGTCCTACTCCATCGGCTGGGTAACGCTTGATCCGAATGATTCGTCTGTGGTCTGGGTAGGCGCAGGGGAAAGCAATAGTCAACGCAGCGTGGGTTATGGTGATGGCATTTATCGCTCCGATGATGGCGGCAAGAACTGGCAGAACTTTGGGCTGAAAAAGTCTGAGCATATTGGCAGGGTGGTCGTCGATCCGCGCGACTCGAAGGTGGTGTACGTTGCGGCCGAAGGTCCGCTGTGGGGGCCGGGCGGCGACCGCGGTCTCTACAAGAGCACGGACCGCGGCAAGACGTGGAAGGCCGTGCTCACGATCAGCGAGAACACTGGAGTGGACGATGTTGCGCTCGATCCCTCGAATCCCGACATCGTCTATGCCGGCGCCTACCAACGCCGCCGCCACGTCTTCACGTTGATCGATGGTGGGCCGGAAAGTGCGATTTATAAATCCATCGACGCGGGCGCGACCTGGAACAAACTTAAATCGGGGTTACCCACCGTGGACTTGGGCCGCATCGGACTGGCGGTTTCTCCGGCTGATCCTAACGTGGTGTATGCCACGATTGAAGCAGCTGACGGCAAGGGAGGAATTTTCCGGTCGGAGGATAAAGGCGCCACCTGGGATCGGCGGAACGAATTTGATCAGGGTGCGATGTACTACGCGCAAGTCATTGCTGACCCCAAGAATGTAGACCGCATCTTTGTGATGAACGTAACCATGCGCGAATCGCTCGACGGCGGGAAGACGCTGCATAAAGTTTCGGAGACGAATCATCACGGCGACAATCACGCCATCTGGATCGATCCCGACAATACCAAGCACTGGCTGCTGGGTTCGGACGGCGGCATGGCTGAGACGTTTGATAACGCCAAGACGTGGCAGTTCAAAGCGAATCTTCCGACCGTACAGTTCTATGACGTGGCTGTTGACAACGCTCTTCCCTTCTACAACGTCTGTGGGGGCACACAAGACAATTTTTCCTGGTGTGGCCCGTCGCGTACGCGCAACGTGAACGGCATCATGAATTCCGACTGGTACGTCACCACAGGCGGGGACGGATTTCGTTCGGCGGTAGATCCCGTGGACCCCAACACCGTGTATTCGGAATCGCAATATGGAGTGCTGGTTCGCTATGACAAGGTCACGGGCCAGGAGATGGTGTTGCAGCCTTTGGAGGGCAAGGGCGAGCCTCCGCTGCGGTGGAACTGGGATTCTCCTCTGATCATCAGTCCGCACTCGCACACGCGACTGTACTTTGCCGCCAACAAACTTTTCCGCAGCGACGACCGCGGGGACAGGTGGAAAGCTGTTAGCGGGAACCTCACGCGCCACATGGATCGAAACAAACTGGCGGTGATGGGCAAAGTCTGGGGACCGGATGCTGTGGCCAAGAATGCGTCCACATCGTTCTACGGAAATATTGTGGCGCTCTCGGAGTCGCCAAAAACAGAGGGTCTGATCTATGTGGGGACCGACGACGGGTTGATCCAGGTCACGAGCAACGGCGGGCAGAGTTGGACGAAGTATGACAAGTTCCCGGGCGTGCCGGAGATGACGTACGTGAGCCGGCTCGCGGCATCGCAGCACGATGCCCCCACGGTTTATGCTGCATTCGACAATCACAAGAATGAAGACTTCAAGCCTTACCTGCTGAAGTCCTCCGACTCGGGCAAAACGTGGACGTCGATCGTGGGCGACCTGCCCGAGAATGGGCCGGTGCTGGCGTTAGCCGAAGATACGGTGAACGCGAAGTTGTTATTTGCCGGAACGGAATTTGGCGCCTACTTCACCATCGATGCAGGCCAGCATTGGGTACGCCTGAAGGGAGGCTTGCCGACGATTGCGGTGCGCGACCTGGTGATGCAGGCGCGTGAAGGCGACCTGGTCCTCGCCAGCTTCGGGCGAGGTTTTTATGTTTTCGACAATATCGCACCGCTGCGCCAGATCGCGCCACAGTCACTCGATCAGCAGGCCATGCTTTTTCCGGTCAAGAATCCTCTCTTGTATATCGAGCGGCATCCTCTCGGCGGACCGAAGAAGGGCTTTCAGGGAGACGCGTTCTATACGGCCGAGAATCCTCCTTACGGCGCAGTTTTCACTGCGTATTTGAAAGAAAAGGTGAAGACGAAGAAAGAAAAGCGGCAGGATGCCGAAAAAGATGCGGCCAAAAAGAACCAAGCAGCCTCGTATCCAACGAACGACGAACTGCGATCGGAAGCGGAGGAGTCCAAGCCGGAGATGTATTTTGTAGTTTATGACGAAAGTGGGTCGCCCATTCGCCGAGTGGACGGCAGCCTGGAGGCAGGCTTTCAGCGTGCAGCGTGGGATCTGCGGTACCCGGCGGCGGCGCTGAAGGAACACGCCGAGGATGGCGAGGACGACTTCCCTCCCGCAACTGCGTCTGGGCCGTTGGTGATGCCGGGCAACTATTCGGTGCGCCTGTTTCAGAAAGTGGACGGGGTGGTCAGCGAGTTGGCCAGTGCACAGAATTTTCAGGTCGTTGCCGATGGCGTTTCTGCCTTGAGTCCGGAAGATCGCGCGGCGCAGCAGGAATTCCACCGTAAAGTGGCCCGGTTGTTCCGTGCTGTTTCCGGGGCGGTGCATACGGCCGAAGATGTTGAGACGCGGCTGAAGCCGATCCGCGAAGCCTTGCGGGCGACGCCGGCGGTTGAAAAACAGTTAGGCAGCGTGGCCGATTCCATTGAACAGCGCAACCGGGAAATCCTGCGCGCGTTGCGAGGTGACAAAGAGCTGCAGAAGCGCAACGAGCCTGTGCCATCGTCCATCAATGACCGGGTTACGAATATCATGGAAGGCGAACGCTTTGCGCTAGCCAGGCCGACGCAGTCGCACGTGGACTCCTATAACATTGCCGCCGCTGAATTTGCGGATCAGTTGGCAAAGCTTCATGCGCTGGTTGAAGTTGACCTGGCCAAATTAGAAAAAGACATGGAGGCTGCGGGAGCGCCGTGGACTCCGGGGCGGGTGCCGGATTGGTCGGAGAAATAAGAATCTTGGCCACGGATTTGCGCGGATTTACACGGATAAGAACTTGAGGACTGTCTCGCATGTCGGCGGCGGGCGGCATTCTCCCGCGGGCCGAAGAAAGCGGATTCCTCGCTTCGCTCGGAATGACAAAGGTTAATGATTGCTCGGAATGACAAGTCTTGGTGGGCTGCAGAAGTGCTGCTGACGCGTCAAGTTAAGAAAATGCGTTTAGATCCGTGTGAATCCGTGGCTAGTTGTGTTCTCGCGCTTGCGTTTGTCACATGCGCCTGTGGTAAACTCGCCGCCGACTGTTAAGCCCGAGATTTTTTGCGCGCTTGCAGCCGTGGGGAAATCGTTTCGGTGCCCGGGAGGGTCGGGAATGGGCCTCGCGTTACTCGCTGTCATCTGGCTAATCACGTTAGTCAGCACGTATTTCTTCGTCGCCAAGACCTGGTGGTTGCCGGTCGGGGCGGCCGAAGCCGCCGGTTTCATCGACCATCAATTCGCGCTCACCTACGTGCTCATGGGGATTGTCTTCCTCGCGGCCCAGTTAGGACTGGGCTATCTCGCGTGGAGATACCGCGAGCATCCATCGGCGAAACCTGCCCAGTATTCCCACGGCAACACAAGTCTTGAGGTCATCTGGACCGTGCTCACCGCCGTCCTGTTCATCGGATTGAATCTGATGGGCAGCAGCGTGTGGGCCAGCCAGCGCTTCGATCCCGCCGGTCCGAACGCGGTCCAGGTTGAGGTTACCGGCATGCAGTTTGCCTGGTACTTCCGCTATCCGGGACCGGACGGAACGTTTGGCAAGACCAGTGTCAAGTTGATGGATCCTTCCGCGGGCGGCGAAGCAGCGGTCGGGTTGAACACTTCTGACCCTGCAGCCAAGGATGACGTGGTCACGGGCACGATGTATTTGCCGGTCGACCGCGAAGTTGATCTGAGCTTGCGCGCGGTGGATGTGATCCACAACTTCTTTGTGCCTTCTCTGCGTTTTAAACAGGACGCAGTGCCCGGACTCAATATCCACATGCACCTCAAACCCACACAGATTGGCGACTACGAAGTTGCCTGCGCTGAACTGTGCGGGCTGGGCCACTACAAGATGCACGGCATGGTAAAAGTCGTCAGCCAGGAAGACTTTGACAAGTGGCTGGCGGCACGGGAGGCGGAGAAACAATAAAATGGCGACCCCGGTTACGGTTCACGCGCACGCTCCTCAGGGTTTCATTCGGAAATACATTTTCAGCCTCGATCACAAAGTGCCTGCTCACCATGCACGGCACGATCATGGTGTTTTTCGTGCTGACTACAGCGCCGCAAGGTGGCTTCGGGAATTACGTGCTGCCTATTCAGATTGGGGCGCCCGACATGGCCTTCCCCGTCCTGAACATGCTTTCGTTCTGGACCACGTTTGTTGCGTTCGTCGTCATGCTCGCGGCTTTCTTCGTGCAAGGCGGAGCGCCTCTGCACGGCTGGACGGGATACCCGCCGCTTAGCGCTCTGCAATCGGCTGGACCGGGTGAAGGCTTGGGCGCGGATCTCTGGATCACCAGCATCGCGATCTTTTGCATCGCCTCATTGATGGGTGCGTTGAACTTCATCACCACCACGCTCGACTTGCGTGCCAAGGGCATGACTCTGATGCGCATGCCCCTGACCGTGTGGTCGTGGTTCATCACGGCGATCCTTGGTCTGCTCGCTTTCGGAGTACTGCTCTCCGCCGGCATACTGCTGCTGATGGACCGCAATCTCGGCACGAGCTTCTACGTGCCCCTGGTTGTCGTAAACGGAGTAGTGATGGGCCACAAGGGCGGCTCGCCCCTACTCTGGCAGCACCTGTTCTGGTTTTTCGGACACCCTGAGGTCTACATCGCGATTCTGCCCGGCATGGGTGTCGCGTCGCAAGTTCTCTCCACGTTCTCGCGAAAGCCCATCTTCGGCTACAAGGCGATGGTCTACGCCATGCTGTCGATCGGGTTTCTCGGCTTCATGGTTTGGGGGCATCACATGTTTATGAGCGGCATGAGCCCTTACTCGGCTTTTGCTTTCTCGATTTTGACCATGTGCATCGGCGTACCCTCAGCCATCAAGACTTTCAATTGGCTGGGCACCATGTGGAAGGGCCGGATTCGGTTCCACACACCGATGCTCTATGCGATCGGCTTCGTTTCGCTCTTCGTATCCGGAGGATTGAGTGGGCCGTTCCTGGCGCAGCCCGTACTCGACATCCAGTTGCACGATACGTATTTCGTGGTCGGCCACTTTCACCTGATCATGGGGGTGGCTGCGATCTTCGGGATCTTTGCGGCCACGTATTACTGGTTCCCGAAAATGTTTGGCCGCATGATGAATGAACCGCTGGGCAGACTGCACTTCTTCATCACGCTCGCCGGAACCTACGCCATCTTCATGCCCATGCACTACCTGGGCATGGCCGGACAGACGCGGCGCTACTCGCAGTTCACCGAGGTCGCCTACCAGGCGAAGTTGATGCCGCTGCAAAGATTCATCACCATCGCCGCGATCATTACCATCAGCGCGCAGATCATTTTCGTGATTAACCTTTTCTGGAGCATGTTCAAAGGACCGAAAGCGAGCGACAATCCGTGGGAGGCGACAACCCTGGAGTGGACCACGGCGACTCCGCCGCCGCATGACAACTTCGGCGGTGTCACTCCGGTGGTGAACCATGGTCCGTATGAGTACTCGGTTCCAGGTGCGCCGCGAGATTTCGTGATGCAGACCGATCCGGCAACTGTTTCCTCGCACTGACGCACTAAAATGAGGTATGGCAACTTATAGTCCAAGCAGTCCAAGCACTCCGATCAACCGGCTGGGCCGCGGTGGCGACCCGCCCGTTCCGCCTTCGGGCGGTGGTGACGATAGCCACGGCGGTAACGGGCCCAATTATGGTGCGCGTTTGCGACGGGCGCGACTCGGATTGATCTGCGCCATTGCTACGGTCGGCATGATATTTATCTCGCTGACCAGCGCCCTGATCGTGCGTCAGGGATTGCCCACCTTCGACGCCTCCTCCAGCACCTACGTCCACGACTGGGGCCGAGTGAGCCTGCCGTGGGTGCTGCTAGGCATCAACACGGCATTGCTGCTGATCAGCAGTCTGACCATGGAAGCGGCGCGGCGCGACTTCGCGCGGCAAGCTGTATTGGCCCCGGTGAAGTCGATCCCCGGTGTTTCGCTGGGTGAAGAAAAAAGATTCCCCTGGCTCGCGACCACGGTGGTTCTTGGCCTGGGTTTTCTGGCGGGTCAGTGGATGGCTTGGGGAGAATTGCAGAACCGCGGCTTCTTTGTCGCGACCAATCCTCGCAGCTCGTTCGTGTATCTGCTCACCGGAACACACGCTGTTCACCTGGCGGGCGGGATTATCGCGTTGCTATGGGCTCTGGTGACTTCGCTGCTGCGCAAGCCGATTGAGGCGCGCAGCATTGTGGTGGACGTTTCGGCGTGGTACTGGCATTTCATGGCTTTGCTGTGGATTTACGTCTTTGCTCTGTTGGGATTCGCGCGATAACGGAAAGGGGAACTTGAGGAATGGCTGACGCCACGCTTGAGCACGACACGGTCCAGCATGGACTTCCCGGAGCCTACGAAGCTCCGCTGTTCGGCGCGTATTCGAAGAAGGTGGGCATGTGGCTGTTCCTGGCCTCTGACTCGCTGACTTTTGGCGCTCTACTTTTTGCCTTCAGCTACAACCGCATCTACACGGCGTGGCCCACGCCGTTCGGCAAAGACAGCATTATCAATGCCACGATCATGACGGCGTGCCTGCTCTCCAGTTCACTGACTATGGTAATGGGCGTGTTCGCCGCGCAACGCGCCGACAGAGCCTGGACACGAAGCTGGCTGCTGGCCACCATGGTATTCGGCACCGCGTTCATCGTGCTGCACGGCACGGAGTGGAGCAAGCTTATCGGCGAGGGATTGACCATCCCTGGATTCCCGAGGCCCGCGGGCCAGGCTGCCGGTGAACTGGCCACCATTTCTAAAAACGTGCCGCAGTTCCCGGCTACGTTCTTCGGCCTTACTGCAATGCACATGCTGCACGTGACCATTGGCGTGATCTACTTGGGCGTGGTTGCATTTAGAAAGTGGTTCCTGCCGATTCTTGGCGTGTTGTGGATTGCAGGGTACTTGGTGATTCCAGCGGACAATGTTTTCCACTACGGAATCCATGCGCTGCTGATTTGCTTACTTGTCGCTGCCGTAATTCTGTTTTTGAAACCGAAGGACTACGATGCCCACGACGTCGAGGTAGCGGGGCTCTATTGGCACTTTGTCGACCTGGTGTGGATGTTCATCTTCCCCTTGGTCTATTTGATGTCGACGAAGATAGTGTAGGTCCGGTGATCATTACTGTAGTCGAGCGAGGACTCTGAACATGCACGATGCAACGACGCATGACGATAGCAAAGGGCAATACTTCTGGGTGTGGGGCGCACTGCTGGTTCTGACCGCAGTCGAAGTCTGGCTTGGTTACAAGCAGATCTTCGAGGCAGTGCGGATGCTCGAAGTACTGCTGATTCTCTCGGTAATCAAATCGGCGCTCATCATCGGCTACTTCATGCACCTCAAGTTTGAAAAGCCCTTGATGCGCTGGCTGCTCACCGTCTCGGTGGTCACCTGCTTCATCATCATGTATTTTTTCTTTTTCCCCGATGCCGGACGCATTCTGAAGCTGGGGGTAAACTGAAGTTGTCAATGAGATTTTTAAGAACAAGACGCGGCGTGTGTGCCTTGGTTTTACTTCTCGGGTTGTGGACTGCACCGGCGTTCGGCCAAGCTTGCGCCATGTGTTACGCCAACGCCAAGGCTACGCCCAAGGACGGCCAGCGGGCCTTGAACCGCGCCATATTTGTGATGCTGGTGCCTCCCCTGGGAATCATGAGCGTTGGAGTCGGCCTTGCTTTTCGCTATGGGAAGCGTCGCGATCGGGAGCAGGAGTAAGTGTCCGTATTCTTTGGCCTATCCAGGATTTGAGACCGATGTGGCGCCGCAGGGGCTATGAAGCCCACCTTCCGGGTGAACCTTAGTGGTGCGGCTAAAGCCGTGCCTGATACAACCTCGAGAGAGCCCATTCCGTTTCCCGGTTTGAAAGCACTGGCTCTCGTCGTGTGACGGTCGTTACATCAAATTCACTCTTTCGGGCAGAGATTCGTATCAGGGCATGCCTTCAGGCATGCCGAAAAGAGTCCGAAATAGAGGATGGCTTTAGCCGCTGCCATATGGCCATTCCGCTTCGTTACGCCGACCCGGTGCGCGCTACTGCCGGCGCTCGTACACGTTCTTCGTCACGTCGTCGAAGCGCAGCCTACTGCAGTCGGATCGGGATTTGCGACCGATGTGGCGCCGCAGGGGCTATGAAGCCACCTTCCGGGTGAACCTTAGTGGTGCGGCTAAAGCCGTGCCCTGATACGAATCGTTCGTATACACCAAAGGCCCCGTGAGGGGCCTTTCCCTTACCACCGAATTTTCTTTGAGCAGTTAGGCGGCTGCGGCTGCCATGGTTGTCGCGCCTATTTCTTTCACGCTGGCCACTTCCTGAGCGCCTGTCCGGCGCAGTAATTCGACGGCCCAACTAGTTCTTGCGCTTTCCGGACACGACACATAGACCAGCACACCTACGTCGTGAAGTTGATTCTCATAGCGCTCGGCGTCGCTCTCAGAAAGTCCCAAACCAACCAGGGCCCGGGAATTTCCGCATAGGGCGGAAGAGTCCTTTGCGGCTACCAGGGCGTGAAAGAACTCCTGCGAACGAATGAAGAAGCCCACAGTTGGAATCACAACCGCGCCAAATTCCGACAGCCAGCCGATCAGACCGGCAGTGGCGGCAGTCGCTTCCCTTTCCGTGTTGAGGAAGCTGGCGTCGCGCACAATCGTGGAAATGGGATGGCTGGGCGAAAGCATCATGCAAATGTCCTCATTACCGAACCCTGCCCCATTGAGAGTGTGCACGACTTCGCTGAGAGCGACATCGTGAGGGAACATTCCGTAGGCTGCTGGTGAGTGAACGACCATGGTCGGATCTCCGAATGGTGATGTCGCGGAACTGAACAGCTTCCGGAAAGAGTTAACAACTGTGGAGCGAGCGCCGCGCGAAGCGCAATGCTCTGCGCACTTTATAAAATCAGCCGAGCCGTGGCACTAGGGTAGATCCTGTAGCTGCACCCCGATATCCGTTATCGGAGAGTCTTTATTTACCTAATCGTTTTTGCAGGCACATGCTGCTCCTCTTGGGAAGAATTGCGAAGCATCTGGGGAGAAATTGCTCAGGCCTTCAAGGATACTGTTCTCCGCTGCTGCCTAAACACTAGTAAGGAGAGGTTTATCGTTTTGGCATCGCTCTTGCAGCTCCACCTATCGAGCATCGAGCTTAATTTTCATGGAGGTTCGAATGAGAAACTTTCTGTTCCGTTTGTCACTGGCAGCGGCGCTCACTCTCGGCGTAGTCGTACTGAACTCCGCCGCTAACGCCCAAGAACCGAACACCCAGGAACCAGCGGCTACGACCCCGCCACAGCAGCAATCGCCTGGTGCAACGACGCCTCAGGATCGGCAAACTCCGACCGCCCAAACTCCGACCGCCACTCAGGAACCGACGGCGCGCCCACAGCAGGATCCGCACGAGCCGGCGGCCAACTCACAACAGAATGAGCCCCAGATGCCGGCTGCCGGCACCGACGCCCAGACCCAGGATGCCAAATCCTTCAGCGGCCGGATTACGAAAGAAAATGGCAAGATCGTTCTGAAGGACCCGGTGACCAAGACCAGCTATCAGATCGATGACGTCTCCAAGGCCAAACCTTATATGGGCAAGCAGGTCAAGGTTACCGGCAAGCTGGATATGAGCAGCAACACGATTCATGTCGACAGCATAGAACCGATGTCGTGAGGTTGCTCGGGCTCGTGATTGGACGCTTTCGTGCGCGGAGAGGCTGTGCACAGCCCTCCGCGACTTCCTTTCGGGGCCATACGACCCCGCGCCACGGAAAGGTCGTCACTATGTTTGAATTCAAAACTCAATCACTTCCGCAATATGATTTGCCGACTGCAGTTACTTTTCTGATCGCCGGCCTCGGTATGGGGTCGCTACTTGCCCTGCTGCTGGCTCCGCGGGCGCAATCTCGCCGTCGAACAGTCCCTCAGACGCCTGCCGCCACCTATCCCATGTCTGCTTTATAATAGGAGGATTCGGTAGCTCTCGCGGAGGTCACTGGGGTGGTCCGCCCAGGGAAATGCTGAGCTCCCGCCGTTGCCTCTCACAGATGTCGGAAAGCATTGTTGTCCGCGGGGCCCGCGTCCATAACCTCAAGAACATTGACTTCGAGATCCCTCACAATACCCTGACGGTGGTGACCGGGGTCTCTGGCTCCGGGAAATCCTCGCTTGCCTTCGACACGGTCTATGCCGAGGGACAGCGGCGCTATGTCGAGTCCCTGTCGGCATACGCCCGGCAGTTTCTGGAGCGCATCGAGAAGCCCGACGCGGATACTATTGACGGCATCGCTCCGGCAGTGGCGATCCGCCAAAAAAATACGACCCGGAATCCGCGTTCCACGGTGGCCACCGCCACGGAAATTTACGACTATCTTCGCCTGTTATTTGCCCGTGTCGGGCGCACGTACTGCGCTACATGTGGACGGGAGGTGAAAAAAGACACGGTCGACGAGGTCGCCGACGCAATTCTCGCCCTCGATTCTGGAACACGCCTGCAAGTGATATTTCCCTTGCAGCGGCCGCGACTGGAGATTGCTGACCAAGGCGACAAGGCCTCCCGCTCGACTCGATCGAAGAAAAAAGCGGCACCCGCTGAAACATCACCGCTGACCGACGCTTTGAGAACTCGCCTTTTTGATCTTCGTAAAGCGGGGTTCAACCGCCTATATCAGGACGGCCAGCTTTTCGAATTCTCGACTCCGGAATCGCTCCTCGACATCAACTTCAGCCAACCTGTCTTCATCCTTGTCGACCGGTTGACGGTTACTCCGGAATCTCGCTCGCGGATCGTTGATGCTATTGAGACTGCTTACCGCGAATCCGGAGAAGTGATCTTTGAAATTCCGCCACATGACAACGAACCGGCGCGGCAATTGCGTTTTGCCCAGCGCTTTGAATGCAAGACTTGCAATGTTCGTTATGAGGAACCGGAGCCCCGGCTTTTTTCGTTTAACAATCCTTACGGTGCCTGCCCGCGGTGCCAGGGATTCGGCAACACGATTGATTTCGATCTTGATCTGGTGATCCCGGACAAGAGCAAGACTCTGGCCGAAGGCGCAATTGAGCCGTGGACCAAGCCAAAGTACCGTCCCCTCTTCACGGATTTGAAGCGCTATGCGAAGCAGGCGGGCGTCCCACTCGATGTCCCCTGGGCGGAGCTTGATCCGCAACAACAGAAATTGGTGCTTGATGGTGAAGGTCGTTTCCTCGGTGTGCGGGGCTTTTTCAACCACCTGGAGCGTAAGAAATACAAGCTTCACGTGCGAGTCTTTCTGAGCCGCTATCGTGGATATTCTCTCTGCTCCTCTTGCAACGGCAGCCGGCTGCGCCTGGAGGCGCGCCAGGTCAAGATCGGCGGGCGGAATATTTGCGACGTCTGCGCCATGACCGTCGAAGATGCTGCGCGTTTCTTCGAGCAGGTCGAGATGAGCGCGCAAGAAGCAGACATCGCCGACAAGCTGCTGCAAGAGATCCGTGAGCGCCTTGGATTTCTCAATGACGTGGGACTCGAGTACCTGACGCTTGATCGTCTCTCTTCGACGCTCTCAGGCGGTGAGGCCCAGCGCATCCAACTGGCAACATCGCTCGGCTCGCGCCTTGTGGGGACACTTTACGTGCTCGATGAACCTTCCATTGGCCTGCACTCGCGCGATACGCACCGGCTGATCAAGATTCTTCATGATCTGCGCGACTTGGGAAACACGATCCTGGTCGTCGAACACGATCCAGATATCATGCGCGCTTCCGACCGTATTCTCGACCTCGGGCCGGGCGCCGGGGAAAATGGCGGCAAAGTGATCGCTGCCGGAAGCTACGAAGAGATTCTCCACAATCCAGCGTCGCTTACGGGGCGATATTTATCCGAGGACTTGCGCATCCAAATGCCCGTCGCGCGCCGCAAGCCTGGTTCGCAGCAAATTAAAATTCGCGGCGCCCGGGCCAACAATCTCAAGGGGGTGGATATCAACATTCCTTTGGGCATGCTCGTCGGCATTACCGGCGTGTCAGGCTCGGGCAAGTCAACGCTTCTTCACCAAGTGCTGTATCAGGCTCTGGCGCAGGCCAAGAAACAGCAAGGCAATGGGGTAGGACCATCTGCCGCCACATGGAGCAGCCTGGACGGCGACCAGTTTATTGATGAAGTCGTACTCGTCGACCAATCACCAATTGGACGAACACCTCGGTCGAACCCCGTGACCTATATCAAGGCGTTCGACACCATCCGGGATCTGTTCGCTTCCCTTCCCGAATCGAAGAAGCGTGGATTCAGCGCCGGACATTTCTCGTTCAATATTCCGGGCGGCCGCTGCGAGACCTGCCAAGGCGATGGCACCGTCACCGTCGAAATGCAATTTTTGGCCGACGTTGAACTCATCTGCGAAGAGTGCAAAGGCACGCGCTATAAGCCGCAAGTATTGGAGGTTCGTTACCGGGGTAAGAATATTCACGAAGTGTTGAACCTGACGGTAAAGGAAGCTCTCAAGTTTTTTGCCGAAGCTCCCAAGGTAACCGAGAAACTGCGCAGCCTGGAGGAAGTTGGCCTGGGATATTTGCGTTTAGGACAGTCTGCAACCACTCTTTCCGGGGGCGAAGCCCAGCGCATGAAGCTGGCCGCGCATCTGCAGCCCGCGGCCCGCGAAATTGGACGTTCGACTGAGGCGCGACGCAAGCGCCGTCTGCTCTATATTTTTGACGAGCCTACCACTGGGCTCCATTTTGATGACATCAGCAAACTCCTCGCCGCCTTTCGCCGTCTCATTGAAGCAGGGGGCTCGATCGTGGTGATCGAGCACAATCTTGAAGTGATCAAGACTGCGGACTGGGTTATCGATCTGGGTCCTGAAGGCGGCGCTCGCGGAGGCAAGATCGTTGGCGTAGGTCCTCCCGAAGCTATTGCTAAACTGCCTGGTTCCTACACGGGCAAATATCTTGCGCGTATCCTGAACGGCAATGGCAATCTGCGTTCCTATGAGCGCTCGTAGATTCGCGGCTTCGGCTGTGCTGACACTCGTTGCCGGGATGTGTTTTCATGCCCGGCCGCAGGCTCCAACTTCTTCGCCGCCGTCCTCGTCGCAGACTGGATCGCAATCGTCGAATCCTCCTGCAGGTCAATCTCAGACAGAACCTGCGCAGACGCAGCCTGCCGGCTCGACTTCCATCCGGAGCGTCGAGCAGAAAACTGTGCATCAGAAAACTGGTCCTTATTCCAGTCAGTCCGTTCGTCACACCCGGGTTGCCGAAGAAGGCGCGCCGCCATCGGAACTGACGCAGGCAGAAGATGCCATTCAGAAGCACAATTACGCCGCGGCGGAACCCCTGCTGCGGAAGGTGGTGGAACATGATCCCGTTAATTATGTGGCGTGGTTTGACCTCGGGTTTGTCGAGAACGGCCTGGGAAAGCTCGACGATTCGATCGCAGCATATCGCAAATCCGTGGCCGCGAAGCCCGACGTCTTCGAATCCAATTTGAATTTGGGTCTGCAGCTGGCCAAGACCGGACATGCTGAGGCCGAACATTTTCTGCGCGCCGCGACGCAGTTGAAGCCATCGAGCAATGTATCCGAAGGCAGATTCCGCGCCTGGCTTTCGCTGGCGAACGTGCTCGAGAAATCGAAGCCGGAAGAAGCGCTGGATGCTTATCATCAAGCCGCGATCCTGCAGCCCAAGGATCCGGAGCCTCGCCTGGCTGCCGGCCATCTTCTCGAGCAGGACAACAAGTTCGCCGACGCTGAACAGGAGTACAAACAGGCTCTTGCCCTCGATCCGGCATCCGATGCGCTCACCGGCCTGGCTAACATTTATATGCGGGGACGCCGGTTCGCAGAAGCAGAGGAGTATCTTCGGAAGCTGGTCGCGGCACATCCCGACGAAGCAGCGGCGCACGTCCAGCTCGGACGAGTGCTCGCTGCCGAAGGCAAGAACGACGAAGCCATTGCGGAACTACAGACGGTGGCCAAGCCGGCTCCGGCCGACGCTTCTGTCCAACGCGATCTCGCCGACCTCTACTTTGCGGCAGGCAAGAACGAAGAAGCAGAGGCAGCCTATCGCGCTCTGCTCGCAGCATATCCGAACGATGCAGAACTTCACCACGACCTGGGTCGGGTGCTGCTGCGGCAAAAGAAATTTCAGGAGGCTCAGAAAGAATTCTTTGCCACTGTAAAGCTCAAGCCTGACCTGGGAGAAGGCTACGGCGACCTGGCATTCGCGGCGAGCGAGAACAAGGATTATGCTTTGACTATCAAAGCTCTGGATGCGCGCGCAAAACTCCTGCCTGAGGTACCTTTCACCTATTTCTTGCGTGCCTCCGCCCTGGATCACCTTCACGACTACAAGCAGGCTGCCGCCAACTATCACCTCTTCCTCAATACCGGCAGTGGGAAGTATCCTGATCAGGAATGGCAGGCGAAGCATCGGCTGACTGCCATTGAACCTAAAAAATAGATTTGCAGGGACAACGGACAAGCGATGCTTGACGCAGGGAAATCATCGAGTCGGTGGGCGAAGGCTATGGCGCTGATCGCGCTCGCTGTGGGCTGCCTGATAACGCCAGTGGCTGGCAAAGATCCGACCATCGAAGAACTGAAGGCGCGTATACCTTCGGCTCCGATCGGCGATCGTCCTCACCTTTGCCTGCAAGTCGCCCAACAGCAACTCGCTTCGACCGACAAGCTCTATGCGGCGGAGGAGAATGAGAAGGCACGGGCGTCACTGGCGGATGTGGTCGCGTTTTCTGAGCTCGCTCGCGACTACTCCATTCAATCGCACAAACATCAGAAGCAAACTGAGATCTCCGTCCGCACGATGGTTCGCAAACTGGGGGACCTCAAGCACGCCGTGCCTCGCGACGAGCAGCCAGAGGTGCAGAAGGCCATCGATCGCCTGGAGCGTGTCCGCGATGATTTGCTGCTGGCGATGTTCCCGAAGGGTAAAGGAGGCAAATGATCGGTTTTAATTTCGGTCTTCGTTCCTGTGGTCTTCGTTGTTTCAGCCTTCGTTCTTGTGCGTGCGTAAGTCTTCTCGCTGTGTGCGCCGTGACAGCATCCGCACAGCGGCACCGCGATCCGTTGACCCAGCCCGAGATTGACCAGGTCCGCGATGCCAGTTGGGAGCCTCAGCAACGCCTCACCCTCTACGTGAAGTTCGCCCGCGCCCGGCTGGTAAAGCTGGAGCAGATGCGAAACGATCCCAAGAGCAAAGACCGCGCGCAGCAAACCCATGACATGCTCGACGATTTCCTGCTCATTTACGACGAACTCAACGACAACCTTGACACTTACGTCGACCGCAGGGATGACATTCGCAAGCCTTTGAAGACTGTCATTGAAGCCGACACCGAGTTCCAGGCCAAGCTTCGAGCGCTGAAGGATGCGGCTGATGTTCCGGCCGAAGAGCCCAAACAGTACGAGTTCGTCCTGACCAATGCCCTCGACACCCTGGATACTTCCGCTGAGGAGCATCGCAAACTTCTCACCGAGCAGGAAGAAGCGGCCAAGCAGAAAAAGTTGAATCCACATGCGAACGCGAAGAACAATGGCAGGCCGGAATGAAGTCGCGCGATGTGAGTGGGATTTGGTAATGCTGCAGTTTGAGGTTCAACTATTTTCATTTCCTCTGGGCGTCATCCTGACCGTAGCCGCTTTTCAGGCGGAGGGAAGGATCTCGCGCGCTGACCGGCCGCGCGTGCGGGCGTTTCCTTGGGAGATCCCTCACCCGGCTGAAGTGCGCCGGCTTTTCGGGATGACGCCTCCGAACGACGGCCAATTTGCACCACTACCTGGATTTCGATCCATGCAAATGGTCGATCCCATGCTAATCTGGCCCCACTGTGCGTGACGGCCTGCTCGAACTTTTCCAGGAAACCTTCCGTGAATTGCGTCCGTCTTCTTGCCCGCCCGAGATGAGGATTGAATTCTTCGCGTTCGCCAACGTTAACAACACCATTCGCCTGCGCGAGGGACGGCTACTGGTGCGGCTTTCCGATCTGCTCGAAGGCGCGCCTGAGACCGTACTGCGCGCGATTGCCCACATCCTGCTGGCGAAGATGTATCGCAAGCCCATCGACCGCGGCCACGCCGCCCGCTACCGCAAATACGTGGCCAGCCATGACATCGTCCGCAAAGCCCACCTGGTCCGGCAGATGCGCGGACGCAAACGGCTGCGCGCTCCGCAGGGACATTTCTACGATCTCGACGCTGTCTTCGAAGACCTGAACACACGTTTTTTCCATGGTCTAATGGCCCGCCCACGCATGAGCTGGAGCCAGACCAGGACTCGCCGCATCCTCGGGCACTACGATCCCGCGCACAATGCGATCATCATCAGTCGCATCTTTGACCATTTTTCCGTCCCGCGCTGTGCCGTGGAATATATCGTTTATCACGAGATGCTGCACCTCAAGCATCCGGTCAAGTTGCGGGGGAGCCGGAGATGCATTCACTCCTCCGCATTCCAAGCCGAGGAGAAACTATTTCCTGAACTGGCCGAAGCCAATGCTTTTTTGAAGCGGCTTTGAGCGGCGAAGGGCGCACCGTCCGCCTGAAGCACGGCATCATACTTCTATGCGGGGGAACGCACTTCAAGGGGGTAATTCGACAGTGTGATGCAAATCGCATGCAATTGTGATGCGCCGCATTGACTGTCCCTTCGCCCGAAGCATATCCTTGAAGTTGAAATTGAAATTCATTTTCAAGATCGTTTTCAAGATCATATGCAAAATGTGATCGAAATTGTGATCACAATATAGAAAGTTTCTGAAATGCTTCAGGCTTTTATCATTACGCTTCGCGAGGGCGTCGAAGCCGCTCTGATCGTCGGCATCACCCTGGCTTATCTGGCGAAGATCGGCCGCAACGACCTGCGTAAGGCGGTGTACGCCGCCTTGGGCGCGGCTTTCCTCGGCAGCATCGCGGTGGCGGTCATCATCTCCCGCACTCAGCTGAACGAAGACATCTTCGAAGGCTGGATCATGCTGGCGGCTGCCTTCTTCGTCATCACCATGGTGATTTTCATGATGAAGACGGGCCGCAGGCTCAAGGGCGAGATTGAGGGCAAAGTCGGCCTACTCGTCGGCAACGATGCATGGCTCGGGCTCTTCATTTTCGTCTTTCTGATGGTGCTGCGGGAAGGCGCCGAGACCGTATTGATGCTCTCTGCGGTCAAGCTGAACTCGACTGATCTGATGAGTTTTCTCGGGACGCTGCTGGGAGTGCTGGCGGCCATTTCTTTCGGCGTGATGTTCGTCAAGGGTAGCGTACGCATTAATCTGCAGAAATTCTTCCGCGTCACCACGGCGATTCTGTTCCTGGTAGCGGCTCAGCTGCTGGTTACCGGGCTCCACGAATTGTCGGAGAGCGGAGTTCTCCCCTCTTCCAAGCGGGAGATGGCCATCGTCGGCCCCATCGTGCGCAACGAGCTGTTCTTTGTCGTAACGATTTTCGCGCTCGCCGCTTTGATGGTGCTGTTTGATGCCAAGCGCCGCCAACCCGCGCCCGAAGCGGCATCCGCAGCAGAACGGCGTAAGGCTGCCTGGAGCACCCGGCGCGAGCGCCTGTGGATGGCCTCGGTGTATGGCTTCTCCTTTGTGTTCATCGCCCTGGTCACAGCAGAATTCATTTACACCAAGAGTGTCAGTGCACTCTCGCCCGCGACCGAAGTCAGCTTCGTGAACGGCGAGGTGAAGATTCCTCTGGCGCAGATCTCCGACGGCGATCTGCATCGCTTTCAAGCCCAGGAAAACGGCACACCGATCCGCTTCTGGCTTTACCAGAAGCCCGACGGCAAAGTCGCCACCGTCTTCGATGCATGCCAGATTTGCGGTGCGGTTGGCTTCTACAAGACGGCAAACGGGGTGGTCTGCAAAAATTGCGCCGCGCCCATCAATCCGCAATCGGTCGGCACGGCCGGAGGTTGCAATCCGATTCCCCTGAAGGCGACGCAAACGGCCGATGCGGTGATCATCGAGGAGGCGGACATCGCGGCCGGCAGCCGCATGTTCGAGCAAAAGTAGCGGATGTTCGTGCGCCTCGTTTACGAATCGTTCCGCCGCCAGAAACGGAGCAAGTTGCTGGCGGGCGCGGCCATCACCCTGGGAGTTACGGTGGCCACGGCAATGATCGCCGTTGCCACCGACGTAGGCGACAAGATCAACCGCGAGTTGCGCACCATTGGCGCGAACCTGATCGTCACTCCGCAGGAAGATTCGCTCGATGTCGAAATCGGAGGGGTGAATCTTAGGCCGCCCACCGACGGAGCCTTCCTAAACGAGGCCGACCTGCCC
>WNFI01063396.1_pt2 | contig 20885 bp, 20 predicted proteins | sample 5400471 | NCBI WGS metagenome assembly WNFI01 (sample SAMN13153348, study PRJNA577476) | soil metagenome | isolation source: 100 cm saprolite on Douglas fir-dominated hillslope | place: USA:California | collected 2013-09-17
AGGCGCAGCCAGAGATACTGCGCCACATTGGTGTCCTGGTACTCGTCGACCAGCATGTAGCGGAAGCGCGCCTGATACTGGCGCAGCACCTCGGTTTGCTCGCGAAAGAGGCGGATGCACTCGAGCAAGAGGTCGCCGAAGTCGGCGGCGTTGAGCACCTTGAGCCGCTCCTGGTAGGCGGTATAGAGCTTCTTGCCGCGGCCGCTGGCGAAGCTCGCGGCCTCTCCGGAGGGGACCTGCTCAGGCGTGAGCCCGCGGTTCTTCCAGCTGTCGAGGAGGCCTGCGAGCACGCGCGCCGGCCAGCGCTTCTCGTCGATATTCTCCGCTCCCAGGAGTTGCTTGAGGAGGCGGATCTGATCGTCCGTGTCGAGAATGGTGAAGTCGGGCTTCAAGCCCACCAGCTCGGCGTGGCGGCGAAGGATCTTTACGCCGATCGAATGGAAGGTGCCGAGCCACGGCATGCCTTCGACGATCTGCCCGACCATGGCGCCGACGCGCGCTTTCATTTCGCGCGCGGCCTTGTTGGTGAAGGTGACCGCAAGGATCTCGCTCGGGCGCGCGCGTCCGGTCGCGAGGATGTGGGCGACGCGCGTGGTCAGCACGCGCGTCTTGCCGGTGCCGGCGCCCGCGAGCACCAGCACTGGCCCGTCCAGCGTCTCGACCGCGAGCCGCTGCTCCGGATTGAGATCGGCAAGATAGGGCGCCCCCGCCGCCGCCCGCGCGCGCTCCGCGATCCCGCCCGGCCGCGGTCCCGGCGGCACAGGCGGTTCCTCGCGCGGCACTTTGCCCGGTTCAGCCATTCTCGTTCCGTAATGGATGCCGGCCCCTCGTGCCGGCGCGCGGCATTGCCGCGGCGAATCTCAAGCTAAAGATGGCACTCGTCCTGCCGAATAGGGAGGGGTGAACCTCGCCATGCCCGGCCTTGGGCCGGGCATCCACGTCTTTGCGTGCGTCAAACAAGACGTGGATGGCCGGAACAAGTCCGGCCATGACGTGCCATGCCCCAGTCTGGTCCTCAACTCGTCCCCGGCATGGCGATGCGCCGCCCGGCGGCTTCCGGGCGCGGCAGGTTGGCATGCGCGGCCTTCATGCGGGCAAGCCCGCGCGCGACGTCGTCCGGAAAGGGCGCGGTCTTGCGCGCCGCCATGTCGACGTGCAGCGACATGTTCTCGGAGGTCGCGGAAACCCAGCCGTCGCTTGCGTGGAACAGCTGCTCGAAATAGTGCATGCGCTTGGCATCGTAGTCGAGCAGCTGAAATGTCACCCGCACCGGGTCGCCCGCATGGAGCTCGCGCAAATAACGCACATGCACCTCGGCGGTGTAGCAGGAATGCCTGCGCGTCTTGACGTAATCGAGGCCGCAGCCGATGAGCTCGAAAGCCTCGTCCACGGCGCGGTCGAACAGTATGTTGTAATAGGCCATATTGAGGTGACCGTTGTAGTCGATCCAGCCAGCTTCGACCCGCATCAGCGAGGAGACAAAGGGGGCGAAGAATACAGGTTCGAGATCGCAACGCTCGAGCATGTGCGGACCTTACGATGCGCCGCGCGGCATCGTCCATGCAGGAGTGGACTTGCGAAACTACGATCTTCAAGCGCACCTGCTGTCGCCAGGATGACGGCGGGAGAAACTCCGGTATGCCGCCCATGATCAATTTCAGTTGGCTGCCGCCGATCTTCGCGCAGGCCTCCGAGCGGCTCAGCCTTGGCCAGCTTGCCGGGAGCGCGACGGTCTGCCTCGCGGTGACGGGCTTGAGCCGCTCCGGCAAGACCGTGTTCGCGACGAGCCTGATCCACAATCTCTTGAGCTGCGCGCACAATCCCAACCGCATGCCGCTGCTCGGCGTCGTCGGCGAGCGGCGGCTGATCGCGGCGACCATCGCGGGCGCGAGCGCCCACCGACTGCCGTCGTTTCCCTATCGCGACAATATCGAGAAGATGGCGCTCCCGGACTGGCCGGCGCCGACCGAGGGTATGAGCGAGATCGGCGTCGAAGTGCGCTTTGCGCCAGCAAGCGCGCTGGGAAGGCTCGTGAGTGAGATCACGGGAAGCCCTGCGAACCTCACCATCCGGATCGTCGACTATCCGGGCGAGTGGCTGCTCGACCTGCCGCTCATGGCGGTGAGCTATGCCGAGTGGTCGCGCGCCACGATACGCTTGCTGCGCAAGGGGGTGCGCGCCGAGATCGCGCGCGACTTTCTCGCGTTGCTCGCGCAGCACCGGCCCGAGGAGGTTGCGCGCGAGGACCTCGCCAAACAGCTGCACGATCGCTATTGCGCCTATCTCCTCGCCGCGCGGGACCGGCATGGCTTGAGCTTTCTCCAGCCCGGGCGCTTTCTCTGCCGGGGAACGCTCGGCGACGTGGCGTTTCTGTGGTTCGGGCCGCTCGCCGTTGGCGACGGCATCGATGCGTTTGCGCCCGGCACGCTCGGCGCGCTGATGGCGGAGCGCTTCGATGTGTACAAGCGGGAGGTGGTGGCGCGCTTCTACGAGGACCACTTCCGGAACTATACCCGGCAGATCGTGCTCGTCGACGTGCTGCGCGCGCTGTTGGCGGGTCGCGATGCCTTCGACGACACGCGGCTCGCGCTCGAGGATCATGTTCCCGACATCCAGCGCGACCACCTTGCCGCGTTGTTGCGCAACATGGCGGCGTTTCCCGCGCTCGAGGTCAGAAGCAGCAGCGCGCAACTCGACGTGACGGCGCTCGCCTCGGTGATCTCGACCGCGGAGGAGAGCCAGGAAATCGACGGGCAGCGCGTGCAGGTGGTGGTCGGTCGCCCGGTGGGCAGCAATAAGCAGTCGAAATTTTTCGTCGGCAACGTTCCAATCCGGCCGCCGCGCGCCGATGCCTGGGGGTCACCCTTTCTCAACGTGCCGGTGTTCGAGCCGCCCGCCATCGACCCCGCGCCGGTCGACGGCATTGCCCATATCAACCTCGACCTGGCGCTCGAATTTCTACTCGGGGACCGCTTGCGATGAGCGATCAAAGCGAACACGGCGCGGCGCTCAGTGCCCGCGTGATCGAAGTCGAGGCGGCCGACGCCGCCGCGCCGCCACGCCCGCTCGCGCCACAAATCATCCCGACCCAGCGCACCGAGCCCATTACACCGAGCGAGCCGGCGCTCCCCGCGCTCGCGGGCGCGGCGCCGCGCCGACGTGATCGGGTCATGAGCTTCGGCGTTGCGGGCGTGGCCTTGCTCTTGTTGGGTTGGCTGTCGGTCGACGCTGTCGGCTGGATCGTCGCCGCATTCGAACAGAGCGCGGCACTGGGCGTGCTCGCCGCAACGGCGGTCGCGGCGGGCGTGGCGGGCGGCGGCGCGATCATCGCGCGCGAATTGGGAAGCCTCCTGCGGCTCAGAAACGTCGAGGCGATCCACCGCCGGCTCGCGGATGGCCGCTTGTTGCCGATGGAAGGCCGAAAGGCGATCGCCGACGTGCTTGCCGTCGTCCCGCGCGAACGCGAGATCGAAGCCGCGATCGAAACCTTCCAGCGGCAGGCCAAGCTTCATCACGCCACCGCGCAGCAGATCGAGATTCTCTCGCGCACGGTCATGAAGCCGCTCGATCGCCGCGCCGAGGCGCATGTGCGCACCGCCGTGCTGCGCGCCTTCGGCATCACGGCAATCAGTCCCACCGGCTTGACCGACGCGGTTTTCTTTCTTGCCTGCGGCATACGCATGGTGCGCGCCATTGCCGCCTCGTATGGACACCGGCCGACCGCCGCCACAACCGTCCATCTCTTGCGGCGGCTGGTGATCGAGGCCGGCAAGCTAGGCGCCGTCGACATCGCCAGCTCCTCGCTCGTGCAGCATCTCGGCGGCGCGCTGACCGAGCGGTTGGCGACCAGCGCCGCCGACGCGCTCTACGCCGCCTATGCTTTAACTGTTGCGGCGAAAACACGTCGCCTTCACGGCTCTTTGATCGAACGCAGGCCTTGCAACTTTTTGTCTGCAACCGAGTTAGTAGGGTGGGACGTGATGACAGGGGATCACCATCACCCATGACGATCGCTCTCACCCACGCAAAATCCACCGCCGCAGCGTCTGCGCGGACGGCGGCGCGCGATGGTTCCTTCGACGGTGCAGCATCGGATGAAGCGTTGATCAGGCGGATCGCTGCCGGAGATCAGCTCGCGATGCGCACGCTGTTTGCACGCCATCGCATACCATTATACCGCTGGCTGTTGCGCATCGTGCGCGACGAGACGACGGCAGAAGACCTCTTGAGCGACGTGTTTCTCGACGTCTGGCGTCAGGCCGCCTCGTTCAAGGGCCGCGCTTCGGTTTCCACCTGGCTGCTTGCGATCGCCCGCTACAAGGCGTTGTCGGCCCGGCGGGCTCGCAGCGATGCGGAACTGGATGCCCGCATCGCCGCAACCGTCGCCGATCCCGCGGACGATCCGGAAGCTGCGCTGGCGAAGAAGAACCGCAGCCAAGTGCTGCGCGACTCTTTGGCCGGCCTCTCGCCGGAGCATGGCGAGGTGATCGACCTCGTCTACTATCACGGCAAGTCGGTCAAGGAGGTCGCCGACATCGTCGGCGTCGGCGAGGCCACGGTGAAAACGCGCATGTTCTACGCGCGGCGCAAGCTCGCGAGCTTGGTGGCCGCGGCGTAGGGGCTTAGCCCTACCGCGTCACAGCCACGAGTGCGCTGACGGCGCTCATGCCCTCTGCCCGCAGGGGAGAGGGCCACTCTCTCTGTTGCAACATGCACGAGCGGGTGAGGGGCGGATTCAGCAGCATTGCCGGTCACCCCTCAGCCCTCCCCCAATGGGGCCCAATGGGGGGGCCCACCGACTTGGCCGCACGTTCATGCATGATCCGGGCCGCTGCTTTCACGGAACGCACGGGTGCAATGCATCCGCGCCGGTAAGTGCGTTGGCGGCGCCGTTGCGGTAACATCGTGACGCGAGTTGGTACGTGAGTTGGCGATGGCACTGGCGCAACAAAAGCCCGATCCGATGGCGCGCCGCGATCCCGCGGCGGTCAAGGCGGTCATCGCCGCGCTCGCGGCAAAATTCGGCAACCGCCTCGTCACCTCGCAGGCGGTGCGCGAGCAGCACGCCAACACCACGACTTGGATCGCGAACGAGCCGCCCGACGCGGTGGTTTTTCCGCAAGCGACGTCCGACGTGCAGGACATCGTGCGCGTCTGCGCCGAGCGTCGCGTGCCGATCATTCCTTTCGGAACCGGCACCTCGCTCGAGGGCCACGTCAATGCGCCCTACGGTGGCGTCTCGATCGATTTCCGCGACATGAATCGCGTGCTGGCGGTGAACTCGCAGGACCTCGACTGCGTGGTCGAGCCGGGGATCACGCGCAAGCAGCTCAACGAGCACCTGCGCGACCAAGGCCTGTTCTTTCCGATCGATCCCGGCGCCGATGCTTCCCTCGGCGGTATGGCAGCCACGCGCTGCTCCGGCACCAATGCCGTGCGTTACGGCACGATGAAGGACAACGTGCTCGCGCTCAAAGTCGTGCTGGCAAACGGCGAGGTGATGACCACCGCGCGGCGCGCCAAGAAGTCGTCGGCTGTGTCCGTTCCCCTCGCTCGAGGCGGCATGCAATGCCGCGATTGCGACGATCCAGTTCGGCGTGCCGGTGGCGCGCATCGAGCTGCTCGATGAGTTGCAGGTGAAGGCAACCAACCTCTATTCGAAGCTCACATTGCCGGAAGTGCCGATGCTGTTCGTCGAGTTTCATGGCTCGCCAGCGGGCGTCGCCGAGCAGGCCGAGCGTTTCGGCGAGATCGCGCGCGATCTCGGCGGCGGCCCGTTCGAATGGGCGACCAAGCCCGAGGACCGCTCGCGCCTGTGGCAGGCGCGCCACGATGCCTACTGGGCGGCCCGCGCCTTGCGCCCCGGCACGCAGGCGCTCGCGACCGATGTGTGCGTCCCGATCTCGCGGCTGGCGGAGTGTGTCACCGCAACGCAACGCGACATCGCCGAACTCGGCCTCGTCGCACCCATTCTCGGCCATGTCGGCGACGGAAATTTCCACCTCAGCTTGCTGGTCGACATGGCCGACGAGGCGGAAGTCACGCGGGCCAAAGCCTTGTGCGAGCGGCTGGTCGAGCGCGCGCTCGCCATGGACGGCACTTGTACCGGCGAGCATGGGGTTGGGCAGGGCAAGATGAAATATCTCGCGGGCGAACTGGGCGCCCCGGCACTCGCGGCCATGGCGGCCATCAAGCGCGCGCTCGATCCCGACGACATCATGAATCCGGGAAAGATCGTGGCGCTGACGTGAGCCGCTCGGCGTGCTTGGTCCTTAACGCGGCCCGCCCCCAGCCGGCGCAGCTCGCAAACTTTCCCCTAAGCCATTGGCGGCCGACATAGATTTGCCGTCAACGCGCCCGATATTACCGCCTCCCCGCTGGGGGCGCAGCGGAGCAGGGAATGGGGACCGTCGTCGCCGGCGCATGGCCGGCAACATAAATCGCGCTCAACGCATTGCTGATCGGGCGTTAAGGCCCGCGCACACCGCCCGGTGCGAGGGTCGAGACCCGGGGTGGAGACGGCGTGCAGACGACGCTGCTCGGTGTCGCGATTGCCATCATTCTGGCGCTGGTGACGGCGCTGGTTGGCCCGCTTTTCATCGATTGGAACAGCTACCGCGGCGAGTTCGAGGCGAGAGCCAGCCGCCTGACCGGGCTCGACTTCCACGTCACCGGCGCGATCGATGCTCGCCTCCTGCCGACCCCCACTGTCACCTTGCAAGGGGTCGAGTTCGGCCGTCCGGACGAAGGCAGCACGGTACGCGCGCGGCTGTTGCGCATCGAGTTCGCGCTGGGTGCGTTTGCGCGTGGCGAATGGCGCATTGCCGATGCCCGGCTCGAAGGCGCCGAATTCTCGGCCGGGCTCGATGAGGCCGGCCGCCTCGCCTGGCCTCTTCCCAAGCTCGGCTTCGACCTCGAAGCGGTGTCGATCGCGCGGCTACAGATTAAGGACGCGCGCGCGAACCTCGCCGATGCTGCAAGCGACAGTCGGCTCGTGCTGGAGAAGCTCGACTTTAGCGGCGAATTGCGTTCGCTCGCGGGGCCGGTCAAAGGCGAGGGTTCTTTCGTCATCGCCGGGCAACGCTACCCTTATCGCATCGCGAGCAGCCGCATTGGCGACGACGCCGGCACCAAGCTGCACCTCGCGATCGCTCCGACCGATCAGCCGCTCGCTGCCGAAGCCGATCTCTCGATTTCGATCGAGCGCGGCGTGCCGCGGTTCGACGGCAATGTTCAGTTCGTTCGCGCGGTCGGCCGCGCGCCGGCCGGCGCTGGCTCGCTCATCCTCGAGCCGTGGCGCGTGACCAGCCGCGTCAAGGGAGATAGCGCCGCGGCGGTTTTCGTCACCGCAGATCGATCTCGACCGCGTCCTGGCGCTGCCCGAGACCCGGCGTCCGCTCGATGCTGTCAGAGCGCTCGCCGAATCCCTGCTTGCGGCCTCGCGGTTTCCCATTCCCGCGGCGTTGAACCTGAGCGCCGAGAGCGTGACGCTTGGCGGCGCAACGCTGGTGCGTCTCGCTGCCGATGTCAAAGCCGACGCCCATGGCGTCGAGATCAAGGGGCTGGAGTTGCGCGCGCCAGGCATGAGCCAGCTGCGGCTGAGCGGCCATCTCGGTGCGGCAGGGAGCGGCGTACAATTCGCGGGATCGGCCAAGCTCGAGGCCAACGATCCGCGCGCGTTCGCCGCTTGGTTGGGCGAACGCAGCGATGAGCAATCCGCACCCGCCGCTCCGCTGCGCTTCGCCGGCGACCTAGCGGTCAGCGCCGAAGCCATCACGATCGAGCAACTGAAGCTCGACGTCGACCGCATGACGGTTGCCGGCCGCCTGGCCTATACCTGGGCGCGTGATGACGGGCCGGCGCGGCTCGAGGCCGCGCTGACCGCGCCTGAAATCGATTTCGACCGCGTCCAGGCCGTTGCCAAGGCGGTGCTCGGGGATACCGCGTTCGACTGGCCGCGTGAGGGCGCGCTTTCGCTGAAAATTGCGCGCGCGGTCGTCGCCGGCGTCGAGGCGAAACAGGCTGAGGTCGAGGTGCGCGGCGACGCGAGTGGCTTCGAGATCGCGCGCCTCGCCGTCTCTGACTTCGGCGGCGCAAAGCTGGCGGTCAAAGGGCGGATCGATGCCGCGGCGCGCTCGTCACGCGGCGCGCTCACGCTCGACGTCGACGCGCGGGCGCTGGACGGCGTGGTAGCGCTGGTGGAGAAAATCGCTCCGGCGGCGGGCGAACAGCTGCGCCGCTCGGCGGCGCGTCTGACGCCGCTCACGCTGCGCGCCGCGCTTGGTGTCGACCCGGCCGCGGCGGGCAACACCGCCGCGAAAGTCAAGGTCGATGGCCGTGCCGGCACATTGCGCCTGCAAGCCGAGGCGAGCGCGGTAGGTGATACCGTCACGCGCGGCATCCTCGCGGCGCTCGCAGCCGCCAAATTGGATCTCAGCGCCCGGTTGGATGGCGACGACGGCGCAGCGCTGATCGAACTCGCCGGGCTCGATCGTTTCCTCACGGCCGACAAGCGGCCGGCGCGGCTTACGGTTGCGGCGAAAGGACCGCTTGACGGCGATCTGGCTGTTGAAGCCCAATTCGCGGCCGGCGCAACCAATATAGCAGGCAACGGCACCGTCCGCGTTGGCGACCGTGCAAGCGCGGCCGCCGAACTCAATCTCAAGCTCACCAACGCAAACCTCCGCGTGCCGCGATCGGCGCCGGCGAGCCGTCCTGCCGAGCAGTTGCCGGCGTCGCTCACCGTGCGGCTCGCTTTGCGCGAAGGAATGCTGCAGCTCACCGACGTGACGGGAACGGTTGCCGGCGCAAGCGTGCGCGGGCGCCTTGCGCTCGGCCTGCAACAACAACCGATCACGATCGACGGCGAGCTCGAGGTGGGCGCGCTCGATCTGCCGGCCGCGATCGGCGCGGCGATCGGGATGCCGGCGCAGGGCGAAAGCACGGTCGCGAGCGGTGCCAGTAATGCATCGGCGCTTTGGCCGGCCGAGCCGTTCGAGCAGCCACTGCCGTCCCTTAGCGGCCAAGTCGCCGTCAAAGCGGCGCGTGTCGCGCTCACGCCCAAGCTTTCCGCGCGTGATGTGCGCGGCGCGGTCCATTTCGGTCAAGCGCAGCTGGCGTTGCAGGATATCGACGGCAGCATTGCCGGGGGGCGGGTGAGCGCCGAGCTGACACTTCTGCGCCGCGCCGATGGGCTTAGCGCACGTGCGCGCATGCGCCTCGTCGGCGCCGATGCCGCCGAACTGCTTCCCGGCGATGGATCGCTGTCGGGCCGCCTGACCCTCGATGTCACCGCCGAGGGAGCGGGGATGAGTCCGATCGCACTCATGGGCTCGCTTGCCGGGAGCGGCAGTTTCACCCTCGAAAAGGCGGGCCTGCTGCGGCTCGACCCGGCGGCGTTCGACAACGTCGTCCGTGCGGTCGATCAAGGCTTGCCCATCGAGGCAATCAGGATACGAGACCGCGTCGATGCGGCGCTCGCGCGCGGGAGCCTCGGCATTGCCTCCGCCGAGGGTGCGATCACCATCAGTGACGGCCAGGCGCGGTTGAGCAATGCGACGGTGCGCGCGCAACGCGCCGATCTTGCCGCGAACGGGAGCGTCAATCTGACCGACGGCGCGCTGGACGCGCGGCTCACTTTGTTCGGAGCCGGCGGTGCGGCGGGTGCAGCCGATACCCGGCCGGAAATTGGCATCGTGCTGAGGGGGCCGATCGATACCCCCAAGCGCACGATCGACGTTGCCGCGCTCGCGAGCTGGCTCGCGCTGCGCGCAGTCGAGCAGCAGTCTAAGAAATTGGACGTGCTCGAGGGGCGCGCGCCCATGCCGCCGGCGCAACCTGCGGCCACTACGCCGAGCGTGGGCGATCCGGCTGCGGCAAAGGCGCCAAGCGCTGCCAAGCCGAAACCTGCGACCCCGCCGCCGGCGGCCGAACGGCTTTCGCCGCTGCCGCCGCCGATCGACGTCCATCCAGCGCCGACGCCGCGCGCGCCGCGCGCGCAGTCCGGAGCGGCGGCGCCGGCGCCGAGCCAAGCGCAGAACCCGCCGCCCGCGCCCGCGCGGCCGCGCACGCTGTTCGATATGTTGTTCGGAAATTAGCGCGGCGGAGCGCGCACGCTCCTACGCGCTCGAAGCGGCACGGACCGCCATCACCTCACGCGGTGTGTCACGCCCGGCTTTGTGGTCCGACAGCTGGTTGCGATAAAAGTCGAGCACGAACAGGCGAATGGCGGACGACAGATTGCCGTGTTGCCGCTCCGAGTCGATCGCGGCGACCAAGTCCGACAAGGTCATGTCGCGTCCGTTGGCAATCTCTTTTAGCCCCTTCCAGAACGCATCCTCGAGGCTGACGCTGGTCTTGTGGCCGGCAATGACGATGGAGCGTTTGACGACCGGAGATTTCATCGCTCGTCTCCCGTTTCGATCCGGTGGCCATCGAGGTCGCGGCGGGCTTTGACGTCGCGGTCGGCTTCGAGTTCGCGCTCGGCTTTGCTGCGTCCGTACCGCAGTCGATTGGCAGATGCTGTTTTTTCAGCGAGCCGCCGCTCGGCCTTTTTGCGCGCCCTGCGAAAGCTAACAATCTCGCCCATCCCGCACCCGATGAGCCGCTCCGGGGTGATCCCCTCGCCCGTGGCTTCGGCGGCAAATGCGCCCATAGCGTGGCGGCCGAGGCACTCCAAATATCCATCATTTACGGTCGCATCTATATTCGGGATCGCGGCGATTTTCTCCGGTTTTTACAAGTAATCAGGAACGAAATTGCAAAAATTCGTTATGAAATATTTGGAATCCGCGATTGGCAAGGCGGAGAAAGTCGTACGGCTAGATTGGCGCGATGAACGGCCACGCTCCTCACAAAAGATTTACCGGCGGCGACGGCCGGGCGCCGCTTCGCGCGCCTTGGGAGCGCTTTCTCGTCAGAATGGGCGCGCCCTATTTTTTGCGGAAGCGGTCGAGCTGTACGACCTCGCCAGTGGCGGGCTTCTCAGCCTCTGGATGTGACGTCGTCTTCGCAGGCTCGGTATTGGCGGCAACCGGCACCGGCGCGATCGTCGGCGCGATGGCCTTGTGCTCGGAGGGCGCTCGTATCGACTCGCTCGCTGCAGCCGTATTCTCCTCCGGTTGTGGGGCCTCCTCGGCGCCACTGTCCTCTTGGAATTGCAAGCCGAACTGGACCGACGGATCGAAGAAGCCTTTGATGGCGGCAAAAGGCACGGACACTCGTTCGGGTATGCCGCCGAAGGACACGCCGACCTCGAAGCCGGTCTCGGTCACCTTGAGATCCCAGAACTGGTGCTGCAGGACGACCGTCATCTCCTCGGGATATTGCGCACGCATGCGCGGCGACAAGCGCACGCCCTCGGCGCGGGTGTCGAAGGAAATATAGAAGTGATGTTCCCCAGGAAGACCGTTCTCGGCGGTGTCCATGAGCAGCCGGCGCACGACGCCGCGCAAGGCATCTTGCGCCAAAATATCGTAGCGGATGTGATCGACGGCCATGGGCGAACCGACTGTTTTGAGGGCGGCGCGATCCGCGCAGTCTCAACGCACGGTGGACTCACCGCTTAGATCGTAGCGCGCACGTGCATGCGCGCGCCAGCGTTTCCGTTCGAACTCGAACATATGGAAGGTGGAGGCTTCTGTTGCCAGGTGCCTCCGAACCCCGCCTGAAGCTGCTAAGACCTCAGGACTTCAGTTCGGTATTCCAAACCGCATTACGCGGCCTGGGCAACCGGAGCATAGTTGTCATTGGCAACTATGAATGCGGCCCGATAACGGTGGAACCATGCCGAGCAAAAGCACGCCCTTTACGCCCTCGTCGATCCTATTTCGCCCCCGTCTCAGGAACCAATAATCAGTGGTCGCTTGCGCGGATCACTGACCTCTGATCACTGTCCCCTGATGGTGGAGGCGCCGGGTACTGCCCCCGGGTCCGATAGGTTTATTGCGACGGCCATTTATCGCCATAGCCGGCTCGCGCCGGCACCTTTCAATATAGGGGCAGAAGGTTGCTGAAAAAAGAGCATGGAATGGCGGGCTGGCACACACCCGCGCGCGACCTTTACGGCGGCTGCGCACGCCTGCCCGCCGGGCCGTGATATGCGCGTCTGCTAGAATCTGTGTGGCTTTTGCCCAAGCCGGGTTGCGCAGGCGCCGGTCTGCTTTGGCCTAAATTTGCCGCCGGTTGCTTCCCGTCACCCACCGGAATGTGCTAGCCATCAGGTCGTGCCAACCGAATGGGAGGTTCGGGGGGTACAGAGTGCGGGACGGTCCAGGAGGGAACATGTCAGAGGGCCTTTCACCGTCCCCCCAGGGGACGCGTCCGAGCTTTTCGGTCAATACGCACAATTTGATTGGCGGGCTGATCGTTGCGGTGCTCGCTGTTCTGTTCCTCGGCTACGCATTTTATGTACCCAACGCGGTAATCCCGCGATTTTTGTCGGCCGCCCTCATCGTGATCGGGATCGCGACGGCAGTCGGCTTTCTGCCCGTCCATGGTCCGCGTGATCTCTATGGCGGCCTCGCACTGATCATGCTGGCGACGCTTGCTTTGACCGCTTCCGCCGAGTTGCCGGGGCAGCGCGGTTTCGCTTTCGGACCCGGCACGGCGCCCAGGCTATTCTCGTTCCTGCTCGCGGCTCTCGGTGCCGCCGTTGCGGTCGGTGGCGTCTTTGCCGAAGGGCCGCCGATCGAAAAATATAAGATCCGCGGCCCCTCGCTCGTGATCATCGCCATTCTCGCCTTCGCCGCCATGATCCGTCCGCTTGGTCTGGTGCCCGCGACATTTCTGGCCTTCATGGTCTCGATCCTCGGATCGACCGAGATGCGGTGGATCGAAAGCTTGATCGCGGCGGTGTCGATGACGTTGTTCTGCGTTTTGCTGTTCGTGTACCTGCTCAATCTGCCGTTCCAGCTTTGGCCGCGTTTCTGACCGGGTAGGCACGTCATGTCGGAACTTCTGTCGAACCTGTGGATGGGATTCCAAGTCGCCGGCAACCCGTACAATGTCCTGTTCTGCCTGCTCGGCGCCCTGGTCGGAACCCTCGTCGGCGTTCTGCCGGGGATCGGTACGGTGGCGACCATCGCGATGCTCTTGCCGATCACGTTCGGCTTGCCGCCAGTCGGCGCGCTGATCATGCTCGCGGGCATCTATTATGGCGCGCAGTACGGCGGCTCGACCACCTCGATACTGGTGAATATCCCGGGTGAGGCCACCTCCGTCATCACCTGCCTCGACGGCCATCAGATGGCGCGGCAGGGCCGCGCTGGGCCCGCGCTGTCCATCGCCGCCATCGGCTCGTTCTTCGCCGGTTGCGTGGCGACCGTGCTGGTTGCGGCGCTCGGCGCGCCGCTGACCGGCCTCGCGCTGCTGTTCGGGCCAGCCGAGTATTTCTCGTTGATGGTGCTTGGCCTCATCTTCGCGGTAGTGCTCGCGAAAGGCTCGGTGCTCAAGGCCGTCGCCATGGTGGTCACGGGCCTGCTCTTGTCGATGGTCGGGTCGGATCTGGAGACCGGCGCCGGGCGCATGACGTTCGACATTGCCGAACTGGCAGATGGCATTGGCTTCGCCAACGTGGCGATGGGCGTGTTCGGCTTTGCGGAAATCGTGCGCAATCTCGAGCTGCCGGCGGAAAGCCGCGATATCGTGCAGTCCAAGATCACCGGCCTCATGCCGACGCGTCAGGACCTGATCGATTCGTCGGGCGCGATCGCGCGCGGCACGGTGCTCGGGTCGCTTGTCGGTATCCTGCCGGGCGGGGGCGCCGTCATCGCGTCATTTGCCGCCTACACCTTTGAAAAGAAGATCGCCAAGGATCCCTCGCGCTTCGGCCGCGGCGCCATTCAAGGCGTGGCGGCGCCGGAAAGCGCCAACAACGCGGCCGCGCAGACCTCGTTCATTCCGCTGCTCACGCTCGGCATCCCGCCCAACGCGGTAATGGCGCTGATGGTCGGCGCCATGACTATCCACGGCATCGTGCCCGGTCCGCAGGTCATGACCAAGCAGCCCGAGCTGTTCTGGGGCATGATTGCCTCGATGTGGCTGGGCAATCTGATGCTGATCGTCATCAACCTGCCGCTGGTAGGCCTCTGGGTCAGCCTGCTGCGCGTGCCGTATCGACTGCTCTACCCGTCCATCATCGTGTTCTGCTGCATCGGCATCTATTCGATCAACAACTCGCCCACCGACGTGGTGATCGCGGCGATCTTCGGGGTGATCGGGTATTGGTTCGTCAAGCACGATTTCGAGCCGGCCCCTATGCTGCTCGGCTTCGTGCTGGGACCGCTGATGGAGGAGAATCTGCGCCGCGCCATGCTGATTGCCCGCGGCGACGCGACGGTGTTCTTCACGCGTCCGATCTCAGGCGTGCTGCTGAGCACGGCCATCATCCTGCTGATCATCGCCGGGTTGCCGAAAATCCGCCGCCGGCGCGACGAGGTCTTCGTCGAATAGATCACGCACCGCACCGGCTGCGACAAGTTACCCTAGCGCGCAGACGTCGAACGTCTGCCGCCCGGTGGTAACATTGCGGCGTCGATCGACCAATCGAAGAAGAGTCGATCAGGGAAGGAAACGACCATGGCCCACGTCCTGCCTCGCGCCATTGCCCTTCTTGCTGCGCTCGGCTTTGCCGCGGCCCCCGCGGCGGCGCAAGACGATTATCCGCGCCGCCCGATCACGTTGATCGTGCCCTTTGCCGCCGGCGGGCCGACCGACGTCATTTCCCGCATCGCCAGCGATCACATGTCGCGCACGCTCGGCCAGCTGATCATCATTGAGAACGTCGTTGGCGCCGGAGGCACCACCGCCTCGACCCGCGCGGCGCGCGCTAACCCGGACGGCTACAGCATCGAGATGGGTCACATGGGAACCCACGCCGCCTCGGTCGCGCTCTATCCCAACCTCGCCTATAAGCCTGATGTGGACTTTGCCCCGATCGGGCTGGTCTCGGCGTGAAGCCGACCTCGATCCCGTTCAACGGAACTGGTCCGGCGCTCACCGCGCTGATCTCCGGACAGGTCGACTTCATGTGTGATCAGATCGTCAATGTGGTCCAGCAGGTGCTGGCCGGCCAGATCAAGGCCTATGCGATCGGCACGCCGGAGCGCAGTCCGGCGCTGCCCAACGTGCCGACCAGCAAGGAAGCCGGGCTGCCGGAATTTCAGGCGCAGGCCTGGAACGCGCTCTTCGCTCCGAAAGACACGCCCAAGCCGATTCTCGACAAGCTCACCGACGCGCTCGACAAGGCGCTCGACGACGAGCACACCCGCCAACGACTGCTGGAACTCGGGAGCGTGCTGCCGGGCAAGGCCGAGCGCGGCCAGCGGCCGCTCGCGGCCTTGGTCAAGAGCGAGATCGAGCGCTGGACGCCGATCATCAAGGCGGCCGGCCCAACGAACTGACGCTTCTATTATTCACAAGTCGTTCTGCGCGTTTCCCCCGCGGGCGGGAGGGCGGTAGACTCGCTCCGACTCGGCTCTTCGCTGCCCGAGGATTGGAGCCATGCGCCAATATCACGACTTGATGGAGCGGATTCTCGCCGACGGGGCGGAAAAGCATGATCGCACGGGCACCGGCACGCTCTCCGTGTTCGGTCATCAGATGCGCTTCGATCTCGCGCGCGGGTTCCCTCTCACCACTACCAAAAAGCTGCACCTCAAATCGATCGTCCACGAGCTGCTCTGGTTTCTCGCCGGCGACACCAACGTCAAATATCTCAATGAGCATGGCGTGACGATCTGGGACGAGTGGGCGGACGAGTCGGGCGAGCTTGGCCCCGTCTATGGCCGCCAATGGCGCTCGTGGCCGACCCCCGACGGCGGCGTCATCGACCAGATCGCGGGCGTTGTCTCCGCCATCCGCCGCAATCCGGACTCGCGCCGCCTCATCGTCACGGCCTGGAACCCGGCCGATGTGGACAAGATGGCGCTGCCGCCGTGTCACTGTCTGTTTCAGTTCTACGTCGCCAAGGGGCGGCTCTCCTGCCAGCTTTATCAGCGCTCGGCCGACGTCTTTCTCGGCGTGCCGTTCAACATCGCATCCTATGCCTTGCTGACGCTGATGGTGGCGCAGGTGACCGGGCTTGAAGCCGGCGACTTCGTGCACACGCTCGGCGACGCGCACCTTTATCTCAATCACCTCGAGCAGGCGCGGCTGCAGATCTCGCGCGGGCCGCGGCCGCTGCCGAGGATACGCCTCAATCCGGCGGTGCGCGATCTCTTCGCCTTCCGCTACGAAGACTTCGCGCTCGAAGGCTATGACCCATACCCGCACATCAAGGCCAAGGTGGCGGTGTGAGTGAGCCGCGCGCCCGATCGCGCATCGAGATTGTCCTCCTCGCCGCGGTTGCCGACAACGGCGTGATCGGTCGCGGCGGCACGCTGCCGTGGCGGCTCAAGTCCGATATGCGGCATTTTCGCGCCATCACCTGGGGCAAGCCGGTCGTGGCAGGGCGAGCGACATTTCTCTCCTTCACCAGCAAGCCACTTCCCGGCCGCACCAATATCGTGCTCAGCCGCGACCACAGCTTCGCCGCGCCCGGCGCGGTGGTGGCGTCGTCGCTCGACGCCGCGCTGCAAACGGCGCGCGGCGATGCATTGCGTCGTGCGGTCGGTGCGATCATGGTGGTGGGCGGGGCAGATATCTACGCGCAAACGATCGCTATTGCCGATCGGTTGCTCATTACCCGCGTGCACCTGCAGCCGCAGGGCGATGTAAAGTTTCCTGCGATCGATCCCGACGCTTGGCGCGAGACCGAACGCAGCGAGCATCGCCCCGGGTCCGATGACGAGGCAAGCTTCACCACGCTGGTGTACGAGCGGCGCACGGCAAGCGTTGCATCGGCGCAGGGGACGCGGTGAGGGAAATTCAAGCCCGTGCGCCGAGGCGCCGCATGCGGTTCACCCGCGTTGTAACGCGGTGACGCCTCCCCTATAACCCCATCAAATCGAAACGAGGCGCGCCGGCCCTTGGGCCGATGCGGCGAGGAGGCAACCGATGCCGTGGAGCAGTCAAGGCGGCGGGCCGTGGGGATCGGGAGGCGGAGGCAAGGGTCCCTGGGGCTCGGGGCAACCACCCTCGGGACCGACGCCGCCCGATCTCGAGGAGTTTCTGCGCCGCAGCCAGGACAAGCTGCGCACGGTGCTGCCGGGCGGCAGCCTCGGCGGGAAGGGACTCGGCCTGATCGTGCTGGCCGGGGTCGTCATCTGGTTTTTCTCCGGCTTCTTCCGCGTGGAGCCCGATGAGCTCGGCGTGGTGCTGCGTTTCGGCAAATACGTGCGCGACGTGCAACCGGGACTGAATTATCACTTGCCGTATCCCATCGAGACCGCGCTGACGCCGAAGGCCTTGCGCGTCAACAAGATCGACATCGGCATGCGGGTGGTGGAGGACCTGCGCCGCGGCACAACGATGCGCGATGTGCCGGAGGAGAGCCTGATGCTCACCGGCGACGAAAACATCGTCGATGTCGATTTCTCGGTGCTGTGGAAGATCAAGCCGAGCAAGGACGGGGTGGGCGATTATCTGTTCAACATCCAGCAGCCCGAAGGCACCGTGAAGGCCGTGGCCGAGAGCGCCATGCGCGAGGTGATCGGCCGCTCGACCCTGCAGCCGATCCTGACCGGAGCACGGCAGAACATCGAGACCGGTGTGCACGAGCTGATGCAAAAAGTCCTCGATGATTACGGAGCGGGGGTCCAGATCACGCAGGTCCAGCTGCAGAAGGTGGACCCGCCCTCGCAAGTGATCGATGCCTTCCGCGACGTGCAGGCTGCCCGCGCCGACGGCGAGCGGGCGCAGAACGAGGCGCAGAGCTACGCCAACAAGGTGGTGCCGGAAGCGCGCGGACGCGCGGCGCAGATCACCCAGGGCGCCGAAGCCTATCGCGAGCAGACGGTGGCCGAGGCCAAGGGTGCGACGTCGCGCTTCCTCCAGGTCTACGACGAATACAAGAAGGCGCCCGAGGTCACTCGCCAACGCATGTATTTGGAAACTATGGAACGATTGTTCGGCGGCACCGACAAGATCATCCTGGATCAGGGAGGAGGCGGGGTCGTTCCCTATCTGCCGCTCGACCAGCTCACGCGGCGGCCGCAGACGCCGCCGCAGACGCCGCCGCAGACGGGAGGCAGCCGATGAGACTCAATCTTGTCGGCGGGCTCGTCGCCGCCCTCATAATCGTGGCGCTGATCGTCGCCTACGGCGCGCTGTTCACGGTCTATCAGACCCGCCAAGCGCTGGTGGTGCGGCTCGGGGAACCCATACGCCCGGTCACCGAGCCCGGACTGCATTACAAGATCCCGCTGATCGACAGCGTCATCAATATCGACAAGCGCATCCTCGATCTCGAAAACCCCGCGCAGGAGGTGATAGCCTCCGACCAGAAGCGACTGGTGGTCGACGCGTTTGCGCGTTACCGCGTCAAGGACGTGCTGAAATTTTATCAGACCGTCGGGACCGTCGAGGGCGCGAACTTGCAGCTCTCTATCTTGCTCAACTCGGCGCTGCGCCGCGTCCTAGGCGAGGCCACGCTGACGCAGGTCGTGCGTGACCAGCGCGAGCATCTGATGGCGCGCGTGCGTGAGCAGCTTAACACCGAGGCGCAGGCCTTCGGTATCTCCGTCGTCGATGTGCGTATTCGCCGCGCCGACCTGCCGGAGCAGAACAGCCAGGCGGTCTACCAGCGCATGCAGACCGAGCGCCAGCAGGAGGCCGCGCAATACCGTGCTGAGGGCGCCCAAAAGGCGCAGGAGCTTCGCGCCAAGGCGGATCGCGATGTGACCGTGCTGCTCGCGGAGGCGCAGTCGAAGGGCGAGCGCACCCGCGGCGAGGGCGACGCCGAGCGCAACCGCATTTTCGCCGAGGCTTACGGCCGCGATCCGGACTTCTTCTCGTTCTATCGCTCGATGCAGGCGTACGAGAACGGGTTGCGGGCCAACGATACGCGTATGCTGCTCAAGCCCGATACCGAGTTCTTCCGGTTCTTCGTCGATCCATCGGGCAAGCCTCGCGAGGGCAATTCTACATCGGGCGCCACGCCGCCTGCGCGATAACAGCGAAAGCTTGGCCGTCAGGGGCGCCGGTTAGGCAAGATGGCCCAGTTCATCGCGGCGATCGGCCTCGTGCTCGTCATCGAAGGGCTGCTGTTCGCCGCTTTTCCGCGCGCGGCAAAACGGCTGGCGGCAAGCGCGCTGGAGAGCCCGGAAAACTCGTTGCGGGTCGCGGGGATCGTATCGGCTGTGCTTGGTATCGTACTGATTTGGTTGGTGCGCGGGTAAACTTGGCGCGCGCTGCTTGCGCCGCGTCGCAAGCATATGTCGGTCCCGATTTCCGCCCTAATCGCAAGCCTAATTCGCTGCAGCGAGATCGCCCTTGCGTCCAGGTACGGACGGGGGCACTGTCCCGCCCTCACGACTCCAGGAGCTCAGACGTCCATGCTCGGCACGTTTTTTCAATTCGTCCGGCAGATCCGCCAGCCAGCTTTGGCGATGCTGACTGCAACAGCGGTGGCCCTGCCGGCGCTGTCGACCTCGTCAGCCGCGCGTGGGCCTGACACCATCTCCGACGTCGCCGAGAAGGTGATCGACGCGGTCGTCAATATCTCCACTTCGCAGAAGGTCGAGACACGCAACTCGCCGCTGCCGCAGCTGCCCAATGATCCGCAGCTGGACGAGCTGTTCAGGGACTTCTTCAATCGGCGTGGCCAGGGCGACCCGCAGAATCGCGAGCGCGGTCCGCGCCGTGTCAATTCACTCGGTTCCGGCTTCATCATCGATCCGTCCGGTATCGTCGTCACCAACAATCACGTCATCTCCGAGGCCGACGAGATCACCGTGATCCTCAATGACGGCGCGCGACTGAAGGCCGAGATCATCGGCAGAGATCAGAAGACCGATATGGCGCTGCTCCGGGTCAAGCCCGACAAGCCGCTCAAGGCGGTGAAATTCGGGGATTCGGAAAAACTGCGGCTGGGCGAGTGGGTCATCGCCATTGGCAACCCGTTCAGCCTCGGCGGCTCGGTCACCGCCGGGATCGTCTCGGCGCGCAACCGCGACATCAATTCCGGCCCCTACGACAACTACATTCAGACCGACGCCGCCATCAATCGCGGCAACTCGGGCGGGCCTTTGTTCAACCTCGACGGCGAGGTGGTCGGTGTCAACACCGCGATCATTTCTCCCTCCGGCGGTTCGATCGGCATCGGCTTTGCGGTGCCCTCGAAAACCGCCATGCCGGTAATCGATCAGCTCAAGCAGTTCGGCGAGACCCGGCGCGGCTGGCTCGGCGTGCGCATCCAGCAGGTGACCGACGAGATCGCGGAAAGCCTGAAGGTCGCTCCGCCGCGTGGTGCGCTGGTCGCCGGCGTCGACGACAAGGGGCCGGCCAAGCCTGCCGGTATCGAACCGGGCGACGTCATCGTCAAGTTCGACGGCAAGGACATCAAGGAAATGCGCGACTTGCCGCGCGTCGTCGCCGACACGCCGGTCGGCAAACAGGTGCCGGTGGTCGTCATCCGCAAGGGCAAGGAAGATACCAAGACGGTCACGCTCGGGCGGCTCGAGGACGGCGAGAAAGTCGCCGCGGCGGATCCGAAAGACAACGGCACAGGCGAGAAGCCCGTGGTGAAGAAGACGCTCGGGCTCGAGCTTGCCAACATATCCGATGATCTGCGCCGCCGTTACAAGATCAAGGACACAGTCAAGGGGGTCGTCATCACCGGAGTCGACGCGAACTCGGCCGCGGCCGATAAACGGCTCTCCCCCGGCGATGTCATCGTGGAGATCGCGCAGGAGGCGGTGGCGAGCACAGGCGACCTGCAGGCCAAGATCGACAAGCTCAAGAAGGACGGGCGCAAGTCGGCGCTGCTGCTTGTCGCCGGCGCCGAC
>WNFI01668617.1_pt2 | contig 20885 bp, 20 predicted proteins | sample 5400471 | NCBI WGS metagenome assembly WNFI01 (sample SAMN13153348, study PRJNA577476) | soil metagenome | isolation source: 100 cm saprolite on Douglas fir-dominated hillslope | place: USA:California | collected 2013-09-17
CGATCTCGATCCCCTTGATCGCCGTGCCGGCAACCAGGTCCCCCAGCAGTGCCTCCTCCAGCGTCGCGTTAGAGGCGAAGTTGAGCGTCAGCGGATCGAAGGTCGGCTTTCCCGAGGACTGTAGATCGGCCGAGAATGTATTGGCGATCCCCGACGTCGGCAGATTCACCGTGAACCAGTTGTTGCCGCTCGCGTCGGCCAGCTGACTGCCGTCGGACGTGATAATCCGCAAATAGTAGGCGGCCGAGGTCACGGGCGATGACGAGGACGGTGACGTTGCCCGCGCGTTGTCGGGCAGGGTGGTATCGGCCGCATTGTTAAGGGCGTCCCAGCCGTTGACGACCGGGGGCTGCGCCACACCGCCCGCGCCGTAGGATGTGTAGGCTTCCTGCATCTGGCCGTAGACGAAGCCGAAGCTCTCCGCCGTGCCGAGCGAGGTCGCCGAGGTGATGCCCACCGTGGCGAAGGTGTAGTCGTCGACCAGCTTGCCGCTCTCATAAGCGGCGATCTGGACGTTCTTCAGCTTGGTTCCGGTCTCGAGGTCGTGCAGCAGAGTTATGCTCGCCGTGCTCTGCCGGCCAAGCGTCAGCGACAGCGGGTCGAGTGCGGTGGTGCCGCTGTTGAGCATGCTGAACGACGGATCGTTAATGGCGATCCAGGTGTTCGGACCGCTGTCGTCGGTGAGCGCCGACCCAAGCAAAGGTGTGAACTGGACATAGTAGGTGAGGCTTGCCGTCCCCTGCAGACTGGCAACCTGGGTGGATGGCGGAGCAGACCCCGCGCTCACGGGGTTGACGGACGGATTGAGCTGCGGGGTGTCGTTCAGGCTGTCCCACGCCGCCGTCGCCGGCGCGCCGCCGGGTGTTGAATAATGCTCGGCCTGGGTGCTCTGGTAGGAGAGGTTGAGCACGTCACTGGCGCCGTCCATCGAAAGCCCAGTCACCTGCACCCCGGTGTAAAGGTAATCATCGACGAGCTTTCCGGTATTTCCGGACGACGTATAGCCGGCGATCTCGATCCCCGTGATCGTCGTACCGGCAACCAGGTCCCCCAGCAGCGTGTTCTCCAGCGTCGCGTTCGGCGCGAAGCTGAGCGTCAGCGGACTGAAGGTCGGCTTTCCGGCGATCTGTAGATTGCTCGAGAATGTATTGGCGATCCCCGACGTCGGCAGATCAACCGTGAACCAGTCGTTGTGGCTTGCGTCCGGCAGCTGACTGCCGTCGGACGTGATGATCCGAAGATAGTAAATGGTCATGGCGTCCCTACTCGTACTGGCCACATCTCGCGGCGCCGGCGGGCGCCGGCGCATATGTTCGAAGAGTTAGCAGGAGGGCTCGGCCGCGGAAAGGAAAAGTCTCCGTATTCTCCGTATACTGTCAGCTTAATTGAATTGAAGTACGTGTGTTTGAACTAGCGGCTGAAGCTTTTTACGTGCATTTTGACGACGCCTCAGACCGTTGTTCCAAACCGGGAACTCGACTGCGTCGACACAAAGAACCAAGCCTTAAAAACACGAACACGTGATGTACTTGGTATGAACACGTTATGTGCTCAGTTCTTCAGCACGGAGGAATTCACGCGAGCACGACCGAACAAGGGCGACGCTAGCTCGATCTCCGAAGGTTCTGAAATTCTTTGTTCAAATCTACGGGGTGCCGCGGCTGTGGTCGATACCCGCGTTGGTCGCCAGCACCGACCTGATCGCCATGATGCAGTTCGCGGCCTATTTGGCGCCCAAGTTCGATCTCGATGTCTACGAAATTCCGGTAAAAGTTCCCGGACAGCATATTTATATGGCGTGGCATATCAAGATGGACGGCGACCCCGGCCACAAATGGTTGCGCGAGGCCATCATGGCGACGGCGCGTGAGCGACTGGGTGTTCCCGCCGCCGAGAACGTGTCCAACGTCACGCCGTTCGCGTGGCCAACAGGCGCGGGTCTCAAGGGCAAATAGCCACCTCCCCGCTCCGCCTGGCGCGACGCTGCGCGTTGTTGAACAAGGACCCGCGGCCGATATCGGTGTAGTTTTTGTTAGCTTCCTCTGGGGCGTCTCGTGATGCATAGATCATATAACGTAGCGGCCCGGCGCGATGACTTAGCCGCCGAAGCGCCGGGCCGGACCTGAGAGAATGGGCAATGAGCGGGGCTAATGAAGACGGTAGTGCCTGGCCGATGGGCCAGCCATTTTATTTCTTAAGGGGGGCCGGTTCGTCATCCACTTTGCCGCCATTCGCCACGCACTTACTAAAGTAAGCCTGTTTGGATTGCGGCGTCCCCTTTGAACTGCCAAGCGCGGGATTCCCGACTTCAACCGGTGGATACGCCTTGGCGGTGAGAAGCTCACATTTCTTGGCGATCTCGGCGCTTACAGCTGACGCGTCGTTCGTTGCCAGGCCAGTCGCAACGAGGAGCAGTACGGCGCTTGCAAGCTTCTTTTTGAACATCGCGTAACCCTCCTGACTGATCCTGACGGACAAACCTCCGGTCCGGTCAATCCATGCCGGGCAACAACGCAGGCCAACAGCCTGGTTTGCACTTCAAAAGCCAATCAGCGCCGGAGCAACAAAGGCTATTGGCGCTCAGCGGAATTGCAACGGCAGCGGCCAATGAAATGAAAGTTACTTTCAAGCCTGACTTTAGCATCCTGCTCCTTCTCCAAATTCACAGCGCGTGATGGAGGAAGCATCGGGGGCCGCAACGGCGATGGTGTCTTAACCTAACTGGTCAACCTCAGCCGAGGGTCATCGACGATTGCCGTTAAGCATCCCGGCAACCGGAGATTCCCTATAAGCGTTTGCGGGCCACGGCGGCTTGGTGTTTCAGGTAGAGTTCGATCCAGCGTGCGTCGCGCTGCCTGGCGAGGAATTCGTCCTTGGTCCGCACGGCCTTGCTCAATTTCCTGAGCTCGACGGTTTCGTTTGCTGTAAGGCCTACGAGGACCAACGGCTCGCCTTTGCCAATCTTGTTCTTTGCACCCTGCATCCAATACCCCCATGCGGTGCATTGGGCTTTTATAGAACTGCCGATGCTCCGCAATCACGCACTGAATTTAACGCTAACGCCGGCGCAACCGGAACGTGCCCGGCCTAAAACCCGGGCACTCCGAAGGCTTTCATTACAAACCGCGCTGAAGGGGTCAGCCTATGGTCCATTTCTTTAATTTCAACCGGCTGGGCTACGAGAAGAGATCCTTCCGTAACGATCAAATCTTCCACCGGAATACCGCGAACAACGAAAAACTCGGCGCGGATGGAACCGCCTTGGGCGTCAACGTCCTCACCGGCGAGGCTTGCCAAATGCTCAACCCGCTCCGCCGGAACGAAATAACTGATTTCTTCGTGTATCTCCCGGACGACGCATTCCAAAAACGTCTCGTCGCCTTCACGGTGGCCACCAAACAACCCCACTTTGCCCGGATGCAAGATGCCGGCAACATCGTCGCGGTGCTGAAGAAGGAACCGGCCGCGGGTGTCGATGAGGATAGCGCCGGTGATCTCGCGATGTTGCGAAGCGTTCATAATGTTACCTTATCCATGGTGGCTCTCTCCAATTTATTTGGCTTGAAGCAGGAGAGTTGTCCAGCCCAGGAAGCCAGCCGAAATGACCGCCGGCTGCATCTGCTTTTCCCGCGGAGTGCATCGACAGGGCCATCAGGCGATGTCAATCCTCCACACAGAAATATGCGATCGTCGCGGTCTCTACGACAAAACCCCAGCCTCCGGCGTCGCTTCGCCCGGACCATGCCTGCAATTCGACCAGATTGGGCGTTCTCACATCGAAGATCCCCGGTGAGCGCGTCAAGGCGGGTAGGATGGCGTTATTGATGGTGGCGACGCCTGTCACGAGATACTTGTCCGGCGCAGTGAACGAATTGCCGGCGAAGGAGACCCGCAAATCGATATTCACCGCCTGATCAACCGATGGGATCAAATCGATCGTCATGACACTCGTGCCAAAGGCCGTGATCGTTGCGTGAGCACCGTAGGGGTCGGCATACCGCCCGGAGAACCGCAACTCGATATAATCACCCCGGCAGACCGTGGCGTACGCAGGAACCACAAGAGCCATCATGGCGCCGTTTGCGACATTGCTTGCCCATACTTGGCCCGACGGCAATCGGCTGGGGCTTGGCAGTCGACTATCTTTGCGTCGGCAGCCGACGAAATGAGCCCGCTCGAACATCGCTTCCGAGCCGATACGGCGATATTCGCAATTTCGGAGCTGGACATTCCTCAATGAGGGATCGGGCATCCCGCGCTCTCTCAAACCCATCGTCACATCCGCCGCGCCACGGACATTCTCGAACAGGATGTCGCTCTGTTCGCCTCGCAAAAACCAGATCAGATTGTGCTCGCGCTCGTCAGCCACGCCGTTGATCACGCAGTCCTGCACCGTCACGTTCTCGACGGCGCCCTTGGGGTAATTGTTATAGAGGATGAAACCATGATTGAACCCGTTGGTCGCATCCAAAGCGTCGACCGCAACGCCTTTGAAGGTCGCCGGCAGATGATTAAGGCTAAATACAGCGGGATCGCCACATGAATAATCGAGGACCTTGTCGATCGACCGCGCGACGACGTCGATGTTCTCGAAACTGTGACCGCCGGCGAAGGCTGTAATGACATTGCCTAAAGAGATGCCACCGGCCGCGACGCGTACATTCCTGAGACTGGTTCGCCTCGAGAATTCCTGACAGTAGAACAGCGGATATTGTCCGCCGGGCAGAGAAGTTCCGGTCATCTGGATTTCGATGTCGCGGATGGACGCTCTTACCGATCCGGTTTCAATCTCAAACAGCGCTTCCATCCGCTCGGCCGACCAAACAACCGTGGCGATAAGGTCATGTGCAACGCTGCGGGTAAATCCGTTGGCGCAGATTACCGACAAACCACGCGTCCAGCAGTTGCGGATCACGCTCTTGTAGCTTGCCTGAATAAAAAACGGAAAGCCGCTCTCGCATTCGATCCGCAGGTCGTGAATGCTGTAGCCTTGCGAGACGTCGCCGCTCACCCTTGCGATCATGACGCCGTTCCAACCGTCGTCGATGGGATCTTCCAGATTGACGACTCCGCCGTGAACCGAAACCACGCGATTCATCTCGACAAAGTGGGGCAGAACGTCATTGGCCGACCCTGCCGCAGTGATGGAACGAGCGATTATGATGTCGCCGGGACTAAAATTGTCCGCATCCGCGAGGACTGTGGTGGTAAGAGACTGTGCGCCGGCGAGAATATCGTGCACCCCATAGTAGGTGTATGTAGCGTAGGAGCCGCGTCCAAAAACTGCGCCATTTGGGCTTACGAACGCGGCGTTGCTTCCGACAATCACCGAACTGGCGCCATCGCCACAATACTCAATGTTGTTGCGCACAGTAATGTTCTTGCCGAACGTGGGCAGCTTGTAGCGGCCTGCCGGAAAGTACATTCGACCGCCGCCACGGGCTTCCAAATAAATCCCGGCATTTTCGATGGCCTGCCAATCGTCGGTGATACCGTCCCCCGTTGCGCCAAAGTCGCGCTTAACGTTCACCTCCCGTTCGAGCGATCCGACGAAGTGTTCGTTGAGCTCGAGAGCAAGTGCGGCAGACGAAGGCAGGCCCGCCGCGAAGGGAAGCAAGGTTATGAACTCTCGTCGTCGCATTGATGGTTCCTGAAGGCGACGGGACCAGTATAACGTCTGATTTCGCTCGCCGCTTCATGTATCGAAAGCCAACGTCCCGCAAACGCCATGATAGCGCTGATCTGCGCAGCGTTTCGATCAATCCAAAGCAAAACGGGCCACAGCAGCGCCTTCAGCGAAATGGATCAGTGAATCTTCGATCCGATTTCAGGCGGCGGTTATGGTCAATAGCGCTTCTATTGCAATCAGGTCGTTCCCGAACCGACGCCGGCCTCGATATCCAATCACCGTCGCCGTTGCCTGTTCGACGAACCATACCGAGCGGCCAGCCCACTTGTCGCGATCCCGAACAATCCGCCGGATGCTTTCGCAACAAGGTCAAATAATCTGCCGTGGCGGTCGGGCGTCAGGTGTTGCAGGGCCTCAAGCGCCACAGCGGCCCCGACCACAATGCTGATAACCATCAAGGTCCGTCGGGGGTAGGCCATTGCGAATGCCAGACCGAGCACCGCATAGGCCCCAAACCGTTCATAGAAGGGGTCGCCTCCGAACTCTGGACGCAAGCCCAGGGGCGACAAAGTCACGAAGGCTATGAGTATCAGGGCGCACCACGCCGCGATGAGGAGAGCTTTTTGGAACATCATTTACTCGATATCGGCAAGCCGCAAAATCTGTAAGCTGCTGACGCAGGTCAACAATAACGACCGCGAAAATTGCTGTCGCACAAAATCCGACAAGGAGTTCGCGGACATCCCGATCAGTGTAGTGCAAGCTGAGACGACATCAAAATGCTAAAATCCGGGCGTCGACAAAAAGTGACGGCGGTCTGGTCATGGTTGCAGCTCTCAAAGCGCCGATGATCGAAGTAGTTAAGCAGCAAGACTATCTTGCAGGACTTGGCGGACCCCCATCGTGCCTTGCCACACATTCCTTGAAATAAAACAGGCGGCCGCCATTCATCGGAGCAGCGCCGGGACGCTCGTAAGGGTATCGCAGATAGGCGGCGCGCAAGCAGCGCTTGGCAGTTTCCGCATCCGGCGCGGCGGAAGCGGCCGAGACCATCGCGGATACTGCAACGATCGGAAGCACAAACTTCACTTGGGGCGCGCGCTCCTGAGCGAATTGGTGACAGCTACCAAATTAACCAACTAACCGTTCAGGCCCGGTTCTTTACTGCTGCTTTTGGCATTCGGAATAAAATGTACCGTTGGCAGCAGCGACCCGCCCGAGACATTGCCTGGTGTCGGTGACGCTACCTGCTACCATAAAATCATAGGCCTGCCCTTTGATCACCAGCGCGTAACGTCCGGGCGTTAGCTCGGTATTGGTATCCCTACTTTGCACCTCGTACATTTCGAGATTGTCCTTAATCGGCGCAGTCCGATAGGGAAAGGAAATATTTCGGATCACCCAATTTTCCTCCGCCTTCGAAACAACTGGCTTGCCCGATGCATCGAAGGTCATCGCCTGTTCGATCTTGGCGACGACACGAATGTCTACCTGATCGGGCGCACTTCCGGACGCGTCTCGTCGGAACACGATGAACGTTAGATTTCCGTCCGGGAGTATTGTCCGGCTCGGCGTCGTAATTGCGGTCGAAAATGCAACGCGTATGTCGGGAACTCGACCTCGCAATGGTTCCAATTCGTAGAGCTTACCGGCGCTGACAGCATAGATTCCAAACGTCGTTGGCAAAAGCGGTGTGGCTTTCGGGGTGTCGCCTTGGATCGGCGCCGCCTCGCGTTGCGTTTGATCTTTGCCTTGCATCCCCTGGGGGGCTGCGACAGGCGCATTACCGTTGTCGCGCGTACCGAATTTTCCCGACCTGACCGTGGCCGCGACCGCCAGCAATACTCCCATGACCAGGATGAAACGCCATGAGGCAGCAAATCTTCTTGTCTTTCGAACCCGCATCGTTGAATATTGCCGACCTGGATATCTCGCCGGCTGGGGCGGTACCGGATGGTCCGAAGCTCCAATTAGCCGCTGCTGCCTTTGATCCTTCTTTAAATGCGCCTCGACGCCCTGGATTGCGATTTCCAACGCTGCGGTCAAACCCGCAATCTCCGAGGCATCCTCGCCAGTAAATTGTTCCTGCAATTTTTGCCGGGCGAGCTCGTAGATAGCACTCCGCCACTGCTCAGGATTGGTTCGAGCGGACTCGATCGTTCGCGCCAGCACCAAGGCAAATTCGACCTCGGGATGCGCAGTGACAAGCTCCTGGATAGCCTCCCGACCTGTAGGAATTCCAGTCATCTAGCCTAAATCCCGGCCAAGCGCTTGTTCATCGGACCCCGGTTGGTTCGACCGCCGAGTTGGTTTCCCATATCCCGCTAACAAGGAAAATAGCCGTGAATTTTCCAAAATTGCCGCTCTCTTTGCTCAAACACCAGGAGAATACACCCCTTATCTCAAAGCCTTGCCGGAAAATTCCCTAAAAAAGAAACAGAGAATTCTCTCCGCGTAAACAAGGAACTTCAAACCGGCATCAGCGGGCGCTCTATCGGAGAACAGGGCGCTTGCAATACCCACTTAGGTGGATCGCCCTACGATCGTTCACCGCAGCCAGGTTTCTGTTCGAGCTTTCGCCTGACGCATGGATCATTGGCTTGAAATCGTAGCGGTCGACCAATTTCTCATGACGATGCCGATGCCAAGCGACAAGACCTAATGCTCGAATCGCAACAATATCGGCCATCCAGGAGCATCGGTTGAATTTCTAGTTTTCCGGCGGCTTCCGCGAGTAGTGAACGATCTTCGCCTCAGTTGCCGAATCTTGAAAGTCACCCAGCCAGAATCCAAAGAACAAAATCCGGGTCAGCGGCAGCGACTCCCTGATCTTCTTAGGCACCACAACCTCGCGTTCAGGGGCAACGCCCAAAGATTGCCTACCCGAATGAAGTGGGCTGACCCAGATATCAGCGGCGTCCTCAGACGTGGAACTCTCTGTCAAATCAATCGGTCGCTTCCGCTTCGGACGAAAATACATTCCAACTGCAAACGCGAGATTGAACAGGATCCAGCCAAACAAAATATAAAAAACCGTCGCCACATATTTTTCCTCTTTAGCGAACCGATCATATGGCGAGATCGGAACCAACCTAAAATGATAAATTCCGGGTCGTATAACAGCATAGAGTTTCATCTTTTAACAACGAATGTTAACATTATCAATTAAGGTATTATTACACCTCCATCGATCGTGCTCCCCGTTCGGCATTTTGATGGCACGGCAGCTCAAAGGTTGCCAGGGTAAGGGTTCGTCCTGCCACCGCGATTTCTTTGTAACTAGCCAAAACTCGGGCGCGATGCTCGATGCGCTCGAAGTCATCATTAGGCCGGAAAACCAGCGACGAACCTGTGCCGTGAGCGCCCGGCCGCCATATCGGAGCACTCGGTTGCCACTGCCTTTTCGATTACGCCAACGGATCAACGGGTAGATTGCCACGCAAGGGGCTTCGAAACCAAAGAGACCGCCAACTGAGGCGGCCTATCTGAAATATAGCTTTGTGTTCTCGTGAACTCGATTCGAATTCAGCAGGTCAGGCTCCGTCCACCAACCATATTCGCTGTGTTGAGTGTCCGGCGCTACGCATGACGTGTCTTGCAATCTGACTTCATGGGCCAAGGCAACATATCGCGTACCGTATCCGGGTTCTCCCGCGCGATTTGTTTCATAGAAATGGTCAAACGCACCTTTTAGCTTTGCTTGTTTAAGCGTGCCCGGATAGTTGATTTCCTTCTTTATGATGCGAGCGAATGCTTCAGATAACGGCTCGTCCTTCAGAATAATTCCGCCGGGGACAAAGAAATAGCCTTTCGCCGGCTCATTATTTCTAAGCCCGAGAAGAACCCTGTCTGTGGCGTCGCGGACAATCAAGTCGATCGACACCAACGGAGCCAATCGAATTACGGTATTCAGGTCGGAATGGCTTAGGAGCTTAGCTGCCATGGTGACTGCGTACCAAAAACCTCAAATCAGACGTCAAAATAGCCCGGCAACAAATTCTAGTTCAAGCTCATTGCTCGGACTTTCGCTTTAGCTCCGTTGGCTATATCGAGCAATACAATTCGTTTGTCGGCCCGCTCAGTCATGATTTGAGATGTCTTTCATTCTGAAGCGGAGATCGTCGGTGTTTTGATCGTTCCTAAACGTCCAGAAATTCGAATTCAGCGCCCTCGAGGCGGAGCAAGGTGAGCCGGCCGGTCGCGTAAGCGCCGGTATCGATGTTCAGTCGATACCGGCGCAGGTCGGGCTCTCTCACCGGTGTATGCCCATGAATGATGAACTTGCCGATATCCAGTTCGCTTGTCAGAAACTCGTCGCGAATCCACAACAGGTCCTCTTCCTCCTGTTCGTCAAGAGCGACCCCAGGCCGAATGCCAGCATGCACAAAGAAGAAATCGCCACATGAAAACGATGGTTTCAACCTCTCCAGAAAGCTCTTGTGATCAGGAGACAGCGCGGCCGCGAACGCTTTTGCAAGATCAAGCTGCTCGCTTGCGCTCGGATTAAGAGGAGGCCTCAAACCATAAGATACCAATGTTTGAAGGCCGCCAAACTGGCGCCAATCGTGCAATCGCGTGGGATCTTGAAGGAAGCTCAGTAAGACATCTTCATGGTTACCCTTGAGAAACACCATGGTGTCGCGGCGAGCGCGTTCGATGAGGAGGTCCAGAGTCCGCCGGGAGTCGAGCCCGCGGTCAATATAGTCCCCAAGAAACACATAGAGGACATGCTTTGCCCTGTTGTGCTGCAGATCGATATCGATCGATTGGAAGGCGCGCTCCAGAAGATCGGCGCATCCATGAATATCGCTCACGGCATAGATGCGCAGACCATCCGGCAGGCTGGGACGCCATCTATCGGCTGAACTCATTGGTTTATGGTCCCGGTCGTGCAGCCCAGTCCTAAGCTCATGCCGCTTGGCTAGTCACGACGCACCGGCTGATAAGTCTGAGTATTTATGAGGCTCATGAGTTTCCGGCGGCACCAGGAACGTCCGGGAACACATGGCCAACCAAAGGCCGCCGAAACATCCTGTAACGCCCGTCAGTGATACCAGCCGGTATAGGCCGCCCAATAGGCCTGACCACCGTAGGGGCCGTAAGCGCCGTAGAGCGGATAACAGGAATAGCCGTCCGGGCAGCCGATGTAAGGTCGCCGTTCCGCGCGCCTGTGGTGATGTCGAACCGTGCGGGGCTGCTCAACATCGGAAGAGATGCCTACTTCAGCAGCGACCGCTGGCGTGGTTCGGACGGGCAAAAGAAATAAGCCCACCAACAGAAACAAGGCTATTCTCATCATTGCAATACCGCCCCCATAACCGAAATCTAGCCCCCGGGGCCGCCGCTCCGGTCGGCGACCGGCGATGGCCCTAGTCATTGATGGCAGCATAGCCCACGCCTTTAAGGTAATCTATCGGCTTGAGCCAATTTTCCGCCGGTAGCTTCGTCCGGAGGGCCGTTCGATAACGAAGCGGCAGCCCGTCACGAGGATTTGGCTACTTCGTTGCTGCCCGGGGCCTGGCCGGCGTTCTCGACACCGAGGGCTTAATACCAGTCTCTGGCCGTTTCTTGCCGGGCCAAAATCCGGAAATGCCCGGCGCGCCCAAGGTCGGCGTGCTCGCTGCATTGATGAGCGCCAGCATTTTGGGAAGGCAGACGCGCTCCATATCGAAATTCTCCGCAACATATTGCCGAGCCCGAGACCGTAAATCCCGGAATTTTGACGGATCTGCAAGCGCTTCGACCACACGATCCGCTATTCCATCGATGTCGAAGAACGGGAGGAGAAAGCCATTTTCTCCGTCCTCAATCACCTCCCGGACAGGAGGGGTATCCGAGCCGATAACGAGGCACCCAGCGCTCATGGCCTCCAGGAAGGACCACGACAGAACAAAGGGGTAGGTCAGGTAAACATGCGCAGATGATATCTGGAGGACTTTGAGATATTCTTCGTAAGCGAGATTACCAACGAAGTGCAGCCGACTTTTGTCGATCAGCGATTCGACCTCTTTGAGAAAAACCGACTTCCAGGTGGTTCCCTGCGGGGGTGGCAGACCATAGGAAAGACCGTCCCCACCGACAATAACGACCTGAGCGTTCGGCCGCGCAGCCATTATCCGCGGCAACGAGCGCATAAAGATGTGGTAGCCTCGCAGCGGCTCAAGACTGCGAACGACAAAGGTGACGACCTCGTCCGAGCGCGTCAATTCCCTCCCCGAAGCTAGCCGGAGAACCGCCGATGGGTCGGGCCGCACGAGGTCGATATCCACGCCCTCATGGATCACCGCAATTTTCTCCTGATATTGGGCGGGGAATGTCGAACGCTGCCATTCGGTCGCGGATACCCCGAAATCAGCGTCGTTGAGTGCCAGCAATGTGGTGGCGTTCTTGAGCTTGAGCGCGATATGGCCGTCAAGGCCGGCCTTTGGAAATTCAGGGTCGAAATCGACATCCCGGCCTTGGTCGCTGTAGAAAAATTCGCAATAAAGCAACAGGCGGGCTTTCGGAAACATGATGCGCAAGGGCAGTGTCTCCCCCCAACCAGGATGGGCTAGAATGACGTCAGGCGTGAAACCCGACGAGACGAGGGACGATAGTGCGTAAAGCACTTGCTCGGCGCGCTGGCACTCGAGATCAAACCGGCGGGCAAACGGGTGCGTGCCGGCAAGATCAGACGTGCCAAGCGCGTATTTCTTCAGCTTTACGCCGGGGAACTCGCGGGACGTGCTGGACCCGATAGCCACCATTTTGACGTTTGGATCGCGGGCCAATGCGCGCGCGATATATCGGTACTGCGCCGGAAAGTTATTATGGACAAACAGCACATTCATTGAGCCATATTCCCCCTGCGGTCGGGCACGGATCAACCGCCCAGCCGGCCCTATCGTAGCTGACAATTTTCACGTACTCAGCCAAATTCACCATAGCCTGGATTCGACAACCGTTCAGGCAAGGACGTGCTATGTTGCGTATGTTTGCGGTCTCGCTTGAAGTGATACAAGCCATGAGCGAAATTAAGGTTATCCCGTTGAGGGGCAAAGAGTTTACGATTTGGACTAGCTGAGGGGATCCATGCCACGCGAAACCGATACCGGCCAACGAAAGGAGGTCGAGCTAGATCGAGGATTATTTCTGGTTCTTTATAAGAGCGCTGAGGATGAGGCTTTTCCACCCCGGGTTAGGGTGTTCCCCGCGCCAGGGCATGAACGCCAAATCCAGATAACTACCCATCCGGATTCCGACCCAAACACGTTGTGGCATCCCAACACATCCCTCGTCGTGAGGGCGAACGCAGCAGCCACCCTTCATGTAGAGGTCCTGCCCGGACGCGCCAACGGCTCGCGCAACGCAGCGGTCAGAATCGAACCGATCAATCAAGGCAAGGCGAACGAGCCCGTCGATGCCACAGCGTCTGATTTACCTAACCTCAATCAAGTTCGCATTCTTGGCCACGTGGCCGGCATCGGCGACGTGTTCGCTGGCGCGGACGAATGGATCGCCGGCCCTTCTGCGCCATCGCGCATCGAAGGCCTCGCGATCGAATGGCCGCAACGATCCGGACTTCAGCTGAGATACGCCGTCAAATCGGGGGCCGGACAGACGGGGAAAATGGTTGAAGCTGGTGAATTTGCTGGCACCCGCGGCCAGGCAATGCCCCTCACCGGGCTGATTTTGGAACTCTCCGGCAAACTCTCCGACGCCTACCAGATAGCCGCGGATGCAATCTTTCTGAGTTCGCCGACGATGCGTGTGATTGGAAAGCGCGTCGTATTATCGGGACCGACCGGCCGAGAACCGCTCGTAGGACTCCGCATCAGGGTTGAAAGCATAGAACAGGAGCCTGCGACGGCGGCGCCCGCGATCGCCGAGCGTGATGTCCAGAGCAATGTTTCGGCATCCAAGTCTGAGACGAAACCACGGTCCTCGGGGAGAGTCAGGGTGTTTCGTAGCCGCGCCAAACAGACTTAGTGGCTCAGGGCCGATATTTCTCAATGACCGTCGATTTGGTTCGTCGACCCTCTGCAGTTGGCTGGATTTTTTGACAGCGATTGAGCTATCGCAGCTAGGGATTTGAATTGTTTAGTGGCACGACGATTTTTGATGAGCCGCATCACCTTGCCCTTGAGCTTCTTGCGGCGAAAGCCTTGGCCGACAATGAAGCCGAGCGTGCCTTCGAGCTATCGGACCGGCGGTGTCGGATCGAGCCAACGCCGCAGCCTCATTGCTACCTTCTTCGAGCCGAGGCCTCGTTTCGGCTGGGCCAAAAATCCTATGCTCTCGATGATCTAGGCAAGGTACTAGAAACCGCGCCAGACGACGTCGAAGCGAACCGTCGGTTACTGGCTTGGTCCAGAGGTAGCCGTCAACACAGGGCCGCTCGCTCTCTGCTGAAAACCGAGCGCAACACCGATGTTTTGCGCCAAGCTCTCCAAGTTTTGGGCGACGACAACGATGGAGCTTATGCTTCAATCAAAGTTCTTGATGAAACCATCGAGGGCTGGGCCGCCTGGAATCAAGGCTCGCTTGCGGAAGTCTCAATCCGGGTTGGAAATGATGTGATCTCGAGCTTTATCGAGCCGGATCCATTTCACGCTTTGAGCGGTGAACGCATCCGGGCTGCAGGTTTTGCATTGACGAGGCCCCGATCGTGCGAACCCCAGCTCGCATCGATCGCGATTGACGGCCGGGTTTTCTATTCGGTGCGCATGCCGGGGAACGAAGCGTCTCCAAAGAATTCGCCTCAACAGACCAACCTGGCTGCCGATGCCGATGAAATTACCGTCATCGTTCCGGTCTACGTAGACTTCAAAGCAACCAAATCCTGTGTCGAGAGCCTGTTGAAAGCGATACAACAATCACCGGGTACCCGTGTTGTGTTGGTGGATGACGCGACGCCGGACTTGAAGATAAAACGATATCTTTCCGACATCGCAAAACAACCGGGCGTCGAAGTACTCACGAACGCGCGAAATTCCGGCTTCGTTGGCAGCATCAACCGCGCATTGCACCATGTGCGCCACGGTGACGTCATCCTGCTCAATTCTGACACCGTGCTTCCTCCCGGCTTTAGCGACCGTTTGAGGGCGGCGGCAAAATCGGCTCCCGATATCGGAACCGTCAATCCCCTTTCCAACAACGGCGAGTTCTCCAGCTTTCCCGTTCCAAATCAAATCAATGATCTCGGTACGCTTAGGGAGGTGGTTGCACTTGACCGGCTTGCTGCAGAAACGAACGAAAACCGCGTCGTTGATCTTCCCAGCGGCATCGGCTTTTGCCTATACGTCACACGTGCCTGTCTCAATGCTGTCGGGTTTTTGTCCGAGAAATACCAACGCGGCTATCTAGAGGATGTCGACTTTTGCTTGCGAGCTCGCGAAGCGGGATTCCGCAGCGTTTGTACGACTTCGGTGTATGTCGGCCATGTGGGATCGCGTTCCTTCAAGTCGGAAAAGCGATCTCTGGTCGTTCGCAATCTCGAAGTGCTTGATCGCAAATTTCCGACTTATCGGAACGAGTGTCTGGCTTTCGCGGCCGCCGATCCCTTAAAGGCCGCGCGCCAAGCAATAGAGCGGCAGCTGCCCTATCCAGGCAAGGAGCCGCGAATGCTTGTCACCGGCGAGGGTGCGCTCGGTGAGGTCGCGCAAGGGCGAGCCGACGCATTGGTTTCGCAGGGGCAGTGCACGATCATCTTGAGCATTCGCAGAACCCCGTCAGGACCAACGGTCTGCCTGAAGGATGCTGCCGGCGGGATTCCTCAGAACATCGAATTCGATATCTCGCAGCCAGCAGAAATTCAATCGCTTGAGGATTTCTTGAAGCGTGCCAGCCTCAAAACGATAGAGATTGCGGACCCTGCGAGCGTGCCTCCCCGTCTTCTCGATCTGCTTATCGATGGCCATGCGCCTTACGAACTCTTACTTGGGGATGCAGGTTTGCTGTGTCCGCACGGCGTATCCTTAGAGATCGCGGGCGCCGATTTGAAACCGACACCGGATGAGGAGCGGCAAAGTAGGCACGACGCGCCAGACCAAGCCGATTTGAGATCATGGCGGAACCGTTGGCGCGCGGTTGCCGCCAGCGCCCGTCGCATTCTGGCTCCTTGCCCGATGGCCAAAGCGTTTGCCGAGCCTTATTTCCCCGGGCTAAAAATAGTCTCCCTCCAAGCATCGGATGAGAGGGCGGTTGCAGCGAAGAGCCGACCGCGGCCAGCTGCCAAACTCGGAATTCTTGTTCTTCGCGGATCTGCGGATGAACTCATTGCCTTGCGCGGCCTAACCAGAGCGATTTTTCGCACCCAACCGGACCTCCCGGTGGTCATCATCGGCAAAACGCTAGACGATCGAGAGCTGATGCAACGGCCGAATGTAGCCGTCACGGGCCATGTCGATCGCGTCGATCTCAGCCGCGTCCTTGTCCAATATCAAGTGCAATGGATACTAACCGGTCTGGGCCAACCCCTTTTTGGTCACCCGACTGAACAAGAGGCGATGAAATCCGCTTTGCCGATCGCACGGTTTGATTGGTCAATTGGCCGCTATCGTCCGCCACGTGGAGATCTTGCGATCCGTCCCACCCTCTCAAGCGGCCAGATCGCCGAGCGCCTCCTGCGATGGATCGAGGGGCGCTAAATCCATGGCAAAAGCGCGACGAGTGGTGATTAGTCCGAAATTGCACGATAGCCTTGATTGTTCGTTCCGCCGCTCTGGCGAACGCAGCTTTGTCGGGCACGCCATCGATCTTAACGATCCGGCGAGGATCTACACAATCGACGTATTGGTCGATGGTTGCGTGGTAAAGACCGTCATCGCAAACGAATACCAGGCTGAGCTTGCAGCGCGGTCAAGTGGCGATGGTTATCACGGGTTTTCCTGCTCTCTAGGCAGTGACGTCATCAAAAACGCGTCCTTGGTGGAAGCCCGGCTGTCTAATCTCGACAGAAGCATTGGATTGCCGGTGGAGACCAGCGCGCTCTATTCGGAAGGCGTGGCTTCCAATGGTGCGGACCACGCCCAGTGGCTGGGTGGCTTGAGGTTTTCAGGATCCATCAGCCAAGAACGAACCACGCCCCCCATTCTCGACGTCGCTGTCGATGGCGAACGGGTGATTGAAGTCAAGGCGCTTGGATGGGCGCATATTAACGACGAAGGTGGAGGCCGGGCGGTTCGCGCCTTCGATTTCTATTTACCTGAACGCTTCGCTGATGGCTGCGTTCATCGCGTCACTGTCGCCACCGAGAGCGGTGCGATGCTGGGTGGCGCTCCGCTTCCCTTTGTTGCGTTCGCCGATGGCCTGGCGAATGCGATATCCAAGATGGGCCAGATTGATACCGAACGCCTGAGGGGAGAATTGTTCGACCTGCTGCTTCCGATGTCGATCCCGATGTCGCATTACGATGAATGGCGCGAAAGCTTTCCGGTGGAAGCGCCGCAGCCAGCCACATTGAAAGCCGCCATGGTTTTGGTCGGGTCTGGAAAACTCCAGCATACTCTGTCAAGTTTAGAAGAGCAGACCCATGACGATTGGGTCGCAGCTCCGATCGGAGGGCGTCAGACGAATTTTGAATCAACTGAGGCCCGCTCGTTCCTCGATAGCGACGCTCAAGACTGCTCCTTCGTGGTTTTCGGATTGTCAGGAACGGTCCTCGCCGCCAACGCGCTGGCCCGTATGGCAAGTGCGTTCCAAGCATTCGAGGAAGCTCAGATCGTTTATGGCGACATCGATCTTGTTGCGCGAGATGGACGGCTTTGGCCGCTGGCGCTCCCCGCCTTCGACTATGAAAGGATGCTCGAACAGGGTTATTGCGCTCACCTGTTTGCAATGCGTTATTCATTGGCGCAGCAATTATTGGCCGGCGGCGCGTCCGATCTTTATCGGCTGTTTAATTCGGCTTTCGACGGAGGCCCCCGCAATCCGGACTACGTTATCCACATTCCGGGAGCGCTGGCTTCTATTCCAGAAATCAACGTGGCGGAGGCGTCCGCCAACCTGAACATGGCCACTTCAGATCATTTACGACGACGTGGCATCGCTGCGCAAGTCGCACCCGGGTCAGGAACGATGTTACCCGCCATCCACGTGCGCCGCTCCGCGGCACAAGGCAAAACAACCGTCATAATTCCCACCAGAAATCGTCTTCCTCTGCTGAAGCGCTGTTTGCAAAGCATCTCGCCGGCAACTGACGCCATTGCGGCGGACATACTTGTTATTGATAACGACTCTTCCGAGCCGGAGACCCTTGAGTATCTGGCGCAAATCGCCAGCGAGACGGTCCAAGTCTTGCGGGTGCCAGGGCCGTTCAATTATGCTCGGCTGAATAATGTTGCGGTGAATGCCACTGGCAACGAGTTCGTTTGTCTTCTTAACAACGATGTCGAGGCGATCGACGATCTTTGGCTCAACGAGATGCTTTCAAGGCTTGTTGAGCCGGACATCGGGGCGGTCGGCGCGTTGCTGCTCTGGCCAAGCGGTGTTGTGCAGCATGGCGGGGTGGTCCTTGGGCCGAGCTTTGCCGCGCACCATGCGTTTAACGATCGGGTCGATGCCGACCCTGGCTACGGCGATCTGCTGCGCGTTGCTCACGAATGCAGTGCAGTGACTGCGGCTTGCATGCTGACTCGGCGGCGAGACTACCTCAGCGTTTCCGGCTTGGATGAGACTCATTTTGCCATCGCCTTCAACGATGTTGATTATTGTCTCAAGCTGCGTGCTGCAGGCAAGCGCGTCGTCTTCACGCCACATGCAAAGCTTTGGCATCTTGAATCCGCCAGCCGAGGCCGAGATGACAAACCTGATCGCAAATCACGCTTTGCCCGCGAGCTTCAGGCGTTGCGGGCCAAGTGGTCGCAATCAATCGTCGATGACCCCTATTACAGCCCGGTGTTGTCATTGGATTCAATTCCATATTCGGCGTTGGCCTGGCCGCCCCGCGTCATGAAGCCGCGCGCGCTAATGAACCCTGAGATGAACGACATTCCGCCTGGGTTTTAAGCGCATGCCAGGCGTCAGCCACAACAGATGAGTGCGCTTTGATCTCGATTTGCGATGGTTTAAAAGGCTTTCCAATATTCATTGGTGTGAGGTTGCTGTGCCAAGCGAAAAGCGACGAATTCTAAATGCGGGATCGGGACCTCAAGCGGCGCGAAGCATTGCCCCTTTATTCCGCACCGCTGACTGGGAAGAAATCCGTTTGGATATCGATCCAAATGTCCAGCCGACAGTGATCGGCTCGATTACCGATATGAGGACCCAATTCGAAGCCGGGACATTCGATGCGGTATGGTCGTCTCACATTCTTGAACATCTATATGCTCATGAGGTCCCGGTCGCGTTGGGTGAGATCAGGCGGGTTCTGAAATCGGACGGCTTTGCTTTGGTCTTTTGCCCCGACATTGAGTCGGTTGCACAGCACTTGCTCGATTATGGCGCCGATCATGTCGCGTACGTATCGCTGGCAGGGCCAATCACCGCGCTTGATATGCTGTACGGACATTCTGCATCGATCGCCCAGGGAAGACATTATATGGCACACAATACCGGCTTTACCGCCGACCGGCTGGGCAACTTGCTAGTCGAGGCCGGCTTTTCGACAGTCAACGTTCGCCGCGACGAGCATTTCGAAATTTGCGCGCTGGCATTCGCCGAGCATGCCGATCAAGATCGGATCCAGGCTGAACTATCGGAAGGCGGATACGATCTGATGGAGCCATCGATGTAGATTCAGCTCCTGCTGGACCTCGTCTCGAGGCAACAGCTACCATTGTTCGGCGCCTAAAATTCTAAGACAATTTCTTTAAGGTTGGGCTGTCGGTAAGACGATTTCGGGGCGGGCAGCTGTGAACGAAACCGTCATCAATCACGAACTGTTCTACCTCGACTGGCTGCAGGCTAAGACCCGTGCTCGATTGGCTGTTGTGTCGGTTTGCCCGCCGCTTCCGATCGCTGGTCACTGATGAGCCTCTCTTAACTTCGACGACGGTACGTCGACGAAGCTGGCATCCGCAACATCATCGCTCCCTTCCGAAGCTTAAAGCCAACCACCTCGGATCTCAATCCGCCGGATAGCCGAAGCGCGCCAGGAATGGAACGAACGGGCGTGTGATCTCGGCTCGCTGCTGCGGGTCGAGCCGCTCGCGCCACTTGCCTACGCGCGCGTCGCCAATATGCGTCCTGTGGATTTGTGTCACGAGATCAAACAGCATCGGTTTGCCGTCACCTGATCGCCGCTCCGGCGGCAGCGAGGAGACCGCAGCGGCAAAGGTTCGCACCGCATCGCTGCGATAGCGATCAAAAATCGCATCGGCAACGCTATCACTCACCGCGACGTCGAGGTGGCGCGCCAGCACGCGCACCGTCGCTGGATCGTCGAAGAAGCGGTTCTCGTAGCGCAGGACCGGATTTCCGGCGTCAGCGCAGGCCACCGCGTGTTGACAATCGTTCGCGATGGCTCGCACCGACACGGCGAATCCCGAGCCGAATCGTCCCATCAGCGAAAACACGCAGTCGCGCGGGTCGCGCACCGTCACGATGACGGCTGCGGCCCCCTCGGACGCGGATGTGGGCAGGTCCGCCCACCGATGCGTCTTGCATACTATGTGCCGCCCAGAGACGCCCGGGTAGGCCAAAAGCGAGGTCGGTGTCTCTGCGAAGAAACTCAGGACCGCTTCGGCACCGAACGTCGCGATCATGAGCTCTCGCGCTACGTTGAAGACCCAGGTTGAGGCGCTGCCGTGCAGGCCTGTGGTCATCACCACGCGCGAACCATGCGGCGCCGCAAAATCACTTGTCGGGTCTGCCGGGACAGCCATTTCCCCTCGCCTTGCGACCCGACGTGGGGTCGCGATCAAGTGCCCTAGATTGACCGATTCTTCAGGGGAATGATTCCGCGCTAAGATCTGTCGGCATTGGGCTCTCCTCGAATCTCCGTAAAGTCGTTGCTGCGCAACAACTTTCGCCGATTCGGAGCTCCGATGCCCCTATTTATATTAGAAATGCGGGCTAGACCATCGTAAGGCGTTTCAGTGGCCGGTGATGCAGAAGCTCAGCGCCGCCAGACCTCGGCGCTCAAAACTCATTCCGTCTGAAGTTTTTCCGAAATTGCAACCAAAGATTGCGGTAGAAAACGGCTCGAAAACGGGACGACCGCTGCCGATGTCTGCATCGGGGAAAGCAGTCTAATCTCTAATGGAACTGCCTCCTTATGAGACTTTTGGCTCAATCGAACAGAGCCAGGCGCAAGAGACCATCGCTGAAGTCCGCA
>WNFI01572194.1_pt1 | contig 20883 bp, 18 predicted proteins | sample 5400471 | NCBI WGS metagenome assembly WNFI01 (sample SAMN13153348, study PRJNA577476) | soil metagenome | isolation source: 100 cm saprolite on Douglas fir-dominated hillslope | place: USA:California | collected 2013-09-17
TGCTGACCCGCTACGAGGCGGGAGCACGGTGGCGCCCCCGTCGGCTCTCCCCCGGACGTGCCCTGCTCGAGTTGCTGGACCACGCTCTGGCCGCTCGCTATGCCCCCGAGAGGGTGATGGAGGCGCTCGCACCCCTTGTGACCGGCGCCACCGTCCTCAAGGGCAAGCGGGGGGAGGCTTGGACCGTGGCCGCCGAGATCCTGTACCATCTGCAGGGTTTGAGTTGACATGAGCAGGCTCCCGTCCCCACGGATTCAGGGGTTGATCGTTCGTGAGCTGGCCGGCGAGCTCGTCGTCTATGACAAGACGCGCCACCGCGCCTTCTGTCTCAACCCCACCGTGGCCAGCATCTGGAAGTCGTGCGAGGGACGGACCTCGCCGGGCCAGGCACGCCGACGGCTGGAAGCCGAGCTGGGCCGGCCGGTGCCGGACGCCGTGGTGTCGTTCGGCGTGGATCAGCTCGGGAAGGCGGGACTCCTCCAGGATGCCGTGAGCTCCGCGCGCAAGCATCCATCGCGGCGCGAGGTGTTGCGCAGCATCGGCGTGGCGGGGGTCGCGCTCCTTCCCATTGTGGCTTCCCTCGCCGTGCCCCCCGCGGTGGCCGCGGCGAGCTGCGGGGGCTGCAACGCGAAGACCGGTACCAATGCCTGCAACAACGCCCACTGCGCGGTGGGCGCGTTTTGCGGCAAGACCTGTACCAAGAAGTGCCAGGTGAACGGCAGCTGCGGCTGAGGTTGCGCGACGCAGCCCGCGGGGGCTGGGCGGCGCGGCTGCGGGTGTGCCGAGCGAGGCTCGTGTGGTGGCTCGTCTCGGGAGAGGTGCCGTCACCCGACGCCGAGCTGGCCTCGGTGGCCCTCAGCCAGGGGCTCGGCTCACGCCTGAGCCGGGTGGTGGACGCCACGGCCGGGGCATGGCCCCTCGATCGATGCACCGTTCTCCGGGACGCCTGCCGGGGGGCCCTGGTGCGCAGCCTCACACAACTCGAGGTGGCGGCAAGGGTCGTCTCGCTTCTGCGCGCGCAAGGCCTGCGCAGCCTGCCGCTCAAGGGCTGCGCCGTGGCCGAGTGGCTGTACGACTCCCCCTCGGAACGACCCATGAACGATGTGGACGTGCTCTGCCTCGACGATTGGCCGGGCGCCCGGCACGTGCTCGAGCGGCATGGGTTCCTGGGACAGGAGGAGGCGGACCACGCCGCCAGCCTGTGCGACCCCGGCACTGGAGTGATCGTGGAGCTGCACCGGAGCATCACGTCCTGCCCGGGACTCTTCCCAGTGGATGCCGAGGGCCTATGGAGTCGCAGCCATGAGGCGGGCGGACAAATCCCCCGGCGGCCGGCGCCGGAGGACCTCCTGGTCCAGCTTGCGCTGCACGCCACCTTCCAGCACGCGCTCGTACTCACGCTAGGGCAGTACCTCGATTTCCGCCATCTTCTCGAACGGTGTCCGGTAGACGCGGACCGTTTGTTCGCCGCCGCGCGCGCGGCGCGTGCCGAGCGGCTGCTGGCGCCCGCCCTTGCGCTGGCGAAGACCCTGGTGGGCGCCCCTCTCCCGACTGAGCTGGGCGAGCGGGCGGAGGCGCAACTGACGGCTCGGCAGCGGCGCTGGCTCCGGGCCCTCGTGCGCGATCCGCTCCGCTTCATCGCTCCGGCGCCTGCCTCCCTGGCGGGGGTGCGGTGGGTGATGCTGGAGGGACGCCGGGTCGAGCTCGTGAAGCGCACGCTGTGGCGGAAGGACGGCGCGGACCGGAGCTGGGCACGCACGGGCGCGCGTGCGATCCGTCGCGCATGGGCGCTGGCCCACCGTGCCGCGGGCGAGAGGCTCCGGGGCGCGGTGGCGGTCAGAACACCTTCACCGCCGCGCGGGCGCTGACGGCGCTCGCCCCCGCTGCACACCCGGGACTCGTTCGCGTGCCGCGCGTTGTGGCCCCTCCGTCGAGGGCGGGCGGCATGCTAGACTTCGCACGCCGCCAGCCCTCCCTGGCCGCAGGGACGGGATCTTGTCGGCGCCGGGGCCTGTCCTTATGTCCGACGTAAGGTCCGCCGACTTCTCAATGGCTTTCCCAGGGGCCGGCGACCTCGGCTCTGCCCCCACCAATCCCGCGCGCATCCTCGTGGTCGACGACGATTCCCACGTCGGACGGACCCTGCTCGACGTGCTCTCGCAGAACGGCTTCCAGGGAACCCGAGCGGAGTCGGGAGAGGAAGCGCTCGAGATGCTGGGCAAGGCGACCTACGACCTCGTGCTGCTCGACGTGCGCATGCCCGGCCTCAACGGCTTCGACACCTGCGTGCGGATCCGCGAGTCCCACGGCCTCGCCCTGCCCATCATCATGCTGACCGCGTTCGGCGACCCCACGTCCGTGCGCAAGGGTTACGACGCGGGCGCGGACGACTTCCTGCAGAAGCCGATCGACACGCCGCAGCTCGTCCTCAAGGTCAAGGCCTTCCTGCGCCTGAAGTCCCTTCACGACGAGAGCGACCGCAGCCGGCGCGAGGCCCAGGAACGCGCGCGCTCGCTGGCCCTGCTGCACGAGATCGGACGCGACTGGTCGCTCATCGCCGAGCCGGCCGAGTTCCACCGGATGGTCACGGGGCGGCTGGCCAGCCTCATCGGCGCCCCCATCTGCTTCATCGCGCTCTACGAGCCGGTGACCCACACCATGGCCGCGGCCCTGCCCGTTCACGGCATGGCGGACGACGTCGCGAAGAGGGTCCGCTACGTCGTGAGGCCCGAGTATCGCAGCCTGTGGGACTTCCGCTCCGGGCGTCCGTACCTGAGCAATCGCGCGCGGCAGGACCCACGGCTCGTGAAGGAGGTCGTGCGAGCGGCGGGCGCGGACTCGATGGTGCTCGTGCCGATGATCTCGGAGAGCGAGGTGCTCGGCCTGATCGTCGCCGTCAACAAGCCGGGGGGCTTCACGGAATCCGACGCGCAGCTCCTCAGCATCTTCGCGGGCCCCGCCGCGTCCTTCCTGCGCAGCCGGCGCATCTTCGACGCCCAGCGCCGCCACGCCGGGCGCCTCGAGCGGGTGGCCACCCTGGTGGGCGACATGGCGGCGGTGGGGAGCCGCCCGGAGCTCATCATGCTCGCGGTCAACCGGACGCGCACCGATCTCGGGTACGACCGGGTGGCCTTCCACGCCGTGGACGGGGATGGCGAGCGCTTGCGCCTCGAAGCGGCGGCCGGCGAGCGGCCGGCGCACCTTCCCGTGGACGTGGCCTGGCTGGGATACGCGCTACGTGGCCCCTCGCCGCTACAAGGCAGGGAGCGCGAAGGTTTCAGCGAGCTGGCCGTGCCCGTGCGGGCGGGCGGACAGGTCCTGGGCGTGCTCGAGGTCGTCCGCTTCGCGGCGTCGCTTTTCTCGGAGGAGGAGCTCAACCTCCTCTCCGCCGTCGCCGGCCAGATGGCGGTGGCCATCCAGAAGTCACAGCGCACGGCGGAAGCGGAGCGCCTGGCCCGGCAGATGGCAGTCTTATATGACCTCGCCCTGGAGACCACCGCCCTGCGGGACCTGCGGCCCCTCTTCATCAAGGCGGCCGAGGAGACGGGACGCCTGATCAACGCCGACCATACCTCCGTCCTGCGCTTCGATCCCGCCGACGGATGGCTGAAGGTGTTCGCGGCCTGGGCGCGCGAGAGCACCGGCGAGCGCTACGCGTCGCCCATCTTCCGGATGGGGGAGGGCGTGGCCGGCCGCGTCGCGCTGGACCGCCTGCCCGCGATGGTCAACGAGCCCGGCGAGCGCCCGGACTTCGTCGAGCGGCCCAATCCGGTGGCCCGCCTCATGTGCGTGCCCCTCGTGTACTACGAGAAGGACGAGCCCGCGCTGTTCGGCGTGCTCAACGCCACCCGCCGCCCGGGCGCGCCCCCCTTCGTCCAGGAAGACCTCGAGTACCTCACGCGCTTCGCGGGCCAGCTCTCGATCGCGGTCGCCAACTCCATGGCCTTCGCCGCCGAGCGCGAGCGCAGCGAGCAGATCGCCGTCGTCAACGCCGTCATGCGCGAGATCAGCGGCACCCTCTCGCCCGAGCGCATCCTGGAGACGGCGGTCAACCGCATCCACGAGGCCTTCCAGTACCCGGTCGTCACCATCACCGTGGCCGACCCCGACGCCAGTGCCTACCGCATCGCCGCGGTGGCGACGCGCGACCGGCTCCTCGCGCAGCGAGGTCGCCGTCCCCATCCTCTGGGGCGACGAGGTGGTGGCCGTCCTCAACGTCGAGCGCGAGGCGCCAGGCGGGTTCACCCCCAGCGAGGTCATCACCCTGGAGACGCTGGCGGACGGGATCGGCATCATGATGCGCAACGCCGAGCTCTACCAGGCCCTCGAGCGCACCAACGCGAAGCTCGTCGAGCTGGACCGGATGAAGAGCGAGCTCGTGAACATCGTGGCCCACGACTTTCGCGCGCCGCTGGCCGGCGTGCTCGGCCACGCGGAGCTGCTCGAATGGCGGCCGGATGCGCCGCGCGCCGACCGCCTGGAGCAGGCGCGCTCGATCATCCACGCCGCCACGCACATGGCGAACCTGGTCGAGAAGACCCTCAAGACGAACCGCCTGGAGACGGGGCAGTTCCCGTTCGACTTCGGCATCGTGGACCTCTCCGCGGTCGCGCGCGAAGTGGTGGGACGCGTGCCCGCGCGGGCGATGCACCCGCTGGTGGCGGAGATCCCGGAGGACCCCGTTCCCTGCTGGGCCGACCGCGACCGCCTCGCGGAGGTGCTCGACAACCTGGTGTCGAACGCCGTGAAGTACTCGCCCGCGGGCGGGGCCGTGAACCTGGAAATCCGGCGCGACGACGAGCGCGCGGTCGTGAGCGTCCGCGACGAGGGCATCGGCATCGCGGAAGGCGACCTGGACCGGCTCTTCCGGCCGTTCTCGCGTATCCGCAACCTCCGCACCGCGGACATCGAGGGCTCGGGGCTCGGCCTCTACATCTGCGACCGGATCGTGCGCGCCCACGGCGGCCGGCTGGAGGTGACGACCGCGCCCGACAAGGGCTCGGTCTTCACCTTCGCTTTGCCTCTCTTCGGCGCCGCCGCCCAGACCCGGCCGCCCATGATCCTGGTGGCGGCGGTCGACGAGCAGACGCGCCGCGAAGTCCGGCGCCTCGCCGACGAGCGGGGGTACGCCGTGCAGGAGGCCTCCGACGGGGTCGAAGCCGTCGAGGCCGTCCTCCGGTTGATGCCGGCGGCCGTGGTCCTCGACCGCGTCCTGCCCAAGCTGCGGGCGGAGGAGGTCGCGGAGCGAATCCGCGCGAACCCCGTCACCCAGCGAGTCCCCCTCCTGGTCCTCGCCGGCGAGGCGGACCTCGGCGACGAGGCCCGACTGTTCGACGGCTTCATCCCCAAGCCTTTGTCCAAGAGCATGTTAGCATCGACGATGGCCGGCCTTGGGCTCCCTCGCACCCCTTGACTTCGCTGCGGTCCGGCGCATAATCGACGTGTATGCAGTCCGTGGGGGCGTTCTCGCCCCTGCACCCCCTGACGATCTCAGCGCCGGTCAAGCCCGCCGTCCCCCTGACGGAGCTCGGGTCCCCGACGGAATGATGCGGTTCCTCGTCTCCGAATGATCTATCTCCTCGTCTCCGACGATTCCCTGTTCCACCGCATGGTGTCCGAGACCTTCCTCCAGGAGGAGGAGGTCTGGAGCTGGGCGGGCCGCAAGAGGAACGGGGACGCCTGGTCGGGGCCGGGAGCGGCCTTCTACGGAGACCCGGGCGATCCCGAGACGTTCCGCGGAGTGGTCCCCGGCCGGGACGTGGTTGCGGTGGTCTGCTTCAAGGATCCCCAGCGCACGGCCCAGGCGGTGGACGCGCTCTCGTCGTCCCGCCCGGAGGTTAAGGTCCTCGTCACCACCACCAACGGCGAGCTGGACCACCTCGTGCGCGAGAACCTGCGCAAGGTCTCGTGGGCGGACATGGTGGGCGACCGGCTGGAGGCGGAGATTGCGCGCCTGCGGACGCTGGAACGCGTGCAGGCGGTGCGGGACGTGCTGGGCGCGGCGGAGAACGTCGCCCTCGTCCTCCAGCCCGATCCCGATCCGGACGGCATCGCCAGTGCCCTGGCCCTCCGCCAGGTGCTGAGGCGCAATCGGGCGACCGCGCCCATCGTCACTCTCGGGGGCGTGACGCGTCCCGAGAACGTCGCGATGCTCAGCCTCCTCGAGATCGACCTGGAGGTGATCCGCCCCGCGGACCTCCTGCGCTTCGAGCGCGTGGCCCTCCTCGACGTCCAGCCCAACGTGCTCAAGGGCGTGATCGATTCTCCGGACGTGGTCATCGACCACCATCCGGAGCAGAAGGGCTACAGCGCCCGCTTCCGCGACATCCGCTCGTCCTACGGTGCGACTTCGACCATCCTCACCGAGTACTGCCTGGCCGCCGAGGTCGTGATCCCGCAGCGCCTGGCCACCGCGCTCCTCTACGGCATCAAGAGCGACACCCTCTTCCTCGACCGCGAGACCTCGAAGGCCGACATCCTGGCCTTCTCGTATCTCTACCCGCACGTGAACACCAACCTCCTGCGCCGGATCGAGAAGCCGGAGCTGCCGCGGAGCGCGCTGCGCGCCTTCGGGCGCGCCCTGCGCGAAGTGGACCTCACGCATGGCCTGGCCTACGTCCACCTCGGCACGGTCGAACGCGAAGACGTGATCCCGCAGATGGCCGAGCTGAGCCTCCAGCTCGAGGGGGCCGAATGGTCCGCGGCCAGCGGGCTGGTGGGCGACAACCTCGTCGTCTCCGTCCGCAATGCCGGTTACCAGAAGGCGGCGGGGACGGTGGTCAAATCGCTCTTCGGCGACGTCGGGTCCGCGGGCGGGCACCAGGCCATGGCCAAGGCCGTGATCCCGCTGAAGGCCTTCCGCAAGAAGTACGGGTCCACGCGCTCGGGGAGGATCAAGGCGGTCATGATCAAGGGATTCCTCGAGGAAATCGAGTGCGTACCCACGTCGTCGGCTTCCTCCCGCCGCTAGGCTGTCGGCGCCGGGCGGCCGCGGTGGCGGCCGCACTGCTCCCGCTCGCCCTCTCCGCCTGCGGCTCGGATTCGTCCGGCGCCCCTTCGACCGTCGCCGTGGCCTCGCCCTCGCCCGCGGCGGGCGCCCTCAACATGGCGCTCCTCTCCCATCTGGACCTCCCGACGCTCGCCCAGGCTCCGGCCGCCGCCCAACCGGTCGCGGGCCAGGGGGCGGCGCTGAGCGCCGCCGGCAACTGGGGCTACACGACCGCAGGGGGCCGCCGGTTCGCCCTGACCGGCCTCTCGACGGGACTGTCGATCGTCGAGGTCACCGACGCCGCGCGCCCGCGGAACATCGCCCTCATCCCGGGCCTGGACAGCCAGTGGCGCGAGATCAGGACCTACGGCGAATACGCGTACGTCACGACGGAAGCACCCTCCGGGATCGACATCGTCAGCCTGAAGGACCCGGACCATCCGCGGAAGATCCAGAGCTGGAGCAAGACGCTGCGCTCCGCGCACAGCCTCTGGATCGACCAGGAGCGCGGCCTCCTCTTCGCCAACGGCACCAACGGCCGCGTGGGCGGGATGCGCATCCTCGACATCGGGTCGAACCCGGAAGACCCGAGCGAGGTGGGCGCGTTCACCGACTTCTACGTCCACGACTCCTACACGCGGGGCAACGTCCTTTTCGCGTCCGCGATCTTCGACGGGTTCGAAGCGCTGCTGGACGTGACCGATCCGCGCCGCATCCACGAGATCACGCGCTTCCTGACCGGGGGCCGGTTCACCCACAACTCGTGGCTCACGCGGGATGGCCGTTACCTCTTCACGACGGACGAGCGCACGGGCATGCCCGTGGAGGGATGGGACGTCACCACGCCGACCGCGCCGCGCAAGGTGACGCAGTTCATCGCCAATCCGGCCGCCATCGCCCACAACGTGCTGATCGACGGCGACCGGCTGCTGATCTCGCATTACACCGAGGGCGTGTATCTCCTCGACATCCGCAATCCCGAGCAGCCGCGCGTGATCGGCTCCTACGACACCTATCCCGGGCCGTCCGGCGGCTTCAACGGGGTCTGGGGGGCGTACATCTTTCCCGCCTCGAACCTGATCGTCGCCAGCGACATCTCCGGCGGTCTGTTCGTCCTCGCCTATACCGGCCAGTGATCCTGCGGGCCCTCGGCATCGTCCGCGGAGACGTGGTGGCGGTGGTCGGCGCCGGGGGCAAGACCACGCTGGTGTACCGGATCGCGTCGGAAGCGCGGGCCTGCGGGCTCACCGTGCTCGTGACCACAACCACCCACATGGGCACGCTGGAAGAGGAGGTGACGGGGCCGGTCCTCGTCGAGGAGGACGGCGCCGGCATGCTGGTGGCGCTCGGAGAGACGCTGGCGCGCGAGGGTCGGGCCACGCTGATCGGCCGGCGCGTGCGTCCGGACAAGCTCGCGGGGATCGCGCCCGCGCGAGTGGACATGCTCGCGCCGCTCGCCGACCTGGTGCTCGTCGAGGCCGACGGCGCGCGAGGCCGCTCACTCAAGGTGCCGGCCCCCCACGAGCCCGTCATCCCCGCCTCGACGACCCTGGTGGTGGTGATGTGCGCGATGGACGCCCTCGAACAGCCGCTGGACGAGGAGCGCGTGCACCGCGTCGAGCTGGTGCGCGCGGCAACCGGGGTCGAAACAGGCGAGGCCGTGGACGAGGACTGCCTGGCCACAGCCCTCCGCCACCAGGACGGCTACCCGTCGCGCATTCCCTCTCGGACCCGCGCCGGCGTCTTCCTCAACAAGGCGGAAGACGACCGGACGCTCGACGTGGCCGCGCGCCTGGCCGCCCGGCTCATCCCTCCATACCACTGGGTGGCGGCGGGGTCGGCGCGATCGGGTGCGGTGCGCACCTGGCCGCCGATGCGGCGCGCCGCCCGCTAGACGTGGCCACCCCCCGGCGCGCGGGACTCGCTCGGCCGCGCCGCACACGGGCGGCAAGCTGGCCTAATCTGTCTTCATGGAAGAACGACGCGGTCGCAGCCGGACCCCCCTTCGGCTCATCCTGACGGCGATCCTCACCACCAGTGCGCTGTGGCTGGCCGAGCTGTACATGCAGCCCTCCTGGACGAAGATCCGCAGCTTCGTGCTCGGCTATTTCCTCGGCAGCTTCACGATGGAGTGGATCCGGCAGCGGTCGGAGCGCATGACGGAGTAGCTCCGTGCGCCGGTCCGACGCTGACCTCCTAGCATACGCGTGGCGTCCCGCTCGGGGCATCTGCTATCCTTCGAGCGATGAAAGACGTCTTCGAGGCCGCGCTGCAGGCCACCCAGACCGGGGAGAAGGCGGCGCTGGTCACCGTGATCTCGACCGAAGGCTCGACCCCGCAGAAGGCCGGGGCCAAGATGGTCGTGTATGCCGATGGCCGCATCGTCGGCACCATCGGCGGCGGATGCGTCGAGGCGGAGATGACCTGGCGGGCGCGCCAGGCCATCGACGAGCGGCGCGCGCAGGGCGCGTCCTACGAGCTCACCGCCGACCAGGCCGGTGAGGACGGGCTGATCTGCGGCGGGCGCATGGAAATCTTCATCGAGCCCATCGAGGGGACTCCGACTCTCTGCCTGTTCGGTGCCGGCCACGTCGCCCAACCCCTGGCCCGCATGGCCAAGGCGGCCGGCTTCCGTGTCGAAGTGGCGGACGACCGCATCAAGTTCGCGAACCGTGATCGCTTCCCCGAAGCGGATGCGGTGATCGTCGACGACTTCGCGGCGGCGGCCCGCCGCATGACGCTCGGCCCCCACACCTACGCGATCGTCGTCACCCGCGGGCACAAGGGTGACGAGGAAGCCCTGGCCGCCTGCCTCGGGAAGGGGCTGCGTTTCCTCGGCCTCCTGGCCAGCCGCCCCAAGTTCGTGCACATTGCGGCGGCGCTCGAAGAGCGCGGGGTCTCCGCCGAGGAGCTGGCCACCATCCATGCGCCGCTCGGACTCCAGCTCGGGGCGGTCACACCCGAGGAGATCGCGGTGAGCGTGCTCGCGGAGATGATCGCGGTGCGCCGCGGAGTCGCCGCCGCCGACGTGAAGTCGCTCAACATGGAGCTGCCCGGACGCTTCAAGGCCGTCCGCTAAGCCATGATGATGGCGACCGCGCCCGTGGTCGTGAGGGGCGGCGGGGAACTGGGGACGGCCGCCGCGCGCCTCCTCTTCCTGTCCGGTTTCCCCGTCGTCGTCCTGGAGCGGGCCCAGCCGCTGGCCGTGCGCCGGCTCGTGGCCTTCTCGGAGGCCGTCAACACGGGCGAGAGCGTCGTGGAGGGCGTGACGGCCCGGCACCTCCCCGTCGCGAAGCTCGGCCCCGCGGCGGATTTCGTCGCCGTGTCCGTGGATCCCGATGGGGCCGTCCTCGCGCGCCTCCGGCCCTACGTTCTCGTCGACGCGCGCATGCAGAAGGACAACCGGGAAACGACGCGCGGCGACGCGGCCCTGGTGATCGGCCTCGGTCCCGGCTTCGTCGCGGGCGACGACGTCCACGCCGTCATCGAGACGCAGCGTGGCCCGGACCTCGGACGCGTGCTCTGGGCGGGATCGGCCGAGCCGGACAGCATGCGGCCCTCGGCCGTGCTCGGTTACACGGAGAAGCGCGTCGTGCGGGCGCCGGTTCCGGGCCGGTTCCTCTCGCAGGCCCGCATCGGCGACGTCGTGATCCCGGGCCAGGTCCTGGGACTCGTGGACGCCCAACCGGTGCGGGCCGCCATCGCGGGTCTGGTGCGCGGGCTGATCGCGGACGGCGTCGAGGTGCCCGCCGGGATCAAGATCGGCGACATCGATCCGCGCGGCCCCGGCATCGACCCCGCCCATGTCTCGGACAAGGCACGCGCGATCGCCGCGGGCGTGCTGGAAGCCGTCCTGATCAGCCGACGCCGTGGCCAGGGCGAGACCATGGGACAGACCGTGCTCAGGTAACGCCTGAGCCGGGCAGGCCCATTTGCCCGCCAACGCGAGTTCGGCTAGTCTTCGCACACATCGCGAATGCGCGGCCCGGTCACCATTGCGTGGGATCCTTCCCGCAAACGGAGCGGGCGTGTCGTCGCGACTCTGCTCCTCGCCGCCGTGTCGGTGGTGTCCCTGGCGCCGACCGCAGTCGCGGGCAAGCAGGTGCCGCCGCCGCCGCTGCCCGCGCAGCATCGCCACCTCTCCGGCGGCTTTGCCTTCCGCACTCCGGAGGGGTGGAAGGTCGACAGCCCGCCCGAGAACCCGGAAGTCGTCAACGCGGCGGGGGACGGCGTGGCGGTGCGGTTCGTCTACCGCGACGGCGAGAGCGGCTATGACAGCCTGCACGGCGCCTGCATGCTGGAGCGGCTGGCGGGCGCGATGGACATGGATCCGGTCGTCCGGTACGAGTACGACTTCGTCGGCGGCGTCATCGGGGACCGCCGCGCGCTGGACTCGGCCTTCGTCGTGACCTACGACAAGCCCATCCTGGGCCAGCGGCAGTGGCGGCAGCGCAACGTGACGATCGTGGGCAACGGATCCTCGCTGTGCGCGATCACCTACGCGCCGCTGCCCCTCTGGAAGAAGTCGGCCCCGACCCGGGCCCTGCTCGACGCGGTGCTTGGAAGCGTGACGTTCCGTTGAGCGGGGCGGTTGCCCTCGCTCTCCCGCGCCCGGTGCGGCGCCAGATCTGGTCGATCGGCGGCGGCAAGGGCGGGATCGGCAAGTCCCTCCTCGCCGCCTCGCTCGGATGGCAGCTCGCGCGCCTGGGCAAGCGCGTGGTCCTGGTCGACGCCGATCTCGGGGGCGCGAACCTCCATACCTGCCTGGGCGTGCCCGGCCCGTCCCGCACCCTGGGCGATTTCATCCTGCGACGGGTCGAGCGCATCGAGGACGTGGTGGTGGACACGCCCTTCCCGCGCCTGCGCCTCATCAGCGGGGCCTCCGACGTCCTGGGCGCGGCCAACATCAACTACCAGCAGAAGGTGCGCGTCCTCAACAAGCTCCGCGGCCTCGACGTCGACATCGTCCTCATCGACCTCGGCGCGGGCACCTCGCACAACATCATCGACTTCTTCCTGATCTCCGACGTCTCCCTGCTGGCGGTGGTGCCCGAGCCCACTTCGATCGAGAACGGCTATCGCTTCATCAAGAGCGCGCTGTACCGGCGGCTCCGCAACGCCGCTCCCAACCCGGCGGTGCGGGAGGTGATCGACACCGCCCTCGACCAGAAGAACACCCAGGGCATCCGCACGCCCCTGGACCTGCTGGCGGCGGTGGAGCGGGAGGATCCAGCGGCGGTGGCGCGGCTGCGCCGTGAGCTGGGCGAGTTCCATCCGCGCTTCATCGTGAACCAGGTGCGCTCGCCGGCGGACATCGCGGTCGGCCACCAGCTCGTCACCGCCTGTGCGCGCCACCTCGGCGTGCGCGCGAGCTATGCGGGCTACGTCCACTACGACGACGCGGTGTGGCGCGCGGTGCGCCAGCGGCGCCTCTTCGCGGAAAAGGACCCGGACAGCGCCCCCGCCCTGGAGACACGGCAGATCGCCCGCAGCCTGGTGGAAGGCGAGACGCTGGCCCTGACCTGGTGAGCGCTCCCACCGAGACCCACTACGGCGTGCTCGGGATCGGCCCTCGCGCCACTCCGGAGCAGATCGAGCGCGCGTACCGCCATGCCGCCGGCCTCTACGACGCGGACGCCCTCGCCACCTACTCGCTGCTCGACACGGAGGAGCGGGAACAGGCGCGTGAGCGCGTGGAGGCCGCCTACGGCGTGCTGCGGGACCCATTGCGGCGGCACCAATACGACGTGGCCCTCGGCCTCGTCTCCGAAGCCAGCCCTCCGGCCCTCGCGGCGGCGCCCCCTCCGCCGCCCGGGACCGGACGCGCTCCCGTCGTCGTGCTGCCCGACCCCGTGACCGGCCCCGACCTCAAGCGCTTCCGCGAATCGCGCGGGATCTCGCTGCGCGAGATCGCGACGGCCAGCAAGGTCGGGATCCGCTATCTCGAGTACATCGAGGCGGAGCGGAAGGACGTGCTGCCCGCGCCCGTCTACCTGCGCGGGTTCGTCCAGGAGTACGCCCGCGTCGTGGGCCTCGACCCGCGACAGACCGCCGAGAGCTACGTCGCGCGCGTCGTCAGCGCGCGCTAGGGCTTTTATCTCAGGGGGGGAACTCACTCCTCGTTCAGGGTCGGCGCCGCATGAGCGCGACGTCGGCGGCGGTGGCCCCGCCGGGGCCGAAGCCGGTCGAGGTCTTCACGAAATCGGCACCGCCCGCCTTGGACACGACGCAGGCCTTGACCTTCTCGTCGTCGGTGAGGAGCGCGGCCTCGATGATCACCTTGACGATGGCCCCGCCGCGGTGGCTGGCCTCCACGACCGCGGCCACGTCGCGCTCGCACAGCCGGTAGTCGCCGGACTTGAGCGCGCCCACGTTCAGGACCATGTCCACCTCGCAGGCGCCCTCCGCCACCGTGCGTGCCGCCTCGAAGGCCTTGACCTCGGGGAAGGTCGCGCCCAGCGGAAATCCCACGACGGTGCAGACGCGCGTCTCCGATCCACGGAGCAGCTCGGCGCAGAGCGGCACCCAGGTCGGGTTCACGCACACGGTGGCGAAGCCGTGCTCGCGTGCCTCCGCGCAGAGCTGCTCGATCTGCGCGCGCGTGGCCTCCGGCTTGAGCAGGGTGTGGTCGATGGTGCGGGCGATCTCGCGCGAGTAGAGGTTGGTCCCGGCCTGCAGGCCGAAGCGGGCGGCCCCGTGGCCGACCAGCCGCCCGAGGCGGTCGGGGCAGCAGCCCCCCGGGGCGGAGTGGCAGGCGCAGGGCGGCTCGTCCGCGCCCCCGCCCATCTGGGCGAGGACGGCGCGGACGATGCGGTCGACCAGGAACGCGTCGCTCACCGCAGCCTGGGCTCCTTCAGATACGAGTCCTCGATGGCCTTGATCTTGCCGACGCGGCGGGCGTGCCGTTCCTCCGTGCAGTGCGTGGTGAGGAAGGCCTCGACGATCCCCTGCATGCGCGTCGCGTCCACGAACTTCGACCCGAGGGTGAGGACGTTGGCGTCGTTGTGCTCGCGCGCGTTGCGCGCGGCCGCTTCGTCCGTGCAGGGCGCGGCGCGCACACCGGGCACCTTGTTGGCGGCCATGGCGGAGCCGATCCCCGCCCCGTCCACCAGGATGCCGAGGCGGGCGTCGCCGGCGCGGACCACGCGCGCGACGGCCAGCGCGATGTCGGGATAGTCCACGGGCTCGGTGGAGAAGGTGCCGAGGTCGTGGAACCGATAGCCCAGGCGGGTCAGATGGGTCTTGATCTCTTCCTTGAGCGCGAAACCGCCGTGGTCCGCGCCCAGGGCCACCACCTGGCCGTCGGTGCGCGCGGGGCCGTACACGATGCGCACGCCGCGCGAGGCTGCCATCTCCCGGGCCCAGGGCGTCACGATCGCGCCCGGCGCGGCCGTGACTTCGCCTCCGGGCGGCACGGACTGGACGTCTTCGGCGGTGACGATGTCCTTCATGCCGGAGCCGCCGATGTTAGCACGCGGTCACGATGGGGCTCGGGGTAAGATCGCCCGAGGAATGCGGCGCGCGGCGCTCACGACCCTTCTCGCGGGCGCGACCCTTTGGGCCTGCCGGCCTTCGCCCTCGGGCGGGTCCGCCTCTGTATTTCCGGATGCGCCCGTCGTCGTCATCTCGATCGACACCCTGCGCGCGGATCACCTTCCCCTCTACGGCTACGGGGCGGGGTCCACTCCCCACATCGACCGCCTCGGCCGCGAGGGCATCGTCTTCGACGATCTCTACAGCCACTGTCCCCTCACGCTGCCCGCGCACGCCTCGATGCTGACCGGCCTCCTGCCCCCGCACCACGGCGTGCGCGACAACATCGGCTTCCGGCTCTCTCCCGATCACGCCACGCTGGCCACTCGCTTCAAGGCGGCCGGACTGCACACGGGGGCGGCCGTCTCCGCCTACGTTCTGCGGGCGACGACGGGGATCGCGCAGGGCTTCGACTTCTACGACGACGCCATCGAGGCGGAAGGGGGGACGGAGTCCATCGGCAACCTCCAGCGCGACGGCGCCGTGGCCGTGGAGGCGCTCTCGCGCTGGATCGGGGCCCAGAAGGGCGCGCGCTTCTTCGCTTTCCTCCATCTCTACGAGCCGCACTCGCCCTACACGCCGCCGCCGGCCTATCGCGGCCACGCCCTGCCCTACGACGGAGAGATCGCCTACGCGGACGAGCTCGTCGGGCGCCTGGTCGGGGCCCTCCAGACGAGCGGCCTCTACGACCGCGCCATCATCGCCGTAACCTCGGATCACGGAGAGGGGCTCGGCGACCACGGCGAGGCGGAGCCTCTCCCGCGAAGCCGTGCACATCCCGCTCGTCCTGCGCCTGCCCCGCGGTGTCCACGGCGGCACGCGCGTGGCGGGCACGGTGGCCCAGGCCGACCTCGCGCCCACGCTGCTCGAGCTGGCCGGGCTCGAAGCGAAGGGCCTCGACGGCGTCTCCCTGCGCGGCGCGCTCTCCGGCGCGGCCTCCGGTCATCCCGTGTACTCCGAGACCCTCTATCCGCGCTACCACCTCGGCTGGAGCGAGCTGTTCGCGGCCACCGAGGGGCGGTACCGCTACGTGCGTGCCCCGCGTCCGGAGCTGTTCGACCTGTCGAGCGACAAGGCCGAGCAGCGCAACCTCGCCGCGGAGCGGGCGAGCGTGGCCGCGGCCATGAACGCCTGGCTCGAGCAGCGTGGCGCGGGGGGCGCCGCGTCCGCGCCCGAGGAAGTGCCGCGCGACGTGCGCGAGAAGCTGCAGGCGCTCGGCTACGTGGGGTCGGCGGGCACGCAGCCGTCCACTGGCCCGCGGCCCGACCCCAAGGACCACGTCCAGGCCTACGAAGACTTCAAGACGGGCTTGTCCCTCCGGCTGGGCGGACGCCGGGCGGAGGCTGTCGACCAGCTGCGCAAGGTGGTCCGAGCCAACCCCGACATGCGCGACGCCTGGGAGATGCTGGGCGTGACCCTGACCGAGATGGACCGCAAGAAGGAGGCGATCGAAGCGCTCGATCGCACGGTCGCGCTCGATCCCACCAGCGCCGAGCCGCACCTCGCGCTAGGCCGGATCTTCGCCCTGGAGGGCCGGCGTGACGTCGCCCTTCAGCACGCCGACCTCGCCGCGCGCCGCGAGCCCGGCAAGGGGTACGAGATGCAGGCCCAGATCCTTCTCGACCTCAATCGGCCCGAAGAGGCCGCCGCCGCCGCGCGACGCAGCCTGGAGGCGGACCCGCAGCGCGCGATGAGCCACTTCGCCCTCGGCGTCGTGGCCCAGAAGGCCGGGCGCTACGAAGACGCGCTGGCCGCCTTCGGCAAGGCGCAAGAGGCGAACCGGCTGGAGAAGGGATCGATCGTCCTCACCCTCCACGCGCGCATGGCCGATTGCCTGGCCCGCCTCGGCCGCGAAGCGGACGCGGAGCGGGAGTTCCTGGCCGAGATCAAGGACGTGCCCTGGTCGCGCGAGGGGCGCGTGGGGCTGGCCATGCTCTACCGCTCGCAGGGACGCGACGGCGAGGCGCGAGAGGTCGTGGAGGGGCTCGTTACGGCGACGCCGCGCGAGGACCCCGAGGCCTACTGGACGGTCGTGAAGACGTTCTCGCTGCTTGGGGACGGGGCGGCCGCGCGGGAGTGGGCCGCGCGCGCGCGGTCGAAGTTCCCGCGCGACCCGCGCTTTCGCTGACGATTTCGCCTCTTGCTCCGCACCGCGAAGGTCGCGCCGCAGGACGGTCTCGCGAGGATTTCATTGTACGTGATTTGCGTACGATGGTTTGCCCCGTGAAGAGGCGCGGGACAAGAGAGACCGTCCCGAGCCATCAAGAGCGTCTTGTGAGGCCCCAGCGGGCGATTTCGGCGGCGGCACGGGGTCTTGGCGCGACCCCTGACGAGGACGATGCTTGTACGCGATCTGAGTACAGTCATTTCCCTGGCGAGGCACCCGCCCGCAAGACCACCACCGAGCCACCCGCGCGCTGCGCGGGTGGATTACTCGTTCCGGAGCGAGTTGCTTCAAGGATTCTAGTCCCCGCGGAGCGCCCGCGCGGCCTGGCGGCAACGCGCCGCCGCCGCCCTGTCCTGGGCCGCGTCGAATCCCTCCGCGAGGCTGAGCCAGGCCTCGGGGCGCCGCGGCCGCGCCGCCTCCGCGCGATGCAGCAGGACAAGACCCTCCTCGCGTTGGCCGTCGAGGACGAGGACCTGGCCCAGCACGGCCAGGGCCCAGGGATGGCCGGGATTGGCGGCGACGACTGCCCCCGCCTCTTCGCGCGCCCGCGCGCGGTCGCCGCTCCGCAGCCAGACGCGCGCCAGCTCGATGCGCGCATCGACGTCGCCGCTGGCGGCGGCCGTGCCGAGGCTCCGGGCGGCGTCCTCGAGCTTGCCCTGGGCCGCGAAGAGCCGTCCCTGCGCGGCCAGCGCTTCGGGGTCGCCGGGCTCGATGCGCAGCGCGTCCGCAACGAGCCGGCCCGCTTCCTCCGTCTGGCCGAGCCGGATCAGGGTCTCGGCCAGGCTCGATCGCGCGCGCGCGTCCTCGGCGTCCGTCTGCGCGAGGGCGAGCCGCAGCTCCTTCTCCGAGTCCTCCAGCCGGTCCATGTCGCGCAGCAGCTTGCCGTAGTTCTGGCGCACGTCCGGACGCTCGGGATCCAGCTCCAGCGCACGATGGAAGGCCCGCGCGGCTTCGGCCAGCCGGCCGGCGCGGTAGGCGAGGGAGGCGACGGTCGTGAACGCGAACGGGTTTCCGGGGTCCTCTTCCGCGATGGCCGCCGCCTCCGCGGCCGCGCGCGCGAGCGGGATGTTCTGGGCCCTCAGGATGACCTGCATGCGCTCGAAGAGGTGAACGCGATCGCGCGGATCGGGCAGCCCGGGCTCGTCGAGATCGCCGGCGCCGCCGGAGCCGCCGACGTAGCCGAGGCTCTTGAGGATCGCTTCCTGCTCGGGGGTGATGGCGGCGGTGCGGGCCTGGTCCCCGCCCGGCGCCATCCGGGCCACCGCGCTCCGCAGGGCCGCGCGCATGCGCTCGACGCGCGGGCCCTCCTCCTCCGCCCGGTTGCGCGTCTCGTCTGGATCCTCGGTCAGGTGGAACAGCTCGGTGCGGCTGCCCTGCACGAGCTTCCAATCGTCCGACGTCCAGGCCCGCAGCGACGACCAGCGGCAGTTGAGGCGACCGAAGAGGCTCTCCGCGTATAGGGGCTCGGGGGGAAGACGCTCGCCGCGCAGGGCGGGACGGAGATCGCGGCCGGTCATCTCCGGTCCCGGCGCCACCTCCAGAAGCCTCAGGAGAGTGGGCGCAAGGTCGACCGTGACCACGCGCGCGGCCACGGTCTTCCCGCGCGGCACACCCGGACCCGCGAGCAGCAGCGGCACGCGCAGGGTCGCCTCGTAGAGGAGCACGGCGTGAGTGACCTCGCCGTGCTCGCCCAGCGACTCGCCGTGGTCGGAGAGGACGGCCACGACGGTGTCATCCTCGTGGCCCGCCGAGCGCAGCCAGCCGAGCACCCGCCCGAGCTGCGCGTCCGCGAACGCGATTTCGCCGTCGTAGGGGCGGCCGGCGAAAGCGGTGCGATAGGGCTCGGGGGGGTCGTAGGGGGCATGGGGATCGTAGAGGTGCATCCAGACGAAGAACGGCCCGTCACCCGGCCGGGCCAGCCAGGAGAGCGCGTCGTCCGCCACTTCGTTCGCGGCGCGCTGCGCCCCCGCCCCGGGGACGTCGCTCTCCTTGAAGTTCTCGCTGAAGGAATCGAATCCCTGCTTGAATCCGAACGCCGCCGCCACCGGGTAGGCGCCCACGAAGGCCGCGGTGCGATAGCCGGCGGCCTTGAGCCGCGTGGCCAGCGTGCGGTGACGCCCGTCCAGGGAGAAGACGATGTTGTCGCGGACGCCGTGCACGGGCGGATAGAGGCCGGTGAGGATGCTGGCGTGCGAGGGGCCGGTGATCGGCACCGGCGTCTCCGCGTGCTCGAAGCGGACGCCGCGCGCGGCCAGGGCATCGAGGGTCGCCGTCTGGACGTCGCGCCCTCCGTAGACCCCGACGTGATCGGCACGGAGAGTGTCGATGGTGACGAGGAGCAGATTGGGACGCGAAGGGCGAGGCCGCGTCCACCATCCGAGGGCGAGTCCGGCGAGGCCGAGGGCGACGATGGTGAGCGCGACGGCCGCCGCCCGCCGCCGGGGCGCGGCGGGCGGAACGGCCGGACTCCGCTTCTTCGCGCGCGCCACCCCGGCATTCTAGAGGGTCGCGCGCGGAGGGCGGGAAAAACGAACGGCCCCGGGGTGAGTGACCCCGGGGCCGAGAACGATGCGAACGACCGGAAGCGAGGACTAGAAGCCGAACCGAACGCCGATACGCAGGATCCGCGGAGCCAGCACGTCGGTCGGCGATCCGAACGCGCCGGAGTTCGCCTGCCGATTCCGTCCGAGGATCGTCCCGCTGTTGAACGCGTTGAAGAGGTCGGCCGTGATGCCCAGTGTGGCGCGGCCTCCCAGCTTGATGTTGTTCGCGAGCCGGAAGTCGGCATCGAAGAGGTTCTTGTAGCGCTGGTCGTCGATGTTGGCGACGGCCAGGGTTCGGACCGCGCCATCCCCGCCCGCATTCAAGCGGAGGACGACCGGGTAGACGTAACCCTGCCGGCCGAAGAGGCTCATGCCGACCTCGAAGTTGCCGGGGAGCTGGTAGAGCGCGTTCAAGACGGCCTGCCACCGCGCGTTGAAGAAGATGTCTCCCTTGCCGGAGCCGCCCGAGCGGGGCGCGATCTGGCCTCCGTCCACCCCGGGACCGGAGTTCTTGCTCTCGGCGGAGCCCGCCTGGCCGCCCGTGGTATCCGAGCGGGTCGGGCTCTGGATCGCCCCTGGCCCGATGTTCTCGTGCCAATCCATGAGCGAGAACGCCCCGCGCGCGAACCACTTGTTCGACATCCGTTTGACCAGCGTCAGCTCCAGCCCGTTGTATCCCGTGCTGTAGTCCGGCCGGTTGGTGAGGATCTGGCCGCTGTTGGTCGCGTTGATCTTCGCCTGGTTGGGCGAGAACGTACGGGCCGTGAACCCGTTCTGGGTCACGGGGGCGTTCGCCGTGTAGTCGGCCGACGTCATCCCGATGCGCGGGAAGTAGCTCGAGACGTCGTTGACCTTGCGCCAGGTGTAGGCGAGGCCCACGGCGACGTTTCCACCGATCTCGCGATCGAGCCCGACGATGACCTCGTTGTCCTTGCTCGCGTGGTAGTTCGGGTCGATCTTGTTGGGCGAGACGAGCGCCGTGGGATGGGCGGGATCGACGTTGTTGTAGTAGAGGACGCCCTCGTTGAGCAGGATCTCGTCCTTCGTCGCGAGGTGGTCGTGGTTCTTATCGTTCCACCGATAGGCCAGGAAGGTCGAGTAGCCGCCGACCGGGTTCGCGACGGTGACGTCGTTCGGGAAGAGCTGGCCGGCGTACCGCGCATACGAGGCGCGGAGGACGGTCTTCTTCGCCTCGTCGAGCCCGACGTTGAGGCTCACACGGGGAGAGAAGTCCTTCCAGGTGATCGTCGGGCCGCTGCCGTCGTAAACGAGCTGGGGCAGGAGGTCCGGGAAGAGCGGGTTGGCGGTCGCGGTGCTGGCCTCGTTGAAGGCGTGCTGCCAGTCGTAGCGGACGCCGGCGCTCAGGGTCATGCGTCCCTTGGTGAACGTGTCACCGACGTACCCGCTGGCGATCTTCTCGGTGAAGCGCACGTTGCGCTGCCGCGTGATCTGCGCCACGGTGTCACCGCCGCCATTGTTGATGGCGGGGGTCTGGTTTCCGGCGTACGTCGTGGTCGTGCGCGCCGGATCCTTCCGGTAGGCGAAGCCGAACTTGAACTCGTGCTGGCCGCCCATGGCGTGCTTGAAGTAGTTGCCGTCGACGTTCACGACGTGCCAGGGCTTGCGCGCGGTGAAACCGAGGTAGGCTCCGA
>WNFI01079616.1_pt1 | contig 20879 bp, 23 predicted proteins | sample 5400471 | NCBI WGS metagenome assembly WNFI01 (sample SAMN13153348, study PRJNA577476) | soil metagenome | isolation source: 100 cm saprolite on Douglas fir-dominated hillslope | place: USA:California | collected 2013-09-17
AGTGGATCGATACGCCCGAGTACGGGACGGTGTGGCGCCCCGCCGTCGACGACGGCTGGCGCCCCTACTTCCGGGGGCGCTGGGCCTGGACGGTCGCGGGCTGGTACTGGGTCGCCGAGGAGCCGTTCGGATGGGCGGTCTACCACTACGGCCGGTGGGCCTACCTGGACGGCATCGGCTGGGGCTGGCTGCCCGGACAGCGCTGGGCCCCCGCCTGGGTCGCGTGGCGCTGGGGAGACGGCTACGCAGGCTGGTGCCCGCTCGGCCCCCGCGGCTACGTCTATTCGCGGCCGGTGGACTACGTGATCGTTCAGCAGCAGTTTTTTCTCGCACCCGTGCCGCACTACGCGGTTCCGGTGGTCGCGGCGGCGAGCTTCTTCCCGCTGACGCGCGCGATGCCGGTGCTCTCCCCCGGCCCGCACGCGGGTCCAGTGGTGCAAGCGGTGGCTTACGCCGCCGGGCGCGAAGTGCGGCCGCTCAACATCGTCGACGTGAGTGGGCCCCGCGGCGCGGCTGGCACCGTCTCCGGCGGCGCGGTGTTCGCGTACCGCCCGCGCGCTGCGCCGGTTGTCGCCGGCCCGCAGGAGGCCGCCTTCGGAGCCCCCCAGGTCTCGCAGCGGTGGAGCGCGGGCGCACGCGCCGCCGCCGCCCCTGCAGCACGGCCTCCGTGGAACGGCTCCGCGCAGCGGGCGGGCGTACCGCCGCGCGACGGATGGTCCCCAAGGCCGCCGGTGGTCCAGCCCTCCGTCGGCCCGCACGTGGCCCCGTTGCACACGCAGCCGGGGCCTGGCCCGCGCGGCGAGGTGGAACGGCGCGCGCCGCAGGTGCGTCCTTATCTTGGCGGGGTGCCGCAGGCCGCGCCCAGCTCGACCGTGCGCTCTGCGCCAAGGTCGGTGCCCTCGGCCGCGCCCATGGCGCATCCGGGGGCCAGGCAGGCGACTCAAACCAGGTGAAGCCGCGGCGCCGCGGCCAGCCAGAGAGGCCGATGACGAAGCCGGAACCGCATTCCCAGCCGCAACGCGACGCGACCGCGCAGGAGGAGCGCCGCCAGCGCAGCCCGCTGTTTCGCGCGCTCAATGCGCTGGTCTGGGTGGCGGTGGCGGCTTGCCTCGCGCTGCTCGCGCGCCGGCTGGACTGGGGCCGGGTGCGCAGCGAGTTCTGGGGCGCCGACCTCGGGACCGCCCTGCTCGCCATCGCTGTGTGGCCGCTCAGCTCGGCCTTCAAGGCCACGCGGTGGTGGCTGCTGGCGCGCGAGGCGCTCCCCGCCCGCCTGCGCGATGCGGTCGCCGCGTACTTCGTCGGCGACGCCGCAACCGCGGTGCTCCCGCTGCGCGCCGGCGAGGCGGTGCGCGTGGAGCTTCTCGCGCGTGCGACCGGCGGGAGCCGCGCCGTCTCGCTGGGCACGGTCGCGCTCGACCACACCGTGAACGGCATCGTCATGTTCGTCTTCGCTGCCGCGCTGCCGCTTTTGTTTCCCGTGCCGCGCTGGGTGCTCCTCGTCGTCTGGGGCGGCATGGCCGGCATCGTCCTGTTCACGCTCCTCCTCGTCCGACTGGCGAAGTCGCCGCCGCGCCTCGGCGCGTCCGGGGGAGGCCTGCGCGGCGCCATCCGCAGGCTGCGCGGCGGCCTCAGCGGGCTGCGCAATCCCCGCGCGGTGCTGCTCGCGGCCGCCTCGGCGGTCGCGGGCTGGGGGCTCGAGATCCTCCACACCTCGCTGGCCCTCGCCACCTTCCACCTGCCCCATGGCCCCGCCAACGCGATGGGCGTGCTCTTTGGCGTGAACGTGGCGCTGGCGCTGCCGTCGCCGCCCGGCAACCTGGGCAACTTCGAGGTCGGAGCCGGTCTCGCGATGGTCGCGCTGGGCGGCGGCTACGAGAACGCGGCGGCCTTCGCGCTCGGCTACCACGCCCTGCAGCTTTTGCCGACGCTGCTCACGGGCGCGCTCTTCCTGCCGGTCGCAGGCAAGGGCCGCGTTCGTTCCGTCAGTGCTGCGTGACCCGCACCGTGGTCTTCATCTGCTTGCCGGTGTCGACGTCCTTCGCGGACATGGTGAGGATGCCCTCGATGTTCACGTGGAACGTGATCTCGAGCCGCGCCTGTCCTGCCGGGCCGGGGCGAAGACCCGAGAAGAGGAAGTCGCCGAGCAACTCGTTGTGCAGCACCTCGGGGGCGTCGCCCTGGTAGATGCGCATCGCCACCTCGGTCTGGCCGTCGTAACTGGTGGTCGCCTCCACTCCCTTGGCGTTGGGGATGGCCGCGTTGCGGGGGAAGACTTCGTGGAACTCCCCGCCGGCACGCTCCAGGCCGATGGCCATGGGGATGACGTCGAGGAGCTGCAGCTTGAGGTTGGAGTTGTCCTCGAGCGAGTTCCCATAGAGCGCCGCGCCGATGGCCACGGCCTCGTCAGGATGGACGCCCTTGCTCGGGGGCCTGCCGAAGAACTCGGTCAGCCGCATCTGCACGATGGGCATGCGCGTCTGCCCACCCACCAGCAACAGCTCATCCACCTTCTTCACGTCCAGCTTTGCGTCGCTGATCACCCGCCGCAGGATCTCCAGCGAGCGGTCCACCAGCGGCGCGGTCATCTCCTCCAGCATCCGGCGGGTGAAGACGAAGTCGATGTTCAGCGGCTGGCCCTGCGGGGTCATGGTCACGAAGGGCACATTGAACGGCGCCTGCTCGCGCGAGGAGAGGTCGATCTTGGTCCGCTCGGCCAGGTCCTTGATCCGCTGCATCGCCACCGGATCGCCGGAGAGATCGATTGCGTGCTTGTTGGCAAAGTCCTGCAGCACGTACTGGATCATGGTATTGTCGAAGTCGAGTCCGCCGAGGAAGATGTCGCCGCCGGTGGCCTTCACCTCGAAGACGCGGTCGCGGATCTCGATGATCGAGACGTCGAAGGTTCCGCCGCCCAGATCGTAGATCACCACCGTCTCGTGCAGGTTCTTGCCGATGCCGTACGCCAGCGCCGCCGAGGTGGGCTCGTTGATGATGCGCACCACCTCGAGGTTGATGAGCTTGCCCGCGTCCTTCACCGCCTGGCGCTGGCGGTCGGTGAAGTAGGCCGGCACCGTCACCACCGCGCGATCGACCTTCTCGCCCATGTAGAGGAACGGCCGATCAGGCGCTTCGAGGCGTACACGGTGTTGCGGGGATTGAGCTGCCACTGCCTCTTCGCCTCATGGCCGATCAGCTCGTTGCCCTTGTCGTCGATGGCGAAGATGGAGGGAATGATGATCTCTCCCCCTTTGTAGGGGATCAGCTTGACGGACCCGCCCTTCTCGACGATGGCGGCGCAGCTGTTCGTCGTTCCCAGGTCGATACCGATGATCTTGCTCACGGGTGATACACTACCATGGTGGATTCCCTCCGCTACTTGAAGACGGTCGGCGAGCAGGTCCGTGAAACCTTCCTGCGCAACCGCACCATCCTCAGCTTCCGCGAGTACATGGAGGCGTTCTTCGAACAGCCGCGCGTGCACGCGCGCGACGCCGCGCAATACACCAGGGACTGCTTCGATTACTACGGTACGGAGACCGTGCAGCGGCCGGCGGGGCCAGTGCGCAGGTTCAAGCTGTTCGACCGGCCGTTCGATCGGCCGGGGCAGGGCGAGGCGCCGCGGGTGTGGGCGGGCCCGCATGAGGGCGAGGGCGGGGCGCCCGTGTGCGGGCATGAGGAGCCGCAGAACGCCATCTACCGGATCCTCTCCACCTTCGTGCGCGCGGGCCGGGTCAACAAGCTGATCCTCCTGCACGGCCCCAACGGCTCTGCGAAGAGCAGCATCGTCGCCGCCATTCAGCGCGCGCTGGAGGACTACTCGCGCAAGGAAGAGGGGGCGCTCTACCGCTTCAACTGGGTCTTCCCCAGCGAGAAGCTGATCAAGGGATCGATCGGCTTCGGCGAGGTGATGGCCGGCATCGACGCGCAGAGCTACGCGCACCTCGAGGGCGAGCAGGTCGACGCCCGCATCGCCTGCGAGATGAAGGACCACCCGCTCTTCCTGCTTCCGCGCGGCGAGCGGCAGCGGCTCCTGCTCGAGCAGGTGAAGCCCGACGCCTCGTTTGCCCTCTCCGCTGCCATCCGCGAGGGAGAGCTGTGCCACAAGTGCCGGCAGATCTACGCGGCGCTGCTGCAGAGCTACAACGGCGACGTGCTCAAGGTGCTGCGGCACGTGCAGGTGGAGCGGTTCTACATCTCGCGCCGCTACCTCACCGGCGCGGTCACCGTCGAGCCGCAGATGTCGGTGGACGCCGACTACCGGCAGGTGACCAGCGACCGCAGCCACGGCGCCCTGCCCGGGCCGCTGCAGAACCTTTCGCTCTTCGAGCCGTTCGGGCCCTTGGTTTCGGGGAACCGCGGCGTGATCGAGTTCAGCGACCTGCTGAAGCGGCCGCTCGAGCACTACAAGTACCTGCTCGGCACCATCGAGACCGGCGTCGCGCGCATGGGGCACTTCTTGCTCCACCTCGACGCGGTGACCATCGCCTCCTCCAACGAGAAGCACCTCTCCGCCTTCAAGGAGATCAGCGATTTCGCCTCCTTCAAAGGTCGCATCGAGCTGGTCCAGGTGCCGTACCTGCGCGAGGCGCGCGAGGAGGAGCGCGTCTACCGCCACCAGCTCGAGGGCGCGGTGGGCAAGCACGTGGCGCCGCACGCCACCGCGGTCGCGGCGCAGTGGGCGGTGTTGACCCGGTTAAAAAAACCCATCGGCGATCGCTACAAGCCCGACCTGCGCAAGCTGGTGGAAAAGCTCGCGCCGCTGGAAAAGCTCGCGCTCTACGACCGCGGTCGCCCGCCCGACCGGCTCAACTCAGGGCAGGCGAAGGAGCTCCGCAAGAGCCTGCCGGAGATCTGGCGCGAGAGCGACGCATACCCGAACTACGAAGGCCGCTCCGGCGCTTCCGCGCGCGAGATCAAGACGGTGCTGTTCAATGCCGCGCAGAATCCGTCCGCCGCCTGCCTCACCCCGCAGACGATCCTGGAGGAGCTGGTTGCGCTCTGCCGGGACAAGTCGGTGTACGAGTTCCTCCAGCAGGAGGTGGTGGAGGGCTACCACGACCACGAGGAGTTCGTCCGCCTCGCCGAAGCGCAGTACCTGGATGCGGTCGACGAAGAGGTGCGCGAGGCGATGGGGCTCGTCTCCGAGCGGCAGTACCGCGACCTCTTCGAGCGCTACATCCACAACGTGGTCGCCTGGACGCGCGGCGAGCGGGTGCGCAACAAGGTGAGCGGCGAGGGCGAGCGGCCCGACGAGGAGCTGATGGCCCAGACCGAGGCCATCGTGATGACCGGCGGCGAGGAGCGGCGCGAGTTCCGCCGGGCGCTGATCTCGGCCATCGGCGCCCACCGGCTCGACCATCCCGATGGTGAGATCGAGTACTCGCAGATCTTCCCCGACCTCTTCCGCCGGCTGCGCGATCACTTCTTCGACGAGCGCAAGCGCATGCTGCGCAAGAACACCGAGAAGGTGCTGCGTTTCATCGGCGACGAGCGCGAGCAACTCCTCCCGCGCGAGGTCGAGCAGGTGCAGGCGGCGCTCACCGCGATGAAGACGCGCTATGGCTACTGCGAGAACTGCGCGAAGGACGCGCTGGTCCTTCTGCTCTCCCGCCGCTACAACGACTAAATGGGCAGGGCCGTGAGGCTCGGCCGTTCCAAGCGGGTGCGCCGGCGGACGGCATCAGGCCCACCTACCAGATTGTTTCCATCCCCACCGCGGCGAGAATGCGCTGCCGACGAGCCACGCTGAGGGGACGCGAGCGCAGAGGGCGCGACGCCGGACGGCATCGGGCCCGCAGCGAGTCCCCGCAGGCGACCAACAGTCTTGCTTCGCCGCGAAAGCTAGCTGGGTCGTCCGCCGAGGACCTGTTTGAGCGGCGGGCCCGATGCCGTCCGGCGGCGCGCCCGATCGCTGTGCCCCGCGGCGCGGCGGAGAGGTCAGCTCGGGAAGACGAGGTGGAAGAACTCGGCGCGCCCGGTGACGCCCAGCTTGGCGTAGACCTGCGTCAAGTGTTGCTTGATGGTCTTCTCGCTGTTTCCGATCATCGAGCCGATCTCCGCCGAGGTGAGGCCCTTCAGTACCAGGCGCGCCACCTCCTCCTCCTTACGGGTGAGCCGCGCGCGCGCCAGCGCCCGGTTGACCAGCTTGGCGAGGTCGACGTCCACCGCGAGCACCTTGTCGAGCACGCCGCGCAGCGCCTCGGTGGTGAACGGCTTCTCCAACAGGTAGCTCGCGCCCGCGTTGAGCGCACTCTTCACGCGCTGCTGATCGGCGAAGGCCGTGACCAAAACCACCGGCGCGCGCACCTCCCGCCGGCGCAGCTCGGCGATGAGGTCGATGCCCGACAGCCGACCCTCGCCGAGCACCACGTCGGCCACCACCGCCTCCACCCAGCGCAGCTCGGGCTCCGCCATCGCCGCCTCGACGGACGGGTGCGGCAGGCCCCTCCAACCGGAGGCCTGCAGCCGGCGGGCAAGGATGGTGCGCGCGTCCGCCTCATCCTCGACCAGGAGCAGCAGGCGGCCTGCGGCTGGGGAATGGACCTGCGGCGCGTCGCTTCCGGACGGGAGGGTCATCGGCTCAGGAAGGTGAAGCGGAAGCGGGTTCGGCCGGGTGCCGTCTCCGCGCAGGTGAGGTCGCCGCCGCCGGCGCGGGCGAGCGCCCGCGCGATGACGAGGCCGAGACCGGTGCCGGTGGCGGAGCCGGAGACGAAGGGGGTGAAGAGCCGCGCCCGCAGCGGCTCGGGGATTCCGGGGCCGTCGTCCTCGACCGACAGCTCGACGAGCTTCTGCGATTCGGCGCGCGCGCGCAGCGTGAGCCGGCCGCCGCGGCCGCGCGCGCCCAGGGCCTCGAGCGCGTTGGCAGCGACGTTCTCCACCGCGCTGCGCAGCGCCAGCGAGTCCGCGCGCACCGACAGCCCGCGCGGGCAATCGACCACCACCGCGGCGCCGCTCGCCTGGGCCGAGGGCGAAAAGCGAGCCTTCATCTCGTCCAGCACGGCGGAGAGATCGAGCGGCTGCGCGGCGTCCTCCGGCGCCTGGCCTGCCCGGGCCAGCTCGGCGAGCTGGTCGACCGCGCGCTGAACGTTGTCGCGCAGCCGCGGCAGCAGCGCTTGCGCGCGCGGGGGGTCGGCCTCCATCTCCTCCACCAAAAGCTGCAGGTTGTGCAGCGGGTTCTTCAGATCGTGCGCCACGGCCGCCGCGACCACCCACAGCGCCTGACGCCGCTCGGTGCCGGCGAGCCGTTCGGCCAACACGTCGGAGGCGGCCCGCTCCGAATCCAGCAGCCTCTTGTGGCGCATGCCATAGAGCAGGGCCGTGGCCAGCAGTGCGCCCGCGAGCGGCGGGGCGAGCCAATCCACCGCCGCGGTAATGACGTGCCCCGGCGGCGACGCGACCCACCGGGGCTGGAGGTGCTGCACCCCGGCCAGGAAAAGTCCTGCCGCAAAGGCCAGCAGGATGAGGACGACTCCCTTCAGGCGGGGGCTCACGACCGCAAGGTTGCCGTGTTGGTGCATCCTAGCGCAAGAGGGGGGTCTACCTTCCCCTTCATTCAGATTGGGAAATGCGCCGACCGCCGGGTAGTGTTGAACAGGGAGCAGTGCGAACCGCGGCTTTCCCTCGATCCCCGAGCCGCTTGCCCAAGGAGTTTCCGTTGCACAAGCGCCTTGCACTCCTCGCAGCAGCAGCTCTGGCTGTCGGCCTCTTCGCGCCGGCTCCCGCCGATGCGAAAAGCGACCGCTCCAGGGTCGCGAAGCGCGCGCTCAAGCAGAGCGTACGCGTGGAAGTGCAGGCTGGGGGCAAGCTAGCCCGGGCCGCGAGCGGCGTCGTGATCGCTTCCAGCAAGGGGGTCAGCTACGTGCTCACCAACGCGCACGTCGTTCAGCGCGAGGGGCTCGCGGCGGCGCCCCATTTCGTAGTCGTGATCGAGCGACCGCGGTGGTGATCGGCGCGCCCTACGGCAAGTCGCTCTCGGTCAGTTCGGGCATCGTCAGCCAGCTCGAGATCGACGAGTCCAGCCCGCGCCCGGTGCAGAGCCGGATGAAGACCGACGCGCCGATCGGCTACGGCGCCTCCGGCGGCGGCGTGTTTGACGTGCCGAGCGGCAGGCTGGTGGGGTTGGTCGAGGGATACCGGACCGCCCGCGTCGCTTTCGGCGGCCTGAACAGCGACGACTTCTCCTTCGACATCCCCATGCCGGGCGAGACCTTCCTCGCTCCGCCGGGGAAGATCCGCGCCTTCCTCGCCGGGACCCCTGCGGGCAAGCTGCTCGGCCTCGAGGCCCGCGGCGGGGGGGCGCTCTCGCGCCGCATGCAGCACCATTGATCGCGCGGGCGCACGCCGCGATACTCGCGCGATGCGCGCCGACTGGGACAGCTACTTCATGCAGATCGCGCGGGTGGTCGCCTCCCGCGCCACCTGCGACCGCAAGCACGTAGGGGCGCTCCTGGTGCGCGACCGCATGATCCTCAGCACCGGCTACAACGGCTCGATCCGCGGCATGCCCCACTGCACCGAGGTGGGGCACATGCTCGAGAACGGGCACTGCGTCGCCACCATCCACGCCGAAGCGAACGCCATCCTTCAGGCCGCGAAGAACGGGGTCGGCATCGACGGCGCGGACATCTACACCACCGCCAGCCCCTGCTGGCCCTGCTTCAAGCTCATCGCCAACGCGGGCATCCGCCGCATCGTCTTCGGTGAGTTCTACCGCGACGAGCGGATCTTCGATGTCGCTCACACGCTCGGTATCGAGCTCGTCGAGCTTCGGGTCGAAGGTCCGCCGCCGCCCGCCGGCCCGCCGCTCTGACGGCGCAGGGCCTGGGCCGTCCTCCAGCGGGCGGCATCGATTTTCTGGTGCGCGCGATCTGTGCTGCAGCCACCATTCGCGCGCGGGGCGCTTGCCGCGCCGGCGCAAACCTCGTTGACTAGTCGTGGGAGGTGGGGCGATGCGGGCCGCCGGAACAGAGCTGGCCGATCCATCGGCGCTGGGCCCCCAGGCCGCGGGCGACCGCGGGCTCCTGCTCGCGCGCGCCGCCGCCGGCCTTGCTCACGAGGGCAAGAACCCGCTGCACACGATGTCGCTGCACGTGCAGCTGATGGCCGAGAAGGTCGCGCAAGCGGCCGCGGCCGACGCAGCAGTCGGCTCCCAGAACCCCCCGCTGGAGCGCCACCTGAAGGCCCTGCACGACGGGATCGAGAAAGTCGACGCGCTCCTGCGCGCCTTCGCCGAGCTGGCCCATCCGACGCAGGCCGCGGCCGACCTCGGCGAGGCTGTGGCGCGGGCGGCGCTGGTGCTGGGTTTCGAGGCGCGACGCACTGGCGTCGAGCTTTCGCGCAGCGGCCCTCCCTCCCTGCGCGCGACCGTGCCGGTCGAGCCGCTCTCCGATCTGGTGGGCCACGCGCTGCTCGCGTTCTTCGCTCTCGCGCGCGAGGGAGGGCGGGTCTCGGTCGAGGTCGCGCAGCTGGGAGCGGAGGCGCGGTTGTCGCTGCACGCCGAGGGAGGCAACCCCCGGCCCGGCGACGCCGCCCCGCACCTCGAGGCGGTGCGCCGCCTCGCCGCCCGCTTGGGCAATACGCTTCTTCTCGAGACGGGCGAGCAAGCGGGTGCCCGTCTCTCGCTCACCCTCCCGTTGCCGGCGTAAACAGCACCTCCTTCAAGCTCGCCCGACGAGCGCCGACCGAAAGCCCCCATGTCCGAAGGCAACTCCCAGATTCCTCCCCATTCGAAGGCGCGCATCCTCATCGTCGACGACGAGGCCGAGACCCGCGCCCCCTTCGCTGAGCTGCTCGAGCGTTGGGGACACCAGGTGGCGCAGACCGCCGACGGCCACGAGGCGCTCAAGCTGGTCGCCGAGATGCACCCCGATCTGATCGTCAGCGACTTGGTGATGCCCAAGCTCGACGGCCTGCAGCTGGTGCGGGCGCTCCGCGAGGAGCAGCCCGACACGCCGGTGGTGATCATCACCGGCCGCGGCACCATCGACGTCGCGGTGGAGGCGGTGCGCGAGGGCGTCTTCGACTTCGTGGAGAAGCCGCTCGACCCGGCTCGTCTCAAGGTCATCCTGCAGCGCGCGCTGGAGAAGAAGGAGACGATGCGCGAGATGCAGGTGCTGCGGCGCCGCCTTGGGCAGCTCCACGGCGCGCAGAGCGCGAGAGGCCTGATCGGCAATGCGCCTGCGATGCGCAAGGCGCTGGACCTGGTGGCGAAGGTTGCCCCCAGCAAGGCGAGCGTTGTCATCACCGGCCAGAGCGGCACTGGCAAGGAGATGGTCGCGCGCGCGATCCACGACCTGAGCCCGCGCCGCGACAAGCCGTTCATCGCCATCAACTGCTCCGCCATCCCCGCCAGCCTGATGGAGAGCGAGATGTTCGGGCACGAGCGCGGCGCCTTCACCGGCGCCGACCAGCGCCGCCTGGGCTGCTGGGAGCTTGCCGACGGCGGTACGCTCTTTCTCGACGAGGTGGGCGAGATCCCGTTCGAGTTGCAGGCGAAGTTCCTCCGCGTGCTCGAGGAGGAGCGGCTGCGGCGCCTGGGCGGCAAGAGCGAGATCGCGTTGGACGTGCGCGTGATCAGCGCCACCAACCGCGACCTGAAGGAGGAGATCCGCGCCCAGCGCTTCCGCGAGGATCTCTACTTCCGCCTCAACGTGTTCCACATCCCGCTCGCGCCGCTCAAGGAGCGCCGCGAAGACGTTCCGCTCCTGGTCCAGCACTTCATCGACAGGTTCTCGCGAGAGGGCGGCGCGCGGGTGCAAGGGGTCGCGTCCGCGGCGCTGAAGCTCCTCGAAGAGTATGCCTGGCCGGGCAACATCCGCGAGCTGCGCAACACGCTGGAGCGCGCGGTCATCCTCTGTGGCGGCGGCGTGATCGACGTCGAGCACCTGCCGCCCGACATCGCCTCCTCCGGCGGCACGGAGAGCGCCTACTTCAAGCTGCCCTACGGGTTGCCGCTGCGCGAGATCGAGAAGGAGTACATCCTCGCCTCGCTCAACCGGCTGCAGAACAACAAGTCGCGCACTGCAGTCGCACTCGGCATCTCGGAGAAGACCCTCTACAACAAGCTGTCGCGCTACGCGGGCAAGCTGCCCGGAAAACGCGAAGGCGGCGACGCGGATTCCGAGGCCGAGGGACGGGACGATCCCGATGAGAGCGGGCCTTCCGGCGAAACGCCGCGGTCGCCGCTGCGCGCTGCCGCCGATTGATCGGGGCCGGAAGGGGAGCTCCCGCTGGTTCGACAGCTCAGTGGACGGAGTGCGCGACCTCGATGCGATCGCGCCCGCTGCCCTTGGCGCGGTAGAGCGCCTCGTCGGCCCGGTGCAGCAGATCCTCGGCGGCGTCGGCGCCGCCCACCTCGTCGGGTGTGAGCGCGGCCACCCCGATGCTGGCACGGACCGGGAGGCCGGCCTCCTGCGAGACCGCGACCAGCCGGCGGCGGAGCCGCTCGGCGAAGAGGCCACCCGCCGCGGCGTTGGTCTGCGGCAGGAGCACCACGAACTCGTCGCCGCCGTAGCGGGCGGCGAAGTCGGTGTCTCGCAACTCCTCCCGGACCGCGTCGGCGAGCGCGAGGATGGCGCGGTTTCCCGCCGCGTGGCCCAGGTTGTCGTTGATCTGCTTGAGCCCGTCGAGATCCACCATGGCGCAGGCCAGCGGCTGGTCGTAGCGGTCCGCGCGCCGGACCTCTTCCTCCAACCGGGCGTGGAAGGAACGGAAGTTGGGCAGGCCGGTGAGCGCGTCGGTCTGCGCCAGCGCGCGGAAGTGCTCGCGTTGAGCGGTCAGGCGCAGCGTGCGGTCCACGCGCGCCATCAGCTCCTGTTCGGAGAAGGGTTTGGCGAGATAATCGGCAGCCCCCAGCGAGAGCCCCTGCGACTTGGTCGCCGCGTCTCCCTGCGCCGAGAGGAAGATGACCGGCACGTCGGCGGTGCGCGGATCGCGGCGCAGCCCGGTGAGCGCGCCGAATCCGTCGAGGCCCGGCAGGAACAGGTCGAGCAGCACCAGATCGGGCTGCAGCTCCTTGGCCCGCGAGAGCGCGGCGACGCCGTCCCCGACCGCCTCGACGCTGTAGCGCGGCTGCAGCAGTTCGGAGAGCAGGGTGCGGGCGTCGTCGTCGTCCTCGACGACCAGGATGAGCGGCTTCTGCCTCTTGGTCCCTGGAGGTGCCACGTTGCGGCCGGCCTCCTCGTCGGTAGGCGGATCGACGAGCGATTTCTGGGAGCTGGCCTTGGGCGCGCGCAGGCGGGCGGCGACGCGCTGCGCCACCTCCTCGGGAGTGGCGCCGGCGTCGTCCGCGCCGGCCTCGATCGCGCTGGCCGGCTCCTGGGTGAGCACGACCAGGGGGCCGCCCGCCTGCGAGAGCTCGCGCATGGCGATGGCCCGCGCGAGATCGGCGTCCGCGCAGACGAATGCGGACGGCGCGCCCGAGCGCTCGCCCAGCCCCACGCGCTCCAGAGCGACCCGCAGCGCGTCCGCCGTCTCGCCCGCCCCCACGACTCGCACGCTCACGCACACCCTCGGCTGGAGAAACTGCGCACACATGCCTCTGCGGAGACTAACCTAGCGATTTCCATGCCGCACGGCACCGTAGGCGAGCAGGCGCCCGCTCCGCTTACTCGGAGCGTAGCGCAAGGCGAACGTCCGGCCGCCCGGCCGCGTCATCTGCTGTCTGCTAATCGACGGCGGAAGGAGGTCGGCACTCGACCCCGGGGCGCCCGCTGCGAGCGAGCGGGTTGTGACGCGTCAACGCCGCCAGCGGGTCTGGCGCAATCCGAACCCGCCGCCCTGGCTTTGCTGCATCATCTTCGGCGTCTCCAGCCAGAACTGGTCCCACTCCTGGCCGAACGCGTCCATCTTCATCCGCTTGTCGTTCTGCACGCGGCCGAGCAGCGTCTTGAGCCGCTCGTCGGACTTGTTCTCGGTGGTGCCGCGCTGGAGGATCTCGAGCGCCCGGGTCTTCTCGCCGCGCTTCTCCTGGCACCACGCGTACACACCATAGAGAAGACTTTCGCCCTTGTTGGAACGGAGCGCAGCCTCGAAGGTGCTCTCCATCGCCTTCCAGTCCTTACGGCGGAACTGGAGTGCCGCCAGCATGGCGCGCGCGACCCACATCTTGATGAACGCCTTGGTGAGATGTGGCTCGGCCTCCTCGAACTTCTTTTGCAGATAGAGGACGGTGCCGATCTGGCCGTGGAGCTGGGAGGTGACGAGGAACTGCCAGCGGCCGAGCGGGAAGGCCCCCTCCATGATCGCCACCGCGCGGTCGAGCTTGCGCTGCATCATCTCCTTCTGGGCCAGCCCCATCACCGCTTCGAGCTGTCGCATGGTCCGCCGCGCGAGCAGGAAGTAGGCGGCGCCGAGAGCGATCACGCCGGGCAGGATGGCGCCCACCGTGTGCACGATGCCCGAGAGGCGGAAGGCCGCGAAGGCGAGGAGCCCCGTGGCGATGGCGAGCAGCAGGTTGATCATCAGCGGTCCGATGGTCGAGCGGGAAGCCTCGTGTACCGCTCGCGCAGGCCCGCCGCAACCCCGATTCGGAAGAGAGCGGCCTTTCGAGGGGCCGTGCCCCGAACTGAGCACGCCAGGGCATCGCGCAAGAGCAGCACCAGCGCCGCCCCTACCGCGGGGCCGAGGAAGGTGCCGCTGCCGCCCAGCAGTGTGATCATCACCACCAGGCCCGAGGTGCCCCAGTTGACCGCGTCCAGGGAGACCACCCCGTGGGCGATCACGTGCAGCGATCCGGCGGCGCCGGCTAGCGTCGCCGAGATCACGAACGCGAGCAACTTCTGCCGGTTCGGGTTGTAGCCCACGCTGCGCGCCCGCGTCTCGTTGTCGCGGATGGCGCGCAACGCCTGCCCGAACGGAGAGTTGACCGTGCGCCAGGCGACGGCGTAGCCGGCGCTCACCACCAGCAGGCCGAAGTAATAGGCATGATACGTATTGTTGAAATCGATGCCCAGAAAAGGCGCCCGCGGAATCCCGGGGATTCCATTGTCGCCGCCGGTGTAGTCGGTGGCCTGCTTGGCGATGAAATCGATCATCTGCCCGAAGGCGAGCGTGATCATCGAGAAGTAGATGCCCGCGCTGCGGATGGAGAGGAAGCCGATGGGCAAGCTGATGAGCAGGGCCGCCGCGGCGCCTCCGAGCAATGCCACCGGCACCGGCAGCGCGGTGCGCGTGAGCAGGTTCGCCGCGACGTAGCCGCTGACGCCCCAGAAGGCGGCATGGCCGAAGGAGAGGAGGCCGCAGTACCCGAAGACGATGTCGAAGGCGAGGGCGAAGAGCGCGAAGCAAAGGATGTCCAGCGCCAACACCGGGTAGATGAAGCGCGGCAGGAGCAGCAGCACCAGCACAACGATTCCGCGCAAGAGCCATCGCGATGCGCCGTTCATTGCCCCTCCGGCAGACCGAAGAGCCCGGTGGGGCGCAGCAGCAGGACGCCCGCCATCAGGATGAAGATGAGCGTGTTGGCGATGGGCGGGTAGAGCGCCGAGCCGATCGCGACCAGCACGCCGAGGGCGAAGCCGGTGATCACCGAGCCGAGGATGGAGCCCATCCCGCCGATCACGACCACGGCGAAGGTGGTGATGATCAGCTCAGAGCCCATCAGCGGATCGACGCTGTAGATCGGCGCCGCCAGCACCCCCGACAGTCCGGCCAGCGCGGTGCCGAATCCGAAGACGGCGGTGATCCACAGGGAGACGTCGATTCCGAACGCGCGGGTGATCGTGGGGTTCTCGGTGCAGGCGCGAATCACCGCGCCCACCCGCGTGCGCTCGATGAGGAACCAGGTGCCGCCGCAGATCACGATCGAGATGCCGATCACGAACAGGCGGTAGGTGGGAAAATAGGTGAAGCCCAGGTTGGTCGCGCCCTGGAAGACCTCCGGCGCGGCGTAGGGCTGGCCGCTGATTCCATACGTCAGCCGCACGCCGTCCTGGATGAGCAGGGTGAGCCCGAAGGTGAGCAGCAGGTTGTAGGAGGATGGCAGGTCGTACAGCCGCCGGATGAAGAGCCGCTCGAGCGCTAGAGCGCGCCGTGGGCGAAGTTCACGATGCGCAGCATGCCGAAGATCACCGCCAGCCCAAGGCTGAGCAACGCGTAGAACGCGCCGTTGACCAGCCCGTTGAAGATCTGGATGAGGAGGAGCGAGCTCGTCATATTCCTGTGCCTTCGGCTGCGTCCCGTCGCCAGGCGCGCAGCCGCTTTCCGAAGATCATCTGGAGCCTGCTCCTCCCCGGGATCACTTGCCCAGTTCGGCCATCTTGCACTTCGACTCGGAGAGAGGCGTGAACGCCTGCTCCGCGGGGGTCACCGACACCAACTTGTAGAAGTCCCAAGGCTCCTTCGCCGCGCTCTTGGCCTTCACCTCGACCAGGTAGCCGTCGAGGATGACGCGGTGGTCCTCCTTGCGGATACTTGCGTGGCGGGCGAAGAAGTCCTCGAACTTGTGGCCCTCGAGCTGGGCGATGACCTTCTCCGGCTCGTCGCTCTTGGCGCGCGCGACCGCCTGCAGATACGTGCTGACCGCTGAGAAGACGCCGGCCTGATCGAAGCTCGGGCTCTTGCCGAACTCCTTCTCGAAGCGGTCGCCCCAGGCCCGGCTCTTGGCGTCGAAGCCGCGGAACCAGGGCACGGTCGCCTCCGCGCCCGCGTAGGCGTCCTGGCCGAGCGCCGCCACATCGGTCTCGAAGAGCAGGCCGATGGCGAGGCCCACGCCGGACTTCTTCAGGCCGAACTCGTTGTACTGCTTGATGACGTTCACCAGGTCCGCGCCCGCCTGCATGGTGCCGAAGACCTTGGGCTTGAGGCTCTGCGCCTTGAGCAGGAAGCTGGAGAAGTCGGTGTTGGGGAAGGGCGTCGGCTCGCTGGGCGCCGCCAGCTTGCCGCCGTTGGCCTCCACGGCCTTGTGCATCTGCGCCTCGAGGTTCTTACCGAACTCGTAGTTCGGATAGATCATGAACCAGGTGTTCCCGCCTTTCTTCGTGATCGCCGTTCCGGTCGAGTTGGCGAGGAAGTAGTTGTCGTAGGCGTAGTGGAAGGTGGCCTTGTTGCACTTCTCGTTGGTGAGCGCGCTGGTGCCCGCGCCGACGGCGATGAACAACCGCTTCTTCTGGTTGGCGACGGCCGCGACCGCCACCGCGCAGGCGCTGTTGGGCGTGTCGACGATGACGTCGACGCCCATGCGATCGTACATCTCCGAGGCCTTGTTGGTCGCGATGTCGGCCTTGTTCTGGTGATCGACGCCGATCACCTGCACCTTGCCGGCGAACTGCTTGTGCGCCTTCATGAAGTCTTCCGCGGCCATCTCCGCCGCCTTGACGGAGCCAGGCCCGGCGAGCGCCGAGTAGACGCCGTTCAGGTCGGTGAGGACGCCGATCTTGATGACGTCGTTCGAGTACTGGGCGTGAGCCGCCCCTGCGGCGAAAGCGAGAACCGAAGCGAGGATAGTTCCGAAACGCATGGTGCCTCCCGGTGCGGTGGACTGAATCAGACGCTCAGATAGTTGAGCAGTTCCTTGTCGCGGGCGCGGACCTGCTCGGTCGTCATCGATTCCCGCACCTCGCCGTCGACCAACAGATAGTGCCGGTCGGCGATCCCCAGGGCGAAACGCAGGTTCTGCTCGACGAGGATGATCGACATCCCTTCCTGCTTGAGCCCCTGCAACATGCGTCCGATCTGCTGCACGATCACCGGCGCCAGCCCCTCCGAGGGCTCGTCGAGGAGCAGCAGCCGGGGGCCGGCCCGCAGCACGCGGGCGATGGCGAGCATCTGTTGCTCGCCGCCGGAGAGCTTGGAACCGGGATGCTCGCCGCGCGTCTTGAGGATCGGGAACGACTGGTAGACGCGCTCGTTGCTCCAGCCCGAGGGGAACAGCGCGGGCGGAAGCTCCAGGTTTTCGCGCACCGAGAGGGTGGCGAAGATGGCCCGCTCCTCGGGGACGAAGGCGATCCCGCGCCGCGCGATCTGGTTCGATTGCAGGCGGCCGATCTCCGCGCCGGCGAAGTGGATGCTGCCCCTCTTCTTGCGAAGCACGCCCATGATCGATTTGAGCGTGGTGGTCTTGCCGGCGCCGTTGCGGCCGATCAGGCTGACCACTTCGCCCTCGCGCACCTCGAGGCTCACGCGGTGGAGCGCCTGGCTCTGGCCGTAGAAGGCGTCGAGGTCCTTGACCTCGAGCAGCGGCTGCGTGGCCTGGGTAGTCATCCCTGGGCCTCGTCGCCCAGGTAGGCCTCGATCACCTTGGGGTTGCGGCGGACTTCCTCGTAATCGCCGCTCGCGAGCACGCAGCCGTGATGCAGCACGGTGATGCGGTGGGCGAGCTTCGCCACCACCCCCATGTTGTGCTCGACCATCACCACCGTGCGGCCCTTGGCTACCTGCCGCCCGAGCTCGATGGTGCGCGCCACGTCCTCGCCGCCCATCCCCGAGGTGGGCTCGTCGAGCAGGAGCACCCGCGGCTCCTGGGTGAGCGAGATGCCGATTTCGAGGTTTCGCTTCTGGCCGTGCGTCAGCTCGGAGGCGCGCCGGTACGCGTGGGCGGTCAGGTTGACCTGCTCGAGGATCTGCTCGGCGCGCGGGTGGAAGTGGCGCAGCACCCGGTGCGACCGCCAGAAGCGCATCGGCCACGGCGAGGCCGCCTGCAACGCGACCACCAGGTTCTCCAGCGAGGTGAGGCTCTCGAAGACGCTGGAGATCTGAAAGGAGCGGGAGAGACCCCGGCGCACGATCCGGTGCGGCGCGAGGTGCGTGATCGGTTCGCCGAACAGCTCGACCGAGCCGGCCGTGGGCGGCAAGAAGCCCGAGAGCAGGTTGAACAGCGTGGTCTTCCCGGCGCCGTTGGGGCCGAGAATGGCGTGGATCTCACCCTCTTCGACCCGCAGATCCACGCCGTCGACGGCGCGGAAACCGCGAAACTCCTTGATGAGCCCACGAGCTTCGAGAGCAGCGGCCATGGCGTGCCCACATACAACCGAATTGAAACCGGTTCAACGGCTAGATGCGTTGTGGCATTACTCCTGCGGAGAAAGGAGCTCTAATGTCGCTCAAAGGGAAGGCTGCGATCGTCACCGGGGCCGCGAGCGGAATCGGCCGCTCGATCGCTCTTGCGTTCGCCCGGGAGGGCGCGCGCGTGTGCATCGCCGATCTGAACCGCCAGGGTGCGGAGGCAGTGGCGGCGGAGATCGTCCGCGCTGGAGGCACCGCGGTCGCTCAGCCGATGGACGTCAGTAGCGAGGAGCAGGTGGAGCAGGGCGTGGCCGCCGCCGTCGGGAGCCTCGGCGGCGTGGACGTGGCCGTCAGCAACGCCGGTATCCAGCACATCGCTCCGATCGTCGACCTCACCTTCGAGGCCTGGCGCCGGCTGCTCGCCATCCATCTCGACGGGGCGTTCCTGCTCACGCGCGCCTGCATGCGTCAGATGATCGGTCAGAAGCGCGGCGGGGTCCTGCTCTACATGGGCTCCGTGCACTCCAAGGAGGCCTCGCCGCTCAAGGCGCCCTATGTGGCCGCCAAGCACGGCCTGCTCGGGCTGGCGCGAGCGGTGGCGAAGGAAGGGGCCGCGCACGCAATCCGCAGCAACGTGATCTGCCCCGGGTTCGTGCGCACGCCGCTGGTCGAGAAGCAGATCCCCGAGCAGGCGCGCGACCTCGGCATCAGCGAGGAGCAGGTGATCAAGAACGTCATGCTCAAGAACACCGTCGACGGCGAGTTCACCACGCTCGCCGACGTGGCGGAGCTGGCGGTCTTCCTTGCGGGCTTTCCATCCAACGCGCTCACCGGCCAGTCGGTCGTCGTCACCCATGGCTGGCACATGTCGTAGCGCGCGCGGAGGAACGATGTGGCCCTCCCCGGAATCGAACCGGGACGATCTTGCGATCGGCGGATTTTGAGTCCGCTGCGTCTGCCAGTTCCGCCAGAGGGCCGCAGGGCACCGGGTTTTGCCAGCCGCCCGCGGCGCGGTCAAGGCGAAGGTCCGCCCGCTCCCGGCGCGAGCGGGCGACGCGCCCGCACTGCTTGAAGTGGCGGCTGCCGGGGAGTTTTGCGCCAGTGCGCGGGATTCGAGGCGAATTGCCACGGTCCGTCGGAGAGTCGATCCGAGAGGTTTCGATGGCTTGGAGTGTTCAATGTCGGGCATGTGTCTTGCTGCCGCAGGGCGGCACGGGAAACGGTTCCCGCCCCCAACGGAGCAAGACATGATCCGCACGATCGCCGCCGCCCTCGCCGCTTTCGCCCTCGTTTCCTTCGGCGCCCGCGCCGAGGAGAAGAAGGCCGAGAAGAAGGAAGAGAAGTCCGAGAAGAAGGCCGAAAAGAAGGAAGAGAAGGCCGAGAAGAAGGCTGAGAAGCACGAGGAGAAGCACGAGAAGAAGGCCGCCGCGAAGTAAGCAGGTCCGTCCGCCGGCGATCGGTGGATCGTTCGTACGAGGCCCTCGCGCGCTTGCGCGGGGGCCTCGTTGTTTTGTGCGGCCGGGGCATTCCTCCGCGCGAACCCTGGGCCTTTTTGCCCCAGTCATCCCACCCCGTCTTTCAACCAGTTGATTTCACTAGGATCATCCTGGCGCCACGGTAGGCACATGTCTTGCTGAGAACGGTCCAGGTCGGGCTGGACCTCTCCAGCCACCACCAAGGAGCCCCACGATGATCCGCACGATCGCCGCCTCGCTTGCCGCTGCTTTCGCCCTCGTTTCCCTCGCCGCGCACGCCGATGACGCGAAGCCGGCCGCCGCCAAGAAGCACAAGAAGGGCAAGAAGAAGGCCGACAAGAAGGCCGCTGCCCCGGCCGATTCGAAGCCGGCCGACGCTGCTCCCGCCGCCAAGTAATCTCGCTGGCGATCGTTCGTAGGTTCTGAGAGGCTCCCGCGCCGCAAGCGCGGGGGCCTCTCTCGTTTTGGATGCCGAATCGGGAGCTAGCCATCATGAGCCGCAGCTACGACCCGCGGGATCGCTTCTTCCAGAAGGCGAAGAAGGAGGGGTTGCGCGCTCGCTCGGCCTACAAGCTCGAAGAGATCCAGCAGCGCTTCCGGCTTCTGCCCCGGGGAGGGCACATCCTCGACCTCGGCGCCGCCCCGGGCGGCTGGTGCCAGATCGCCGCGCGGGCGGTCGGCGCGCGCGGATTCGTCCTGGGCGTCGACCTGGAGTCCATCCCCCAACTCCCCCCGCCGGTGCACACGTGGGTCGCCGACGCCTTCGCGCCAGAGCTGCTGGAGCGGGTCCGCGCCGAGGGTCATGCGCCTTACGACGCCGTGCTCAGCGATCTCGCGCCGAAGACCTCGGGCATCCACGGCGTTGACGAGGCGCGTTCCCTGGCGCTGGCCGAGCGGGCGCTCGGCGTCGCGCTCCAGGTGCTCAAGCCGGGCGGCGCATTCGTCGTGAAGGTGTTCATGGGGGGCGAGTTCGAGGCGTTCCACCGCACCTGCAAGCGATCGTTCTCCCAGGTGAAGGTGGTGAAGCCAGAGGCCAGCGTGGCCCGGCACAGCAAGGAGGTCTACCTCGTGTGTCGCGAGGTGCGCCGCTTGCCGCCGCTGCTTGGTTGACAGCCCCGGTCGAGTTTGCTAAGAACCCCGACCCCTGCGGCGAGGCAACGTCTGGGTGTCGAAACCTTGGCGCCGCCGCGGCAGGCAGCGAAGAACAGCAGCGACGCAGGTCTGCAGGAAAGAGCTTGACGCGGAGTTGGCAGGCGCGGTAGGAAGCGCGCCCCCTGAAACGCGAAGAAGGGTGAGGCGCCGGGCAGTCGAGCGGCGCGGCAGGCAGTTGGTCGTCGGCAGGGCGGAGTGGAGCAGGAAGCAGGCAAGGGCAAGGCAGCGAGCAGCAAGGGTAGAGGCGGTAGGAAGGGCGGAGCGAGGGAGCAAGGGTTCTGGGTCTTTGAAAACTGGAGAGTAGAACCACGA
>WNFI01388345.1_pt1 | contig 20877 bp, 16 predicted proteins | sample 5400471 | NCBI WGS metagenome assembly WNFI01 (sample SAMN13153348, study PRJNA577476) | soil metagenome | isolation source: 100 cm saprolite on Douglas fir-dominated hillslope | place: USA:California | collected 2013-09-17
TCCGTCGGCCCCCAGAACCGGCTGATCGGGCAGATCGGACGTGTTCAGCGCAAACTGCTCGTTCAACCAATTGTTCAGGCCGACCTGCTGGAGATGCGCGATGGAATCCGGCGTCGGCCCCCACGTGGCCTGGTCCAGAATGCGGGCCGCGGCGTGATCGCTCAGCAGCGGAGGCTCTGCGGTCTGGCCAAAGGCTGCAATGCCTGCCAGGACCGCCGCCGTGGCTAGAACATATCCAATACGTGGCACCTTAAACGAAACACGGACGTAGCCCAAAAGTGTCGCGAATCCGCCAGGGTTCGCTTACTTGAATCGAATCAACGGCCTATGAGGATCGGCGCGCCTAACCTGCGTGCATTCATGGGATCGTTCCGTCTCTTTCGGCCAGTTTGCGTTTCGCGCTCGATCCCCCCGCTTGATGCGCGGCAGCCGAGGCTACTCCCGACTTTCGAGAATGTCCGCGATCCGCAGGGCCAGGTCGCTTGGATTGAGATCTGTTCGGTTGCATAGCATGATGAGCGTGAGATTCTCGTGTGTGAAGCGCTCAATAACCGTGCGAAATCCCTGCGTGGTTCCTGAATGCCACATGCGTGCTCGGCCTTTGTGCGGGTCCAGGAACCATCCGAATCCGTAGGAAACCGGTTTGCCAGGATTCAAATTGTCGCCGCCGGGTTGCGTTTGCCAGTGTGGTTCCGAGCCATCGAAAAGCCTCGCGGGGGCCAAGCCCGCCTTCATCTCTTCCTGATTTAACAGGCTGCCGCTCCGCAGGGCCGCGTCCCATTTCGCCAAATCCACGAGATTGGAATATACGCCGCCGTCGCCCAAAGTCGCCGAAGTTGAACTTTGGTCCGCTTCCACGAACACGCCGCCCTCCTTGTTGTGCCCGAACGCTCGCCGGGGCGGTGAATTTTTTCCATTTACGTATGCCAGCGTGCCGCTCATTTGAAGAGGCGCAAAAATCCGATCGTGTAGGAATTGTCCGAACGGCTCACCCGATATCTTTGCTGCGACCAGTCCCAGTACGACGTATCCGGAATTGCTGTAGGACCAGCTTGTTCCTGGCGCAAACTTTCCGCGCGCCTGCCGTTTGAGCAGGTCCAGGACTTCGCCATCCTGAATCTGGCGCGCCACAGTCCAAACCGGTCCGTTGGCCTTCTCAGCCGCTTCCATGAGATCTTCATAATCGGGCAGCCCCGAAGTATGAGTGAGCAAGTGGCGGATGGTGACGTTCCGCCCATAGGCGGGGGTCGAAAGTTCGTGTTTGCGTCAATCCTCGTCAAAGTTCGAAGGTCGCGGACACCGTAGCCTCTCTCGAAAACCGTTCGTCCGCTATTCCGCACCAGAACCGCGAATCCCGGCGATTTCCCATTCGCCAGTGGAGCGAAAAGCGCATCGAGTTTGGACATGGTCGCGTCGTCCGCGCAAATGCCGATGGCGGCCGCACTCATCCAAAGCAGCGCCGGAATTAATTTGCGCATCGATGGTCTCTTCGCGACAACGAACTATCGAGTATAGAGTGTGTGAAAACGGCCGGCGGGCCTACTCATAGCGGATCGCGGCCAGCGGATCGATCGACGCCGCCTTTCGCGCGGGCAGCAGAGTGGCCACCAGCACCACGACGCCCAGAATCGCCGCGGTGAGCAGGAGCGGCGAGACGACATTCGGCAGTACGGCATCCTGGAAAACGCCCTGAAACACACTTCGCAACGCGAGACCGGCGGCGAAACTTCCCGCGAGACCGGGCAGCAGGCCGCCGGCCAGGATCAGCATTCCCTGGCGCAGGAACATGCGCAGCAGTCTGACTTTTCCGGCGCCCAGGGCGGCGCGAATACCGATCTCGCGCGTCCGTTGTGAGACGGAGAATGCGACGACGCCATATACGCCCACCGCGGCCATGCTCAGCGCAATGAATCCGAACCAGACTAAAATGCCGGAAATGATCCGGAAAGGAGCCAAGCCTTCGTTCAAACGCTCGTCAAGCGTCTTGGCATCGAACACCGGCTGTTGCGGGTCGAGAGCGGCGATTCTTCGTGAGATTTCGGGCAGCAGATCGAGTGGTCTGGCCGCCGCGTTACCTTGCGGCCGAACCACGAGATAGGCGCCGGCCGACGGCATCTGCGCGAACGGAAGATAAATCTGGGGATAACCTGTGCGCGGGTCGGTGTCGTTTCGGATTTCGGCCACGACGCCCACAATCTCGGCGGAACCGTCCTTGATCCGGCTCAGCCAGACAGGTTCCCCAATTGGATTTTTTCCCTTAAGATATTGCGCCACAAACGCATCGTTGACGATGGCTACCGGCCGCCCATCCTGCGCGTCGCGCGATTCGAAGGCGCGCCCGGCCAGCACCGGCGTTCGCAGCACCGAAAACCATTCCGGGCTGACGGCGTTGAACGCGGCTGTGGGAAGCCGCCGCGGGTCGGTCGGCTGCTGATCGTGCACCCGAAACGCGGTTCGACCGGTATTTCCGCCGAAAGGCACGAAGCGCGCAATCGCGGGCTTTAGTGGTTCGTGGGGAATCGCGATCGCCTGCGCCGCCGATTCGAAGAAAACTCTTTGGCTCGCAGCGCTAGAGTACTGCCGCTCGTCCAATGCCATGACAAAAGTCAGCACGCCGGAGCTATCAAAACCCAGGGGCGCCGACCAAGTGGAGCGAAAGGCTTGGACGAGAATGACCGTCGACGAAACCAGAATCGTCGCCAGCACGACCTGCGCCGTGACCAGCACCAGCCGGAGACGCTTGGTCCTCGGATTCTGCGACAGAGCTGAACCCGACTCCTTCAGGACCGACACGATATTCGTGTGCGCATTTTCGAGAGCCGGCACCAGGCCCGAAATCAGCCCCGTTAAAAGCGTGGTACCCAGGGCGAAGGAGAACACCGTCCAGTTGAGCGAAGCTTCGCCGTAATTGGGAAGGAATCCGCGGTTCTCGTACGGAATCAGGCTGGTCAGAAAGCCCGTGAACCACCACGCGCCGAGAGCGCCCAGGCCCGCAGCCATCAGGAACACGCACAGCGTTTCGACCAGCGCCTGGCGCACCAACCGGCCCCGGCTTGCGCCGAGCGAAAGTTGGATCGCGGCCTGCCGTTTGCGGGCAAGCGCCCGCACCAGCAGCAGATTAGCGGAATTTGAGCAGGCGATGAGCAGCAGACCCAAGGTGACCCCGAAAACGGTCATGATCGCCTGTTCGCCCGAGTGGCGGCCGATTTCATCGCTCAGAGAGATGCAAACGGAACCGATGTCGAGATTCGAATCCGGATAAGAAGCCGCAAGCGCACCCGCGATCGTCGCGAGTTCCTGGCGTGCCTGTGCCACTGTAACCCCCGGCTTCATGCGCCCAACGAGTTGAAGGAAGCGAGCCTGCCTTCGGGCACGGTGCCCGCCATCGAGATTCAGTTTCGATCCGATGGCGGCGACGGCCCCATTCAGCCGTGCCTTCCAGAATCCATGGCTGACGATGGCGACCCGGTGCCGGCCGAACTCCGCTTCGTCCTCGAGAAATCCCCGGCCCAGCACGGGTTGTACCGCCAGCGTCGAAAAGAAATTCGGCGACACCTTCGCGCCAAGCACGCGCTCCGCGCCGCTTTGGAGCGATAGCGTGTACGAATCGTAAGCCCACGCGGCCAGAGATTGAAATTGCCGGCTGCGCTCGCGCAAGTCCATGTAATCGGGAAACGAGACCGTGATCTCTTCTCCCCTGCGCATGTCCAAACCTCGCGTGAATACAAGCTGGTGCGGATCGGGAAATCGCACGGCGCGAATAATCCATGCGTCAACCATGCTGAACGTGCTGGTTGCGCCGCCGATGCCGGCCGCCAGCGTGATGACCGCGACCACGGTGAACCACGGCGCGCGATAGAGTGCGCGAGCCGCGTGTCGAATGTCGTACCACCATCCTGCCAGCCGGTCGGTCCAATTTGTCTTGTGCACCTGGTCTTCACCGATGCTGCGGCAGAGCGCGCTGAATTGCGCGACATCTCCGAACTGGCGCATGGCTTCGCGCCGGGCGTCTTCGGGCGATCGGCCCTGGCCGATGAGTTCGCTGGTCTTGGCCTCGAGGTGAAAGCGCAATTCGTCGTGAACGTCGGCACCGACGTCAGGGCCGAAGAAGCGCAGGTACCGCCGCCAAATGGGTACGCGGGCCATCAAGCTTTCTCCCACTGCGGCTTGCTGGTGGCTCCCAGTACTTTGCCCACCGCCTCGGCGTAGTGCGTCCAGGTCTTCATCTCTTCACGCAGCCGCCGCCGGCCGTCGGCGGTCAGCCGGTAATATTTCGCCCGGCGGTTGTTCTCCGAAACACCCCATTCGGCTTCCAGCCAGCCTCTGGCCTCCATGCGATAGAGGGCGGGATAGAGCGCGCCTTCCTCGACCAGCAGCGCCTCATCTGTCTGGCGCAGAATCGCTTGCGAGATGGCGTAGCCGTGCATCGCGCCCCAACTGAGTGTTTTCAGAATGAGGACGTCGAGCGTGCCGCGGACCACGTCGAGCGAGGCGTTCTCCATAACCCTCCCTTAAGGTTCATAGGGAAGAGTATGGCGCAACTCCCCTTAGATTTCAAGGGGAGATGGAGTCCCGCACCTCGCTTGCATGTTTGCCTATCAGGCGTAAATCCCTGGCGCCTCGTGTCCCAATGCCTGAACATACTCGACGTACGACCCTGGATAGACGCGGGGGCTGCGATCCGTGCCGCTCTCGCCCCCCAACTCCAGGACCCGCGAGCCGAGGCCCCGCAGGAACATGCGGTCGTGCGAGACGAAGACCATCGTGCCTTCGAAATCTTTGAGGCCTTCGACCAGCATTTCCTTGGTCGCCAGGTCCAGGTGATTGGTCGGCTCGTCGAGTACTAGAAAGTTCGGCGGATTGTTGAGCATGCGCGCGATCGCGAGCCGCGACTTCTCGCCGCCGGAGAGCGCCCGGATCGGTTTGTCCACATCGTCTCCCGAGAACTGGAACGCGCCCGCGAGCGTGCGCAGCGCGCCGATGCCATCTTGCGGAAAGTCGTTCTGGAGCTGTTCCATGATCGTCAGATCGGGATCGAGCACGTCGAGCGACTGTTGCGCGAAGTATCCCATGCTGAGGCTGGCGCCCAGCCGCACGCTGCCGGCGTCGGGCGCGCTCGCCCCGGCAATCATTTTGAGCAGAGTCGTCTTGCCCGCGCCATTTCTGCCCATCACCGCCCAGCGTTCTCCGCGGCGGATGGTCAAGCTGAACCCGTCGTAGATCACGCGCGAGCCGTAACGCTTGTGGAGATCTTCGATCACCGCGACCTGATCGCCCGATCGGGGCGGTACGCGAAAATCGAACTTCACTACTTGCCGCTTCTTCGGCAGCTCGATCTTGTCGATCTTGTCGAGCGCCTTGATCCGGCTCTGCACCTGTGCCGCCTTGGCCGCGTGCGTCTTGAAGCGCTCGATGAAACGCTGCTCCTTGGCGAGCATGGACTGCTGGCGGGCGAAGGCGGCCTCCTGGTTGGTCTCGCGAATGGCGCGCTCGCGCTCGTAGAAGTCGTAGTCGCCCGAGTACGCGATGATTTCGCCGCCGTCGATTTCCGCGATTCGCGAAACAATCCGGTTCATGAACTCGCGGTCGTGCGACGTCATGAGAAGGGCGCCGGGGAACGACTTCAGAAACTGCTCCAGCCAGATGATCGATTCAATATCGAGGTGATTGGTGGGCTCATCCATTAGCAGCACGTCCGGCCGGCCGATCAGGACGCGCGCCAGCGCGACACGCATCTTCCAGCCGCCGGACAATGCGCCCACGTCGCATTCGATCTGGTCATCGTGGAAACCGAGCCCGTGCAGCACCTCGCGCGCCTGCGCTTCGAGCGCGTAGCCGCCCAGGTGCTCGTATTTCTCCTGCACTTCGCCGAAGCGGGCCAGGATGCGATCCATGTTGTCCGCCTGCGCGGGATCCCCCATGGCATGATGCAGGTCCGCCAGCTCGTGGTGCAGATCGCCGAGCTGCCCGCTGCCGGCGATGGCTTCATCGAGAACGGAGCGCCCCTTCATCTCCTCCACGTCCTGGCGGAAGTAGCCGATGGTCAGCTTTTTCGGCACCGAAACGTCGCCCTCGTCGGGGGCTTCTTCGCCGACGACCATGCGGAACAAGGTCGTCTTGCCCGCGCCGTTGGGACCTACCAGGCCGACCTTCTCCCCTGGGTTCAACTGAAAAGAGGCGTCGACAAAGATCAACTGTTTGCCGTACTGCTTGTGGATATTGGAGAAAGAGATCATTCGAAATACCAAGTTAGCAAAGCCCGGCGGAATGGCCGGCAGCCAATCCCACGCAGCCCATGCCGGGCTTTGCTGATCGGCGGAGGATGTCACTTAAATGTGGGCCGCCGCGCGGTTTTCAGAAAGTGAGCGCCGGCGAGCGTTCAGTTAGACTTCAACTCGGCGCGCCGGTCCGTGTTTCACCTGGCCACCTTGGCTTCCAATTCTGCCCAGCGCGCATACAAATCCTCTACGCGCCGCTGGGCCAGTTGCAGTTCCTCATAGCTCGTCATCGCTCGTTTGGCATCCGATGCGGCGTCCTGCAGTTCGCGTTGTCGCGCGGCTAATTCACGTTCCGCTTCCAGAATTGTCGCTTCCATCGCGTCCCACTCGCGCTGTTCTAGATAGCCCAGCTTTCTCCTGGGGCCCTCCTCCGGCGCCGGAAGGCGCGCCTCTTTCGCCATTGGCGCCGCCGGAGCCACCTCGCCGCTGCGCGCCGCTTCCCACTGCGAGTAGTCGGCGAAAACTCCGCCGCTGCCTCCATCCAGACCGATTACCACCGTGGACACGCGGTCGAGCAGATACCGATCATGGCTCACCAGTACGATGGCGCCGGCAAATTCGAGCAGGCTGTCCTCGAGCACTTCGAGCGTCGGAATATCCAGGTCGTTCGTCGGCTCGTCGAGCAACAGCACGTCCGCGGTCGTCAGCATCAGGCGGGCGATCATGGCGCGCGCCCGCTCGCCGCCCGATAATCTCGATACCGGCATCTCCAGATGCTCATCGCGAAATAGGAATCGCTTGGCCCATCCCGCGATATGAATGGGACGTCCGCGGTACATCACCGAATCGCCATCCGGGCACAGCATGCGCCGCAGGCTGACGTCGAGATCCAGGTGCGCTCCCCGATCCTGCGCGAAGCTGACAATCTGCAGCCGGTCCGCGCGCCGGATGGTTCCTTCGTCCGGCTGCAACTCTCCTTGCAGAATCTTGAGCAGTGTCGTCTTCCCGCTCCCGTTGGGGCCCACCAATCCAATGCGAACGCCCGGCGCGAGAGTCAGGTTCAAGTTCTGAAACAGCGTTCGCCCGCCCAGCGTTTTTCCGATGCCCTCGGCTTCAATGAGACGCTTGGTTTTTCGATCGGATGCCGTGAAGTCGATCTTGGCCGTTGCTGTACGGCTGCGGGCGGTGACAGCCGAGAGTTCGTCGATCAACCGTCCGGCCGCGGCAATACGTGCGCGTGATTTTCCCGTCCTGGCCTTGGGACCACGCCGCAGCCACTCCACCTCGCGCCGCACCTTGGTCGCCAGCGAATCCTGCTGCTTGGCCTGCGCCTCGAGAAACTCCTCCCGCCGCTCGAGAAACTCGCTGTAGTTGCCCTTCACCTGGAACGTACTCTGCGGATAGACCGGGTTGACCTCCACCATTTGCGTGGCGACATTTTCCAGAAAATACCGGTCGTGGGTGACGACCAGGCAGGCGTTGACCGCGCGGATGGCATTCTCGAGCCACAGAATGCCTTCCAGATCCAGGTGATTGGTTGGCTCGTCCAGAAGCAGCACGTCGGGCGAAGTCACCAGGGCAGCCGCGATGGCGAGCCGCTTCCTCCATCCGCCGGAGAGCCCCGCCGCCGGCGCATTGGCGGTCTCGAAGCCGGCCCGCCCGAGTATCATGTCCTTGCGAGTCGTCTTCTCCTGGTCCTCGAGCGGCAGACCGGCCAGCGCCGCGGTGAGGACGGAGCCGACGGTTTCGTCCGCCCCGAAGAGCGAGTCCTGCGGAACATAAGCCAGACGCGTCTGCTTTCGCAGGGCCCGCACCCCCGCGTTTGGCGTCTCCCGCCCGGCGAGAATCTCGAGCAACGTAGTCTTGCCGCTGCCATTCGGCCCGATCAGGCCGGTGCAGTCGCCCTCGGAAAGGGTCAGGGAAAGATTTTCAAAAAGGACGCGCGCGCCAAACGACTTGCTCAGAGCGGCGCCACTCAACAGAACGGCCATCTGTTTCCAGCATGGCATGGCCTCGCCCATCGCTGCCCGGTCGCTGTCACATGCGTACCGGCAAATCCAACGTGGCGAATGCTCAACGTCGATTGTTGACGTCTTTGGCTGCAGCAAAGAGATTCTGGAAGGCTACTTGCCGTGTGTTGAACTGCCCGAACTGTCGCCGCTATCAACCACTTCGAAATCGGATCCCTTCACCCGATCCAGCGTCTCGAGCCCTTTCAGGCGGGCATCTGGCGAGATAGACATTAGCCAGTCCTGCCCGTTGTCGGCTACAAACATCCCGTACTTCTTGAGTCCCTCGAGAATCGCCCGCGCGTGGGGCGGGAATCCTGAGATGTTGAAGTCCTTCCGTAGGCGGAGCCGTTCCCCCATGCGTGAGAAATCCGGGTTCCCGTGACGGCTGGCGAAGTGAGTTGCTGGAAGAACGTAGGCGTTTCGTGTGCGTCGCACGGTGACCCGCATGGCATGCTCGACTAAACCGCGCGCGCATTCGTCATAGCGAACAGTAGCCGGGAATATCGGAAGGCCGGCTGCGTCCGCCGATGTCCAACCTTCCGGCCGCAATGCACCGGTCCGCAAATCGAAAGTGGCGGCGTTCGATGCTTCCCAACCGGCATCGGTCTTCCGCGCCTGCCAGAATTCGTGGAGCTTGGCATTCACTGGATCGACAATCAGCAGGTGCCGGTCGCCGGAGCCGTGCCGCTGGATATCGTCCAGCGTTTGGCCAGGACGCGCAATGGCCCGGGTGTCCTCGTTCCTGGCGAGCGGCCAGTTCTCTATCGGAGCATTGTCGGGCACCGGGAACGGTCCGGGATCGGAGTCGGCGGGGTACAAGAGGATCTTCACAGGCACGCGTGGCTGGTTCGGGGGCACGATCACGAAGTTCATGTCCAGGTTATAGCCGAGATGCTTGGAGGCGCCGATCGAAGCAATGATTCGCGCCGAGTTGGATTGTACCGGGAGCCTGTCGATCTCCTGGTTCCATGGATTCCCGGGCGGAAACACCTGCAGGGCGTCGAGGATACGGTCCGCCTCCGGAGTGCCGAAAAGGACCGATTGGGCGATCTTCGGCATCGACGGCCGCTTGCGCTCACGAACGCCTCGGGCGGCAATGGCGCCCGCTACGAGCGCGCCGAGCAGAATTACAGCCGTGCGCCGATTGATGGTCATGCGTTCATTCTAGATCCCTCAGACATGGGCAAAATTCGACCGCGTTCGCCTCGCCCGGATGCGCCAATTCGCTCGTGTCAAATGCTGCCCACCCTCTAAGGGCGACGGACAACACGCGCACAAGAACTTTTCTCATCGAAGTCCGTCAGTCGCGATGGCGAAATTTTCTCGGGAAATTGTCGAAATCCGAACAATTTACCAGATGGCCACCGGGAGCCATTTTTGGCCTGTGCTAAAACCGTAGAAACGGTCTGCCATGACACACCAGGAGCCAGCTCTGAAGCCAGAGGCTGTCCTCGAGCTATGGTTGCGCGAAAGCGACCGTGAGCGGGCGCGGGAGCTGCTGGAATGCCTGATTAGCCGCCATGCGGATCCGCTCATCCGCCGGATTATCAGCTTTAAGCTGTTCAAAGCCGGCGATACAGGCGGCGTCCAGCGCGCTGACGTAGACGATGTTTGCGCTACCGCGCTGTGCAACCTGATGGGGCGCCTGGTGCGCCTCAAGTCTAGCGGTAAGCCGGCCGCGTTCCGAAATCTCGGCGGCTATGTGGCGACCATTGCCTATAACGCTTGTAACGAATACTTTCGCGCCAAGAAACCTGCGTGGCTGAGCTTGTCGATGAAGCTGCGCTACATGGCGACGCATGCGCCTCAGTTTTCGCTCTGGGAATCCAGGGAAGGCCAGGAATGGTGCGGCTTTACCCTCGCTCGGGGCCAGCCGGGTGTGACCGACCTCGCGCGCCTGGCCGGCGAGAGCCGGAAGTTGCGACAATCCCAGGACCCGAGCCGCATGCGTCTGGCCGAGCTGGTTGAGGTCATCTTGAAAACGGCCGGTGGACCGCTGCGGTTTGAAGACCTGGTGGATGTGACGGCGGAATGGGCGGGTCTGAAAGAGGCGCGGTCGCAGTCGATAGACGCCGGCGCCGGCGAGGGCGGCAACCAGTGGGATGTGCCGGATTGCCGGCCTGCCGCCGATGTGGTCATGATTGATCGATATTACATGAACCGCCTCTGGAACGAGATCTGCAATCTGCCACTCCCGCATCGTAAAGCCCTGCTGCTGAATCTGAACGACTCGGCGGGAGGCGATATTCAGTTGTTCGACCATCTCGGAATCGCGACCGTGGAACAGATTGCCAAGGTGCTCGAAATGGAGCCCAGGCAATTTGCGGAGTTCTGGAAGGATCTGCCGCTGGATGACGCGCGCATCGGGCGGGACCTCGGGATCAGCCGCCAGGACGTCGCCAATCGTCGCAGCGCAGCCCGCAAAATGCTGGCCCGGCGGATGAAGGAGTTCAAGGGTGGAAATTAGCGCCTGGGAAGGCCAATACGGGCGGGAATTATGCATCCATGTCGGCAGGAGCAAAAGGCGGGTTGAGATGGGCCCGCCTGGGGAAGACGATGACTGCACATTTGAGTGAGGAGCAACTCCGGCTGTACCGTGCGCGCTCGCTCCCAGCAGAGGATTTGTTGGGCGCCTCCGATCACATCGCCGGTTGCGAGATCTGTCGCGCGCGTGTGGCTACGCCGGACGAACTGCATGCTGGCGTGGAGGCGTTTCAGGCGGTTCTGGAGACCGAAGGCGTTTCCACGCACCTGGCTTATGAAGAAATCGCCTCCCATGCGGATTTGCAGCTGATCGGTGAAGAGGTGGCGCGGGTGCAGGCGCACATCCGGGACTGCGAATCCTGCGCTACACATGTCCGCGAAATTCGCATTCTGCAGAGAGAACTTAAAGCGGCGCCGTCAGAGCCGGGCCGCTGGCGTCTCGCCGCGGAGCTCTGGAAGGCCGCCCGAAGCTGGCAGGGATTGGCCGTGGCAGGCGCCGCCGCGTGCGCTTTGCTGGTGGTCCTGTTCATACGGCAGCCGGTCCGCCAGGAACTAAATCCCCGGGCGACACGCGAGCCGGTCAAACGAACAGAATCCGCGCGGCAGGATGTGGGCGAAGCGGCTGCCATCCGCGATGGGAGCCGCGTCATCACCGTTGCCGCCGCGGGAACCGTCTCCGGCCTGGAGGCGCTGCCAGATCGCTTGCGGATCGATGTCCGGAACGCGCTGATGGCGAAGCGGATTGAACCGCCTGCGGTGATTGCCGGCCTGACCGGAGCGCGCGGCGTGCTGCTGGGCACTTCCCCCGATGCGCCGCACTTGAAGCTTGCGGGACCGCTGGGGACGGTCGTCGAAGCGCATCAACCCCTGTTGCGTTGGCAGCCGATTACTGGCGCGGCCTACGCAGTGAGCGTCTACAACGACCGGTACGATGAGGTTGCCACAAGCGGCTGGATTCGCGGAGCAGACTGGCGGGTCAAGCCGGCGCTTCCGCGCGGCGCGCGCTATTCCTGGCAGCTCAAGGTGCGATTGCATGGCGACGAGTTCACCGTTCCCGCTCCTCCCGCGCCCGAGGCCCGGTTCCAGGTACTATCTCAGGCGGGCGAAGCGGACTTGGCTGCTGCGAGGGAAGCCGCGGGCGATTCGCACCTGGTGCTCGGCGTCTTGTATGCCCAGCAGGGCCTGCTGGATGAAGCCGCGCAGGAACTCCGACAACTGCGCGCACAGAATCCCGGCTCGCCGGCTGTCGCCGAACTATTGGCAAGCGTAGAAGCTCTGCGCAAAACGCGTAGCGGGCTACTTTGAAAAATACCTCAGCTATAACTTCATTCGGATTCACTCAACGCTTCGCGACAGATCTTCTGTGGGGAGTCTCGGACTTGGTAGCGTTGCTCGAAGCCGAGGAACGGAAGTTAGAAAGCGGCGTAGGCTATCATCAAGCCGTAGAGAGTTGCGACACACTTTGAAGTGGAGCCCGTTACACCGGCGAGTCTTGAGAACGGCAATAATTCTCTTTGCGGTCAGACTTGGTGTAATTTTGCTTTTGGCTTTGTTGGATCGAACGGGCCACCTCGGCCTCTACGACCTACCGCTCATCCTTGCCTGTGCTTTCGTTTTCTTTCCAGAAAGTTTGTTGTTGCCAAAATGGATTGGGACCTCCATCGTTTTGAGCGGAGTGGTGCTCCTAGGAACGAGCTTTCTTCTGGCTGCTGTTTGGGCCTTCCTGGCTAGATCCCAACGCAGCGGAACGCAAGACAAACCGCCCATCTAGGCATTTGATGGGGCACGGTTAGACCAGTAAAATTCAAAGTAGCCCACTACCGCAATACGCAATGAGCAGCGTCGGATCAAGAACTTTACCCGTTACATCTCGGCGCCGATGACAATGAATGGCGCCCAGTAGAACGGGTGCTGGTAAGCAGGGTCTTTTCGAATACCTAGCGCCGCGAGCCGAAGAGCATCCGCGTCGCTCATGCCCCTCTTCCGATTCTGGTGGAAGGCCACCATCAGGCGGCTGGTGCTGTCGGATTCCACTTTCCATTCGCTCAGAACCGTCGCCGGTACACCCGAGACAAACAGCGCCCAGCTCAATCCGATGACGCCTTCACCCGCGCCGACGCGACCGCGCGCCGTCTCGCATGCCGAGAGAACCACCAGTTCCGCGTTCAACTGCATGTGCAGCAGCTCCCAGGCTTCGAGCAGCCCGTCTTCGGCACTATCGTCGCCATCGCCCGCCAGCAGCAGGTATGAGTAGAGCGGGCTGGCGTCGTTCAACACGCCGTGAGTCGCCAGATGCAGCACGTTCGGGGCTCCGGACTCGGACTTGAACCGGCTCTCGCGAGCTTCCGCCCCAATGTAAATGTGGCTCTGATTTTCTCCGTAAATGCGGCCGAGCTGGCGCACTTCGGTTTCGGCCTGCGGCAGATTGCCAAGGTTCTGGTCCCGGTAAGCAGCCTTGGCGCGCTCTTCCGCCTTCCGGCTCCAGGCAGGATTTCCCATGGCGAGCAATTGGATTTCGCCGCGGTTTTGCTTGCGCTGCTGTTTCTCCTGCACCATGGCCCTTAATGCGGTTAACGATGGAGCGTAGGAGATGGCGCAAGCGTCCAGCAAATAGTGCCCGTCGGGTTTCATGAGCGCCTGGAAGGGCAGTTCCCAGAGCACGCCGTCCGGCACCACGATGAGGTGTCGCTTGCCCGCCAGTTCGACGGCCGCTGGAGCCAGCAGGAGCTGATATAACGCGGATGCGCTTGCGCGGAATCCCAGGTCTCGCGCGGCGAGCTGCTGCCGGAACCGTTCCACGCGCTCGACTAACTCCTTGCGCGCCACCGGCATGGCAAAGACTTTCACCCGCGGAGAGGCCGTTTGATGCAGGCCGCCGGCCGACACGAATACGTACAGCTTGTCATGGTAACGGCAAACTCGATGAAGGCGCTATCGGGCCCCGGCATCAGCTGCACTGCCTGTTGGAGTGTTATCGGCTCACTGCTGTGCGGCGGAAAGGCTCTTTTGTCCGCGGACCAGGCGCGCATTAAGCGATCCCAGTTTGACTCGCAGATCCTGATCGCGCTGGCGTTCTTCGGGGCTCATCAAGCCGGCCAGCTGCATCCGGCCGTTCTTCAAGGCATCGAGCAGGACGCGGGCCTTGGCCCGCTCCGCATACGCAAAAGCATCGGCATTGCGTCCCGCCGCCACCAGGACTGCCAGCATGCGGTGATACGGCTCCAGCTTGTCTTCGAAGAAGTTTTCCCGCTCCGATTCCGAACCCGCGACATCCTGCCTCAGATCTTCGATGGTTGCGATAGCTTTGACCAGTTCCGCTTCGGCTCGCGCGGATTCGCCCAGGCCGCTCCAGGCCTTACCCAGTTCCAGTCGCGCACGCCAGATCGCTTCGCGCACGCCGAACGTTTCAGCGAGATTCTGAGCCTCGAGCGCGGTCTTGGAGGCCTCGTCAAATTCCCCTTTGCGGTTGTAGGCTGCCGCCAGGCGGGCCAGTGTTAACACGGTTTCGCTGCCGATACCGATGGCTTTCTGAATCTCCAGACCCTTTTGAAAATACTCGATCGCCTTCGCCTGGTCGCCCAACGCGGAGTAGGCGCTGCCAATGAATGACAGATCGGAGGCGGCGAAAGGCTTGTCTCCCACTTCATTGAAAATCGTCAGGCTCTTCTGGTATTTCGCTATGGCGTCGGGAAACTCACCCCGGAATTCCGAAACTCGCCCCAGGCTCATCAAGGCGATGGCGGTGAGCGGCTTCATCCCGGCGGATTCCGAAACGGTCACGGCCCGCTCGAAATGGTCGGCGGATTGCGCATAATCTCCCTGCCAGAGGAACACGTTGCCGAGATTGAGGAGGTCAATCGCCAGTCCACGTTTGTCTCCCGATTTTACGTGCAGGTCGTAGTCCTCTTTCATCACCGTCAAGGCCCGGGCATAATCCCCGCGTTGGCCGTGGATAATCGCCATGTTCCCCCGGGCATTGGAGATCAGCCGCGCATCGTGGAGTTTCTCGCCGAGCGCAAGGCTCTGCTGAAGGGTATCCCAGGAGGCGGAGAGTTCTCCGGCATCCATGTAAATCGCGGCGGTATTGTTCAGCGCGCGAGCCATGCCGGCGTCGTCATGCAGACTCTCGCTCAGCGCCCGCGCCCGTTGATACCAGCGCAAGGCTTCGGCAAATTCGCCCAGATCGTAGTACACCAATCCGGTGTTGTTCAGCGCCAGAGCGCGGGCCTGGGATGCACCGGTCCGCTCGGCAATCGCGTCGGCCGATGCAAGGATCTTGAGCGCGTGTGGAAGATCGCCGTGGTTGCGGGCCTCCCGTCCACGATCGATCAATGCCATTACGAGGTCGGGGCCGATCAGATCTTCATTCGCGGAAAGCAGATCGGCTTGCTCCTTGTCCGAGTTCACCAGCGCCAGGCGCGCGGCCAGATCTTCGGCGGCCGGCGTCTGCTTCCAGATTTTCCACTCGTCCTGCTCTTTGATGCACTCCAGAACAAGCAGCTTCTTGTTCGGGCCGGTCTGGCGTTCGATCCGTATTCGAGCGCGCTCCCCTCCCACATCTGGCGGCTTGGAGGCGGACTCATGGATCTCAACCGCCGAACCGGGAACGAGGATTTTCTGGAGTTCGTCGCGCTGGGCTGCGCGTTGCGGAGACTTGTCGCTCCACAGCGCCAGTACGGCGTCCGGATTTTTGGAGTTGCAGGCGGTCTGAAGCTTCTGGACCAGTAGACTCAGCGCCGCGGTGTCAGGCTGCTGTGCGCTAAGGCCGAACGCGATCGCAATTGCGAGAACCCCGCCGCGCTGGGAGGAGCGCATAAACCAACCTAAACCCCGAAAGACCCGACTATACACGCCATCAGCCTTAAACGTCCAGAGGGGCAGGCGCCTCCGAGTCGCCTACAACGCCCCCCTGGATTCCGGCAGCTAACACCAACCACCCGATTTACATCGTCGAAGGTTTCAGCTTCGCGATGATCGTCTGGGCCTCCTGCTGGAGAGCGCTGGCCACTGCGGCATCTCCGGACATGGAAGTCTCGGCGCCTGGGGCCATGGCCGCCGCCGGGTTGGCGGCGCGCAAGAACATCGACATGCCGCCCATCATCGGATCCATGCTGGTCATGGACGACCCATATCCTTTGCCGCTCATCAAAGCATTCATCATGGATGGGTTCAGCATCCCGCCGCCGCCCATCATCTTGGCTGCCATCAGCACCGGCACGAAATTCGAGGCCATACTGGCCGCCGCCTTCCAGTTAAATTGCCCTCCCGCTTTTCCGGTTGCCGAAGACGCCAGTAGCGCTGAGCCGCCGCCCACGGGCAGCAGCGTGTAATCGATGCGCGCCGAAAAGGTATCGCCGCCGGTGACGTGGCCGATACCTGGCGCGTGGTGCATGAACCCGCCAACCTTTCCGGTCGGAGCCTTCTCCACGCCGGCCAGTTCGGAATAAAGCACGTAATCGCACTGCCAGCTCGATGCCTTTTGGTTTATTGTGTCCGGTGAACCATCGGCGAGCGGAACCACATCGAACTTTGCTTCCTGCAGCTCGGCCAGCAAATGGCTGTAGGCGTTGTTCGCCTGAGGCTGGCTATCAGGTTTGGCGCGCATGGCCACAGCTCCGATACGGATAGTCCCGTTCGCCTTCGGCTGTCCTTTGTGGTCCGGATGCGCGGCGGAATCCGTGTAGCCCGAGGGAATCTCGAATAAGGCCGCACTCAGAGGCGCCGTTATCAGGGACGTAACGGTCATAGTGACCTTGGAGGCGGGCTTATGGTTCTCATCGTAAGAAGTGATGGTATATGCCGCCGGATAGCCGCGCTTGGCGGAACCGGCGTCCTGCCCGGAGCAGGAGCCCAGCTCTTTGAGATCGATATACCAGCCGTCCGTCTCCGTGCGCCCCTTGCTACCCTCCTCCGTTTGGACCGACTTCAGATGGCGCGCCGCATAGCCGAACATCTGTTTTTGCTCACCGGTATCGGTGATTTTCACCTGGGAAGCCGCGGTGGAGGTGGACTCTTCTGCCGGCAAGCTCAAGAAGCTTTTCGCTGCGTCATCCAATTGGATTAGGCGCTTCTGGTCACACTGGCGCAGAAGGATCAAGCCTTTTCCGTAGTCGTAGCGCAGCCGCTGGCCGTTGCCGTAGATGGTGGTTTCTACCGCCTGCCCATTTTCGTTGTAGCTTGCCGTGATCTTGGTGTCTGCCAAAGCGGGGATCACAGCGGCCATTAAGACCGCCAAGCGGCCTGCGAAAGCCTTTCGTGTCATATTCAGCTCCCGGGCCGCCCGCTGCTGGGGACGTCCCTGGTACACCCCCAAATGATGCGAACCAGAGACGGATCTTGCCGCCGGGTGTGAAAAAATGCAAAAACTACTGGAGTGCCGTGGTTTAGAACGAAAAGTTTGAGCTGTTTTCCGCCTGGTGGGGCGCGCCGGCGGCGATATCCGTCAATGCCCTCTATTGGCAGGTTCCGGAGTTATCCCGTACAAAAGCTTCCATTTTTGACATCCCGGGGAAGCCGGATCGCGGCCCACTTCGTCATTGCGGCGGCCTTGAGCCGGCCGCACACGCTTGCGCGCGCTCGATGAGCAGCTTGCGCTCGCGCGCATTGCGGGTTAGCGACGCGGCGCGCTCGAACTCCGCGCGGGCTTCTTCGAGGCGGTTCAGCTTTCTAAGGAGATCGCCGCGCACGCTCGGCAAAAGGTGGTAGTTCTCCAGGGAGCCTTCGGCGCTCAGCGCATCCACCAGCTCAAGCCCGGCCCATGGACCGAGGGCCATCGCCACGGCAACCGCACGATTCAGTTCCACCACGGGAGATGGTGTGAGCTGAGCGAGAGCCGCATAGAGTGTCACAATGCGCGGCCAGTCGGTTTCCTCCGGGGTGCGTGCGCGCGCGTGACACGCCGCAATCTCGGCCTGCAATACGTACGGACCTTGCGCGGAGCCCAGCGTTTCGGCATGCGCGAGCGCCGCAAGACCACGCCGGATGAGAAGCTGGTCCCAGTGCGCCCGGTTCTGATCGAGGAGCAATATGGGCTCTCCCGACGGGCCCACACGTGCGCGGGAGCGCGAAGCCTGGATCTCCATTAGCGCGACCAGACCGTGCACCTCCGGCTCCTGTGGCGCGAGTTCGGCCAGAATGCGCCCGAGCCGCAGCGCATCTTCGCACAGGGCAGGCCGCATCCAGTCGTCACCAATGGTCGCCGCGTAGCCCTCGTTGAAGATCAGATAGATGACCTCGAGTACCGAGGACAGGCGGGCAATAAGATCGGCTCCGCGCGGCAGTTCGAAGGGGACTCGTTTCTCAGCCAGGGTCCGTTTGGCCCGGACGATGCGCTGGGCGATGGTCGCCTCCGGGACCAGGTAGGCACGCGCGATTTCCTCGGTCGTCAGGCCGCCAAGCAGGCGGAGGGTAAGCGCAACGCGCGCCTCGGTCGAGAGCGCCGGATGACAGGCGATGAACACCAGACGAAGGAGGTCGTCGCCCACGTCGTCGTCGAGAGCCGCATCAAAATCAGGCACGGCCATCTCTTTCTTTTCAAGCTCGCGGCCCAGTTCCTCGTGCTTGCGCCCGAGCAGAGTGTTTCGGCGGAAGTAATCAATGGCACGATGCTTGGCGGTGGCCATGAGCCAGGCGCCCGGGTTGTCCGGGACGCCCGAATCCGGCCATTGCTCGAGCGCGGCGACGAGAGCATCCTGGGCAAGGTCCTCGGCAACGCCAACGTCGCGCACGATCCGCGTGAGGCCGGCGATGAGCCTGGGCGATTCGATCCTCCAGACGGCGTCAATCGCGCGGTGTGTATCGGTAGCCGGCACTGCTACCGATCACACCATCATTAATCGGCCGGCGCAAGAACAGTGACACTCCGTGCCGTGGTTCCCATGGTATGAGAAACGCTTCCACCTGTCCGTGACCGCTCCTATGTCTTGCAAACAAAGTCTTCCGGCCCGTACATCTGACGAACTTCGGTCTCGCCCTCCCAACCGGGCCAGTGTTTCTTGTGAAGTTCCATGAAGCGAACCGCCGATTCGACCGCCTCTTCCTTGGATTTCAGCTCAAACTGCGCGTAGCCGCCGACAACCTCCTTGGCCTCGGTGAAAGGTCCGTCGGTCACGGTCACCTGCCCCTTGGAAAGTCTGACGCGGGCGCCCAGCGCCGTGGGTCCAAGCCCCCCGCTCCCCAGCATGGTGCCGGCTTTGGCCTCGTCTTCGCCCAGCTTCGCAATAGCATCCATCAGTGGTTGGGGCGGAGGGCCCTGCTTCTCGGCATGCTTGACTATCATCATGAATCGCATCGTAGTTTCTCCTTAATAGTTCTTAAGTTGGGAGCCGGGCTTCTTTTGGTCGCAAGCCTTGAAACCTGGCTCTATTGATACGTCGAACGAATAATCGCAAGATCGACAGCGACCAGCGATTATTTTCGCTGCGAGCAGATCCACTCTCGCCGGCCACTACTCCTGTGCGTGGGTCTGCTCGCGCAGGCGCTCCTCCCGCTTTTTGAGATCGGAAATCAATCAACGGAAGTCCTCCATCTCAAAGACCTGGCGAATCTCAACATCGGTTTCCCCTTCATGAGGATTGGGGCAGCGTTTGAGCCATTCGACCGCCTCTTCCATGGACCTTACTTGCCATAGCCAGAAGCCTGCAATAAGTTCCTTGGTCTCGCTGAATGGCCCGTCAATCACGATCCGCTTCTCTCCCGAGAATCGCACACGCTTGCCTTTCGAGCTGGGCTGGAGCCCGTCGGCGGCGAGCAGTATACCCGCTTTCACCAGCTCTTCATTGAACTTCCCCATTTCGGCCAACAGCCTTTCCTTCGGCATCATGCCTGCCTCGGAGTCTTTGTTGGCCTTCACCAGTACCATCACTCGCATGTTATTTCTCCTCTTGAGTTGAGACGTCAGATCGACAGGTCTCCGAGCTTTCTTGAGGTGCGTTGAAATTGTCCGTGGAGCAATCCTGCGATAATACCGTTCCGGCAATGACAAGTAGCAACGGCCACGATGAGGCCAGCATGTGCAGAAGGCAACCCTGCAGAAGTCGAGCGTGATCGGCGCCATAGGTCTCGAAAACCCGATAGGCAGCCAGGATGGCCGTGGGAAGAACCCCTGGAGACTCGCCAGGGTTAACACCGAGGAGATGGCTGAACTGGGCTGCGGCCTGATGCAGATTCTCATAGAAAACAAGAATCCCCAGCCCAACCAGGGCTGTTCCGGCGATCGATTTGGCGCGTCCGACGAACGTCTGCTGCACTGCCATACCTTCCTCTTCAAGGCGTCTTGCTGAGCCTCTACTTCCTCGTCGGGCCACGGGTGTCAAGATCGACAGGAAACGGATATTTTTTTTCGAGGTTTCGGCCAGGCTTCAAGGCCTTGTTGGCTTCGCTCTTGCGATGATGTTGGGGAGATTGCCGGCCACTCCGAGGTTGTACTCAGGCGGCTTCACCGCGGATTGGGACCGATAAGCGGCAAAGCCACTTCGCATGCCAACCCGGTCCGTATTTCTCAATATTTAAACGCCGAGGTTCATCTGTCGGTCGCCATGAAACCTGAAAACCCGAAGTCACCTATCACGCCAGCGGCCCCTTCGAGGTAATAACCGACCCCTGGATTCCCGCTCGCAAATTTGTCGTCGCTGAGTTGAATCTTCTGCACGCCGTTGATGTAGACCGTAAGGATCTTTCCAATCATGCTGGCCTTCACCACATCTCCATCCTTGACTCCGTACTCCGAGCCTCTCGTCTCTTTCAGCATGGTGAACTTTCCCAACGGCCCCTCCCACCTGGCGATATTGCAATAGGCCTGCGGAATTTTCGTGCATCGAAACATGACTTCGTACCCCGTGCAACGGTGCGGAGAAATGGAACTCCGCAGGCGCAACTCTACTTCTTCCCAGACCTTCCCATCCTGGTTCGGGTTCGCCGCGCGGACCGTGGCTTGGACCGTTTGATCCGGTCCCCAAGTACCCTTCAAGAGGGCTGTTGAGTCGTCGTATTTCTGTGGATCTGGTCGATTCCCGCCGATTTCGGTCCCAAACGCGAAGCCGGGAGTCGTCCGGACGTCGGTCCAATCAAGGCCGTCGGTCTGGCCATTCAGCCATTTACCGCCTTCCGAAATCGGATTTTCCGCGCGGGAAAAAGTGGTGGTGTAAGGCCCATGCGTCTCGGCG
>WNFI01297205.1_pt1 | contig 20876 bp, 22 predicted proteins | sample 5400471 | NCBI WGS metagenome assembly WNFI01 (sample SAMN13153348, study PRJNA577476) | soil metagenome | isolation source: 100 cm saprolite on Douglas fir-dominated hillslope | place: USA:California | collected 2013-09-17
CCGCGGGTCAGCCCGCCGAGCAGCGTGAACAGCGAAGCCCCGATCGCGGCCAGCAGCGCGAGCACCACCGCGTAACCGGCGAGCCAGGCGATCGCGCCCGCCCCGGCGCCCGTCAGCACCGAGCCGAGCGTGCGACCGAAGATCGCGCGCAGCGCGATAGAGCCGACGAACACGGCGAACAGGATGAGCGGCAAGGGACCCGATCCGCGCACACGGCGGCTCCCCTGCCAGTCGTGCTCGGGAGGCGGCAGCGGCTCCCCCTCGATGAGCTTCATCATCTGCTCGAGGCCCGCATCGATCCCGCCGTAGAAATTCCCCGCGCGGGACGCCGTCGTGATGGTCTCGGAAATGATGCGATGGGACAGTGCGTCGGTGAGCACGCCCTCGAGTCCCCGGCCCGCTTCGATGCGCAGGTGGTGATCGCCCTTGGCGACGATCAGCAGTGCCCCGTCATCGACCTTCTTGCGGCCGAGCTTCCACTGATCGACGACCCGGATCGAGTACTGCTCGATCGCCTCCGGCTCGGTGCTCGGCACGATGAGCACCGCGAGCTGCGCTCCCTTGGCGGCCTCGAAGGCCTCGAGCTTCTGCTCGAGCGCGGTCTGCTGCTCGGCGGTGAGCGTTCCGGTGAGGTCGGTGACACGCGCGGTGAGTTGCGGGATCGGCTGCAGCCTCGCATCAGCGGCCAGGGCGGGCGCGAGCGCGAGGATCAGCGAGAGCGCCGGCGCGCATCCCGGGCGCCGCCCTTCACGGCTCGGCGTTGCGGTCATTTCGTCGTGGATGATCCGGCGGGGGGCGGTGGCGCCGCCGCAGGGGCTCCCGGCGCGGAGGTGTCGAAGCTCACGGCCGGCGGCGTGGCAATCTGCTGCTCGTTCACCACCGTGAAGGTGGGCTTCACCGGGAACCCGAACATCTTCGCCGTGAGATTGTGCAGGTCGCGGAAGTTCTGATCCGACTTCAGCTGCGGGTAGTTCTCGGTCACGGCCAGCAGGCTCTTCAGCGCCTGCGTGAGCTCGCCCTGCGCGGCCTGGTACTTCTGGAAGAGCTCGGGATTGTTGAGCACTTCGGGCGTCACCTGGATCGAGCCGACCCTGGCGCGCGCCTCGGTGACGCCGATCAGCACCCGCTGCTCCTGCGCGGCGTAGCCCTTGACCGTGCTGACGAGATTGGGGATGAGGTCGGCCCGGCGCTGGTACTGGTTGACGACCTCGGACCAGGCGGCTTTCACACCCTCATCCTGCCGCTGCAGCGTGTTGTAGCCACAAGCGGGGAGTCCGAGCACCACCAAGGCGAGGAAGGCGTACCGCGCGCGCATCGGGCTTCTCCTTATACCGTCCCACCCGGCCCCTGACCGGGGGCGGGATTGTCACACGCCGGGGAAAGTCACGTCGATGGCCGCCGGGGCGCGCGCCCCGGGCGGCGCGGCGCAGCACCGCGGGCAAAAAAAAACCCCAGGTCTTGCGGCCTGGGGTTCATAAGGGCGGACGTTCGATGAAGGGAAGGAAGTCCGCCAGGGGATGAATTCAGTGCAATCGTGCCCAGTGCAGGATCCGGATGTCCTCCGAGTCCAGGTCGAAACTCTGTGCCAGCAGGACGCGCAGCTCGCGATTGGCGCGCCCGCTGCTCAGCGGCTCGCGCAGCTCCACCACCCCGCTCCATTCGCTGCTGCAGGCAGAGCTCGGGGTCCTGCCGTCGGCCGTGACGAAGTGCGTGTAGTACTTGGTAGCCACGGCTAAGAGGTTAGGCGTGCCGCGCCGGGGTCGTCCGTGAGATGTTCCACAGAAAGGCGGATTTCGGTAAAAGGAAGTGCGACATAATTCACAGGAATTCTCAGCCGTGGGACGCGTGCGGGACGGTGCCTTGGGGGGCTCGAGGTACATCACCCCCGAGGGTGCGCGGCGCCTGCGCGAGGAGCTCGCGCGGCTCTGGCGCGAGGAGCGCCCGCAGGTCACGCAGGCGGTGGCCGCCGCGGCCGCGCAGGGCGATCGCTCCGAAAACGCCGAGTACATCTACGGTAAACGCCGCCTGCGCGAGATCGACCGCCGCGTGCGCTTCCTGCGCCGCCGCCTCGATGGCATGGTCGTCGTCGACCGGCCCCCGGCCGATCCGGCGCGCGTGTTCTTCGGCGCGTGGGTGGAGCTCGAGTCCGCGCAGGGGGAGCGCGCGCGCTATCGCATCGTCGGGCCCGACGAGTTCGATCGGGCGCCCGGATACATCAGCATGGACTCACCGCTCGGTGTGGCGCTGCTGCGCAAGGCCCTCGAGGCGGAGGTGACCGTGCTCACCCCGGCGGGCGAGCGCACCTACGTCGTCGTCTCGATCGAGTACGAGGGGCAGGCGCGCTGAAGAGCCGCGCCGAGCTTCGGCCACGGCGAGCGCCGCACGCTCACCGCCCGCCTTGTCTCACCAGAGAACGCGCACGTTCTTGAACTGCCAGGGATCGCTCTTGTCGACGTCCTCGGAGAACAGCCGCTCGCGCTCATGGAGCGGTGTCCAGTCGGTGTACTGCCCGACCACCGGCCCCAGGTAGGGCATGCAGATCTCGAGGTTGCGGCGGAAATCTATCTCGTCCGGCTCGATCACTCCGAGATTGGGGTTCTCCATCGCCCAAACCGCGCCCGAGAGCACCGCGACACACACCTGCAGGCTCGTGGCGTTGTTGAAGGGGACGAGCTTGCGCGCCTCGGCGATCGAGAGCTGCGAGCCGTACCAATAGGCGTTGCGCTTGTGACCGGCGAGCAGCACGCCGAGCTCGTCGATGCCGCTCACGATGTCGTCCATGATGATGCGCTGGCGCTCCTGCGGGACGTAGTTGCGACCGGCCAGCTCGTACACCGACGTTACCGCGGCGTCGCAGGGGTGGTAGGCGTAGTGCACGGTGGGGCGGTAGGCGACCTGGGAGCCCTCGCGCACGGTGAAGTAGTCGGCAATGGAGATCGATTCGCCGTGCGTGATGCAGAAGCCGTGGAAGTGCCCCGCGTGCGGCGTCCAGGTGCGCACCCGCGTGCCCGCGCCCGGCTGCGTCAGGTAGATCGCCGCGAGGCAGCCGGAGTCATGGCGCTTGCCATCGCGCGGGAAGTTGCGCTCGTGCGTGCCCCAGCCCATCTCGCTCGGCTGCGAGCCCTCGGCCACGAAGCCCTCGACCGACCAGGTGTTGACGAACTCGCCCGGCTGCTTCGGCTGGCTCGAGATCTGCGTATCGCGCTCGGCGATGTGCATCACCTTGACCCCGAGCTTGCGCGCGAGGTCGGCCCACTCGGCGCGCGCGGCGGGCCTGCCGGCGTCCACCTTGGTGTCCGCGGCTATGTTGAGCAGCGCCTGTTTCACGAGATGCGACACGAGTCCGGGGTTGGCGCCGTGCGTGAGCACGGCGGTGGGCGCGCGCGGATTCCCGGCCCGTAGCGCCAGGACCTCCTCGCGCAGCACGTAGTTGGTGCGGCGCGCGGCGGGCACGGTCGGATCGGTATAGCCGCCCGGCCAGGGCTCGGTGCACGTGTCGAGATACATCGCGCCCTTCTCCCAGCACAGCTTGATGAGCGCGACGCTCGACACCTCGACCGCGACATTGATGAGGAAGTCCCCGCGCCCGAGCAGCGGGGCGAGCACGCGGCGGTGGTTCTCGCGCGTCAGGCGCTCCTGGATGAACTTGATGCCGTACTTCGCGGCCTCGGCGCTCCCCTTGTCTTCCGCGCTGACGATGGTGATCCGCTCGGGCGTGATGCCGATGTGGCGCAGGAGCAGCGGCAGGACGCCCTGGCCGATGCTGCCGAATCCTATTAACAGGATCCGTCCCGGGAAATCGAGGTAGACCTTGTGATTGCTGCTCATGATGCTCGGGACCGGGTCTTTCGCTTACACCGCACACCGGCGCGCTGCGCGGAAGGGTATCAATACTGGAGCGTCGCGGCTCAATTTCCGGCCGCGTGCGCGCGCCGCACTCGAGTCACGTGGCGCGCCAGTGCGGCGGGTAGGTGCGTTCGTAGCCCGGCAGGGACTCGATGCGTGCGAGCCAGCGCCCGAGAGCCGGGTAGTTGACCTCGACCGGCATGAAGCGCGAGGTCAGCTCGCGCGCCGCGGGCCGCTCGAGCGCACGCTTGAGCAGCTGGATGCCGGGAAAGATCACCATGTCGACGGCGGAATAGCTGTCGCCGACGATCCAGTGGGACTTCGACAGCCGCCCCTCGATGGTGCGCGCCTCGTTGGCGACCGCGTGCATCGCCGCGGTGACCTCATCCCCGGCGAGATCCGCTTCGCCGCCGAAGACCGCGGAAGTGATGCTCTCCAGGCGCGGCTCGATATACGCCTGGTACTCGCAGATGACGCGCATGATGGTAGCGGCTTCCTCGGGGCCGCGGCCGAAGATCGGCGGCTGCGGGTACTTCAGGTCCAGGTAGTAGAGGATCGCGAGCGACTCGAAGCAGACGTAGTCGCCGTCCTTCAGCACCGGCACGCGGCCGCGCGGGTTCAGGGCGAGCATGTGCGGGGACTTGTGCTCCTGCTTGGAGAACTGCAGCAGCCGGGCAGAGCGGCCAAAATGCCCGTACGCAGCTTGAGGGCCGGGATCGCCCATGCCGACGACGCTCATCGAGCCGCCCGAGCTGGCGGCACACCTCACCGACCCGGACTGGGCGGTGATCGACTGCCGCTTCGATCTCGCACGTCCCGACTTCGGCGCACAGGCCTACGCCGCCGGCCACATTCCGCACGCGCTCTACGCTCATCTGGAGCGCGATCTCACGGGAGCCGCGGGCGCACTCACCGGGCGCCACCCGCTGCCGGAGCCGGCGAGGCTCGCGGCGACCTTCGGGCGCTTCGGAATCGATGAGAGGGTGCAGGTCGTCGCCTACGATCAGGGGGCCGCGGCCTACGCGGCGCGGCTGTGGTGGCTGCTGCGCTGGCTCGGCCACCGCCAGGTGGCGGTGCTGAACGGCGGCTTTCCGGCCTGGGAGCGCGCGGGCCTGCCCGTCGCTACCGCCCCAGGGCGGCGCGCGCCGCGGCGCTTCGCGGGGACGGCGGATCCGGCCATGGTGATGACGACCTCGACACTCGCGGCGGCACTCGAGGCCGGTGCCCTCGCGCGCGCTGAGCTGGTGCTCACCGACGCGCGCAGCGCGGAGCGCTTCGCCGGGCGCGACGAGACGCTCGACCCGGTGGCGGGTCACATCCCCGGTGCGCGCAACCACCCCTTCACGCGCAACCACGATGCGCAGGGCGCGCTGCTCGGGGCGGCGGAGCTGCGCCGGCGCTGGGGCGAGACGCTGCGCGGCGGCTCCCCGCAGGCACTGATCGCGATGTGTGGCTCGGGCATCACGGCCTGCCAGAACCTGCTCGCGCTCGAAGCGGCGGGCCTGCCGGGGGCGCGGCTGTATGCCGGGTCCTGGAGCGAGTGGATCCGGGATCCGGCGCACCCGGTCGAGCCTAGCCTGGCGGCCGGTGCGCCGCCGAGGTGAACGCTTCCCTGCAAGTGCACTCTCGCGCGACATGTAATTTTGATATAAACGCGCCCCGTGGCCGCTGATCCCAAGATCGCCGTAAACGGCAACCGCAAGTTCAACCCCGCCCAGCCCTGGCGGATCGAGGACTCGATCGAGCTGTACCACGTTCGCGCGTGGGGGCAGGGCTACTTCAGCGTCAACGACTCCGGGCACGTCGTCGTGCGGCCGGACACCACCGAGCAGCGCGAGATCGATCTGTATGAGGTCGTCGAGGGGCTGCAGGCCCGCGATCTGACGACCCCGGTGGTGGTGCGCTTCTCCGACATCCTCGCGCACCGCCTGCGCCGGCTGCACGATGCCTTCGCGCAGGCGATCACCGAGAACGACTACAAGAACCGCTATGCCGCGGTGTACCCGATCAAGGTGAACCAGCAGCGGCTCGTGGTGGAGGAGGTCTACCGCTACGGGAAGGAGTTCGGCTTCGGGCTCGAGGTCGGCTCCAAGCCCGAGCTCCTCGCGGTGATGGCGATGACCGAGAACGCCCCCGAGCGGCTCATCATCTGCAACGGCTTCAAGGACGACAGCTACATCGAGGCGGTGACGCTCGCCACCAAGCTCGGCCGCACGATCATCCCGGTGGTGGAGAACTTCGAGGAGCTCGGCCTCATCCTCAAGCACGCCCGCAGCTATCAGGTGCGCCCGCGCATCGGCGTGCGCGTCAAGCTCTTCAGCGAAGGCTCGGGGCGCTGGAGCACCTCCGCCGGGGACAAGTCGAAGTTTGGCCTGTTCATCACCGAGATCCTGGAGCTCTTCAACGAGCTGAAGCGCCTTGACATGCTCGATTGCCTGCAGCTCGTGCACTGCCACCCGGGCAGCCAGCTGCAGGACATCCGCCGCATCAAGAACGCGATCAACGAGCTCGCCCACGTGTACGCGGAGCTCAAGCTCATGGGGGCGGGGCTCAGGTACATCGACGTGGGCGGCGGGCTCGGGGTGGACTACGACGGCAGCGGCACCAACTTCGCCTCCTCGATGAACTACACGCTCAACGAATACGCGAGCGACGTCGTCTACCGCGTCGCGAGCGTGTGCAATGCGCGCGACATCCCCCACCCGATGATCGTGAGCGAGTCCGGCCGGGCGGTGGCGGCGTATCACAGCGTGCTGATATTCGATGCGCTCGGCTCCTCCGCGCTCGACAAGTTCCGGGTCACCGGCGATCGCGCCGAGGACTACGGCGGGCAGGAGGAGCTGCCGCAGCCGGTACAGGATCTGTTCGAGGCCTTCCGCACGGTGAGCGAGCGGCGGCTGGTCGAGTGCTATCACGATGCGCTCAACGCCCGCGAGCAGGTGCTGCAGATGTTCAACCTCGGGCTCCTGTCGCTCGAGTTCCGCGGGCTCGCCGAGCGGCTGTACTGGGCGACCTGCGCGAAGATCCGCGACCTCTGCCGCAAGCTCGAGCGACTGCCGGAGGAGCTCGAGGACCTCGAGTCCATTCTCTCGGACACCTACTTCTGCAATTTCTCGGTGTTCCAGTCGCTCCCCGACAGCTGGGCCATCGAGCAGCTGTTCCCGATCCTGCCCATCCATCGCCTCGAGGAGCGCCCGACGCGTACCGCGGTGCTCGCCGACATCACCTGCGACTCGGACGGCAAGATCGATCGCTTCGTGTCGCTGCGCGACGTGAAGCGCACGCTCGAGCTGCACGAGCTCAGGCCGGACGAGAAGTACTACCTGGCGGCGTTCCTGGTCGGGGCTTACCAGGAGACCCTCGGCGACCTGCACAACCTCTTCGGCGACACGCACGTGGTGCACGTGCGGCTGCACGACGAGGGCGGCTGGTGGATCGAGGAGATCGTCAAGGGCGACACTGCCAACAAGGTGCTCGAGTACATGGAGTACGACGTGGCGGAGCTCTACCCCGCGCTCGCGCGCGACTGCGAGCGTGCCATCCGCGACGGGCGCATGACGATTGCCGAGAGCCAGGCGCTCAAGCGCTTCTACGAGAGCGAGCTCGACGGTTACGCGTACCTCGAGCCCGCGGGTGCCTGAGCCTCAGGCGGCTCCGGGCAGCGCCAGCAGCGCGAGCAGCACCAGCACGCCTGCGGCAACGCGCTGCACCCAGATGAGCGGCACGCGCCGTGCCGCGGCCTCGCCGAGCAGCACGACCGGCACGTCCGCCAGCATCATGCCGAGTGAGGTCCCGGCGACTACCGCGAGCAGCGCGTGGTACTTGGCGGCGAGCGCGAAGGTGGCGAGCTGGGTCTTGTCGCCGATCTCCATCAGGAAGAAGGAGATCGCGCTCGTCCCGTAGGCCCCGAAGCGCGCCGGGCCGTCCGCCGGACGCACCCCGCGCTCGGGCAGCAGCATCCACGCCGCCGTCGCGAGAAAAGAGGCCACGAGGAGCCAGCGCAGGAGGCCCGGGCTGACGAGCGCCGCGAACAGTGTGCCGAGCGCTCCGGCGGCGAAGTGATTGGCGAGAGTTGCCGTCAGGATCCCGGCGATGACCGCGAGCGGCGCCCGGAAGCGCGCCGCGAGCACCAGCGCGAGCCACTGTGTCTTGTCACCGATCTCGGCGAGAGCGATGACGCCGGTGGAAACGAGAAAGGCCTCCAGACGACACCCCCTCGTTTGCGTCGCGGATAGGGCGGTAGTAGCATGCCACGTGCGTTCATATCCGTCGTGGATGAGTGCGCTTTTGTCCGTACGTGTTGAATTCCGATCCCGCCGCTGCGCGCTGCTCGTCCATGCGCGAACGCAGGTGCAGGCCGTCAGGCCCCAAGCGCTGCGCATTGACTCACTGCGATCGTGTGCCTTGAAGCCTTGACCTGTTTGATCGTTCACGCGGTTCATGCGACCGACGCGTGCGGCTCGCCGCTGTCCGCCTTTCCAAGAGAGACTTCCGGATGACGACGATTTATGTGGGGAATCTCCCCTTCAATGCCACCGAGCAGGACGTGCAGGCTCTGTTTGAACGTCACGGCAAGGTGGAATCGGTGAAGCTCATCAACGACCGGGAAACCGGCAAGCCGCGCGGTTTCGGGTTCGTCGACATGCCCCAGGCCGAGGCGCAAACCGCGATCCAGGCTCTGAACGGCTTTCAGATGAACGGCCGGCCGCTGCGCGTCAACGAAGCACAGGAGCGTCCACAGCGCCCCCGCCAGGGTGGCGGTCCGTTCCGCCGCTGAACTGCCTGAGTGGAGCGGAGAAAACCCCGCCGTGAGGCGGGGTTTTTTTTGGCGCTTCGTGCCGGCGGTGGCGCTCGCGATGGCGGGTGGTTCCGATCTGCCCGGCGCTTAGGGTAATGTGCCCGAAGGAGACGCTGCTGTTCTTCGGCGTCCGTCCGGAGATGAGCGTGCTCGAGGTGTGGCCCGAGCCCGGCTGGTACACGGAAGTGATCGCACCGCTCCTGCGTGACAAGGGCAGGTACTACGCCGCGGTCATCGGTGCCGATCCCGGGAACAAGTACATCAGCGAGCGCCTGGAGAAGTATCGCCAGAAGCTCGCCGCGCTTCCCGATCTCTACGACCGCGTCACGGTGGTCACCTTCCCCGAGGGCGCAAGCGATGCGGTGCCGCCCGGATCGGTCGACATGGTGCTGACCTTCCGCAACGTTCACAACTGGATGTCGCGCGGTGTCGCCGAGCAGGCCTTCGCCACCATGTACCGCGCGCTCAAGCCCGGCGGCGTGCTCGGCGTGGTCGAGCACCGCGGCAATCCCGCCACGCCCCAGGACCCGAAAGCGAAGAGCGGCTACGTCAACGAAGAGTACGCGATCAAGCTGATCGAGGCGCGCGGCTTCAGGCTGGTCGCGAAGTCGGAAGTGAACGCCAACCCCAGGGACACCAAGGACTACGAGCAGGGCGTGTGGACGCTGCCGCCCTCATTCCGCCTCGGCGAGAAGGATCGCGACAGGTACGCCGCGATCGGCGAGAGTGATCGCTTCACGCTGCGCTTCGTGAAACCGGCGCGCTAGTCATCGCCGGATCTCACGGGGGCGGCGCCTCTCACCACATGTCGCGCAGCCGCGCGCCGACGTCCATCGTGACCGGCGCGTTGTCCGCGCGCAGCACCTCGCCGCCGCCGAGCGCCGAGCCGCTGAAGCTCACGGGATCGAGTGTCTTCTGCACCTTCTCGGTCAGGAAGCGGCTGCGCCCGCCGTAGACGTGCGCATCGCCCTGGCGCGACTGGTGCGTGAGGTGGAACTTCAGGGGCACGATCAGCATCAGGTCGTTCTGTGCCCGCGTCATCGCGACATACAGCAGACGCCGCTCCTCCTCGATGAGCTCGGCCTTCCCCGTCGAGAACTCGGAGGGGAAGTTGCCGTCCACCAGGTTGAGCACGTAGACCGTGTCCCACTCCATGCCCTTGGCCGAATGGACCGTCGAGAGCACCAGGTAGTCCTCATCGAGCGTCGGCCGGGCGGCGAGGTCGCTGGTCGCATTCGGCGGGTCGAGGGTGAGCTCGGTGAGGAAGCGCTCGCGCGAGGGATACTGCCCCGAGAGCAGCTCGAGCTGATCCAGGTCCCCGACGCGGGTGTGAAAGTGCTCGTACAGGCGCTCGAAGTGCGGCTTGTACCACTCGCGCACCACGTGCACCTGCCCGACCCACGGCCGCTGCGCAGCGGCGAGCGATTGCATGAGCTCGATCAGGCGCCGCCAGTCGATATCGGCGGTCTGCGGCGGCCGGAATGAGAGCAGCTCCGCGAAGGAGTATCCGCCGGCCTGCAGCTGCTCGATCGCGGCGCGCGCATTGACCGGGCCCATCCCCGGAAGCAGCTGCAGCGCGCGGAAGGCCGCAAGCGTGTGGCGCGGGTTGTCCGCCCAGCGCAGTACCGCGAGCAGATCCTTGATGTGCGCGGCGTCGAGAAACCGCAGGCCGCCGTACTTCACGAACGGCACCTTGCGTTTGGCGAGCTCGACCTCGAGGAGGTCGCTGTGGCTCGCGCTGCGGAACAGCACCGCCTGGCGCCTCAGCGGCACATTCGCCTCGCGCCGCCGCAGGATCTCGTTGACGACGTACTCGGCCTGCGACTGCAGCTCATCGACCGTCACGAGCCGTGGGCGCACACCCTGTCCGCGGATCGACAGCAGGTACTTGCGATGTTGCCGTGGTGCCTCGGCCATGACGGCATTGGCCACGTCCAGCACCTGCTGGGTCGAGCGGTAATTCTGCGCGAGGGTGACCACTTCGGCGGCGGGCTGGAAGCGCCCCGGAAAGCCGAGGATGTTCTCCACCGCAGCGGCGCGGAAGGAGTAGATCGCCTGCGCATCATCGCCCACCACGGCGAGTCCCTCGCCGGCGGGCTTGAGCGCGTGCAGGATGTCGGCCTGCAGGCGGTTCGTATCCTGGTACTCGTCCACCAGCACGTGATCGAAGTGCGCCCCGATGTGCTCGGCGAGGCGCGGCTCGGACATCATCGAGTGCCAGTACAGCAGCAGGTCGTCGTAGTCGAGGAGGCTCGCGTGCTGCTTCTGCTCCACGTACGCGCGATACAGCCGCGTGAGCTCCTCCGTCCACTGCACGCACCAGGGGTACTGCTCCTGCAGGGTCTCGGCGAGCGGGCGGCGGGTGTTGACGCGGTGGGAGTAGATCTGCAGGCACGTTTCCTTGCGCGGGAAGCGCTGCTCCTTGGCCGCGAGCCCGAGCTCCTCACGCAAGCTGTCGAGCAGGTCCGCGGCATCGGCGCGGTCGATCACGCTGAAATGCGGATCGAGCTGCAGGTGCGGCGCGTAGTGGCGCAGCAGGCGGTTGCCGATGGAATGAAAGGTGCCGGCCCAGGTGAGGCGCTGGGAGATGGTCTGACTGACGCCACCCATGGGCTCATTCAGCGCCTTGCGTGTGATCTCGTGCGCGCGGCGGCGCATCTCGGTCGCGGCGCGGCGCGTGAAGGTGAGCATCAGGATGCGCGCCGGATCGACGCCGTGGAGCACGAGGTGCGCCACGCGGTACGCGAGCGTGTCGGTCTTACCGGTGCCGGCGCCGGCCACGATCAGCAAGGGTCCGGAACGGTAGCCCTTGTCGGCCACGGCTTCGCCGTGAGTCGCGGCCTTGCGCTGCGCGGCGTTGAGTCGGTCCAGGTGCGCCGTGGTGGTCATGGCTTTCCGGAGGCGGACTATACCCTGCCGTCCCCGCTCACGGCCGGCCGGGACGCACGCAATGCGTCGCACCGCACACAACGCGGTTAGGATGGCGAGATGAAAACAGACAACAAGACCGTGCACTTCACGGGACGCGTGATCACCGTCACTACCGAGGAGGTGCTGCTGCCGAACGGGCACCGCACCGCACTCGAGGTGGTGCATCATCCGGGCGGCGCGGCCGCGGTCGCCCTCGATGCGCTCGGGCGCGTGTGCCTGCTGCGCCAGTACCGCTACGTCGCCGACGGCTGGGTGTGGGAGCTGCCGGCCGGCAAGCTCGAGCCGCACGAGCCGCCGCTGCACACGGCGCAGCGCGAGCTCATCGAGGAAGCCGGCGTCACGGGACGCGAGTGGCGAAGTCTCGGGAGCTGCCTGAGCTCACCGGGGGTGTTTACCGAGCGGCTGCACCTGTTCCTCGCCACCGGTCTCGAGCCTGCCGCCCTCGCCCACGAAGGCGCCGAGGTCATCGAGGTTCACTGGATGGCCCTCGGCACGGCCTGTACCTGGGCGCTCGAGGGCACGATCTCGGACGCCAAGACCGCCGTAGGCCTGTTGCGCGCGCGACATATCGTCGGCGGCGCCCCCGGCAGACCGGGGCAGGGAATTCCGTGATCAGGCTCGCAGAAACGCCCCGTGATGGGCGGTTACGCTGCAGAGCGTGGCAGAGCCAAGCAAAACCAAAACCCTCCCGCCCGTCTCAGCAGCCGATGCCGAGCGCCGCCGGATCGGAAGGGTTGTACACGATGATCGGGGCAACGCCTCGGTCAGCTGGCAGGATGCGCCTGCGGATTACGAGCGCCCGGTGCTCGAGCTCGCCGAAACCGCCACGAACCGCCCTCCCCAGGAGGGCGTCCATCCTTACGCCCGCTTAAACGGGCGCCCCGGGGAGAAAGCCGCGCGCCCGGCGAGAGCCGCACGCACGGACCTGCGCAAGCTCTCCGAGCATATCAAGATGATGCGCGAGCTCGAGGCACGCAAGCGCGCCGAGGGGAGCCAGGACTGAGCCTGCCGCGCGCGCCCCGCTGGCGCGCCCGCCGCATCACTCACACGCCACGTTCGATGTGCGCACGCTTGCGGGCGTGCGTCAGGCGATAGAACCTGCGCAGCTCGGCGAGCACTGCGCGGTCGCCGCCTGCGGCCGGGCGGCTGCGTGCGTGTGAGAGCCTGTGCTCGAGGCGGCGGCAGAACTTCTCGGCGTAGCGGCTCGCTTCCCGGTACAACCCGGCACGCGAGCGTGTGAGGCGCGGATCGAGCCGCGTGCGCTCGAACAGAATGCGCCGCAGCTCGGCCGGGAAACGTCCCGGAAACTGCCGACGCAGCAGCCAGTAGCTCGCCACGTACTTGTCGACTTCGGCCTGCATCTCGAGCTCGAGGAGCGACACCGGCCGGTCGTGGCCGGCGTTCCACGCCAGATAGAGGAAGTGACTGACGCCCTCGAGCGCGGTCCAGCAGTCGGCGACGTTGCCGGCGTGGAGCGAGGTCATCGGGTCGGCGTGCGCGAGGCGCTCGAGCAGCTGTGGGTCGAGGTACAGCGACATGACGAGCTCGTCGCTCCCGTCGGCGGGCTGGGCGACGATCAGCTCCTCATCGGCCGTGCCGCCGCGCGCGCACCAGGGGAGGCGCGCCCGGTCCGTGACCAGAAAGTCGTACACGTCGTGCGCGATGCGCACGTCGTAGATGCCGCCGATGAGATCCTGCAGGTGCGAGAGCAGCATCGGTCAGTGCCGGCAGACGGTTCCGGCCGCTGCGCTCGGATGCACACCGAGCCGTCTGAGCAGCGCGTGGCAGCGGGCACTGCCAGTCTTCAGCCAGATCTCGTAGAGACGCAGGATGTCCCGGTCCGAGTGCGTGTAGGAGCTCTCGCTCACTTCGTTGAGCGCGTCCACCAGCGGCTGGAATTTCTGCGCCAGCTCGGCAAATACCGCCGCCAGCACCCGTCCCCTGCCCCGTGCGGTCGCCGCGGCGAGCGTCGCATAAGCGCGCCCGCCCATGGCGATGTGGTAGTCGATGTCGATGAGCCGGGCGGCGAAGCTGCGCGCGAAGAAGCCGGCGATGAAGAGCGACACGTCGCCGAGGCGCTGCAGAAGGCGGTTGCGCTCGGTGGCGCCCGGGGCCTCGCAGGCCTCCCCGAGGAGCGCGATCAGGGGCCTGAGACGCAGTCCCTCCGGGGTGTGCTCGTAGAGCGCCTCGGAGCGGGCGAAGAGCGTGAGCAGGTTCACCACGTAGTGCTCCGTCTGGTCCTCGACGGCGAGGCGCTGCTTCGCAAGCGCCCCGTGCAGCGTGTCCCTGAAGAACTCGCGCAGGTTCACCACCGGAAGCACGCGGCTGACAGCCTGACTCATCGTTGCCCACCTCCATCTGGTAGTGGACTCAGCTTGAGGCTAAGGTTCACTCGCGGAGCGCGCGAAATCCGTGATGCGCTGCGCTGAATGAGGGGCGAGGCCTCTGGCAGCGCCGCCGATGAAGTGCTAACAATCCGCGGGCCGCAGCCGACGGAGTAAGAAGCGTGACGCAGTTGACACGGCGCGAGTTTGCGGTCGCGGCCGCCGCCATGGGGGCAGCCGTCGCTTTCGCGCACCCCGCCGCCGCCTCCGAACGGCGCTGGCGTGAGCGCCGCGAGCTCTATCCCGAGGGCGTCGCCTCCGGCGATCCCACGAGCGACAGCGTGATCGTCTGGACCCGTCGCCCGGGAGAGGCGGGCGGCGCCCCGCTCACCCTGACCGCGCAGATCGCCACCGACCGCTCATTCCGCCACGTGCTCGCCAGCACCGCGACGCGCGTGTCCGCGCAGGCCGACTGGACCGCTCGCGTGCTGGTGGCGGGCCTCAAGCCCGCACGCGAGTACTGGTATCGCTTCATCGATGAGCGCGGCTTCGGCAGCCGCATCGGGCGCACGCGCACCGCGCCCGCCGACGATGACCCGCGCCCGGTGCGCTTTGCCTTCGTCTCGTGCCAGAACGTCACCCAGGGGGCGCAGAACGCGTGGCGGCGCATGATCTTCGATGATGAGCGCGCCGCGCCCGGCGCCGGGCTCGATTTCGTCCTGCAGCTCGGGGACTTCATCTACGAGATCGTGTGGTATCCGGAGGACCGCCCGCAGGGGATGTATGACCGGCGGCTCCGCGACCTGATCCGCTACCCGCACGGCGAGCGCATCGATGACTTTCACATCCCGACGAGCGTCGAGGACTATCGGCTCGCGTATCGCGCCTACCTGCACGACCCGGACGTGCAGGATGCCCGTGCCCGCTGGCCGTTCGTCAACATGTGGGACAACCACGAGTTCAGCTGGAAGGGCTGGCAGAGCTTTCAGAAATTCGACGGCCTCACGCGCGCGCGCCCGACGCGCAAGGTCGCCGCCTACCAGGCCTGGTTCGAATACCTGCCGGCGCGCGTCACGCGCCCCGGCAACCCCTCGCTCGAGCGCTTTGAGCCGCCGCCGGTGGTCGATGCGCCCGTCGAGCGCTTCGATGAGCACGGCCTCGGCCAGGAACCGAACAACCTGGCGGCGCTTAACTCGATGAGCGCCTACCGGGCGTTGCGCTTCGGCCGCCACGTCGAGCTCATCGTCACCGACCAGCGCAGCTACCGCTCCGAGGATCCGGTGGATCGGGCCGAAGCACAGCCCTTCGTGAGCCAGGATTTCCCGGAGATGATTCCCGAAGAAGTGGTGCAGATCCTGGACGCCGGCCGCAGCTACCAGGGCGGGCAGCCGCCGGCGGCCATCCGCTACGGCGCGGAGCGGATTGCGAACTTTCGCCGCGCCGAGGCGCCGCAGACCATCCTCGGCGCCGAGCAGAAGAGCTGGTTCCTCCACCGCCTGGCCGCCGCGCAGACCACCTGGAAGATCTGGGCCAACACGATCGCCACGCTCGATGCGCGCGCCGATCCCCAGAACCTGCCGCCCGGAACCGCGAAACCCTGGCCCGGTGGGGGCTACGCGACGCTGCCGCTCGGGGACTTCGGCAGCGCCTACCTCGAGCGGGCGGAGATCTACGACTTCGTGCGCGAGCACGGCATCACGGGGTTCGTCACCGTCGCCGGCGACCGGCATAGCTTCTGGGCCGGGCTGGCCGCAAAGGCGCTGCCCCCCGCGCCGTTCGCTCCCGTCGGTATCGCCTTCGTGACCGGCTCGCTCTCGGCGCCCGGACTCGTCGAGGCGCTCGAGCACTCGCTCCCGGCGCCGCATCCGCTGCGGGCGCTGTACCTGCTGACCCGGGAAGGCTCGCAGCGCAGCGCGCCGACCGTGAACATGCTCATGCGCCACGGGGTGCGCGCCTGCCTCGAGTACCAGCGCACGCGCGATGCCGCCGCTGCACGCAGGCTCAGCAACCCGGAGCTCGCCCCGCATCTGTCGTTTCTGGATTTCGGCGGACACGGCTATGCCGTCGTCGAGGCCCGCGACGCATGGATCGAGACGCAATTCGTCTGCATCCCGCGGCCGCTCGAGCGCGCCGGCCGGCCCGATGGGGGCGAGGTGCTGTATCGCGTGAATCACCGCGCCCGGCGCTGGGGCTCGGGCGAGGTCCCGTCCCTCGAGCAGCAGGTCCAGGAGGGCAATCCCGAGCTCTCGCTCTGAGCGGCCCGGACCGCACTGCGGAGTGTATGATCGCGCCCGACAGCGATGGCACGCGGTTTCAGCATCCCGGAAGGTCCGCACTCAATGGCGCCGCTCACGCTCGTCATCGGCAACAAGAACTATTCCTCGTGGTCGCTGCGCGCGTGGCTGTTCATGAAGCACGCCGGCGCGGCCTTCACCGAGGTCGTGGTCCCGCTCGACACTGCGGACACTCACGAGGCGATGCTGCGCGTGAGCCCGAGCGGGCGCGTGCCCGCGCTGCACAGCGGCGAGCTCACCGTGTGGGACTCGCTCGCGATCTGCGAGTACGTCGCGGAGCTCACCGGCCGGGGCTGGCCGCGCTCGCCCGAGGCGCGTGCCGTGGCGCGCTCGGTGTCCGCGGAGATGCACTCGGGCTTCCCCAACCTGCGCGCGCTCTGGCCGATGAACGCCCGGGCGCGCAACCGCCGCACCGCGCTCCTGCCGGCGCTCGAGGCGGACATCGAGCGCATCGACGAGATCTGGAACGACTGCCGGCGGCGTTTCGGCAGCGGCGGACCGTGGCTGTTCGGCGAGTACACGGTCGCGGATGCGATGTATGCGCCGGTGGTGCTGCGCTTCAACACCTACGGGGCCCGCGTATCGCAGACCGCACGCTGGTATATGGCGAGCGTGCTCGAGGACGGCGCGCTGCAGGAATGGGTGCAGGCCGCGCAACGCGAGACGTGGACGGTTTCCGCCGATGAGGTCGGCTGACATGATTCATCACACACGAGCTCACCGCTTCCTCATGTGCGCCCTTTGCGTCGTGGGCGGCGCTCTGCCCGGCACGGCCGCGTGTGCCGCACCGGCGGCCCCCGCCGTGCGCGAGCCGTTCACGATAGAAGACCTGGTGCGCCTGAAGCGCATCAGCGATCCGCAGCTCGCCCCCGATGGCCTGCGGGTGGCCTTCGTGCAGCGTGAGACCGACATGGACGCCAACAAGGGGCGCACGAGTCTGTGGCTGCTCGACCTGGCCGCCGGGACTTTGCAGCCGCGCCGCCTGACGGACGCCCTCGCCAGCGACTCGAGTCCACGCTGGTCGCCCGATGGACACACTCTTTTCTTTCTGTCGACGCGCTCGGGGAGCACGCAGGTGTGGCGCGTGGCGCCCCCCGCCGGAGAAGCCCAGCGTGTGAGTGACTATCCGCTGGAGGTCGGCGCGCTCAAGGTCTCCCCGCGCGGCGACCTGATCGCGCTCTCGATGGCGGTGTTCCCCGACTGCCCGACGCTCGAGTGCACGCGCGGGCGCCTCGACGCGCGCTCGAAGGACAAGGCGACCGGACGGCTGTACGAGCGGTTGTTCGTCCGCCATTGGGACAGCTGGAGCGACGGGACGCGCTCGCACCTGTTCACCGCGCAGCTCACCCCGAGCGGCACGAGCGCCGCTCCCATCGACGTGTCGCGCAGCTTCGATGCCGACATCCCGGGCAAGCCCTTCGGCGGCGATGAGGACTTCGCCTTCAGCCCGGACGGCGCCTCGCTCGTCTTTTCCGCACGTATCGCCGGTCGCACCGAGCCCTGGTCGACGAACTTCGACCTGTTTCAGGCGCCCGTCGATGGCAGCGCCGCGCCCGCGAACCTGACGGCCGACAATCCGGCCTGGGACGCCCAGCCGGTGTTCCTCGCCAACGGGGATCTCGCCTGGCTCGCACAGGAGCGTCCCGGCTTCGAATCGGACCGTTTCCATATCGTGCTTCGGGAAGCGCGCAGCGGCGCCGTGCGCGCCCTCACCGGCGGGTGGGATCGCACGGTGCACCACCTGGGCGCAACGCCCGACGGCAAGGCGCTCCTGGCGAGCGTCGATGAGCTCGGCCAGAGCGCCTTGTACCGCGTGGATCCCAAGAGCGGGACGCCGACGAAGCTCTTTGCGAGCGGTGACGTCGAGGCCTTCAGTGCCGGAGCCGAGCGCGTGGTGTTCGCACGCGCGGACCTCGGCGGGCCCGCCGACCTCTACAGCATCTCGCTGCGGGGCGGCAGGTCCGACCGCCTGACCGATGCAAACCATGAGCTGCTCGCCGGACGGAGCATGAGCGAGTTCGAGCAGTTCAGCTTCCGCGGCTGGAATCGGGAGACCGTCTACGGCTACGTGGTGAAGCCTTACGGCTTCGAGCCCGGCCGGCGTTATCCGGTCGCCTTCCTCGTCCACGGCGGCCCGCAGGTCAGCATGCAGAACGCGTGGAGTTACCGCTGGAACGAGCAGGCCTTCGCCGGCGGCGGTTACGCGGTCGTGGTGATCGACTTTCACGGCTCGCCGGGCTATGGCCAGGCGTTCACCGACTCCATCAGCCGGGACTGGGGCGGTAAGCCGCTCGTCGACCTGCGGCAGGGCCTCGCAGCCGCGACGGAGAAGTATCCGTGGCTCGATGCGGACCGGGTGTGTGCGCTCGGGGCCTCGTACGGCGGGTTCATGATGAACTGGATCGAAGGCAACTGGCCCGAGCGCTTCCGCTGCATCGTCAGTCACGACGGTGTCTTCGACCAGCGCATGATGTACTACGGCACCGAGGAGCTGTGGTTCCCGGAGTGGGAATTCGGCGCACCGCATTACGAGATCCCGCAGGGCTACGAGGCGGCGAACCCCCTCGATTTCGTCACCCGCTGGCGCACGCCGATGCTGGTGATCCACGGCGAGCAGGACTTCCGCATCCCCTACTCCCAGGGCCTCGGTGCCTTCACGGCGCTGCAGCGGCGCGGCATCGAGAGCAAGCTCCTCATCTTTCCCGATGAGAATCACTGGGTGCTGAAACCGGCCAACAGCATCCAGTGGTATCACACCGTGCTCGGGTGGCTCGATGCGCATCTGAAGAACTGACCGGCAGCCCATCGCCATGGGCTGCCCTTGCCGGCCCCGCTCAACGCTAGCGCGTTCTGCGGAAGTCGTAACCCGCGAGCACGAGTGAGTCGGCGCTCAGCTCGGCCGCCGGCTCGCCCGCGGCTGCGCCCGCGCGCTCCCGGCACTGCTTGGGATCCTGCGCCGCGGTGAAGCGCTCGCCCGCCCGGGTCCACACGAGCTCGCACCCCGGGACGCTCCGCACGTCCTCGACCACGACGCTGGTGAAGAGCTCCGGGTGCTCCTGCCCGTCACGCCAGCGCAGGGGTTCTGCGAAGGTGTAGAGGGTCTCGACGATGCCGCGCTTCTCATCGACCGTGAAGCTCAACATCCTCTCGCTCATGACGCGGCGCGGATCGTCGGCGGCGCTCTCCTGCGCATACAGCACGTGGTGCCCGAGGCGCGGCGTGTACACCTTCAAGATCACGAGTGCGATCCGTTGCCCCGCCGGCTCGCGGCCGCGCTGCGCATCGGGGGCGGCGCTGCCCTCGTAGCTGCCCGGCAGCCAGGCGAGCAGCTGCGTGAGCTCGCTCTCGAGCCGCTTCGTCTGATCCGCGCAAGCGCCGAGGAGGGCGAGCACTGCTGCCGCGCCGGCCGCGGCTCGCCGCGGCGCGTTCCGCTCGTCAGCCATAGGATGCGCGCCACTGGGCGCGGTACCTGAGCCCGAGGTCCATCAGCCGCTCGAGCAGATCGCCATAAGGGGTCCCCGCGGCACGCGCCGACTCGGCAAAATCCTCATCGGCCTCGAGATTGGGGTTCGCGTTCGCCTCGAGCACGTAGGGCTGCCCCTGCGATGTCACGCGGAAATCCATGCGGGCATAGCCGGACATGCCGAGCGCCCGGTAGATGCGACCGGCAGCCGCGTGAGGCGCTCGTTGCCGAGCACCCCGACGTACAGCTCACGACCCTCGATGTACTCCTCCACCAGCGCGTCGGACTTCACCTGCTCGTGGACGAACTCGATGCGCTCCTTGAGCCGCGCGGCGTCTTCCACCACGGAGGCCTGGGCGATGCCGAGGGAGGCGTCCTCGACGGTCGATTTCACGAACAGGGGGAAACGGAGCCTGCGCGGCACGTGGAAACGCGCACCGCGGCGGAATACGGCGAACTGGGGCGTCGCGATGCGGTGAAAGCTGAGCAGCTGCTTGCACAGCGACTTGTCGCGCGACAGCAGCAGCCCGCGCGGATTGCATCCGGTGTAGGGCTGGCGCATGAGCTCGAGGAACGCGACGACGTGCTGGTCGTAGGTGACGATGCCGTCGAATTCCTCCAGCAGGTTGAAGACGATGTCCGGTTCCCAGTCGGCGATCGCGCTGCGCAGCTCGGTGAGGCTGTCGAGAACGCCGATGCAGCGCACGTCATGCTTGAGGCTGCGCAGCGTGCTGATGACCTCGTACTCGGTGCGCCACTCTCCGATCTCCTTGTCGCTGTGCCCCTCGAGGCTCTCCGGAGGTACCAGGCTCGCGTGCACCACGACGAGCGCGCGCAGCCGCCTCATAGCGGCAGCGGCGGAGTCTCGCCCTGGGAGTAGAGCCGGGTGAGCCGCTCGAGCAGCGTGCGCGCGTGGCGCAGCGCCGCGCGGCGGCTGCCGCGCACGTGGAGCCTGAGGCGCTCGCTGCGCTCGATCAGCATGCGCAGCACCTGCTCGACGCTGTAGCGCTCGATGGCGAGCGCGCGCGCAATGAAGGGGGTCCGCGGGCGCAGCTGCGCACGCAGCAGAGTCGCGGCCCGCAGCCCCCGGCCCCGCGGCCGCCCGCGGCTGAAGGCGCGGCGCAGCAGCTCGTCCACGAGGCCGCGGCGGATCTGGCGGCTGTGCGCGAGCTTGCGGCGGTAGTGCTGCGCGAGGGTGCGGGTATTCGACTCGAGCGGCT